>Ga0111538_10001414_pt1 | contig 33566 bp, 27 predicted proteins | sample SoiMethybrSBSTD1_FD_79669 | JGI IMG/M metagenome (GOLD analysis project Ga0111538, IMG submission 79669) | Bulk soil microbial communities from a Populus tree surrounding site in Tennessee, USA - Soil MetaG P. TD hybrid SBSTD1 (version 2)... | ecosystem: Environmental > Terrestrial > Soil >...
CGTCAGGATGACCGCGAACCCCCCCTGCGCCCGGCCGAACTCCGCCGACGCCCCGGCGGTCTTCACCTCGATCTCCTGGATCGACTCGATGTTCAGCTGCGCCCCCACCTTGCCGGTGAGCGGGTCGGTCGTGTTGATGCCGTCCACGAACGTCCCGGTGTCGGTGTCCCGGGCTCCGTGGATATTCGGATTGCCGTCCCCGTCCACGTCGGTCACGCCGGGAGAGAGCGTCAGCACGTCCTGGTAGTTGCGCCCCAGGACCGGCAGGCTGTCGATGAACTCGGAGGAGATGCGGGTGGTCAGGCCGCGCTCCTCGAGATCGACGACGCTCGCCGAGCCGGTCACCTTCACCTGCTCCCGGAGACTCGACTCGGGCGGCAGGGCGATCGTCACCGTCGTCATCTGCCCCGCCCGCACCGCCACATCCGGCGACGCCACGCTGGCATACCCCGGCAGCGCCGCCTTCACCACGTAGTCGTCCGCAGGATCGAGCGCGATCGCCTGGAAGCGCCCAAGGGCGTCGCTCCGGCCGACCGGCCGATCGACCTGGACGGTTTTGCTCGAGAGGCTCACCAGGACATTGGCGAGAGGCTGTCCGGAGAGGTCCACGACCCGGCCGCGGATACCGCCGCTCGTCTGGGCGTGGGACTGGCCCAGGCACACGCACACGGCGAGCGTCCCTCCCACGATGAAGCGTTTCAACCCTTTTTCCCCGTTTGAGCCCGGCGCGTATGCGGCGAGGCCATAATGCTACGCGGCCGGGGGCGGGGATCAACCGAATTCTTCCCCCGATTCCAGACGCTCCACCGGCGACCGGTCGGGGCACCGCTCCAAAAGAGCGGCGACGCTCTGTCCGAGGACCGGATGGACCGCGTCCGGTGCGATTTCAGCCAGTGGCACGAGCACGAAGCGGCGCAGGTGCAGGCGCGGATGGGGCACCTCCACCCCCTGCTTCTTCAGAACGGTCGGGCCGAGAAGCAGCAGATCCAGGTCGATCTCGCGCGGTCCCTTGTCCCGGCGGCGCACCCGCCCCATCCCATGCTCGATCTCGAGGCAGATCCGGAGGATCTCCGGGGCCTCGAGCGCCGTCCGGACCGCCACCACCTGGTTGAAGAAATCCGGCTGGTCCAGCACGTCCACCGGGGCGGTCCGGTAGATCGAGGAGCGGGCGACGATCGGGAGCCCGGCCTGCAGCAGGCCGGCGACACCCCGGTCCAGCATCGTTCTCCGGTCACCGACGTTGGAGCCGAGTCCGATATGGGCGGTGCGCTGCGACGTCACGGTGCCTCCGCGTTGACACCGGAAGATACCATTTGCTAGTATTCCCGGTTTGCAAACCATTCCATGACCTTGGGTTGGACTCCCGGCCCGGACCCTTCGGGAGTCGTCGCGGCGGCGCAGATCCGGCCCCGGAATACGGAGAGGCATGAAGAAGCCGACGAAGAAAATGGCGAAGTCCCCGGCGCCGGGCGTGGCCGGCGGCAACACCTGGAACATCCAGGAGAAGGCGCTCAAGGAGATGGAACGCGGCCGGCAGGCGCTGCACAAGCAGTCCTGGGCCGATGCGCTCACGCACTTCCAGGCCATCATCGACGGCTACCCGCATGAGAAGGAGCTGCAGGACCGGGCCCAGATGTACGCGCGCGTCGCCAAGACCCACGTGGCGAGCGACGGCGGCGCGCAGCGTGCCAAGCCGGAGGATCTCTTCTACCTCGGCGTCATGAAGGCGAACGAGGCCGACTACGACCAGGCGGTCGAGCTCCTGGACCGGGCGCTGCAGCACAACCCGAAGGACGAGCGGTCGCACTACGTCATGGCCGCGACCCGGGCCCTGAAGGGGGATCGCGACGTCGCCCTCAGGCACCTGCAGGAGGCGATCACCCTCAACGTGCAGAACCGCTTCTACGCGATGAACGATCCGGATTTCGAGTCGATCCGGGACGAGGAGACGTTCGAAAACCTCGTCTACCCGAACGAGGCCTGAACTCCCGGAAGGCGCCCCGGTGAAGAAGAAGACCCGCCCGCGGCCCAGGGCCGCACGCCGCAGCAGCAAGCGCTCGACACGGCCGGCCGCGGTCACGGTCTCCCGGGCCTCGGCGCGCCTGCCGCCTCCGCCGCCGATGGGGACCGCCCCCCGGCCGGCGGGGACCGTCCCCGGCTACAACTCCACGGCGCCGACGGGTCACGCGGCGATTCCCAACAGCCCCTACCCGCTGCGGCCGGTCGGGCCGGTCCCGGAGGACCGCCCGCAGACGGCGCGCGCCGCCGGCCGGCGCGAGACGCTCGCCCTCATCCTGGCGGCCGGCCTCGGCAAGCGCATGCAGTCGCGCTGGTCGAAGCTGCTCCATTCCGTCGCCGGCCGGCCGGTGGTGCGCCACGTCGTCGAGGCGACCCGCGGCGCCGGCGTGTCGCGCACCGTCGTCGTCATCGGCAACCAGGCGGACGAAGTCCGCCGGGCGGTGGGCGATCACGACAAGCGGATCGCCTTCGCGTTCCAGAAGGATCAGCTCGGCACCGGACACGCGGTCCTGTCGGCCGAGCGGATGCTGCACGGGCACGACGGCGACGTGCTCATCCTCAACGGCGACCTGCCGGCACTGCGCCCCGAGACGCTCATGACATTCGTGGACTACCACCGCGCCCACGCCGCCCCGTTGAGCCTGCTGACGACGGTGCTCACCGACCCGCGGGGGTACGGCCGGGTCATCCGCAACTACGGCGGGGACGTGTCGCGCATCGTCGAGGACGGGGACGCCAACGCCGACGAGCGCGCCACCCAGGAGATCAACTGCGGCATCTACTGCGTCGACAGCCGCGCGCTGTTCCGGCCGCTGCGCCAGGCCACCCGGAACAACGCCCAGGGAGAGATCTATCTCACCGACCTCATCGAGATCCTGCGCAAGGAGGGGCGCAAGGTCGCGGCCTACCGCCACCCCGAGGCGCACGAGGTCCTGGGGGTGAACGACCGGCGCGAGCTGGCCGAGGCGGGACGGGCGCTGTACCGCCGCAAGGCGGAGGCGCTCATGCGCGCCGGCGTCACGCTCGTCGATCCCGACAGCGTCTACATCGACGCGCAGGTCACCATCGGCCGCGACAGCCTCATCGAGCCGGGCGTCATGATCCTCGGCGACTCGCACCTCGGCGAAGACGTGCGTGTCGGGCTGGGATCGCGCCTCGCCGACACGACCATCGGCGACGGCACGGAGATCCTGGCGTACTGCGTCCTCGGCTCGTCGAAGGTCGGGCGCGGCTGCCGCATCGGGCCGTTCTCGCACCTGCGTCCCGACTCCGCGATGGAGGACGAGGCGCGCGTCGGCAACTTCGTCGAGATGAAGAAGACGCGCCTCGGCCGCGGCAGCAAGGCGAGCCACCTCGCCTATCTCGGCGACGCCGAGATCGGTCGCGACGCCAACATCGGCGCCGGCACCATCACCTGCAACTACGACGGCGTCGCCAAGCACCGCACCATCATCGAGGACGAGGTGTTCATCGGCAGCGACACGCAGCTCGTCGCCCCCGTCCGCATCCGCCGCGGCGCCTTCGTCGGCGCCGGCTCCACCATCACCAAGGACGTCCCGCCGTATGCCCTCGCCCTTTCCCGCGTCCGCCAGGAGCACAAGGAAGGCTGGGCGAAGAAGCACAGCCCGCTCGCGCGCCGAGGCGACGGGCACAAGTAAGCCGGGCAGGCGCCGGCTTGCCGGTTCGTGCACCTGAGGCTATATTCCGCGTACCCATGTGCGGCATCGTTGGTTACATCGGCAGCAAGAAAGTCAGCAACGTCATCCTCGACGGTCTGCGGCGGCTGGAGTACCGCGGCTACGACTCGGCCGGGATCGCCGTCATCGACGGGCCGAACGTCAAGGTGGTCCGGGCGGCCGGCAAGCTCCGTGAGCTGGAGGAGAACCTCCGGCTGACGCAGCTCGACGGCTCCTTCGGGCTCGGGCACACCCGCTGGGCGACGCACGGCCGGCCCACCGAGGAGAACGCCCACCCGCACCGTGACTGCACCGGATCGATGGTGGTGGTGCACAACGGCATCATCGAGAACTACAAGGAGCTGAAGACCCAGCTCATCGGCGCGGGGCACCAGTTCAAGACGGAGACCGACACCGAGGTGATCGCCCACCTCATCGAAGAGGTGCGCAAGAAGCGCCCCGACATGTCGCTCGAGGACGGGGTGCGGGGGGCGGTGCCGCGCCTCTCCGGTTCGTACGCCTTCGCCGCCATCTCGACGCGGGACCCGCGCAAGATCGTCGCGGCCCGCAACGGCCCGCCGCTGGTCATCGGACTGGGCAAGGACGAGTACTTCGTCGCCTCCGACATCCCGGCCATCCTGCACCACACGCGCGACGTCTTCTTTCTCGACGACCGCGAGGTGGCGGTGGTCACCGACGGCGGCGTGGTCATCACCGACCACGACGGGAAGTCGATCCGCAAGCAGGTGCAGCGCATCACCTGGGACCCGATCCTGGCGGAGAAGGCCGGCTTCAAGCACTTCATGCTCAAGGAGATCTACGAGCAGCCGCGGGCGATCCGCGACACCCTGCTGGGACGCGTGTCGCAGGACAGCGGCAAGATCTTCCTCGACGAGATGGAGGTCACCGAGCAGGAGTTCCGCGCCTGCAAGAAGCTCCACATCGTCGCCTGCGGCACGTCATGGCACGCGGCGCTCATCGGCAAGTTCCTGATCGAGAAGCTCGCGAAGCTTCCGGTCGAGGTGGACATCGCTTCCGAGTTCCGCTACCGCTCTCCCATCTTCGAGCCGGACCACCTGCTGCTGGTCATCACCCAGTCGGGGGAGACGGCCGACACGCTCGCCGCCCAGCGCGAGGCGCGCTCCCGCGGCCTGAAGACGCTCGCCATCTGCAACGTCGTCGGCTCGATGGCGACGCGCGAGGCGCAGGGGGTCATCTACACGCACGCCGGGCCGGAGATCGGCGTCGCCTCGACCAAGGCGTTCACCGCACAGATCGCCGCCCTGTACCTGCTGGCGCTGCACGCGGCGCAGGTGCGCGGGGCGCTCACGCCCGAGGAGTGCAAGGCGCACATCCGCGACCTGCTGCTCATCCCGACGCAGATCGAGCAGATCCTCGCGAAGGACGGCGAGATCGAGGAGATCGCCAAGGACTTCCACCGCGCCTCCGACTTCCTCTACCTCGGGCGCGGCGTGAACTACCCGATCGCCCTCGAGGGGGCGCTGAAGCTGAAGGAGATCTCCTACATCCACGCCGAGGGGTACCCGGCCGGCGAGATGAAGCACGGGCCGATCGCCCTCATCGACCGGAACCTGCCGATCGTGGCGCTGGTGTTCGGGGACGCGCTGTTCGAGAAGATGATGTCGAACGTCGAGGAGGCGCAGGCGCGCGACGGCGCCATCATCATGATCACGCAGGAGGGGCACGAGGAGGCGGGCCGCCGCTGCGCCCGCACGGTGACGATCCCGAAGACCTCCGACCTGCTGACGCCGATCCTCGCGTCCATCCCGCTGCAGCTCCTCGCCTACCACATCGCGCTGCGGCGCGGCTGCGACGTCGATCAGCCGCGCAACCTGGCGAAGTCGGTCACGGTCGAGTAGCCGGCTTCTTGGCCTGGGGCGCCGCCCCCGGCGCCGCCGCGACCTTCACCTGGATCGCCAGCGGCATCACCGCCGCCTTCAAGGCGAAGTTCCCACGGATCATCTGGTAGCGCAGCCGGCCCCGGAGCGCGACCTCCTGGAGCGCCGCCTTCGGCGTGGCGTACACCACGACCTTGAGCTCGAGGCGCCCCTCGTACACCTTCATTTCGGGGTCGTCCGGCTCGGCGCGCCACGAGATTCCGGCCGGCCACACCGGCGGCTCGACGAAGACCCCGTCGGCGGCGTCGAAGGCCAGAAGCGCGGGCTGCGCATATTGGGACTCCGTCCCCGGGGCGACGATCCGATACTCCTTGCGGAGCTCGAGCGTGATCGTCGCCTCCGCCCGGCCGCCGGGGGCCAGGGTCACCGGCGTGACCCTGACGACGAGCGGCGCGTTCGCGCTGGGGACCGGGTCGGACGGACCCGCTCCGAGCAGGACCACGCTCGCCGCCGCGACGAAAGGAAGGACGCGCCGCCGGCTCATTCGCCGGGCCCGGCCTCGTGCGACGCCGAGGTTGCGGTCGCCGGCGTGCCGGCCGCGGCGACGCGGGCCCGGCTCCCGGCCAGCATCTTCAGGGCCTGGCGGATCGCCGGGAGGTCCGGCTTTGACGTCTCGATGCTGAAGCGCACGACGGCGTTCTGCGCGAGGAGCGCCCCCCGGTTCAGGAAGACCGCCCTCTTGCGGCGTGGCGCCCGGTCGCGGAGCATGAAGTAGTAGCCGGCCGCCACCGGCCCGCGCAGCTCGCGGAGCGTGTAGCGGGACTCGACCGCATGGTCCAGGAAGTCCTGCGCCTCGGCGTCCACGAGCGCCCGCAGCGCATCGTCCCCCGCGATCGGCGGCCGGGCGCCGGAGGCGAGGGCGAACTCGACCCGCACGTCGCAGTGGGACCCGTCGACCGGCGCGAAACGGGTGACGTCCCCGGCCTCGGCCGGCTCGATCACCTCCCAGCCGGGCGGGACGTCGATCTCGACCGTCACGGCGTCGCTGACAGGGTGCTGCCACCGGATGGCGGGCTCCGGGTCGATCGCCTGCGCCCGTGGCGGCGCGCCCGCGGTCAGCATCCACACCCCGGCGCCCAGAAGAGGCAGGAAAACGGTCGGAACCCGGCTGCGACGCGGCATTGAACTGATCTCGGCCAAGCCGAAAAGCTATCCCCAACCGGGCATTCCGTCAACCTTTTGCTGGGCGCGTGATGGCGCGGGAGAGCCCTGTGCCATAATTTCCGCTTCCATGGAGACGTTGCTCCAGAGCCTCAACCCGCAGCAGCGGGAGGCGGTCCAGCACGTCGAAGGCCCCCTGCTCATCGTCGCAGGAGCCGGCTCCGGCAAGACGCGGGTCATCGTCCACCGGCTCGCCTGGATCCTGGCGCACCGCCTGGCCGCGGCGCACGAGGTGGTGGCGGTCACCTTCACCAACAAGGCCGCCGGCGAGATGAAGGACCGGGTGGACGACCTCGTCGGCGCCGATCACGGCGGCGCGCTGGTCTCGACCTTCCACTCGTACTGCCTGCGCCTCCTGCGCCGCTGGGCGCCGCGCATCGGCTACAGCTCCGCCTTCCTGGTCTACGACGAGGCGGACCAGCAGTCCCTCGTGAAGGACTGCTTCGAGACGCTGCAGATCGACGAGGACGCCTTCCCGCCACGGCAGGCGCGCTCCCGCATCAGCGACGCGAAGAACCGCGGGCTCGATCCCGAGGGGCTGCGGGCCGAGGCGCTGGGGATGCGGGACGAGATGACCGCGAAGGTCTTCGCGCTGTACCAGGAGCGCCTCGCCGCCGCCAACGCCATGGACTTCGACGACCTCATCGGCCAGGTGCTGCGCCTGTTCGACGCGCACCCGGACGTGCTGCGCGAGGTGGCCTCGCGGGTGCGCTACCTGCTGGTGGACGAGTACCAGGACACCAACCCGCCACAATACCGCCTGATCCGCCACCTCGCGTCGGTGCACGGCAACGTGTGCGCGGTCGGCGACCCGGACCAGTCGATCTACAAGTTCCGCTTCGCGGACATCAACAACATCCTGTCGTTCGAGAGCGACTTCCCCGGCACGCGCCTCATCAAGCTGGAGCAGAACTATCGCTCGACCAACAACATCCTCTCCGCCGCCACGGCGCTGGTCCGCCACAACCGCAGCCGCATCGACAAGGAGCTGTGGAGCGACGCCCCGGCCGGGGAGCCGATCGACCTGATGGTCACCGCCGACGACCGCGGTGAGGCGGACCGGGTCGTCCAGGAGATCCGCGTGCTGCGTCGCGCCGGGGCGGACCTCGAGTCGGTCGCGGCGCTGTACCGCACCAACGCCCAGTCGCGCCTCCTGGAGGAGGCGCTGACCCGCGCCGGGATCCCGTACGTCATGATCGGCGGCACGCGCTTCTACGACCGCAAGGAGGTCCGCGACCTCCTCGCCTACCTGCGCCTGCTGATCAACCCGAAGGACGACGCCAGCCTGCGGCGCGTCCTCAACGTGCCGGCGCGCGACATCGGCAAGACCACGCTCGAGGCGGTGCTGCAGACGGCGCGCCGCGACCACCTGCCGCTCCTTGAGGCCGTGGCGGTCCTGGCCTCCGACCGGCCGGGGCCGGATCGGGCCGTGACGACGCGCGCGGCCAAGGCGCTCGCCGGGTTCCACGACCTGATGCGCGACCTCGGGGAGGCGGCGCGCGATCTCCCCCCGAGCCGGCTGGTGGCGCGCATCGTCAGCCGCACCGGGTTCGAGGCGCACCTGATGGCGACCAGTCCGGGGGACGCGTCGGCGCGCATCGAGAACCTGCAGGAGCTCGCGAACGCGGTCGCCGCCTACGACGGCATGGAGGGAGGCCTGACCGCCTTCCTCGACCGCACCGCCCTTTTGTCCGAGACCGACAACTCGCAGGGGTCCGCGGGGGTGCGGCTGATGACGCTGCACTCCGCCAAGGGGCTGGAGTTCGACACCGTCTTCATCACCGGCGTCGAGGAGGAGCTTTGCCCCCACCTGCGCGCCGCCGAGAACGAGGCCGATCTCGAGGAGGAGCGACGCCTGCTGTACGTCGGCATGACGCGGGCGCGCCGGCGCCTCGTCCTGACCCGCGCCGGGACCCGCTTCCAGTTCGGCCAGGCGCGCACGACCGAGCCCTCCCGCTTCCTGCAGGAGATCCCGGCGTCGCTCTTGCGTGTGCAGGCGGTGGAGGCCGTGGAGCGCTGGGCCCGGTCGGAACGCCCGGTGCGCCGCTTCGAGCGGACCGCGGCAGCCGCCGCGTCCCGCACCGGCTCCTTCTGGACCCCGGACGGGGACCAGGGGGCGGACCCGCCGACGCCGCCGAGCGCCTACTCCCTCGGCTGCAAGGTGCACCACGCCGAGTACGGCGTCGGGACGGTGATCGGCATCGAGGGGACCGGCGATCAGCAGAAGGTGACCGTGTCCTTCTCCATCGTCGGGTCGAAGAAATTCCTGCCGCGCTTCGCCCGGCTGGAGCGCCTGTGAGGCCCGGAGGCGCCCGGCCCCGCGGCGCCGGCCGGCGCCGCGCCGCCGCCGCGGCGCTCGCCTTCCTGCTCGCCGCAGGGACGGTCCCGGCCGAGGAGCGCTCGACGCGCCAGCTGCTCCAGGAGGGCGGGCTCGCGATCGAGGAGGAGAACTGGCGGGCCGCCGACGGCCGCTTCCGCGAGGCGGCGGAGATCGACCCGCGTCTGGCGCAGGCGCACTATGGCATCGCGCTCGCGGCGCTCGGCAGCCGCGACCGGCGCGGCGCGGAGAAGGCGCTCCGGACCGCGCTCGCCCTCGCCCCCAACCAGCCGGAGCTGCGCTACGCCCTCGGTGTCGTCACCTACGCCTTCGGCGATCCGCGCGCCGCCGAGCTCGACCTCAAGGCGGCGGCCGACTCCGACCGGCGGCTGCTCGAGGCGCGCTACGCCGTCGGGATGGCGGCGGCGCAGCGCGGCGACCTTGCGGCGGCGGAGACCGCCCTGCGGGAGGCGCTCAAGCTCGAGCCGCAGTTCGCGCCGGCGCACTACCAGCTGGGGGCGGTGCTGGCGCGCGCCGGCGATCTCGACGGCTCGCTCCAGGAGCTGGCGCGCGCCATCGCGCGCGACCCCGATCTGCGCGAGGGGGGCTCCGAGGACGCCTTCACCTTCGCCCCGCGCGCCATCGCGCCGCAGGCCGCCGCGGGCACGCTGGGGCTGCCGATCCCGATCCTGCGGCCGTCGCTGCAGGCGGCGCGCCGCCGCCCCGGGCCGGCCGCCGCGGGCGCGGCCGCCGAGATCCCCGACTGGTTCCTGCACTACCAGATGGCACTGCTGCTCGAGGACTCCGGGCAGTGGTCCGGGGCGGTCGACATGCTGCAGAGGAGCCTGCAGTCGAAGGATCGATCGGAGGGACTGGCGGTCGTCTCCAACCGGCTGGTGGACTACTCGCCGCACCTGCACCTGGCGAGCGCCTACCACCACCTCGGCAATTTCCGCGAGGCCTTCCTGCACCTCGGCATCGCCAAGAACGAGGGGAACGCCTCCCCCGACGGCCTGCGGGCGCTCAACGTGCTGGTGCAGAAGGATCGCCTGCGCCCGCGCATGACCCTCGACCCGCTGCCGGACCGGACGAGCGACGAGGCGATCACCGTGCGCGGCCTCGTCGTCGCCGACGACCCGGTGCTGCGCGTCGAGGTGTCGGGGCGCGAGGCGCAGCTGCGGCCGTTGCAGGCCTCGGAGATCGGCGACCGGATGCCGGAGCTGGATCGCGCCGGGGCGCGCGAGGGGGTGGCGGGGGTCGCCTTCGAGGTGAAGGGGTATCGCCTGGGGGAGGGCAGCAACCTGCTCACCATCCGTCCTTTCTTCCGCAACCCGGCGCGCGATGGCGACGTGCTCGAGGCGCGTATCGTGCGGATGCCGCCGCAGCCACCGGCCACCGCGACTCCGGGGACGAAGCCGCCGCGCCAGCCCGCGCCCGCGGCGCCGCAGCCGGGCCCCCCCGCGAAACCGCCGGCCCCGGCCACGCCGGGAGGCGCGTCCGGCCAGGGAGACGGGCGATGAACCGCATGCCGATCCTCGAGACGGCGCTCCTGTATGGGACGGCCGCCGATGCGGCCCGGGCGCGCCGCCGCGTCCGCCGCGGCGTGGCGCTGTCGATGGCGGCGCACGGCGCGCTGCTCGCCGGCCTCGCGATCCTCGCGCTGACGCAGATCGAGACGATCCCCCCGCCGCCGCTGACGGTCCGCTTCTTCGCGCTGCCACCACCGCCGCCGCGGCTCACGCCGCTGCACGAAGAGAAGCCGGCGCCGCAGCCGCCTCCCCCGCCGCCGCGGCCGCGCCTCGAGCCGGCGGTCGTGCCGCCGCTGCAGATCGCGCCGCCCGAGCCGCCCGAGCCGCCGCGGCCGCGGCCCGAGCCGCTGCCGGCGCGTCTCGAGCCGGAGCCGCTGCCGATCCGCATCGCCGACGCGGCACCGGAGGTGCGGGTGCGCGATGCCGCCCCGCCGGTGGCGGCGGCGCCGTCGATCGCCCCCGTGGCCGCGCCGGCGAAGCCGGTGATCGGATCCGGCGAGGAGCCGGAGCTGGCGTTCCTCAAGCCCGGCGAGCGGCAGCGCGGCGCCGGCGGCACCGGCGCGGGGCGGGACCAGGTCGCCCTCCCCGGCGCCGGGTCCACGCCGGGGGGGATCCGCCGCGGCGGCAGCGGGCTCTCCGAAGGAGGGGACGCGGCCGTCGGTTCGGAGGGGGCCTTCACCGGCACCGGGCTCGCCTCGTTCCTCGGGCGCAAGTACGGCGTGACGCTCATGGACGCGAGCCGGCTCGGCACACGCACGAGCGACGGGGCGCGCTATGCGCTGGTGGTGCCGGCCCTCTCGGAGGCGTACCGCGCCGTGGCGTTCCGCGGCCGGCGACCCGCCCCGGCCGACGACCCGGTCGAGAGCATCGAGGTGGACCGTGAGTCGATCGCCATCCGCTATCGCGACGGCACGGTGCACGTGCTGGCGCCGACCTCCGACGGGCTCGTGGCCCTCTACGTCTCGGCGGCGAAAGCCTCGAACCTGTCGAAGGTGGACGAGGCCGACCGGGCGCTCGCGTCCCTGCAGCGGCTCGGACGGGGAGGCGGACGATGACCGGGCGCGTTCCCGGACGCCGTCCGCTCCGGACCGGGGCGGCGGGGCTGCTGCTCGTGCTCCTGGCGGCGCCGATCGGCGCGGTGCTTTCGGCCGACGCCGCGGGAGAGATGGCGGCGCTGCGCAACGACGCCATCTCCGCTTACAACGACCAGAGCTACGGGCGCGCCGCCACCCTGGCTCAGCATTACCTGGAGCGGGCCGGCGAGGAGTCGCGCACCGGCCGCGAGGTCGCGGCGCTGCAGTTCATCCTCGGCCACTCGCGCTACGAGATCCACCAGAAGGAGCGCGGCCGCTACGAGGGGGACTACAAGGCCGACGTGGTGCAGCCGCTCGAGGAGAGCCTGCGGGTGCTGCAGGACGACGCCGCCTTCAAGAACATGCTCCTCGGCAATGCCTGGCACGTCTTCTGGTCGGAGGGGGGCCGGCGCGACGCGGAGGCCGAGGGGCGCGCGCACTGGTACCTGCTGAAGTCGATCCTGCTGCGCGAGACCGAGGCGCGCAACCGCCCGCGCACCAGCCCCGAGTACGACCAGTTCGCGCGCCACGTCCTCTTCTACCTGGAGCGTTGCCTGGAGTACTGCCGCACCTCCGACAGCGCCGGTCTGTACCGCGAACGGATCCGCGGGACGGCGCCGCTCGGGTTCGGCACCGCCTACGACGCCCGCTTCTGGCAGATCCACGACCTGACCTATTTCGACGACGGCAACATGAAGGCGGCGGCGCTGTGGCAGCGCGGGCTGGATTTGATGCGCGACCCGAAGGCCTCCCCGGACGAGGCCCTCGCCTCCTTCACCGAGGCATCCGAGATCACCCGCCGGCGCCGCGATCGCGCCGAGCTCTTCCGGCAGATGGCCGACTTCGTCTCGACGCTCGACGCGCCGAAGCGCCGGATGCAGGCGGCGGAGTTCGGGCGCCGCGCCTACGAGCTGAACCCGGGCGACGCCGAGATCCGCCGGCAGTACGGCACCGCGCTGCACGTCCTGTCCTACGCCGCCTACGCCAGTGGCAAGTTCGACGAGGCGTACGCGCGGGCCCAGGAGGCGATCACCTTCGAGTGGGCCGGGATGGAGACGGCGCTGTTCGACCTGTCGCGCGCCGCCGCCGAGATGGGGAAGGAGACCGACGCCCTGACTCACGGCGAGCGCGCCTACCGCATGGCGAAGGAGCGCCTGCAGGGGGCGTCGCTGCAGCCGTTTGCGCAGAACTACGTCAACGTCCTGCGGCAGTTCGGGCAGGATGGGCTCGCCAGCCGCGTGCAGATCGACAACGCCTCGCTGGGGGTGCACTGATGGACGGCGGCGTCCCGGCCCGGCGCTCCAGCGCGCGGCGTGGTGCGATGCTCCTCGCGGCCGTCGTCGTGGCGGCCGCCCTCGCCGCGGGCGTCCCGCGCGCCGCCACGCCCGAGGAGACGGTGGCCGGCGTGCTCGAGCTGGCCGGCCGCTGGGGCGGCCTCCTGCGCGGCAGCGTCGCGGTCCTCGATCGCCGCCCCGATCCGGCGACCATCAAGGCGGCGCTGACGGATGCGCGCCGCGCCGTCGCGGAGATCGACCGGTTGTCGGCCAACGCGGCCATCTTCCAGGCGGCTCCGCAGGACCGGCAGAAGCTCCAGGACGTGGCCGCCGCCGCGCACCTCAACCTCGCCCTCTTCGAGACGCACGGCCTCGAGTTCGATCAGGCGCGACAGGAGATCGCCCGCGCGAAGTCGCTCTCCGACCTGGTGCAGAGCGACGGGTTCCACACCGAGTGGGCGGCGATCACGGCGGGCGAGCCGGGGAAGGCGCTGCAGACGCGCTACAACCTCCTGACGCTGCCGGAATTCGAGGCGGCCCTCGGCTCGATCTGGTCGCGCGCCCGCCCGGTGCCGTTCGAGTTCCGCGGCATCACGGCGGAAGACCTGGCGCAGGTGCGCCTCTCCCCCGCGACCACCCCTCCTCCCGGGAGCCTCGACGAGCGGCTCCTCCTGCAGGGCACCTCCGAGCTGCGCGCCGCCCTCCAGAAGGCGCGGCCGGCGTTCACCGTGTCGCTGCCACCTGGCGTCTACCGGCTGCAGGGGCGCCCCGCGGGGGAGATCGACCGGACGTTCGTGGTGCCGGAGGCGACCGAAGTCGACACCGTCCTCGTGGACCGGGCCCGCTTCACGCTGCGGTTCGACACGAAGACCGGGCCGCGCCCGCCGCGCTTCTTCCTGAACGGGTTCGAGGTGACCGACCTGACGAAGATGCCGTACGGTGTCTACCGCCTCAAGGCCGACCCGGACGACTACCCGACCGCGCCGCAGATCGTCCGCTTCGTCCTCGGGGAGGGGATCCCCGACAAGACGCGCACCTCCTGGACGATCTACGTGCCGGCCGGGACCCCGGCCACGCTCGCGTTCGACCGCGGCACCGCACCGAGGCGCCGCCTCCCCGGATAGGGACCGACCCGCCCGCTGCGCCTCAGGCGAGCGGGGCGCGCTGCAGCGCCTTGAGCGACTGGCGCGCCGCCTCGATGGTGCCGTCGATCTCCTCCCGGCCGTGCGCCAGCGACACGAACCAGGCTTCGTACTGCGACGGCGGCAGGTAGACGCCGGCCTCCAGCATCTTGTGGAAGAAGAGGCCGTAGCGCTTCGTGTCGGCGCCGGCGACCGAGGCCCAGTCCACCGGCTCGCCGGTGCCGAAGAACAGCGTCAGGAGCGAGCCGACGCGCGTGACGCGCGCCTCGGTGCCGGTCTCCTCGATCGCCGCCCGCAGGCCCCGCTCCAGCCGCGCCGACATCTCCTCGAGTCGCGTGTAAGGATCGGACCCGTCCGCGGCCCCTCCTGCGCCGTACGTCGCGAGCGCCTCCAGCATGGCGATGCCGGCGCACGCCGCGACCGGGTTTCCCGAGAGGGTGCCGGCCTGGTAGACATCCCCCTCCGGGGCGACGCGGTCCATGATCTCCTCGCGCCCGCCGTAGGCGCCGATCGGCAGGCCGCCGCCGAGGATCTTGCCGAGGGTCGTCAGGTCGGGCTCGATCCGGTAGCGCTCCTGCGCTCCGCCCGGGGCCAGCCGGAACCCGGTGATCACCTCGTCGAAGATCAGGAGGATGCCGGCCTGCTCGGTCAGGGCGCGCAGCCCTTCGAGATAGCCCGGGCGCGGCGGCACGACCCCCATGTTGGCCGCCACCGGCTCGACGATGACGCAGGCGATCTCCTTCCCGCGCTCGCGCACCAGCCGCTCGACGGCGTCGAGATCGTTGTACGGCACGACCAGCGTCTGCTCGACCACGCGCGCCGGAACGCCCGGCGTGCCCGGGATCCCGAGCGTGACGAGGCCGCTGCCTGCCTTCACCAGGAGGGCGTCGACGTGGCCGTGGTAGCAGCCCTCCATCTTCACGATGAGGTCCCGCCCGGTGAAGGCGCGCGCCAGGCGCAGGGCGGACAGGGTCGCCTCGGTGCCGGAGTTGACCAGCCGCACCTTCTCGACGCCCGGGACCCGCTCCACCACGAGGCGCGCCAGCGCCACCTCGTGTGGATTCGGCGCCCCGAACGAGGTCCCGTCCGCCACCGCCTCGATCACCCGGCGGACGATGCCGGGGTCGGCGTGCCCGAGGATGAGCGGGCCCCAGGAGCAGACGTAGTCGATGTACCCCTTCCCTTCGACGTCGAAGATCATCGCCCCTCGGCCGCGCTGGAAGAAGATCGGGGTGCCGCCGACGGCGCGGAAGGCGCGCACCGGGGAGTTGACGCCGCCGGGGATGATCTGACGCGCCTTCTCGAACAGCCCGGCGGAGGTCTCGCTCATCGGTGCGCGGCCCGCGGCGGGCGTCCGGCCCGGCTCATGGCCGGAGGAGGCGGGCCGCCTCTTTCGCGTGGTAGGTGAGGACGAAGTCCGCGCCGGCGCGACGGATGGCGACGAGCGACTCGAGCATGACGCGGTCGCGATCGATCCAGCCGTTCTTCGCGGCCGCCTCGATCATCGCGTACTCCCCCGAGACGTGGAACGCGCCGACCGGCACGTGCACGGCGTCGCGCACCTGCCGCAGCACGTCGAGGTACGGCAGGGCCGGCTTGACCATCACCATGTCCGCCCCTTCGTCGAGGTCGAGGAGCACCTCGCGCAGCGCCTCGCGGGCGTTGCCGGGATCCATCTGGTGGGTGCGGCGGTCGCCGAACTGCGGCGCCGACTGCGCCGCCTCGCGGAACGGCCCGTAGAAGGCCGACGCGTACTTGGCCGCGTACGACAGGATCGCGACGTCGGCGAACCCCGCGGCATCGAGCGCCGCGCGGATCGCCGCGACCCGGCCGTCCATCATGTCGGATGGGGCCACCACGTCGGCCCCCGCCTCCGCCTGCGACACCGCCGTCCTGGCGAGGAGTTCGAGCGTCGGATCGTTGGCGATGATCTGCCCCTCGACGACGCCGCAGTGCCCGTGATCGGTGTACTCGCACAGGCAGACGTCGGTGAGCACCAGCAGGTCCGGGATCGCCTCCTTGATCGCCCGGGTCGCCTGCTGGACGATGCCGTCCTTCCCCCAGGCGCCGCTGGCGCGCGCGTCTTTCTTCTCCGGCAGGCCGAACAGGATGATCGCCGGGACGCCGAGCCCGGCCGCGTCCTTCGCCTCGCGCACCGCCTCGTCCACCGAGAGCTGGAACTGCCCCGGCATCGAGGCGATCGGGCGGCGCTCCTGCTTCCCGGGCAGGACGAACAGCGGCAGGACGAGGTCCCCGGGAGCGAGGCTCGCCTCGCGCACGAACGCCCGCAGCGCCTCGGTGCGCCGCAGCCGCCGCGGCCGGATGACGGGGAATCCCATGGTGTGCCGCTCCCTCGGGGCCGGACCGGACGCCCTCAGTCGTCCTCGCCCGCCCCTTCCTCGTCGTCGCCGTGGAAGAACGTGGCGGCGCAGAACTCGGTGCAGAAGTCGCGGCCGCTGCGGACGTACTTGTCTTCCTCGCAGACCATCTCGTGGCAGATCGGGCACTTCAAGAGAAACGCCTCGTCGTCGTTGATGCCGCACGTCTTGCAAACGGCCACGCTTCCCCCTCGTGAGCGGCCGCGATTATAGACCCTGGAGGCCCGCGGGAAGCAGCCGGACCCGGGTCAGTGCCCGGAGCGGAACACGTGGCAGGTGCTGCAGATCGGGTGCAGGTCGGGGCGACTCACGGCGGCGATCGCCGCCCGGGATTTCCGGAACGCCTCGCCGTTCCAGACCGGCTCGAAGCCGCCGTCCTCGAACAGGTTGCCGTAGTCGTCCTTGCGGTCGAAATGACGGCAGCACGGCGCGATCCCGCCGTCGCTGTTGATGATCGCCGACCGCCACGGCAGGTCGCAGAAGTGATTCTTCCCGGTGCGCCACATGTAGTGACGCCGCGCGTTGAGCTGGTTCCCCGGCTTGTTGGCGGCGCGGACCAGGAGGCCGTCCACCCCCAGCTCCTCCGCGAGCGCCCGGACGCGCGGCAGGTCGTCGCGGTTGTGCTCGAAGACCAGGAACTGGATCTCGACGAAGGGATGCGCCACGTCCCGCTCGGCCTTCCGCTTCAGGAGTGCGCGCAGATTGCGCAGGAGGAGGTCGAGGCGGCCGCCGACCCGGTAGGCCTCGTAAATCTCCTGGGTGGATCCGTCGATGGCGAAGGTGATCTGATCGAGATGGGCGTCGATCAGCCGCTCGTTGAGCGATTCCGGATAGTTGCCGTTGGTCTCCACCGCCGTGTAGATCCGCCGCGCGTGGCAGTAGGCGATCATCCGCCAGACGTCCTTCGCCAGGAGCGGCTCGCCCCAGTTCTGCAGATTGGCGACGTAGACGTACCGGCCGATCTCGTCGATGACCTGCTGGAAGCGGGCGAGGGTCATCGACTGCTTCCTGCGTCCGACCTCCCCCCGTCCGGTCGGACAGAGGGGGCATTCGAGGTTGCAGAGGTTGGTCGTCTCGATGCCGACCACGAACGGATAGCCGAAATGGGAGGTGCGCCGCAGCGCGATCCCCAGGGCGACGCGCCCGAGGTTCCACATCTTGGCGGGACTGTTGTAGCGCAGCAAGGCGTAGAGGTGCTTGGCCTTCACGCGGCTGTTCAAACCGTACATCAGCGACTTGAGGAGCCGGTCGGTCATCTGCATGCGCGGTCTCCCTTGGCATGCCCGGGTCCGAAGGCGGCGGATGGCGGCAATAGACCGCCTCCCCGACCCGCCGTCAAGTTGTTTTCCGGCGTCGCCGCGGGGGCGGGCGGACCGCGCCGTTGACATCCTGCGATCCCTCCCCCTAGAATCGCCGGTCGTCCCAAGGCGGTGTAGCTCAGATGGTTAGAGCACGCGGCTCATATCCGCGGTGTCCGGGGTTCGAATCCCTGCACCGCCACCACCCATGATTCCCTCGGAATTCCTCAAGACGCTCGAACGGGAGCGGATGGTCCGGCGCGGCGATCGCGTGCTCGTCGCCGTCTCGGGCGGGTCCGACTCGACCGCCCTGCTCGCGCTCTTCGCGGGAGCGGCGGCGGATCTCGGCATCGACCTGCACGTCGCGCACCTCGATCACGGCTGGCGCGGCGCCGCCGCGGCGCGGGACGCGGAGTTCGTCCGCCGCCTGGCGCTGTCCTTCCGGCTGCCGGTCACGGTCGGGCACGTCGATCCCTCCGTCTGGACGCGCCGGCAGGACCGGCGCGGACCGGGACGGCGACAGTCGTCGCGCGAGGCGCGCGCCCGCGTGCTGCGCCGGAGGTTCCTCGAGGCCACCGCGCGCGCCATCGGGGCGCAGCGGATCGCCCTCGGCCACACCCTCGACGACCAGGCGGAGACCCTGCTGATGCGCCTCTTGCGCGGCTCGGGCCGGCGCGGCCTCGGCGGCATCCATCCGGTCGTGAACGGGCGGTTCATCCGGCCGCTCCTGCCGCTGCGCCGCGCCGCGCTGCGCGCCTGGCTGCGCCGGCGCCGGCTGCGCTGGCGCGAGGACGCGACCAACCGCGATCGCTCCCTCATGCGGAACCGCGTGCGCCACCGCCTGCTGCCGCTCCTCGAGCGCGAGTTCCACCCGGCGGCGACCACGACACTCGCCCGCGCCGCGGGCCTCCTGCGCGAGGAGGAGGCGTGGCTCGAGCGCCTCGCGGCCGAGTCGTTCGCGGCCGCGTCCAAGGGCGGCCGGGGCGCGACGACGCTCGACCTGCATCTCCTCCAGGCGATGCCCCTGCCACTGCGGCGGCGCGTGGTGCGACGGGCCGTCGCGCAGGCGCGCGGCCATCTCCGGGGGATCGGCCTGGGGCACGTGGACGCGACGCTGGGGCTGCTCGCGCGCGGCGGGGCGCGCGGCCTCGACCTTCCCGGCGGGCTCCGGGTGGCGCGCCGCAACGACAGGCTCGAATTCCTCGCAGGGACGGATGCGCCGGGCCGGCGCGCCGGGCCGGCGCCTGGCGAGACCGGGGCGGTCTGCCGCGAGGCGCTCTGCCCGGTCCCCGGCGCCGTCTCCCTCCCCGACCTCGGGCTGCATCTCACGGCCCGCCTGGCGCGCCCCGGTGACAGGATGCCGCCACCGGGCCCGGACCGGGCGCTTCTCGACGCCGACCGGGTGGAGGGGCCGCTGGTGGTCCGGCCGCGCCGTCCGGGGGACCGCTTCGTCCCCCAGGGGGGCCCCGGTACGCGACGGCTCAAGTCGTTCCTCATCGATCGGAAGGTGCCGGTGGACGAGCGGGGGCGGATCCCCCTCGTCCTCTCGGGCGAGCGCATCGCCTGGGTGGTCGGGCATCGCATCGACGATCGCTTCAAGATCACCCCGGCGACCCGCCGGGTCCTCGTCCTGGAAAAGGAGACCCGATGAACGTGTCCCGCGAGGTCCTGAAGTCCGAAGAGCAGATCGCCGAGCGCGTCCGCGCCCTGGGCCGCGAGATCACCGAGTTCTACCGCGGCGAGGAGATCTCCCTTCTCGGGATCCTGAAGGGCTCCTTCATCTTCATGGCCGATCTCGCCCGGGAGATCCGCCTCCCGGCGCAGGTGGGGTTCCTGGAGATCGTCACTTCCAGGAAGTCGGAGTTCCTGACCGAGGTCGCCTTTTCATCGTCCTTCCCGATCGAGGGGTCGCACGTCCTCGTGGTGGAGGACATCCTCGACACCGGGGTGACCCTCGCCTACCTGAGCGAGCAGCTCGCCCTGCACGCCCCGAAATCCCTGAAGATCTGCACCTTCCTCGACAAGCCGCACCGGCGCAAGGTCGACCTGACCCCCGATTTCGTCGGTTTCGAGGTCCCCGACCGCCACGTCGTGGGGTACGGGCTCGACTACCAGGGGAAGCACCGGACCCTGCCTCACCTGACCTGGGTCGAGTAGGGCGCGAAACGCCGGGAAAACCCCTCTGGGGCCGTTGAAAGGGTCACGTTTTCGTTCTATATTGACCGCCTATTGCCGAAAATGACCGGGAGAGATCCCCGGGGAGTGACCCGCTGAACACCCTCATCAAGAATGTTCTCGTCTGGACCGGCATCATCATCGCCGTCCTCGTGCTCTATCGCTTCCTGGTCACCGGACGGACCGACCAGGTCGAGCTGACCTTCACCAAGATGATGGAGGACGTCGAGGCCGGCCGGGTCTCGAAGGTCACCATCACCGGGAACGAGATCGTCGGTGAGTACAACCAGCCCACCGCCGACGGCCAGGCGAAGCGGTTCCTGACGTACGCCCCGACCTACGACGACCTCGTCAAGGACCTGCGCCGCTACAACGTCGCCATCGAGGCGCGCAAGCCGAAGGACCCGACCTACATGGTGAGCCTGCTCACCTGGCTGCCCTTCCTCATCCTGGCGGCGGTCTGGGTCTTCTTCTTCCGGCAGATGCAGAGCGGCGGCAACAAGGCGCTGTCGTTCGGCAAGTCGAAGGCGCGCCTCTCGTCGAGCCAGGCGAAGAAGGTCACGTTCAAGGACGTCGCCGGTGTGGACGAGGCGAAGGAAGAACTGGCGGAGATCATCGAGTTCCTCAAGGAGCCGCAGAAGTTCCAGAAGCTCGGCGGCAAGATCCCCAAGGGGGTCCTGCTGATGGGCCCGCCGGGGACCGGCAAGACGCTCCTGGCGCGCGCCATCTCGGGCGAGGCGAACGTGCCGTTCTTCTCCATCTCCGGGTCGGACTTCGTCGAGATGTTCGTCGGCGTCGGCGCCTCGCGCGTCCGGGATCTCTTCGAGCAGGGGAAGAAGAACGCCCCGTGCATCATCTTCATCGACGAGATCGACGCCGTCGGACGGCACCGCGGCGCGGGCCTCGGCGGCGGCCACGACGAGCGGGAGCAGACCCTCAACCAGCTCCTGGTCGAGATGGACGGCTTCGAGTCGAACGAAGGGGTCATCCTGATCGCCGCCACCAACCGCCCCGACGTGCTCGACCCGGCGCTCCTGCGCCCGGGTCGGTTCGACCGCCGGGTGGTCGTGCCGCGGCCGGACGTCAAGGGGCGCGAGGAGATCCTCCGCGTCCACACCCGCAAGATCCCGCTCGCCGAGGACGTGTCGCTCGAGGTCCTCGCGCGCGCCACCCCCGGCTTCTCGGGCGCCGATCTCGCGAACCTGGTGAACGAGGCGGCCCTCGCCGCGGCGCGCGTCAGCAAGAAGGTCGTCTTCATGGACGACTTCGAGGGATCCAAGGACAAGGTCCTGATGGGGAGCGAGCGCCGCTCGCTCATCATTTCCGAGCAGGAGAAGCGGCTGACGGCGTACCACGAGGCCGGGCACGCGCTGGTGGCGTACTTCATGCCGCACGCCGACCCGATCCACAAGGTCACCATCATCCCGCGCGGCATGGCGCTCGGCGTGACGCAGCAGCTGCCGATCGACGACCGCCACAACTACACGCGCGAGTACCTCGAGAGCACGCTGTCGGTCATGATGGGCGGCCGCGTCTCCGAGAAGGCGTTCATGAACGTCCTGACCACCGGCGCCGGCGACGACCTGAACAAGGCGACCGACATGGTGCGCAAGATGGTGTGCGACTGGGGGATGAGCGACAAGCTCGGTCCGCTGACGTTCGGGCGCCGCGAGCAGGAGATCTTCCTCGGGCGCGACATCGTGCAGCACAAGGACTACAGCGAAGAGACCGCCGAGCTGATCGACCAGGAGCTGAAGCGCTTCGCCCGCGAGGCGTACGAGCGGGCCGAGCAGGTCGTCCACTCGAACCGCGAAGCGCTGGAGCGGGTCGCCCTGGCGCTCCTCGAATACGAGGTGCTCGACGGCGAGGAGGTTGCGACCCTGGTGAAGGGAGCGTCGGTGGAATCGCTCCGCGCCGGGCGCCGGCCGCCGACGCGCCCCGAGGCTCATCCCGCCCGGCCGGTGGTCGAGGCCCGTCCGGACCGCGCCGCGACGGCGCCGTTCGACCCGATCAAGCAGCCCTCCTAGGTCCCGCGCCGGTTTGAGCGCGGCCGCCCCGCCCTTTTCCGACCGGTCGGCGGATCGGTACAACGTCCTCGTCCTCGATCCCTCCGTTTCCATTTCTGGCCCGGACCTCGGTCTGCCGCGCCGCATGCCGGCCGGCGGGACGATCACGCTGCGGGTCGAGGGACTGGAGGCGACCGGCACGCGCGCCCTGGCGGGGGCGGCCCGCGCCGCGGGCGGGGACGCGACGCCGGCCCCTCCGAGACGCCACGACACGTTCCTGCGCGCCGCCGGCGCCCCGGATCCCGGCCGTGCGTTCGTCGTCGGCCTGCCCTCCGCGCGCCGCCGGACCTTCCTGGCTTCCCTGCGGCGGCACGCCCCGGACCTCGCGGCGGAGATCGACGTGGCGCTCGACGCCGCGGGACGGCCGGTCCCCCCCCTCCCCTTCCTGCCGATCGGCAGGCGCACCCTGCTCATGGGGGTGCTCAACGTGACCCCGGACTCCTTCTCCGACGGCGGCCGCTTCACCGAGGTGAAACCGGCGGTGCGGCACGCCCTGCGGATGGCAGAGGAGGGGGCCGACCTCCTCGACGTCGGCGGGGAGTCCACCCGGCCCGGGGCGCGCCCGGTCGAGCTGCGCGAAGAGCTGCGGCGGGTGCTGCCGGTCCTGGAGGCGCTCCTACCGGCCCTGGCGCGGCGGCGCGGCGGCGGGCCGCTGGTGTCGATCGACACCACCAAGGCGGAGGTGGCGCGGCGCGCGATCCTGCTCGGCGTCGCCGTCGTCAACGACGTCTCCGGCATGACGCGCGACCCCGCCATGGCGGCGGTCGTGGCGGAGCACGGGGCGCTCGTCGTCCTGCAGCACACCCGCGGCCGGCCACGGACCATGCAGCGGGGGGTGCGCTACCGCTGCGTCGTCCCCGAGGTGGCCGCCCAGCTGCGCGCCAGCATGGCCGCGGCCCGCCGCGCCGGCATTCCCCCGGAGCACGTCCTCATCGACCCGGGGCTCGGCTTCGGCAAGCGCCGGCCGCACAACCTCGCACTGCTGCGGCACCTGCGGGTCCTGAGAAGCCTCGGGCGGCCGATCCTCGTCGGCGCGTCGCGCAAGGCGTTCCTCAGGTCGGACCGGGACGAGCCGCCCGCGGCGCGCCGCGAGGCCGGACTCGCCGCGGAGGCGTTGGCGCTCACGGGAGGCGCTGATATCATCCGTGTTCACGACGTGCGCGAGGCCCTGCGCGTAGCCCGGCTCTGCGATGCAGTCCTCCGCGGGCCGTTCAACCAATGATCGAAAGCCTGTTCCCGGCCGCGGGACCCTGGACGTTCGGCTGGCGGGATGCGCTCGACATCCTGCTGATGACGGCGCTCATCTACAACGTCGGCCTGCTGCTGCGCGGCACGCGCGCCTTCCAGGTGCTGGTCGGGGCCCTGGTGCTCCTGCTCGCCTACTGGGCCACCGGCCCGGACAAGCCCCTGCGGATGGTCACGTTCCACCAGGTCCTCGGCAACGTCCTGTTCTACGCGCCGTTCGCGGCGATCGTCCTGTTCCAGACGGCGATCCGCCGGGCCCTGACGGCGCTGGCGCGCACCTCGGTGCTGCGCCTGGCGGCGCACGGCATGACCGCGGCGATGGTGGACGAGATCCTCGCTGCCGTCGCGACGCTGTCGGCGCGGCGCATCGGGGCGCTGCTCGTCATCGAGCGGGCGCAGTCGCTCCCGGATCAGATCGAGTCCGGCATCACGCTCGATGCCGCCATCACCCAGGACCTGCTGGTGAACATCGCCATGCCGGGCTCGCCGCTGCACGACGGCGCCATCGTCCTCGGCGAGGGGCGGGTGCGGGCGGCGTCGTGCTTCCTGCCGGTGACCACCGATCCGCGCCTGTCGCGCGAGTACGGCTCGCGGCACCGGGCCGCCATCGGCCTGACCGAGGAGTACGACAGCGTCGCCGTCGTCGTCTCGGAGGAGCGCGGCACGGTGCGCGCCGCGGTCGAGGGGATGCTGAGCGAGCCGCTCGACGCCGAGGGGCTGCGGGTGTTCCTGCGCCGCCATCTCGAGCTGGATCGCGGCCGCCGCGGCGAGCGCAGTGCCGGCGGTCCGCGGGGGTCGCGCGAGGCGGCGGGCGCCCACGACGGGACGCCGCGCCCGGACGCGGCCTGAGGGGAGACGGGGACGAGGATGCGCTTCCTCCTGCAGCGGAACCTCCGGCTCAAGGCGTTCTCGTTCCTCATCGCGCTCGTCTGGTGGGCGGTGGTGCACGGCGAGGACGCCCGCATCAAGGACTTCGTGGTGCCGATCGACTACACCAACCTGGCGCAGACCCTCGAGCAGTCGGGGCGGGTGATCGACACGGTCACGGTGCGACTGCGCGCCCCGGAGGCGCTGCTGCGCAACGTCACCGAGGATCGCCTCGCCGTGACCCTCGATCTCGGGCGCGCGCCGCTCGGGGAGCAGCACATCCCGATCACCGGCAAGATGCTGCGCGTGCCCCCCGGCACCGAGGTGGTGCGGGTGGCGCCGCCGGTCATCCCGGTGCGCGTCGAGCGGCGGGCGCGGCGCGAGGTGCCGATCGTCGCGGAGTTCTCCGGCGCGCCGCCGAAGGGGTACGCGCGCCTCGGCTACGCCGTGACGCCGCCGGTCGCCACCATCGAGGGGCCGGCGAGCGAGGTGGCCGCGGTGTCGCGCGCCCTGACCGGGACGATCCTCCTCGAAGGGGAGGTGGCGGATATGGAGTTCGAAGTGCGCCCGATTCCGGAGGCGCCATTGGGGACCCGGGTGCGAATTCTCGTCCCGGCCGACCCGGTCCTGGTGCAGGTGCGGATCGGTCCGGCCCCGCCGGCCATCGCACCAGGACGCGCCGCGCCCACCGCGCCCGGCGCTGGAGCGGCGCGCCCCGCCGCGGGGAGGGACTGAAATGAAGCGCCTGTTCGGGACCGACGGTGTGCGCGGCGTCGCGGGCAAGTTCCCGCTCGACGAGAAGACGGTGATACGGATCGGCGAGGCGCTCGCCCGCACGCTCATGAAGAACGGCCGGTCGCCGCGGGTGGTCATCGGCCGCGACACGCGCGCCTCGGGGCCGGAGATCGAGGCCGCGCTGACCCGCGGCATCGAGTCGCAGGGCGGGAGCGTCGATCGCGGCGGCGTCCTGACCACGCCCGCGGTCGCGTGCGTCACGAAGACGCTGGGCTACGACGCCGGCGTCGTCATCTCCGCGTCGCACAACCCGTATCGCGACAACGGCATCAAGGTCTTTTCGGCCCAAGGGTTCAAGCTGCCGGACGCGCTGGAGATGGAGATCGAGCGGCAGGTCCTCGACGGACCGCCGGCGGAGGGCGCGCCGCGGGCGGGGGACGGCGCGGGCGGACGCCACATCGACGCCGGCGCCCTGCAGGAGACCTACCTCGACGCCCTGCGCGCCGCCGTGCCGCCGGGGACCTCCTTCGCCGGGCGGCGGCTGATCCTCGACTGTGCCCACGGCGCCGCCTCCGCCCTCGCGCCGCGCCTCTTCAAGAGCCTGGGGGCGGAGGTGGTCGCCCTCAACGACGCCCCGGACGGCAGCAACATCAACGAAGGCTGCGGCGCCCTGCACCCGGATCGCCTCGGGAGCGAGGTCGCCCGGCAGGGGGCGTGGCTGGGGCTGGCGTTCGACGGCGACGCCGACCGCTGCCTGCCGGTGGACGCCACGGGCCGGGTGCTGGACGGCGACTATGTCCTGTGCCTGGTGGCGCGCGACCTGCGCCGCGCCGGGCGGCTGCACGGCGACGCGACGGTGGGGACCGTCATGACCAACCTCTGGTTGGAGCAGGCCCTGAAGCAGGACGGCATCAAGGTGGTGCGGGCGGCGGTCGGCGACAAGTACGTCCTGGAGGAGATGCAGCGCGGCGGGTTCGTGCTCGGCGGGGAGCAGTCGGGGCACGTCATCTTCCTCGAGCGGGCCACGACCGGCGACGGCCTTCTCACCGGGTTGATGCTGATGGAGCTCCTGCAGCGCACCGGCCAGGACCTCGCGGCCTGGGCCTCGACCATCACCCCGTGCCCGCAGATCCTGGTGAACGTGCCGGTGCGCGAGCGCCCGCCGCTCGAGACGCACCCGGTCATCGGCCCCGCCATCGCCGCGGAGGAGAAGCGCCTCGAGGGACGCGGCCGGGTGCTGGTGCGCTACTCCGGCACCGAGCCGAAGGCCCGCATCATGGTCGAGGGGGAGCCGCGCGCCGCCGTCGAGGACGCGGTCGGACGGCTCCAGAGCGTGATCGAGGGGGCGATCGGCGTCTCCCCCGCCGGTCACGAGGCCCCGGTCCGGACGCGATAGAATCCCCTTTCCGCGCCGGCCTTGACCGGCGACCGTCCCGATGGGAAGGAGATCCATGGCCGCGAGCGTCCGACTCGGAGTCAACGTCGATCACATCGCCACCCTGCGCCAGGCGCGCAAGGCGGACGAGCCGGACCCGGTGGCGGCGGCGATGCTGGCGGAGCTGGGCGGAGCGGACGGCATCACCGTCCACCTGCGCGGCGATCGGCGCCACATCCAGGATCGCGACATCGAGACGCTGCGGCGCACGGTGCGGACGCGGCTCAACCTCGAGATGGCGGCGCAGCCGGCGATGGTCACCCTCGCCTCCACCCACAAGCCGGACACCGCGACGCTCGTGCCGGAGCGGCGCGAGGAGCTGACGACCGAGGGGGGGCTCGACGTCGTCCTGAACCAGAACCTGGTGCGCAAGACCGCGATGGACCTGCGCGAGGCCGGGGTGACGGTGTCGGTTTTCGTCGATCCCGACTACGAGCAGATCCGCGCCGTCGCCAAGCTGGAGATCCGGATGATCGAGATCAACACCGCCAAGTACTCCGAGGCGCGCCGCGCCGATCAGGCCGCGTCCGAGGCGGACAAGGTGGCCGCCGCGGCCCGCGCCGCCTCCAAGCTGGGCATGGCGGTGTGCGCCGGCCACGGGCTCGACTACCGGAACGTCTCCCGCATCGTCACCATCCAGGAGATCGAGGAGATGAACATCGGCCACGCGATCGTCGCCCGGGCCGCGCTCGTCGGGATGGAGCGGGCGGTGCGCGAGATGAAGGCCCTGCTCGCCCGGTGAGACCCGCCGCGCCCGCGATGCCGAGCCCGCCGACCCGGTTATTGCAATGAAGCGCTTCCGCGCGTTCGACCCGCCCGAGTACGTCGGCTTCCGCCCGGACCCGGAGGTCACGGCGGAGTACGCCGCGACCCTCCGCCGCGACCCGAAGCGCCGGGCGCTCGTCGCCCGGCTCGCCCCCCGGGATCACCTGCGCCTGTACGAAGGGATGGTGCGCTTCCGCCTGCACGACATCACCCTGAAGCGCTGGGTGCGGCAGGGGGTCATCTCCAAGGCCTGGCTGGGGACGGGCGAGGAGGCGGTGGCGGTCGGGACGACCCGGGCGCTGCGCCCCGGGGATTTCGTCGGCCCGATGATCCGCAACGCCGGGTCCTGCCACGAGATGGGGATGCCGGTGGCGCAGATGCTCAAGGCGTACCTCGGCACCCACGACCAGATCACCAGAGGTCGGGACCTGCACACCGGCGACCCGGAGAAAGGGGTCATCCCCCCGACGTCGTTCATGGCGGCGCTGGTGCCGGTCTTCACCGGCATCGCGCTGGCGGCGAAGCAGCGCCAGGAGCCGCGCGTCGCCCTCACCTACGTCGGCGACGGCGCCAGCCGCACCGCGGCGTTCCACGAAGGGTTCAACTTCGCGGCGGTGCAGCGCGTGCCGCTGGTGATCGTCCTCCAGGACAACCAGGTGGCGCTCGGGACGGCGACGCCGCGCCACACCGCGGCCCCCATGGAGATCCAGCACACCGCCTACGGGGTCGAGGGTCTCCGGTGCGACGGCAACAACGTCCTCGACACCTGGGCGGCGGCGCGGCTGCTCGTCGATCGCTGCCGCAAGGGGGACGGACCGTTCATCCTGACGGCGCGCACCTTCCGGATGGGCGGGCACGCGACGCACGACGAGGCCGAGGCGCGCGCCCTCTTCTCCCCGGAGACGTTCGCGCACTGGGGGCGGCGCGACCCGATCGGCACCTACGAGGCCTGGCTCGTCGCCGAGGGGCCGGCGCTCGACGGGCGCAAGCACCGCACCGACGCCTCCCGCCGCGCGGCGAACGCGGCGGCGCTGGGCGAGGCGGAGCACCGGGTCACGACCGAGATCGACGCCGCCGAGGCGGAGGCGCTCTGCAGCCGCAAGGAAAAGATGCCGCCGCCCGAAGACGCGATCACCGGCGTCTACGCGGTGACGGCCGCTCCGGCCGCGCCGCGCGGAAACGGGCGCGCCAGGCCGCGGAGCACCAGGGCCGCTCCGACGCGTCGCCGCACGATGGCGTCGCGGGCCGGCCGGCGGCTATCATAGGCGCCACGCTCACGGAGGGGGATCGCATGCCGAAGGAGAAAGGTCCGGAGAAGCCCGCCAGGGGAGGTGTCCGCGTCCTCGACGCCGCCGTCCCCGAACTCAAGGACCTGAGCCTCAAGGACCTGCAGGCGCGCGGCCTCTCCCGCGAAACCCTCATCGCCTTCTACCGCAACATGGTCCTGTCGCGGCGGATCGACGACAAGGAGATCGCCCTCAAGCGACAGAACAAGATCTACTTCCAGATCAGCGGCGCCGGGCACGAGGCGATCCTCACCGCCGCGGCAATGCACCTCAAGGCGTCGCACGACTGGTTCTACCCGTATTACCGCGACCGGGCGCTGTGTCTCTGGCTCGGAATGACGCCGCTGGAGATGTTCCTGTCGGCGGTCGGCGGCGCGGACGACCCGAGCTCGGGGGGCCGGCAGATGCCGAGCCACTGGGGCCACCGCAAGCTCCGGATCGTCTCGCAGTCGAGCCCGACCGGGACGCAGTTCCTGCAGGCGGTCGGCTGCGCCGAGGCGGAGCGGCAGCTCGCCCCGAAGGCGGGCGCCATCGTGTACGTCTCCGGCGGCGACGGCGCGACGAGCGAGGGGGAGTTCTGGGAGGCGATCAACGCCGCGTGCCTCAGGAAGGCGCCGGTGCTCTTCCTCATCACCGACAACGAGTACGCCATCTCGGTGCCGGTGGAGGCGCAGACGGCGGGCGGCAGCATCTCCGCGGCCCTGCGCGGCGTCGCGGGCCTGGCGATCGAGGAGGTGGACGGCTGCGACCCGATCGCCTCCTACGAGGTGATGCGCCGCGTCGTCGAGCGGCTGCGCAAGCCCGGCGCCGGTCCGGCCCTGGTGCACGCGAAGACCATCCGGCCCTATTCCCACTCGCTGTCGGACGACGAGGCGATGTACCGGGTGAAGCGCGAGCTGCAGGAAGAGACCAGCCGCGATCCCATCCCGAACTTCGCGGCATATCTCAAGAAGATCAAGGCGGCGGACGAGGCGTTCCTCGACGCGGTCCGCAGCGAGGTGGACCGGGAGATCGAGGAGGCGGCGCAGGCGGCGCTCACGGCGCCCCGGCCCGACCCGGCGACCATCTTCGAGCACGTCTGGTCCTCGAAGGTCGACCCGGCGTCCGCCGACTTCGACGTGCCGCCCAGGCTCGAGGGGGACCCGAAGACGATGGTCGATCTCCTCAACGCGTGCCTCCGGGACGAGATGGCGCGCGACGAGAAGGTCGTCGTGTTCGGCGAGGACGTCGCCGACTGCACCCGCGAGGAGTCGCTCCCCGAGGTGAAAGGGAAGGGCGGCGTCTTCAAGGTCACGCACAACCTGCAGCGGAAGTTCGGCTCGGCGCGCGTCTTCAACACGCCGCTGGCGGAGGCGATGATCGTCGGGCGCGCCATCGGCATGGCGACCCGCGGCCTCAAGCCGGTCGTGGAGATCCAGTTCTTCGACTACATCTGGCCGGCGATGATGCAGCTGCGCAACGAGCTGGCGGCGATGCGCTGGCGCTCCAACGGGAACTGGTCGTGCCCGCTCGTCGTGCGCGTGCCGATCGGCGGGTATCTCCAAGGGGGCGCCGTCTACCACAGCCAGTGCGGCGAGACCCTGTTCACCCACACGCCGGGGGTGCGGGTCGTCTTCCCGTCGAACGCCCTCGACGCCAACGGCCTGCTGCGCACCGCCATCCGCTGCGACGACCCGGTGATGATCCTCGAGCACAAGCACCTTTACCGACAGACGTACAACAAGAGCGCCTATCCGGGCCCGGACCACTCCATCCCGTTCGGCAAGGCGCGCCTGGTGCGCGAGGGGAAGGACGTGACGGTCGTGACCTACGGGGCGCTCGTGGAGCGGTCGCACCGGGCCGCGAAGGCCCTCGCCGAGTCCGGCACCGAGGTGGAGATCCTCGACCTGCGCTCGCTGTGGCCGCTCGACTGGGAGGCGATCGCCGCGTCGGTGCAGAAGACCGGCAAGCTCCTGGTCGCCCACGAGGACACGCTGTCGTTCGGCTACGGGGCGGAGATCGCGGCGCTCGCCGCCGACCGCCTCTTCCACCACCTCGACGCACCCATCCGCCGCGTCGCCGCCACCGACACCTTCGTCGCCTACGAGCCGGGGCTCGAGGACGCGATCCTGCCGCAGATCGAGACCCTGAAGACGGCGATGGCGAAGCTGGCGTCCGACTAGGGACTACTGGGCCCGCGACGAGAACGACAGCCCCGCGCCGATGTCCGGCGAGGAGTCGTTCATGCCGGTCTGGACGTAGAAGCGCGTCGTGCCGCCGGCCTTCTGGCGGTAGACCAGCTCGCCGCGGAGGACGCGGTAGTCCTCCACCTCCAGCAGCGCCCCGGTGGGCACGCCGGCGGCGTCGAAGACCGGCACCTCCTCGAGGGCGGGGGTGACGCTCTCCCCCACGATGCGCCAGTTGGTCTTCGCCGTGACGATGGCGAACCCGGCCAGGAGGCGCAGCCGATCCTCGAACGACACCCCCTCCGGGGATCCCATGAACTGGTAGCCGCCGGAGACGAGGAACTGGAAGACCCTGCCGAGCGGCTGCACGTAGTCGATGCCGCCCCCCCAGTCGCTCTCCCCCGTGCCGAGCCCCTTCTTCTCGTCGGCCATGCCGTACTTGTAGTCGAGGAAGAAGGCCACGGATGGCCGGTTGCCGCCGCCGGATTGGAGGATGTAGGTGTCGTAGCGCAGCAGCAGATCCCCGAGGTCGCTCTCCGAGGTATCCGCCTCGGACTCCTGCCACGGCGGCTTCCCGGGGCCGCCGGCCCCGAGGACGATCGGCGCGTCCGGCGCCATCGTGACGAGGCCGGTCCGGTCGATGCGGGTGTACGGGATGCGCAGGCCGAGCCGCCCCGCCGGGCTGCCCCCCTCGATCAGGAGGAAGGCATCGCCGAGCCCCGTCTCCTCGGTGCCGAGAAATTTCCCCTGGTCCCAGCGCAGGCCGAAGGTGAGGTCGGGGGTGACGGCGAGGGCCGGGGCGGCCGGTGCGAGCAGCGCGCCGGCCAGCAGGAACGGGAGGAACCGCAGACGTCGCGACATGCGCCGGGGATTATAGGGGAGATGGGCTATAGTGACCGGGAGGTTTCCGTTACGATGCCGTCCGGTCGTTCCCCCGTCCTCCCTCCCGTCACGATGCCCCGCGTCCCGGCCTTGGCGGTCCTGGCCGCGACCGTGGCCGCGATCGCGCTGGCGCTCCCCTCCCCCGCCGCCGCGCTCAGCGCCCAGGATGCGCGCATGCAGTCGTTCAAGCTGCAGGCGGAAGGGATGAAGCTGTATCGCGAGGGGAACTACCCGGAGGCCATCGCCGCCCTGCAGAAGGTCGTGAACATCCACCTCAACTCGTTCATGGCCTGGTATTACCTGGGCGCGGCGCTGTCGGCGGAGCGGCGCTACGCCGATGCGATCGAGCCGCTCAAGATCGCCCTCGACCTGCAGCCCGACCACATGCAGGCGCACATGGCGCTCGGCGACGCGCTGCTGAAACTGGGAGAGGTGGACGAGTCCCGCGCCGCGTACCTGCGGGCGCTGGATCTCCAGGCCAACTACGCCCCCGCGCACGATGGCCTCGGCCGGCTCCAGGAGAGCATGGGGCACGAGGCCGAGGCGGAGGCCGAGTACCGCAAGGCGCTCGAGATCAACGTCGCCTTCGCGGACGCCTACACGCACCTCGGCGAGCTGTTCCTGCGCCAGGGGCGCCTCGACGAGGCGACCGATCTGTTCGGCCGCGCCATCGCCATGAAGCCGGATTTCAGCGAGGCGTACGTGCGGCTCGGCGTGGCGCTGTCGCGGCTGGGCCGCTTCGACGACGCCATCGCGGCGGCGCGCAAGTCGAAGAGCCTGGCGCCGCGCGACCCGGAGCCGATCCTGGCGCTCGCCAAGATCGACCTCGAGATGCAGTCGTTCCGCCGCGCCCGCGCCGGGGTGGACGAGGCGATGGTGATCGACGGTCAGTTCGTCTATGCGCACGTCATGCTCGCCGATCTGGCTCGGGCCCAGGGGAACCTGCCGTATGCGGTGTCGATCCTGGAGCAGCGGCTGGATCGTCCGATCGACGACCCGCGCCTCAAGCGCGACCTCGCCAACCGCCTGAAGCAGGCGCGCGCCGACGCGAAGACGCTGGCCGGGCTCGAGGCGGCGGAGACGCAGGCCGCGGCGGCGAGCCCGGCCGACCCGACGGCGACCGTGGCGCTCGCCCGCTTCTGGTCGGGACAGCGCAATCACCAGAGGGCGGAGGCGCTGCTCCTCCAGGCGGCCGACCGGGTGAATGCGGCGGGGGGTGCGGTCGAGCCGCTGCGCTACGAGGCGGGGCTGGAGCAGTACGCCGCGCGCCGCTTCGCCGAGGCGATCACCACCTTCGAGGGGCTCGCCTTTGCCGACGAAGGGCGGCCGCTGCGCGAGGAGGCCCGCTTCAACCTCGGCGTGGCGCAGGCGGGGGCCGGCCTCGACGAGGACGCGGTCGCCACCTTCCGCGAGTGCGCCGCGCGCGCCGAGTCGGACCCGCAGCCGCGCCTGTACCTCGGCAACGCCCTGCTGCGGCTCGGCCGGCCGGCGGAGGCGCGCGAGGCGTACGCCGCCTACCTCGAGCGGGCCGAAAAGGGGCGCGAGGCGGACCAGGTCCGGCGCCTGGTGCAGCAGCTCTCCGCGGCGGCCCCGGGGGCCCCGGTCTCGGGGACGCCGGCGTCCCAGGCGGGCTCCCGATGATCCGGCCGGGACGCGCGCGCCAGGCGATCGGCCCGGCCCGCGGGGCGATCCTGGCGCTGGCGGGGGCGCTGGCGCTGGCCTTCGCCTTCACCCTGGCGCGGCCGCAGTCCGACACGCCGGCGCCGCCGAGCCCCGCGCCGAAGGCGCCCGAGGTGAAATCGCGGCGCGGCTTCTCCATCGCCATCACCAACCCGGTGATGAACGACTTCCGCTACGGGCGCTCCGAGATCGAGGCGGAGGTGAAGGCGAGCGACCCGGCCGCCACCGAGAAGGTCGAGTTCTACGTGGACGACAAGCTGATCTTCATCGACACCGAGGCGCCGTACCGCTGCGTCTTCGACTTCGGCACCGAGCCGCGCTCGTGGGTCATCAAGGCGACCGCCTGGCACCGCGAGGGGCTGACCGTCACCGACCAGATCATCCTGCGCAAGGTGATCATCAACTACGCGGTGCAGGTGAACCGGGTCATCCTGTACGCCACCGCCGTCAGCCAGAAGGACAACAGGAAGTACGTCCTC
>Ga0111538_10001415_pt1 | contig 33558 bp, 32 predicted proteins | sample SoiMethybrSBSTD1_FD_79669 | JGI IMG/M metagenome (GOLD analysis project Ga0111538, IMG submission 79669) | Bulk soil microbial communities from a Populus tree surrounding site in Tennessee, USA - Soil MetaG P. TD hybrid SBSTD1 (version 2)... | ecosystem: Environmental > Terrestrial > Soil >...
GATCCACACCGTCCAGGTGCAGGGTTACGGCTGGGCGCGCGAACGGCTGGCCGGTCACGGCTGTCCCAGCCATGGCGTGGCCCTCTCGCCTGACGAGAAGGAGGTCTGGGTCGTCGACGCCGCCAACAGCAGCGTGCACGTGTTTGACAACACGGTGATGCCGCCGAAGCAGATCAAGTCGATCAAGGTGCGCGACCAGCCGTTCTGGCTCACGTGGAGCGCCAACGGCAAATGGGTCTACGCCGCGAGCGGCGACATCATCGACGCGCAGACCAAGCAGGTCGTCGCCAGCCTGACCGACGAGACAGGCCGGGCCGTCGAAGGCGAGAAAGTGGTGGAAGTACTCTTCCAGAACGGCAAGCTGGTCAAGACGGTGGACCAGTTCGGCGTCGGGCAGATTCGATCGACCAACTGATCGAACGCGGATTGATATTCCTGGTTGGAGCGAGGTGCTTGATGAGCGTGCTGAACCGCCGATGATCACGCTCGCCGTCGTCGCGGGAGCGTCCGCGGCCGATGCGCAGGGACGGTGCATGACCATATATGGTGCGCCATCGGGCAACACCTCCGACATCGCACCGGTGTTCGCCCCAACAGGCTGGAAGATGGTCCCGCGAGTGACGACCGGGTCTCTGCGCCTCTATCTGGCGCCCGGCGCACTTTACAGGGGTCGTAAAGCTGGCTGCGTCGCGAAGAGTTCGGAGGCCGATCGCGCGATCGGTTATCAGCTTGAACTCTGAAGAGCGTTAGACCGCGGGAATCCTTCGGCGTGGCCCACCAAAGCGCCTCAACGCGCGGCGGCGGCGGCCAGCAGGTGGCAAGACTCGCAAGACAATCCTGCCCTCTTCGCTTCTCCACCTACACGGCTACCAAGCCTCAGTAGCGACACCGCATTCGGGGTGCTGGGCTGCGTGAACATGAGCTTGCCTCGGCGGACACGCAAAGCCCCGCCGATCTTCCGCATCGGTGTGGTGGCACTGGGGCGCTTGTGGATTGAGGCGGTCGCCCTCCTCGTCAACGTGACGGTGTCCTCTGGTGTATCGTGACGGAGGGATGATGCAGTGACCCACCAGAAACGGCTGGCGATTCTCGTCGGCGGCGGTCCGGCGCCCGGCATCAACAGCGTTATCAGCGCGGCCACCATCCGCTCGGTGCTCGAGGGGATCGAAGTGCTGGGTATCCGGGACGGCTTCGAGTGGATCATGCACGGGGACGTCGATCACGTAAAGCCGCTCAGCATCGAGGAGGTGAGCCGAATCCACTTCCGCGGCGGCTCGCACATCGGCATCTCGCGCGCGAACCCCACGCTCGACCCCCAGCACCTGGAAAACACGGTGATCTCGCTGCTGCGCCTGAATGTGTCGATGCTGATCACAATCGGGGGAGACGACACCGCCTTCTCGGCCATGAAGCTCGAGGAGAAGGCGAACGGCCGGATCCGCGTGGTGCACGTGCCGAAAACGATCGACAACGACCTCGACCTGCCGGCCAGCGTGGACACGTTTGGATTTCAGACGGCCCGCCACATCGGCGTCGACATCGTCAAGAACCTGATGGTGGACGCGAGGACCACGTCGCGCTGGTACTTCGTCATCGCCATGGGACGCAAGGCCGGCCATCTGGCGCTCGGCATCGGCAAAGCCGCAGGCGCCACCCTGACGATGATTCCTGAAGAGTGGAACAGTCAGAAGGTACCCCTGCGGACGCTAGTCGACACGCTCGTCGGCGCGATCGTAAAGCGTCTGAGCTACGGCCGACGTGACGGCATCGCCGTGCTGGCCGAAGGTCTGGTGTTGAGCATCGACCCGGACGACCTCGCCGAGTTCGAGGAGACGGAACGGGACGCTCACGGCAACCTCCGGATCGCCGAGGTCAATATCGGGGAGATCCTGAAGGCGCAGGTACAGGCGCGGCTGAAGAAATTCGGGATCAAGACCACCATCGCCGCAAAGAACATCGGCTACGAGCTGCGCTGCGCCGATCCCATTCCTTTTGACATGGAGTACACGCGCGACCTGGGCTACTGCGCAGCGAAAGATCTGCTCGCCGGCGGCAACGCCGTCATGATCTCGATGCAGGCGGGAAACTTCGTTCCCATCCGGTTCAGCGAGATGCTCGATGCGGCCACTGGCAAGGCCCGCATCCGGATGGTGGACATCCATTCCACCCGCTATGGCATCGCGCGGCGCTACATGATCCGGCTGCGGCGAGACGACTTCGACGACGCGCACGAGCTCGCGAAGTTCGCGGCCACGTGTGGATTGACCTTGGAAGAGTTTCGCCGCGAGTTCGGCTACCTCATCGAGAGCGAGCCGCCACCGTTGGATTTGAACGTCTCCAAAAGCGGCTTCTCCGCGGTTTGAGGAACCTCAAGAGGCCGTCCGTCGGTTAACATGGGGCCCGCCCTGACGGCCCTTGGAGATGAGCATGGCCGACTGGCTATCCGCACTCCGCTACGCGTTCCGCACCCTGCGGCGTCAGCCGACTTTCGCGATGATTGCCGTGCTGACGTTGACGCTCGGCATCGGCGCGAACACCGCGCTCTTCAGCATCATTCGAGCGGTCGTACTCAACCCGCTGCCCTACGAGGATCCCGCGAAGATCGTGGTCCTCTGGGAGGTCAACCCCGACGGCGCCCTCGATCGCGTGTCCGTGCCGACGTTCGAAGACTGGAAGGCGAACGCCCGGAGCCTGGAATCGCTCGCGGCGTACCGGCGGGTCGACTTCACTTTCGCTGGATCCGGCGACCCTCTCAGTGTGTCGGGCGGGCGGGCGACGCCCGAACTGTTCGCCGTCCTGCGAGCCGGCGCTCGCATGGGCAGAACCTTTACCGCCGAAGAAGGAGCCTTTGGCGGGCCGCGCGTTGCGGTGTTGAGCGACGGGTTCTGGCGCCGCGCCCTTGGGGCCGAGGCCGGAATCGTCGGCAGGACGATCCAGCTCGACGCCGAGCCGTACACCGTGGTCGGCGTGATGCCGCCAGGCTTCGAGTTCCCCACCGCCGCCGGCGCCGAGCTCTGGGCGCCGTTGACCTTCGATCCCCAGGATCTGCACGGACGATCGCGCCGTGCGCGCTCGCTGATGGTCGTGGGCCGCGTCGGCGCTGGCTCGACGCCCGAACAGGCCCAGCAGGAGGTGCGCCTCCTCGCTGCTCGCATCGCGGCCGAGAACAAGGAGAGCAACGAGGGCTGGAGTGCGAGGGTGATCGCGGCTCACGAGCAGCTGGTTGCTGCATCGCGCCCTGCACTGATGGTGTTGATGGGGGCCGTCGCGTTCCTGCTGCTGATCGTCTGCGCGAACATGGCCAATCTGCTACTGGCGCGCCTGTCGAGCCGGCGCAGGGAGATTGCCGTCCGCGGCGCGCTCGGCGCGGGGCGCTGGGACGTCGCGCGGCCGATTCTGGCCGAGAGCCTGTTGTTGTCGGCGGGAGGCGGCGTACTGGGCTCGCTGGCCGCCGTCTGGGGGCTCCGGCTGCTGGCGCGGCTGCCCGAAGCGCGCCTGCCTCGCATGGAGCAGATCGAGCTCGACGGAGGCGTCCTGCTGTTCACGACCGTCGTGTCGATCGCGGTGGCCCTCGCCTTCGGGCTGATCCCGGCCCTTCACGCGTCGCGTGCCGGACTTCGCGAAGACCTCAGCGAATCGGCGGGCAATACGGCCAGCCTCGGCGCCCGCCGACTGCTCAACGGGCTCGTCGTCGTGGAAGTCGCCCTCGCACTCGTCCTGCTCGTCGGCGCGGGCCTGATGATGCGGAGCTTCTCGAAACTGCTGCAGGTGAACCCGGGCTTCGATCCCGGCAACGTCGTTGCGGCCCGGGTGTTCCTGCCGACCACCAGGTACCGCGAGCGTCATCGCCTCGTGCAGTTCTTCGAGGACGTCCTTCAGCGCGTGAGCAACACGCCGGGCGTGACCTCGGCGTCGGCGGTCTCGGTGCTGCCGATGAACGAAGTGGGCGTGGCCTCCGCGCTGCCCTTCGCCGTCGAAGGACGCCAACCGCCGAACACCGAGGACCCCCTGGCCGACGTCCGCATCGTCGCCTCCGGTTACTTCGAGACGATGAAGATACGGCTGCTCGAGGGCCGCTTTCTGGACGGCCGCGACGGCGTCGACGGCCCGCGCACGAGCGTCATCAACGAGACGATGGCGCGGCGATACTTTCAGGGCCGGAGCCCTCTGGGCCAGACGATCGTGAATCCCCACGGCAAGAGCGTCGTCGTGGGCGTTGTCGGCGATGTGCGGAACCAGGGACTCGACAGCGAACCGAAGAAACAGGTCTATCTGCCCATGCGGCAGTCACCGACGACCGGTATGACGGTCGTCGCGCGGACCGAGCGGGACCCCATGGCGTTTGCCGCTGCAATCAGGAGCGCGGTGTGGTCGGTCGATGCCGAACAGCCGATTTACGAGCTGAGCACGATGGATCAGATTCTGGCGCGCGCCGTGTTCCTGCCGCGCATGAGTGCCACGCTGCTGGCGCTCTTTGCTGGAGCCGCACTGCTGCTGGCCGGCCTGGGGATCTACGGGGTCCTGTCGTACGCGGTCAGCCAGCGCACGCGCGAGATCGGGCTGCGGATGGCGCTTGGCGCCAGCGGCGGCCAGACAATCGGGCTGATCGTGCGCAACAGCACGGTGATGCTGGTGATTGGTGTCGCTGTCGGACTCGTCGCGGCGACGCTGCTCGCCCGCACGATGGGCGGAGTGCTGTACGGCGTCAGCCCGTTCGACTTTCCAGCGTTCTCGATCGCCGCGCTCGCACTGGTCGCGGCAGGTCTCGTAGCCACGCTGCTGCCCGCCGTTCGCGCGACGCGCATCGATCCGATCGTCGCACTGCACGAGCCGTAAACCTGGCCTCAGTCGCCACGGCGGCATCGCGAACGTGTCCTGCGAATGAGTGGAGTCGGAGGGAGAAGGCGAGGACGCTCGTCGCCATAAGGCGGACGTCGGTGTAACGTTTGCGAAGAGGAAAGCCTTGTGAAATCCAGAGCAGCGACATGTGCGGCGGGACTCATCTACTGGACGGCGTTGGTGTTCGCCGATTCGAAAACGGTCGCGCCGACGGGGAGCTTGCGAGCTGTCTACCTCGCAGGGAATGCCGCCCAGGCCGTTCAGGATCCAACAACCGGCGAGATCCGCGGCATTTCGGCGGACCTCGCCCGTGAGTTCGGGCGGCGGCTCGGTGTGCCGGTTCGGTTGACCCCGCTTGCTGGCGTGCAGGCGGTGATCGATGCGGTGACCGCAGGTACGGCAGACATCGGTTTTCTCGCCAACGATCCGTCGCGTCGCGGCACCATCGAGTTCTCCCAGACTTACTTGCGGAACCCACAAAGTCTGGTCGTGCCCGCCGCGTCGAACATCCAGTCGTTCGCCGATCTCGATCGGCCAGGGCTTCGCATCGGCGCGAGCAAGGGCGACTCGATCGCATTATTCCTGGGCCGCACGCTCAAAGTCGCCCGGCTCGTGGAACTGCAAGGCGGGAATCCCGACGAGGTGAAACACTCTTTCGAGACCAAATCGATCGACGCCTTCGGAGCCAACCGTCTACGTCTCACAGGCATCGTGATGGAGGTCCCCGGTCTCAGAATGTTGCCGGGGAGCATCTTCGGCGTGCCGCAGGCCATCATCGTTCCAGCGCATCTGACCGATCGATTGGCCGCGGTCAACGCGTTTCTTGATGAAACGCGTCGTGACGGTTTTCTTCAGCGCGTCATCGATCGAGCCAATATCGGCGTGGAGATTGAGCCCGCCACGGGGCGTTGAGCCACTCGTCCAGCAGTCCAATTGCCGACAGGTCATCGCGCCGAGCAGGGCTCGGGCGACCACTGGGACGCGGCGCTGTCAGGAAGCTTCTTGTAGTGCGTGCTGCGGACGAACGGCAAGGTGAGATACTGCGGGTCCTCGACGATGTGCGTGAGGATTAGCCAGGAGTCGCCGTTCGGCTCGTTCGCGCGCGAGAAGTACTCGGTCAGCACGGCGTTCTCGCTGTACGGGACGCCGTTCTTCTGCACATACCCTGGCTTCATGTGCGTCGTGACGACTTTCAGCGAACCGTACTGAGCGGCAACAGGCGCGCCGCGACCGCGGCCGCGGCCGGCGAATTCCCACGACGCCACTGAAACGCCCTGCCAGGTCGCTGCACTGGCGCTCGTCGGCTGCGGACCGAACCCGAACACCCGCGTCTGTGTGCCGGCTTCGGTTTCGACTTTGAGGGTGTTATCGGATTCCCAGGTGATGTGAATGCGACCGGGCAGACGCATCACGCCGGCGGCGCCGTACGCGCGGCACTGCTCTCCGGCCGCTTCGTCCTTCGCTGGATCCCAAACGTTTGCCACCCGGCTGCCTTCGGCGTTGAGCGGCACCCCCGGACGCTCGCCCTTGGGCATGGTCATCATGCGGTAGCGCCAGTCCTCCGTCACGACGGATACCCAGTAGCCGGTGAGATCGAGGAGCGTGCCAGCTTGCGCCTGTGATTTCGGCGTGGCGGCCGGCTGGTCGCCCCCTGCGCCACGACCTCTCTGCGGTTGAGCGCTCGAGGATGCAGGTACGCCAACGGCGAGCAGTATTGCCGCCGCGGTCGCGAGTTGTCTGACAGGACGAAGACACCGAACGACGCGTGTCGTCATTTCTTCGAATCGACCGTCTTGAAGACGGCTTCGACGAACATGTCCGTCGTCCACGCACCTGACGTGGCACCGTAGCGCGGATCGTAATCGCGTGTCGGCCTGGCTGCCTTCACCTGCTCGGACGTCATCCCTTTCTTGACCATGTCCTGAATGCGATCCCGGATGATCGTGAGCATGTCGCGGTAGTAGCCGACGTCAGACATGTCGCATAGCCGTCCGTGGCCGGGGATGATCATCGTGCCGCCTTCGGAGCGGAAGTCGGCGAACGCGATGTCGAGAATCTTGTTGAGCGCCTTGATCGTCCCGTCGATCGTGCCGCCGTTGGCCATCTCGATGATCGGATACGTGTTTTCCATGAATACGTCGCCGGTCGCGATGACGTCGGCGCGCCGGAACCAGACGATGCTGTCGCCGTCGCTGTGCGCGGCGGGCATGTGCATCAGCTCGATCTGTTCGCCGCCGCGGTAGTGCGCGGCCAGCTTCTTGTAATCGATGTGGTACGTTTCGTTCGGCCACGCCTTTTCCGGCGCCGCGGCCTGCTTTCCCGTCGGCGCGCTCATGCGCGTCATCACGTTCTCGTGCGCGATGACCATCGGGCCTTCACCGTTGACGATCTCGAAGGGAATCCGCCGGCCCGCGTTGTGCAGTTTCTCGTTGCCGCCGACGTGATCCGCCGTGGCACTCGTGTTGATGATGTCGGCGATGGGCTTCACGGACAGCTGGCCAATCGATGCGAGCACCTTGTCGGCCATTGCCACCGTCCCGGTGTCGACGACGACCGCGCCCTGCTCGAACGGCATCACGGTGATGTTGCTGCCGGCACCGGTGAGCATGTAGATGTTCGGGCGAACCTTCGTCACCCGGATCTCCGCCGGTCCCGAGCGACCTGCAGATTGCGCCGGCGTCGAAGACTGGGCCAGCATGCCGGCGGAAGTCGCGAGCAGCGCGGCGGCGATGCCGACGGTTCTCGCGTTCACGGCGCCCCCAGCTGCTTCAGCTTCTTGCGGTAGTCCGGGTACGTCGTTTCAGCGCCGCCCTTCACCGCGTCGAGCGGAATGTTGTGTTTCCTGGCGAAGTCTGCCTGATCTTTCTGCGCCTGCTCCGGCGAGCGGTGTGGCACCCACCCACGCGGGTGATCGGTCTCCTCCGCGACCTCGCACAACACCGGCGCTTCGGTGCCATGGAGATCGAGCTGGAAATCGGTGGACTGGATGTACGGCTCGGTGAGATACACCGGATCGGTGACGATCTGCAGAATCGTCAGAAAGTCGCCGTGGCGAAGCAGGTGCTCGACCATCGTTGCCTGATCGCTGTGCGGCACACCATCCCGGCGAAGGATGTACTCTTTGAGATGCGTCGTCGTGATCGTGAGCATGTCGCCTTCCCATTTGCCTGTGGAGAAGCCGGCCCACGTGTGCGCCGCGTCCTCAGAGGGGTGCGGACGTCCGTCCATCCAGATGACGCGATCGATCAGATTCTGAAAATTGATGTGGTACGCGATCGCCTCACCCGTGACGCGATCGATGTCTCTCGTGATCGTGGCCGGGTAGACGCTGCGCCAGATGTTGGGTGAGGTGTGCGGACGGCACTGCCACTCGTCCAGGCCGTACAGGGCCCCGCTCCAGGTGTCTGCGCGCATCCGCGCGGCATCGTTGAGCGGCAGACCGGTGTAGTCGCCGAGCTCGCCGCCGGGTCCACGCTCCTCCTGGTCCTCGTGCTGGCGAGTCGCCCAATGGCCGACGATGTCGATGATCGGGGCGCCGAATCCCTGCGCCGACGCCGGGGCACTCGCCGAAAGCCAGCAGGCCAGCGCCGCAAGCACGACCGCCCGTCTATTCATCGCCCCAGCCTTACACGCCTGGCTGCTATTGGAAGGTTCCATTCCACTTGAAGCCGTCCTTGGGCCGCTCGATGCTCCGCATGCGCAAACGATGATCCTGCGGGTCACGTCCGGGCGCACCGGTGACGATCACGTGATCGCCGACTTTGAACGTCGTGGCCGTGAGACCTTGCGAGCTCAGCTGCATTCCCGAGCCCCACTCGATCGTCCACCGCTGGGTCGCGCCTTCGCCGTCCACCTCGAGGTGCACGTACGAGTGCGGGTTGCGAAATTGAAACTGCACCAGGTCGCCTTCGATTTTTGTCGTTTGATCCTCGAAGTACGTGGCGGCGAACGAGTGATGCGCCGACACGGGAGCGACGACGACGACGGCCACGCCGAGGGCGCCCAGCAGAGCCGCCGCTAAGAACGCGCGTTTCATGGCAATTTCTCCCAGTACGCCCGTGATGATAGGCGCGCACCACGGCGCATTCAAGTCACTTGTGCGACGGCGACGGCGCCGGTTTTTCGAACGTCACCTTACCGTTTTTCCACTCGCGAACCACAGCGGCGTCGCCCGGGTACCAGTACTCGAGATGACAGGCCTCGCAGGCCTGATTGACGTCTTCACTCGCCCCAAAAAGCGCGTTGACATCTTTGTTCTTCGCCACTTCAACGATTTCGAGCGCGGCGTTTCGGAGCGCCTGGATTTTAGCCTCCCACAGCACGGGATCGCTCTCGAGCTTGGCTTGAATCTGTGTGGGCGACAGCTCGGGCGGGTTCGGGCCAGTGCTGTTATTGACATCGCCCGGAGGCGTCCAGGGGCGCGGCACCTTCAGCAGCTCGATCCCCTCCGCCAGCGACACCGCCCCGGTCCGCACCCGGTCCCAGTCCTCCTGCGTCCGGGGCTCGTGCTTGACGACACCTGCCTCCGTCGTATCCCACCACACGGCGTCAAAAACATTGTCAGCGACCGGATCGATCATGTACTGCATCAGCTCTTTCACCGACACGACCGGCGTGATGGGTTGGCCGATCAGGGCCTGGCTGATGGGTGTGGCTAGCTGGGGATTGGTTGTCGAGGACTGATGATTCGTGGTTGCCGGTGGGTTGGCTGAGCGCGTGCACCCGGCCGCACAGACCGAAGTCACCAACAGGAGCGTGGCACCAACGACCCGGCGCTCGTTCCCCACAGCGCGAACTATACTATGCGCGAAGCACATAATGGGGGGCGTCGAATGAAGTCGCTGATCGCCGCCGTCGCCGCATTCATCGCGCCCTGGGCCGTACTTTCCGCCCAGGTGTCGACCCGGCCTTCGACTCCCGCGCAACAGGGGGCGCCGCAGATGGCCGATGCGACGTTCAAGAACGTGCAGGTCCTCAAGGGCATTCCGGTTGACGAGTTCCTGGGCACGATGGGTTTGTTTGCGGCGGCGCTGAGCGCCGACTGCTCGGCGTGTCACACGGGTGCCGGCACGGAAGATCCCAAGTGGGAAGAGGACACCCCGAGAAAGCGCACCGCCCGCCGCATGATTCAGATGGTTCAGGCGATCAACAAGGACAACTTCAGCGGACGGCAGCAGGTGACGTGCTGGACCTGCCATCGCGGCAGCCGTCAGCCGCTCGTCACGCCGACGCTCGACCGCATGTATGGCGAACCCGTCTTCGATCCGCCCGACATCGTCGCGGGCGCGACCTCAGGGGCACCCACTGCGGATCAGATTTTCGATAGGTACATCGCGGCATTGGGCGGAGGTGACCGCCTCGCCGCGCTCAAGAGCTACACGGCGAAGGGCACCAGCATTCCGTTCGGAGACGTGGGAAAAGGCTATCCGACCGAGATCTACGCGCAAGCCCCCAACAAGCTCGCGACGCTCGTGCACGAGCAGGAAGGTGACATGGCCAGATCGTTCGACGGGACGGCCGGCTACTTCTTGCTGCCACTGACTGTTGTCGAAGAATATCCGTGGACCGGTGGCGCCCTCGAAGGCGCGAAGCTCGATGCCGAGATGGCGTTCCCGGCCGGCATCAAGAATTATCTGAGCAACTGGCGGGTCGGCTTCCCGCAGACGATCAACGGCCGGGACGTGAACGTCGTGCAGGGAACGGGGCCGTCCGGGCTCGTGGCGACCTTCTACTTCGACAAAGAGTCAGGCCTGCTCGTCAGGATGCAGCGCTATTTCAACTCGCCGGTCGGTCGCGTTCCCACGCAGCTCGACTACGAGGACTATCGTCCCGTTGCCCAGGTGATGATGCCGTTCAAGTACTCGTACTCGTGGCTGAGCGGCCGCGACGAATTCACGATTACCGACATACAGCCGAACGTCGCCATCGATCCGGCGAAATTCGCCAGGCCTACACCGGTCTCACGCAAGCGTCGGTAACCGCCACCGCAGCGTCCAGCTTTCGTCAAGCTGGTTTCGAATCACATCACGTCGTAGCGATCGAGGTTCATCACCTTGTTCCATGCCGCGACGAAGTCCGTGACGAACCTCTCCTTCCCATCGGCGCAGGCGTAGACCTCGGCCAGGGCTCGAAGCTGCGAGTTCGAGCCGAATACGAGGTCGACGCGGGTTCCCGTCCACTTGAGATCGTTCGTCGCCCGGTCGCGCCCCTCGAACACGCCGGCGTCCGAGGCCGACGGTTGCCACTTCGTCCTCATGTCGAGCAGGTTGACGAAGAAATCATTCGTGAGCGTCTCGGGCCTCTTGGTGAAGACGCCGTGCGGTGACCGCCCCGTGTTGGCGTTGAGCACGCGGAGTCCGCCGACGAGCGCTGTCATCTGTGGCGCCGTCAAGTTCAACATGAAGGATCGCTCCACGAGCAGCGTTTCGGCTGGCAGCGCCTCTCCGGCATGGAGGTAGTTGCGGAAGCCATCGAACGTCGGTTCGAGCACCGCGAACGACTCCACGTCGGTTTGCGCTTGCGAGGCGTCTGTGCGGCCGGGCGTGAACGGGACCGTGACGGCGTGTCCGGCGTTTTTCGCGGCCTGCTCCACCGCCGCGCATCCGCCAAGGACAATCACGTCCGCCAGCGATACCTTTGTGCGGCCTTTCTGTGAGCTGTTGAACTCCTTCTGGATTCCCTCGAGCGTCTGGAGGACCTTTGCCAATTCGGCGGGCTGGTTGACCTTCCAGTCTTTCTGCGGTGCGAGCCGAATTCGACCACCGTTGGCCCCGCCACGCTTGTCGGTGCCTCGGAATGTCGCCGCCGAGGCCCACGCCGTGGAAACCAGCTGGGAGATGGAGAGTCCGGACGCGAGGAGCTTCGCCTTCAAGCCCGCAATGTCCTGCGCGGTGACGAGTTCGTGATCGATCGCTGGGACAGGGTCCTGCCAAATCTGCGGCGGCGGAACCCATGGGCCGAGGTACCGCGAGACGGGACCCATGTCGCGATGCAACAGCTTGTACCACGCCTTGCCGAACGCATCCGCGAGCTGGTCGGGGTTCTCGTGGAAGCGCTTGGTGATCGCCGCGTACGTCGGATCCGTCCTCAGCGCCAGATCCGTCGTCAGCATCATCGGCGCGTGCCGCTTGGACGGATCATGCGCGTCTGGCACCGTGCCCTGCGCTTCCTGATTGGAAGGAGCCCACTGCTTCGCACCGGCCGGGCTCGTCGTCAGCTGCCAGTCGTACTTGTACAGGTTGTCGAGGAAACCGTTGTCCCACTTCGTCGGCTCGTTGGTCCACGCGCCTTCCAGGCCGCTGGTGATCGTTTCCATGCCTTTGCCACTGCGGTAGCTGCTGGTCCAGCCCAGGCCCTGCTCCTCGATGCCGGATCCCTCTGGCTCGGGACCGACGTATTGGGGGCCAGGAGCACCACCGTGGGCCTTGCCGAACGTGTGCCCGCCGACGATGAGGGCGACGGTCTCCTCGTCGTTCATCGCCATGCGCGCGAACGTCTGCCTGATGAACTTCGCGGCAAGGCCAGGGTCAGGCTTGCCGCCGGGTCCCTCAGGATTCACATAGATCAGGCCCATGTGGTCGGCGCCGAACGGCCCCTGGATGTCTCCCTCACCGGCGTGGCGCTCGTCTCCGAGCCAGGTATCCTCAGCCCCCCAGTAAATCTCCTCGGGTTCCCAGAGATCGGGGCGCCCGAAGCCGAAGCCAAACGTCTTGAATCCCATCGACTCCATCGCCACGTTGCCGGCGTAGACGATGAGATCGGCCCAGGAAATCTTCCGTCCGTACTTCTCTTTGATCGGCCAGAGCAGCCGGCGCGCCTTATCGAGGTTTGCGTTATCGGGCCAACTGTTGAGGGGAGCAAAGCGCTGGGCCCCTTCACCGCCGCCCCCCCTTCCATCGGCGATGCGGTACGTGCCCGCGGCATGCCAGGTCATGCGGATGAAAAGCGGCCCGTAGTGACCGTAGTCGGCTGGCCACCAATCCTGTGACGTGGTCATCAGCGCGATGAGGTCCCGCCTCAGCGCTTCAAGGTCGAGCGTCTTGAACTCTTCGGCGTAGTTGAAGGCCTCACCCATTGGATTGGACAGGGACGAACGCTGACGCAGAACGGACAGGTCCAACTGATTCGGCCACCAGTCTTTGTTGGTCCTGGGCCGACTCCGCTTGGGGGTCGGGGAGGGAATAACCGGGTTCTCGCTCTCGCTGACGCTGGCAGTATCAGTCTTCTTGTCAAACACGTCCTTGTCAGACATGTCTCTCCCCCTGTTGGCTATTCGTCCAACGCTCGCGGTTGGCCATCGGTTGGCCAGTCGCTGTTGTCAGTCGATTAATGGAGAACAATCCAGATGCGTGCAAATTCGCAATATAGCGAAAATCGCATCGAAATTGCCAAGCCGCTTGGCGCTGAGCTTTGGCGGTCGTGTCTGGGTGTCTCTTTAAGAAGGGACGGAGCGATCCGGCCGACTCACGGCTTGGTGAGGGTGAGCTCGTTGCGTGCAGGCGGCTGGAGACCGAGCCCCTCACACGACACGAAGGACACGATAATCGGGCCCGAAATCATGCTGCTGTCAGCGGTCGTCGATCCCGAGCCCGAAGCAGTGCAGCCTGTGGATCCAGCCGCACCTTCTGCCCGCGCCGAATAGGTCAGAGCGAACTGACTTCCGCTGAGCGATCCGGTCAGAGTTCCGGCGAAAGTAATACCGGTTACCGCTCGCGAGGTCAGGAGCGTCAGGGGTCCCGACAGGCTGTTGCCAGTCTGACTGGCCGTCCACGTCACGCGCAAAGCGTTGCCGCCACCTGACCCGGCGCCGACCACCCCTGACCAGGTTCCGTTCATGTCGAGGGACAACACCGGCGAGGGTCCGGGCGTGGAGCCACTGCACGAGGTCAGGGCCACGGCCAACAGGCTGAGCATCGACGCGCGAATCCACTGGGTGGTCATGGGCCTGCCTCTAAGTGCTGAGTGCAGATCGCCGCGATCTCTTTCGCTCGGATCAAAAACTATAGCCTACGCCGTCCTCTGCCGCAGATTTGAGGCGGGCGATGGCGTTCCGAGCGACGATGACCCATTTTTTACTTGAAGCGAGTACACGGATGTGTACAAGGACCGGCGCGCTCGTCGTGGTGGACTCAATGACCCAGGGTGAAATACCCTGAACATCACAGCTAAGCCGCGCGTCATGATTCCAGCCAAGATCATTCGATTCCTCGCGGAGCGCGCCAACGTTGGCTTTGCCGGCACCCGCGACTCCGGCCTGGTACCGCTCGGTCATCGGGTGTCCGGTTGGCAGGTAGACGCCGCCGGGCGCACGATTTCCGCCTTTATCAGACCATTTTGGGAAGCGCGCTTAGTCGAATCGTTGCGGGACAACGGCTCGATTGCGCTCACGATTGGCGACGTAACGACGCACGAGACCTATCAGATCAAAGGTCGGTACCTGAGCCATCGGCCCATCCAACGGATGGAGGTCGAAATCGCGGACCGTGTGCGCGAGCGCCTCGCGAAGGCGTTGCTCGCGCAATATCAGGATGAGCGCGTGGTCCCCTTTGTGAAGGCGTCTATTCCTATCCCGACGTTGATCGTCGCTGTCGAGGTGAACGAAGTGTTCGTGCAGACGCCCGGACCGGGCGCCGGCGAGCGAATCGCCCCTCCGCCCGACGCCAGGTGATCACGCGATGGCCCCGGTGCGATTGCCCGAGGAACTACGCCCGGTGATGGACAACGGCACATCGGCGTTGATGGTCACCTGCTCGGCGAGCGGCGCACCGAACGCCACGGTCATCTCCAAGGTCTACTACGTCGACGAGACCCACGTGGCGCTCTCATTCCAGTTCTTCAACAAGACGATCAAGAACGTACGCGAGAATCCGCGCGCCTGGGTCGGTTTGACTGACTTTATGAGTCAGTCCGACTGGGCCCTGGATCTCGAGTTCGAACATTCGGAAACGGAAGGGCCCATCTTCGACGCGATGGACATGCAAATCGAAGCGATCGCGTCGGCGACCGGCATGTCCGGCATCTTCAAGCTGCGAGCTGCCGACATCTACCGGGTGCTCAGCGTGGAAAGGCTGCCCTACCAACCGTGAACACGAAGGCCGAGGCGCTCACGCGGCAGGCCGCCGAGCTCCAGATTCTCCAGCGCGTGGCGGCCGAGATCAACGCCACGCTTGATTTGGAGGAAATCTACGACATCGCCCTCCGCACGATGGACGAGTTGTTCGAGTTTCATCACGCGCTTATTCTGCTCGTCGAGGCGGGCGGGGAAACACTCCGGGTCGTCGCGAGCCGTGGCTACGAGAATCAATCGACCGGCGGGCGCGTCCGCGTCGGCGTGGGCGCGGTGGGCATCGTCGCGCAGCGGCGAAAGATGCTGCAGCTGGATAATCTCGGGCAGCAGCGCGCGTACGCCTCGGCGCAGCGGCGACAGATGGTCAAGTCGGGCATGGAGGTCGGCGACGTGGCGCCGGTCCCCGGGCTGCCGAACGCGGAGAGCCAGATCGCGATTCCGCTCCTCATCCGCGACGATCTCGTCGGCGTGTTCTCGATTGAGAGTCCGAAGCGGCAGGCCTTCAGCGAACACGACCGCAACCTCGTGACGATCGTTGCGAATCAGATTGCCAGCGCGATTCGCAACGCGCAGCTCTACGACGAACGACGTCGCGCGGCCGACGCGCTGCAAGCCGCCAATGCGTCGCTGGAAGCGCGGGTCGCGGAACGAACGGCGGCGCTCGAGCGCGAGCTCCGCATCGCCGAAGATCTCCTGAGTCAGGCGCGCCGCCGTGTCGATGGTCCGCTCATCGGCGACAGCGCGGCGGTCCGCGGTCTTCGCGATTCGGTGGCGCGGGAGTCGACGCGAACCGAGCCGCTTCTGCTCATTGGTCCGCCGGGCACCGGCAAGGAAGCGGTGGCTCACGCCCTGCACGGCGCGTCGGGTCGCAAAGGCGCATTCATTGCGGTCGGTTGTGCTGAACTGCAGACGCAAAACCGGCAGACGCCGCGCGGCTCGACGATTGTGCAGGACGGAACTCTCGCGGCCAAGTTCGAGCTTGCCTGCGGCGGCACGCTGTTCCTCAACGGCGTCCATGAGCTGCCGCGCGCTCATCAGCGTGAGCTCGAAGACCTGCTCAAGAGCCGGACCCGCGCTCAGGCTTCCGGAGGGACGCGGGACACCGACGTGCGCCTGATCGCGTCGACGACACCAGAAGCACACCAAGGGGGAATGTCCGTGTCGCTTCCGGCGCGGCGCGAAATCGTGGTGCCCGCGCTCAAGGATCGGCGAGAGGATATTCCCGCCCTCGTCGACTACTTCGTCCGAAAGCATGCGAGAAGGTTCGGCAAACCGGTGGACGGTGTTTCTCCCGAGTCCATGCGCCGGCTCGAGACGTATGCCTGGCCTGGAAACATTCGAGAGCTCGAGACGGTCCTGGAGCGCGCCATTCTCGTGACGCGCGGGCCGATCCTGGAGATCGATGAGGAGCTGCTGGACGACAAGCTTGCCGTCGGCAGCTATCGACTGATTTCGCGGCTGGGATCGGGGGGCATGGGCGAAGTCTGGCTGGCCAAGCACCGCCTCCTCGCACGACCTGCGGCCGTCAAGTTGATCCGACAGGAAGCACCGCCGGGTACTGTGCGCGAACAGCTGGTTGGCCGGTTTCAGCGTGAAGCGCAGGTGACGGCGCGTTTGCGATCGCCGCACACGGTGCAGCTCTACGACTTCGGAGTCAACGACAGCGGCGGGTTCTATTACGTCATGGAGCTGCTCCAAGGTCTCGATCTGCAGGACCTCGTGAACCGCTTCGGTCCGCAGCCTCCCGAACGGGTCATCATGCTCCTGCGCCAGGCATGCCGATCGCTCGCTGAAGCGCACGAGCATGGCCTCATCCACCGCGACATCAAGCCGGCGAATTTGTTCGTCGCACGCCTGGGCCGGGAGTACGACTTTCTGAAGGTGCTCGACTTTGGAATCGTCAAGGATCAGCCAGCCGACGCGGATTTGACGGCAGCGAACCGGCTGTCGTCGCCAAACCTACTCCAGGGCACGCCCGCCTTCATGGCGCCCGAGATGGTGCTCGGCGACCATCCGGTCGACGCGCAAACCGATCTCTATTCCCTCTCGTGCACGGCGTATTGGGCGCTCACCGGCCAATTGGTGTTCGACGCCAGCACGCCGGCGCAAATGCTCGTGCACCACGCACGAACGCCGCCGCCGCGGCCCTCGGACGTCTCCGAGCTTCCGATTCCGCGCGAGCTGGAAAACGTCCTGATGCAATGCCTCGAAAAGGACCCGACGAAGCGCGCTGCGTCGGCAGTTGAGCTCGAAGCACAGCTCGCTGGCGTTCGCTGTGCGGAGCCCTGGACCGAGGACCGCGCCCGGTCCTGGTGGATGATGCACGTGCCAGAAGTCGCCTCGTAAACACCGGGGCACGGCGGTCTGGATCGGGTCCAATCAGTCGCTGACACCCGCCGCCCGCCGATGCATCGTTCGTCGCGCGGAACGGACGTTCAGCGGTCCTCGCCGTCGATTGGAAACGATTCGCAGAGCCCGCCGAGCGTTCCACGCCCGTACCGGACCGCCAGCCGCGTCAGTCGCTGGAAGACCTGCGCGGTGATGAAGGCGTCGCCGGCGGCCGTGTGACGATCGTGTGGCACAACGCCGAACATCTCGCTGAGGGCGTCGAGCGTGAACCGCCGGATGGGCCGGCGGCCAGCGAACGCGCCGTCGCGCTCCAGATTCAGCGTGACGTCCATCGTGTCCAGGCTGCGATTGAACAGCGAGAAACCCCAGCGCCGGTTGCAGGCGGCATTGATGGCCGTGACGTCGTGCCCGATGTGGTGGCCGACAATCACGCCGTCCTTCAGATAGGCCAGGAACCGCTCGAGCGCGGCCGGTTCGTCCAGCCCTTGCTGGCTCTGATCGCGCGTGATGCCGTGCACGGTCACCGCGGATGTGTTCCGCTCGACCTTCAGCAACGCCGAAAACGCATCGCCGAGAAGAATGTCACCGCCTCGGACACCGACAGCGCCGATGGTGATGATGGCGTCGCTCGCTGGGTCGAGACCGGTGGTCTCGAGATCGAGCGCGACGAAGCGTACGTCGTCGATGGGCGCGTCCTCCTGCCAGGTGGCCCGAAAACAATTGCGATATTCATCGACAAACGCGGGCGCGCTCATGGCGCGTCGAGCCAGGCCGGGTCGTCGGTGAACTCGATCAAGTGCAGAATCGAGCGGAATGCGCGCTTGAGGACGCGGCGATCGTAGCTACTGATCCGCGACGGCGGCAGGTCGGAACCGTTCGTCCCTTCGCTGATGCCGACGCGGGCCTGCTGCGCCAGGACCAGCCGCAGGGCGTCCGCGGCTTCGCGGAAGAGCGCCTGGTGCTCCGGCAGTCGCGCGCGTGCGGCGGCGAAGCGCTCGAGCGTTGAGCGTCCCAGACATGCACCCGTCGCCACGCCGAAGACGCGACCGACGTCGACGAGAGGCTGCAGCGCCGATTGCTCCAGGTGAAACGTCGAAAGATGTTCGCCTTCGTGGTCGATGACCGCGTCCTGAAAAAACGTGAGGGGCGGCAGCTTGGCCAGGCAGTCGTAGGCGAGAAGACGCACGAAGTCTCGATTCGCCGCGGCGCGGACCGCAGCGTCGACCTGCTGCCATAACACGACGGGGCCGAGCACCGGTCGCAGGTCGAACAGCGCGCGGGCGCGATACATCTGCTGCCTCACCGGATCATCGATCCACTGGCGAAAGCGCGACGCCCATTCCTCGGCGGTCGCCACGAACGACTCTGGTTCGACGTTGCCCGCGGCGCGAGGCAAGTAGCCTGCCGCTGTCACGGCGTCCAGCACCCGCATGTACGTCGCCACAGCCCGGGCTCGCTCCGCGCCCGCCTGAACCACGAGCACCGGATGCGGCGCTAGCTTCGTCAGCGATTCCGCCCGGCCTGCCGGGCCCGCGAAGCACCAGCAGCCGAGCGGCTCTTCCCTCCCGGTCAGCCAGACGATGCGCGCGAAGATCGCCTGATCGATCAGGTGCACGAGCTGGGCCAGCCATTCGACGGCCGACGGATCTTGCAGCTGTGCCATCACCAACGCGCGCGTCCGCTGGTTGATATCGCCGAGCTCACCCGTGCTTGCTGCCGCTCGGGCGGCGGCGAGAAGCACGAGCGGATGCTCGCCGAAATGCGGCGCCAGATCGCGGGCTGTGACCAGCGCCTGCAGGTCGGCCTGCGGCGTCCCGTCCGAGGTGACGGCGAGGGCGTCGATGGCGGCCGAGCCCATGGCGAGCACACCGTCGCTCAGCGAAGCGTCGGGAGCAACCGCCGGGGGTGGCGCGATCTCAATCCGCAGCTGACGAAGGCTCGCGCGCGCGTCGCCGCCGCCGGCGGCTGCCCACTGAACGATCATGCCGGCCGTCAGCGCGCCCACCATCTTCCCGTCCTCGTCGACGATGGCGAGCGCGTCGGCCGCGGCCGCACCGAGACGATCGGCGGCGAGGGCGAGTGGGTCGTCGAGCCGACACGTCACGAGTGGTCGTCGCCCGACGAGATCGTGGAGGAAGATTCGTCGCGCCTCACGCGCGTCAGGCTGGTAGTCGGCAGCCGGGCGTCCTTCAGCCGTGACGTAGTGTTCGGCGTGCGGGTATTTCAGGATGGAAGCTTCGAAATCTGGGGTTGCGAACCCGTACAGGACGACGTCGCTTTCGGCGCGCGCGGTGTAAAGGACGGCGCGAGCGCCGGTATAACGCTCGACGCCGAGCATGTCCCCGGCACCGCGCACGTCGCGCAGCTGCGAGCGCCCCTCGGCTTCGTCCCAGAGGGAGACAGTGCCCTGCTGGATGACGAACACCTGCGACCGGTGCGGTTCTCCCTGCCACAGGACGAATTCGTGCCGCTCGTGAAAGCGGACCCGTCCGTTCGAAGCCAGAGCCAGCAGGTCGTTCAGTTCGATGGCCTGAAAGGGCGCGTGCTGCTTGAGAAAGTCAGCGACGCGGTAGCTGATTTCCGATGTGTCCAAACGTCTGGGTCCTTAGGTCGGGGATTGGAAGCTTGCAGGCGCCGTGACCGATTCGCCTTCCTTAAGTGTAACGCCCGGGCGCCGCAGTTGGTAAAGGCTCGCGCCCTTGGATCTTGGATAGCGAGGTCGGCGGGACGCTTCGCGCGCAAGACTACGTCCGCATTGGTGTCGTTCGTCACGAAGAGTGGCGGCGCAAATGTCGGGAGCTGCTTGCGAGCGCGCTGAAGTAACGCGTCAGGTGGCGGAGACTCCGTCCGCCACGGATTGACGGTAACACTCTTGTTTGGAATGGAATAGCCGCACGCGTCGACGTCAGTTCCCACAGCTTCACCCTCATTTGCCCGTGAGGCGATTGATTGTTCTGCCGCTGGCCCCACGAATAATCCGAGATCGGCGTCGACGCTGTTCAGAACCGGAACCGCACGCCAACAACGATCGGAAATGTCAGGCGACCACTGTCGTTGTTGATCTCGTCGAGGCCGGTACCGATGAGTTGATCCACTTCGGCGAGCCCGCTCACGTGCCTAAGGCCGACCTGCGCACTGAGGTCGACTTTTTCGGCAACGGGGAACAGCACGCCAAAATTGAGTCCCCACGTGAACGCCGCGGTTGAATCGTAGAAGTCGGTCTGGTCGACCACGAGGTTCGACTGCGGCGCCGACAGCAGGATATTGATTCGGTCGATCGACGCGATCCCGAGTGTTCCTTCCCCATAGACGCGGATTTTGCTGTTCGTGAGCGGCACGTATCGCCGGTAGCCGAGGTCGAGCCCGATCGTCTTGTAGTCCGAGTACTGGCCGTACAGACTCGACGGCCCGAGATCACCCAAGCGGACCAGGTTGGCGTCGGCGGACTGGTACGTGAATATGCCGCGCAACTCGGACTGTGGGTTCAGCACGTAGCCTCCGCCGAACTTGAAGTGCAGACCCGTTCCGTACACGTCGCCGTACGGGTTCGGCAGGATCGCCGCGGCCTGGCCCTGGAGGCGGCCGATGGCTCCCGAGTTGACGTTGCCGTTGACGCTGACGTCAATCCCGGCGCCAAGATCAAGCACCCAGCGGGATCCGTCGACCGACTGTCCCTGCGCCTGCGAGGCGAACGAGAACATCGCCACCACCAGCGTCCACACACACCACGCAACGTTGCCGATCTTCATAGGACCTCCTACCAATTTGAGGGTTGTGCGCGCCCAGGGACGTCACACCGCTCATCACCAAGGCGGCGATGTGACTCCTCTCTAGAAGCGAAACGTGACGCCGCCGTTGAACTGGAACTGATTCGAATACTGCGGGTCGCCGACGACGTAGCAGCCCCAGTACGGGTCGCACCACCAGCCTTCTGAATCAGTCTTGATGTGGGTCGGTATCCACTGGACGCCAAACCGAACTCCCACATTTGGCGCGGGAAAGACCTTGACGCCTGCGCCCCACGTCGTCGAGAACTGGATCTCGCTGCCGGTGTCCCCCGGCGCGCCGTTCGCTCTTGTGAAGGACACGCCACCGAAGTTCGTGGCGCCAAGGCCGATGAGGAAGTACGGCCGCACACGCGCATCTGCCCGGCCTGCGTTGTAAGCGAAGTAGCCGTGATAGCTGTTGACCGTGAGGTCCCCAACGTCGCGGGTGTTCGTCCCGCTGATCTCCACCGTGCGCAACTGCTGGCCGAAGAGAAAGCCCACTTCGGCGTTGTCGCTGGCGTTCACTCCGACGCCGAATCCCACGACCCCGAGTCCTTCGTGTCCACGCGATCGTACAGATGCCCATCCCCGGCCAGGATCGGATCTCCGGAGACGCCGTCGGAGAGCGTCCACCCTCCGGTGACACTCACCTCAACCCGTTGCGCGAGTGCGGACGCCGCGGGCAGCAGCATCATGACTGTCGCTGTCACAATCAATCGATTCGTCATCGTCGCTCCTTTAAACCGTCGGTCGTTCGCGTCTCGTTCGCCGCGCCTGGACCTTCATGAAGCGTGCCCGCGCCATTTGCGTTCTTTCGACGGGCGGATCTCTTACGTGTACGGCGAATGTCTGCACGTCCCTCATGGCAGGGACGCCTGTGAGGCGGGATACCGACCGGCAGAGGTCAGGATACGGACCCGAGCTGACCCGCGCGCAGGGAGTCCGCCAGAATTCTCGAGCGCACTCCTACCAGACTCGCTTCAACTGAAGATCCAGGACGTGCTCGCTGGTGGTGAAAGGCTCGTCGATGGTGTTTCGAGAATTCGTGCGGATGTACAGGGCGGCGGTTTGCCAGTGTCTGTTGTGCCGGTACCCGAGGCCTCCCCGGTAACGGCGCCGACTGGCGAACCGTTCATGTTGATCGGACAGTGGCACGAACCACTCCCAATCCGCGATGACGTGGACCGTTCCGTCGTCTCCGAGGTTTGGCCGGTTGATCGGGAAGAGGAACTCGAGACGGTTGCGGAGGCGCCCGCTCGACGACGAAGGCGCGCCATCCGAATACGAAAAACGACGCCATTCCCAGCGAACGAGACCGCGAATCACGACGCGTCGTTTCGGCAGCCGCTCGTTGAACAGCACTCGTTGTTGCCGCGAGAACAGATGGAAGCGCGCGCCCGCCCGCGCTGACAGTTCGGTGGTCTCGAGATCGTCGGTCTGAGCAGTCCGTCCCAACACGCCCTCGCCGACGAGATCGATCCATTTCGTCGCGGCAAATTCCGCAGAGGGCGTCAGGTCGATGTTGGCCCATCCGGGCTCGTCCGGCGGTCCGGAGACCAGCGCCTTGGGTTCGAGATCGAATGAGTACGTGATGCGTGGGCTCTTGTGCCAATCGAGTGTGAGGTTGCCCCACAGCTGCCCCGTCGCGTCGCTCTGCGCCGACGCCGCTGGCGGTATCAGAAGCGCCAGCCCGAGCATAGCGGCGCGCGTCACTGTCAACATCGGTCGGTGCTGTCTCAATAAGTTGCCGCGATGCACGGCGTGATGCCCAACCTGTCGTCGCCTGCAATTGACGATCCCGTGCCGCGGATCGAGGCGTGCGCTATTGACCGACTCCCTTTCGTTTCAACGGTGCCACATATAAGCTGTTGATTTGAACCCAGCCAACGTGTGGTCTCGACAATCTGTCATGCGTAGCAGCCCACTCTCGCGGTCGGCGGCACGATTCCACACGCTTGCCGCGCTCTTGGTCGCATGTGGGCTCATGGCTATGCTCCGCCTGGTCGCGGCTGCCCAGAGTCCCCAGAAAACCGTGCTGGTGCTCATCCCCTTGCAAAGGGGTTCGTCGATGTCTGTGGAAATTGACGACACCATTCGAACAGTTCTCAACGGCGGCCTGGCCGGACAACTCGATTACTACACCGAATACCTGGATGTCGCGCGCTTTCCCGAACCTGATTACCAACCGGCGGTTCGTGACTTTTTCCGCCGGAAGTACATCAGTCAGACCTTCGACGTGGTCGTTGCGCCCACCAACGCCATGGTCGATTTTGCGATCAAGTATCGAGACGAGTTGTTTCCGGGCGCAACGGTCGTGTTCGCCACGGGCAGTCCGCGATCTGAATCAAACACGACGGGCGTGGTGTTCCCGTTGAACATGAAAAGCTCGATCGACATTGCGATCCAGCTGCACCCGGATCTCCGTCACGTGTTCGTCGTGAGCGGGGTGTCGGATTCCGATAGGTACTATCAGGATCTGGCGCGGGAGCAATTCCGGACGTACGACGACCGGCTTGACTTCACCTATTCGTCCGGACTGGCGATGCCTGACCTGCTCCGACGGTTGGCCGAACTACCTCAACACACTATTGTGTACTTCCTGTCGCTCTTCGACGACGGACACGGCAGCAAGTTCGACGAACTCACGGCCCTCGATCGCGTTGTGGCCGTCGCGAGCGTGCCCACCTATGTGTGGAGCGACACGAGCGAGGGTCATGGCAGCGTCGGTGGGAGTGTGCTCAGCGCGGAACGCGTGGCAGGTGCCGTAGCGGACGTGGCGCTGCGGGTGCTCAAAGGTGAATCGCCCGAAGCCATCCCCGTGCGCGAGATCGATCCCAACATCACTCAATTCGACTGGCGCCAGCTGAAGCGCTGGGGCATCAGCGAAACTCGATTGCCTGCCGGTAGCCTCATCAGATTTCGACAGCCGTCCTTGTGGGATCAGTACAAGTTCTACATTGTTGGGGCGGCGGGCGTTGTTGTGCTACAGACGACGCTGATTGCCGGACTGCTCGTTCATCGCGCGAGACTTCGAAGGAGCCATCAGCAGAATCAGGAGCTCGCCGGCCGTCTGATTAACGCTCAGGAAGTCGAACGGGCGCGCATCGCGCGCGAGCTGCACGACGACGTGGGGCAGCGCATCGCTTCGTTTTCGATCGCCCTGGGCACCCTCAGGCGGCGGCTCCCCGCCGCCCCTCAGCCGGTGCACGACGAGCTGGCCGGCCTGCAGCGGGAGACGGTCACGCTGGGGAATGATCTCCGGTCCTTGTCCCACGAGCTGCACCCCGCCCTGCTCGAGCATCTTGGCCTGGTGGACGCATTGCGGAGGCGCTGTGAAGAAGTGAGCGCCGAGTCTGGTGTCACAGTGGCGCTCGACGTGACAGCCGAGTTGGGACCGGTGCCCGACGAAGTCGCCCTGTGTCTCTACCGCGTCGCGCAGGAAGCGTTGCGCAACGTCGTCAATCACGCAGAGGCGCGCTCAGCGAGAGTGGAGCTGTCTCGCCAGAACGGCCGCGTGGCCATGCGCATCATCGACGATGGGCGGGGGTTTGAGCCTGGAATGGCCGCCAGCCATCGGGGACTGGGTCTGGTCAGTCTGGACGAGCGGGTCAAGATGCTTGAGGGGACGCTAGCAATTGAGAGCTCACCTCACATCGGAACGACCGTGTCGGTGATGGTACCTTGCGGAGATCCGGATGCCACGACCACGAGTCCTCGTCGCGGATGATCACGCAATAATGGTGCAGGGGCTTGGCCGTCTCCTCGAAGGTGAGGCCGAGATCGTCGCTACCGCAAGTGACGGACAGCAGTTGGTGGAGCGCGCGCGCCAACACAGGCCCGACATCATCGTTTCGGATATCAACATGCCCGGGATGAGCGGGCTCGACGCGATGCGGCGGCTCAAGGCAGACGGCCTCCGGTCCAAGTTCATTTTCTTGACCCTTCATACCGATTCGCGACTGGCATCGGAAGCGATGCGCGCCGGGGCGTCAGGCTATCTGCTCAAACATGCCGCCGCCGAGGAGCTCATCGAGGCCATTCATGCAGTGATGGCCGGCCACACCTACCTGACGCCACTCATGACCCGAGATGTGTTGTGGGCGATAGGCGAGCAGGACGGCGTTCAATCTCCCGCCTTGACACCCCGCCAGCTGGACGTGCTCCGCCTGATCGCTCAAGGCAAGCGCATGAAAGAAATCGCCAGCGAGTTGAACATCTCGGTGCGAACGGTAGAAACCCACAAGCAGGACCTGTTACAGACGCTCAGTCTGGAAACTACAGCAGATCTCATCAAGTTTGCCGTCCGCCAGGGCCTGGTCGACGGCTAACGCTCGCCTCCGGGAATTTTCCGCCCCGATCTCCGTGATTTCCACATCGCCCTGAGGGGAAACCCCTGAGGCGCCGGCGCTCTCGCGTTTCTAGAATCCGCTCATGGCACCGATTGGTTGCAGGGATGGACGAACCCGGTGACTGGCGTCACAACGCATCGCGAGCGGCCGAGGGTGTTGATCGCCGAGGACCACGAGTCCGTCGCGCGGCAGTTGCGCAGCCTGCTTGAAGTCGAGTGCGACGTCATCGATGTCGTCAGCGACGGAAAGAGCCTCGTTGCGGTGGTTGAATCGCTGAAGCCGGAGGTGATTGTGAGCGACATAAGCATGCCGGGTCTCGACGGCCTGGCCGCCGCGCGCATCATCCTCGAAAGACACCCGAACGCCCGCATCGTGTTCGTGACGGTGCACGACGACCGGGCCATGGCGCAGAGGGCTCTCCGCCTGGGTGCGCTGGGCTACGTCCTCAAGAACGACGCGGGTGAGGAACTGCTCAACGCGGTCCGCGCGGCTCAGGCCGGGCAGCAGCATTTGTCGGAAAGCATCCGATTGCGCTTGATCTGAAAACAGGAGAGCCACATGGAGTTCGTCACTTCTTCTCGCGAGCCAATCGCCTCACAAGATCGAGTGCAACTCGACGCGCGACGGCCCCGACGTGACGAGCCGTGGTGTGGCGAGGGGATCATGCGGGTGGCCTCGGTCGGCGACCCGGCCAGCAGACTGCGCGTCGATGAAGCGCTCGAGGGGGCCGACGACATCGTCGGACGGACGCCATCGGTGTTACGGCTGCTCCACGAGGTCGACCAGGTGGCCGCGACCAACGCCGCGGTGCTGGTGACCGGTGAGACCGGCACCGGAAAGGAGCTGGTCGCCCGCGCGGTGCACCGACGAAGTCGCCGCCGCGATAAGCCCCTGGTCATCGTGAACTGCGGGGCGCTGACGCCGACGCTCGTGGAAAGCGAATTGTTCGGGCACGAGCGAGGCGCCTTCACCGGCGCGACGTCCCGCCGGGCCGGCCGGTTTGAGCTCGCGCACCGGGGCACGATCTTCCTCGACGAGGTGGGGGAGCTTCCCGAAGAAATCCAGGTGAAGCTGCTGCGTGTGCTGCAGATGGGCGAGGTCGAACGGCTCGGTTCGACCCAGACCTTGCGGGTGGATGTTCGGCTCGTCGCGGCCACCAACAGGAATCTGGAGGAGGCGGTCGCGGCCGGCCGGTTCCGCTCCGATCTCTACTACCGGCTCCACGTGTTCCCGATCCACGTGCCGCCGCTGCGGGAGCGGCCGGAGGACATCCCGCTCCTCGTCGCGTACCTGGCCGAGCGGAAGGGCAGGGCCGTCGGCAAGATCATCGATTGCATCCCTGAAGCGGTGATGCAGCGTTTGCTGCAGTATTCCTGGCCGGGCAACGTGCGCGAGCTCGAGAACGTCATCGAGCGTGCGATCATCCTGTCCCGAGATGGAACGCTGTCTCTCGAGGGCGTCTTCGGTCCGAGTCTGGCCAACGCTGGCCCTGAGCCGATTGGCGGCGCCGCGGCAGCGGCCGACAACCAGCGTCGCCTCACGCTTCGTGAAGTGGAGCGGGCCCACATCGTCCGGGTCTGTGAGGACTGCGGGTGGCGAATCAAAGGCCCTGACTCGGCATCCGTACGACTCGGACTGAAGCCGAGCACGCTCTATTTCCGCATCCACAAGCTGGGCATTGCCAGGCCCGCCTAACGCGCTGAGCCGACGCGCGTGTTGCCACCATTCGAGAATCACTTGCCTTCGATGATCCGACCGGGGACCGTATGCGGACTCGCGCAGGTCGACATTTGGTCCTGCGACCGTGTGGACCGGAGTTTCTCGAAACGAGCGCTTCGTGAAGCACTGGCACGCAACTTCCTTTGAAGAGTTGAACGCCATGCCTTTCCGAATCTCGGCTGAATGCCCCGCTCGTACTCCGGCGACATACAGGCTGGCAGGTCGCCTCGATGGCGACGCGGCTGAAGTGCTGCTCGACGCCTGCGTGGGCATCACGGCGGGCGCGATCATCGATCTCGCCGCGGTCTCCTACGCCGACGACGCGGGTCTGAGGGCGCTCGGGGAATTGCGCGCACGCGGCGCGGTGCTGCATGGCTCGAGGCCATATCTCACGCTGCTGCTGCAGGGGGGGACGAGTGAACGTTAGGCTGAGACGACGGCTGTTGCTGATTGTGACATTCAGTTCGTTCGTGCTGGCCGCGGCGCCGGCGCACGCCCAGTTGAACGGCAGTCACAGCCTGGGTGATTTCGGCGTGCAGTCAGGGTCTCAGCCGCAACCCGGCTTCTACGCTGCGCTCTTCTATCTTCGCTACGACACAGACACCATCAAGGGCCGGGACGGAGACATCGTCCGCCCCGCTCCGAATTCGCCGGGCAGCATCGGGCTCACGGCAGCTGCTCCAATTCTCTGGTATGTGAGCAAGGCCACGCTGCTCGGAGCGAACTACGGCGCGATGATCGTGCTCCCATGGGCGAATGGCGCGCTGGAAGCGCCGGCGTTCACGGTCGGCCAGAACGTAGACACCAGCTTCTCTGACGTGCTGATTCGTCCCGTTGACCTTGGCTGGCACAGCAAGGGCGCCGATGTCACCGCCGGGTTCCAGTTCTACGCTCCAACCGGCACGTACGAGCGCGGCGGCAGCGACAACGTCGGGAGAGGCATGTGGACGTACGAGCCGTTTCTCGGCTCGACGGTCTACTTCGACGAGAAGCGGACCGTGAGCCTCGCCACCACAGCCTTCTGGGAATTTCACGGCAACAAGAAAGACACCGACACGAAGGTGGGACAGCTGCTGACGCTCGAGGGCGGCGTCGGCAAGTCGTATCTCGGAGGCGGACTCGTCGTCGGTGCGGCGTACTACGCCCAGTGGAAGCTCACCGAAGATCAGTTGGCCCAGTTCGTCCTGCCCGGCGGAGGGGCCCTCGGTCTGCAGATTCCGAACAAGCATCGCGTCTATGCCTTCGGGCCGGACGTGACGCTGCCGGTGGCGAGCAAGGCGAAGCTTTTTTCGCTGGTCAACATCCGCTATCTCTGGGAAACCGGCGCACGGGTGAAGACGCAGGGCCAGACGCTGGCAATCACGGCGACGTTCCCGATCCCCAGCGTCAAGCTGCAGTGAACGAATGGACCGAAGACTCTTCCGAGTCGCAACGAAGGAGCGACGATGACGAAGTTCACGACTCGAAACTTGATGGCCTCAGTAGTTCTGTGTCTCGCGGGATTCGGCTGTCAGCGAGGTTCGCCTCCAGCCGGCGCGGCGGCCGAACCGCCGCCCCCGCTGATCGAACCAGAACTTGCTGCCGGATCCCGTCTCGTCGATCCGCGGGCCGACGAGCTCGTACGTCAGATGAGCGAGCGGCTTGCGCGCGCGGGCGAGTTTGCGCTCGAAGCCGAGGAGGTCTACGACGAAGTGCCGGACCAGAGCCCCAGGCGACAGCTCACCGACCTGCGCCGAGTGGCGATGCGGCGTCCCGATCGCCTCGTCGGTGATACGTCTGGCGACGCCATGAATCGCACGTTCTGGTACGACGGAAAGGTGTTCTCAGCCCTCGACAAAGAGCAGAACGTGTGGGCGAGCGGCGCCGTACCGCCGACCGTCGACAGGGCCCTAGATTGGGTCTTCGAGCAGACAGGCACTGTCATCCCGCTCGGAGACTTCCTCTATGCCGACGTTTACGCGCGGCTGATGGGTGACGTGCAGCGTGGGGTGTACCTGGGCATTCACGAGGCAGCAGGTGTGCCGTGCCACCACCTGTCGTTCGAGCAGGCGACGATCGACTGGCAGATCTGGATCGATGCCGGAAGGGAGCCGCTGCCGCGCAAGCTGGTGATCACCTACAAGACGGAGGACGAAGTCCCGCAGTACTCAGTGACCATCCGCAAGTGGAACCTGCAGGCGAAGCTGCCGGACACGCTCTTCGCATTCTCGCCGCCTGAGGGAGCGACGCGAGTGGAGGTCGTCGCGTTCGGTGGGCCGCCCGGAGCCCTCAAGGGAGAACAGAAATGACACGCCAACTGACGTCTCTTGTCACGGCTACGGCCTTGATCGTGGCATCGACCGACGGGCTGTTCGCACAACGTCACAGTGGATCGCGCGGTTCCGTGTCGGCGGCCTCCAGGAGTGGCCGCACCACGACCACCAGGCAGGGCAACACCACCACGACCCAGGGACAGCGCGCCACTGGAACGCGGACGGTCGAGCAGACGGGCGACGGCTACAACGTCAACCGCCAGGTAACGGCCGACAGCGGCGCGTCCAAGTCGGTGAGCAAGGAGGTGAATGTCGAGAACAAAGAAGTCAATCGGAGCTCGACGACCACGAACCAGTGGGGACAATCCGTTTCCCGTGAGCGAGAGATTCAAGGGCAGGGCGGCTACGCAACCGTCGAGGGAAGTGCGAAGACCAGCACCGGTCGCGAGGCCTCCGCCGACCTCGTCGCTGACCGGAACCGGTATGGCCAGCCCGCCGTGGCCGGCAGCGTGAACACGAAGTACAGCGGCAACTACAACGTGGCGGCCGCGCGCAATCCGTACGGCGGATGGAACACGGCCGTTGCCGGTCCATACGGCGGCAAGGTGACGCGGACGCTACCTTCCGGGTACCGCACCACCACTTACTACGGCAGGCCGTACTACTCGTATGGTGGTGCGTACTACCGACCCTACATGTACCGCGGCGTTCCCTACTACTACCCAGTGCCTGTGCCCTATTACGCCTACTACGACAGCCCGCCCGTGGGCGCTGTCGTGGTGATGGTGCTCGGAGTGTCGTACCTGATGTCCAAGGACGGGAACTACAGCAAGAAGACGACGAGCAGCGAGGGCAAAGAGGTCTATCAGTCGGTGCCCCCGCCTCAGGGCGCCAGCATCAAGACGCTTCCGGCGACGCGCGTGCTCGTGACCGTCTCCGGCACCACCTACTACGTCAGTGCCAATGCGTTCTACCGTCGCGTCATGAACGGCAGCCAGGAGACCTTCGTGACCGTCACGGCGCCCGCCGGGGTCGTGTTCGTCCAGGCGCTGCCCGCGAACTTCGAGGTCGTCCAGCTCAACACGATGTACTTCACCGCCAACGGGCAGTACTACGTGCCGTATCTCTCCGCCGACGGCAAGGAGCTGTACGTGATGGTGGACCGCCCGCCCGCACCGGCGACAGCGCCGGCCTCAGCGCCGCCAGCTGCGCCCGCGACCAAGGCCGGTGCGGCACCTGCTGCGGCAGCAGCCGCGCCCGTGCAGGCGGTTGCAGAGAGCTTCGTTGTCCCCGAGGGAACACTGCTCGTCGTGCGACTCTCCGCGGACATGAGCTCCGCGACCGCTCACGTAGAAGATCGCGTCCAGGGATTCCTCGATCAGGATCTCGCGGCCGACGGGCGCCTGGTCGCACCACGCGGCACGAAAGTCTACGGCGTCGTGAGCGCGGTGGATAACGGCAGCAAGATGAAGGGCCAGGCCTCCATCAGCGTGACGCTCACCGACATGAAAGTCGGCGACAGGATCATGTCGATCAAGACAAAACCTGTGAGCGCGGTTGGTGGCAAGGGGACGGGAACCAAGAAGGTGGTTGGTGGCGCCGCGATCGGCGCGGCAATCGGCGCCATCGCCGGCGGTGGCGAAGGCGCGGCCATTGGTGCTGCGGTCGGAGCGGGTGCGGGCGGCGTCGCGACGGCGGCGAGCTCGGTCGACCCGGCGGTGATTGGCGCACAGTCGCCGCAGGCTTTTTCGCTGGCCGTGCCGCTTCAGGTCGAGATCATGACCAACGTGGCTGTCAGTTAAGGAAGGAACAATCATGAAACGCATTGTGACGGGAATCGCGCTGGTCGCAATCGCACTGCTGGTGGCACCAGCTGGCGCCCAGGACGTCCAGCAGAAACTCGCGGCAGCCAAGGAGGCGGCCGCACGAAACCAGCAGGCACTGCGGTCGTACTCGTGGCTTGAGAAGACCGAATTGAGGTTGAAGGGCGATCTGAAGAACACCAAGGTTGACATGTGCAAGTACGGACCGGACGGCAAGGTGCAGAAGACCCCGGTCGTGGAGCCGGAGCCTCCACAGAAGCAGCGCGGGCTGAAGGGAAAGATCGTGGCGAAGAAAACCGGTGAGATGAAGGAAGAGCTCGAGGCCGCGGTCGACCTCGTCCAGCAGTACGTACCGCCTTCGCCGGATCTCATGCAGGTGGTGATGAACTCCGGCACGGCCTCGATCTCACAGGCGGGTCCAGGCGCCGCATCGCTGAAGTTTCCCGGATACGTCAAGAAGGGTGACGCGCTCACGCTGACCTTCGATTCGACTGTGAAGTCGCTGCGCCAGATCGCGGTCGACACCTGGCTGGACGAGCCGGAGAACGCGGTGACCCTGAAGGTGACGATGCAGGCGATTCCCGAAGGAGTCAATTATCCCGGCACCATCGTGTTCGCCCTGGTGAAGCGGCAGCTCGAGGTGAAGATCACGAAGTCGAACTACCAGAAGATCGCGCAGTAGGTGTCACTCCGAAGAGGAGACGATATGAACAGCACGAATGCACTGGCAGCAGCCCTCGTCGGAGTGATGTCACTGTGTCCACTTCAGACGAAGAACGCTGAGGCCCAGGACAAGCCGGTCGTGCAGATCCCCCAGGCCGGGGTGCCGCAGATCATGACGTTGGAGGGCAAATTCGTCCGGGTCGCGTACAACGCCGAAGGCTACGTGATCATCGGATACCAGGCCACCAACCGTTCGATCGGCGAAGAGTGGATGCTCCTCGAGGTCGGCATGACGGTTCTTGGGAAGACCCCGGAGTACCGGATGTCTCACGACGCGCTGTCGCTCGACACGCCCGACGGCAAGACGCTTCCGCTGCCGTCGATCAGCGAGCAGCGGGAGGGACACCCACGCGCGATTCAGCAACGGGCGAAGGTCCAGCGCGATTCCATCAACTACTTTCCGACGAGCGCACACCGCGCGTGCGGCATCGGGTTCTTTCCAGACCTGGGGTCTCGCGCGCTGCCGCAGGACGGGGTGAATCTCACCACCGACCGTGCCTGCATCGGCCGTCTCTATTTCAAGATCCCGGGCGGCATCGCCTATGGGCAGCATTGGCTCAACGTGAAGTTCAAGGACAGCCTCGTGCGCGTGCCTTTTCGAATCCTGACCGAGGACGAAGAGAAGCTCCTCTCGAAGAACTACAAGAGCATCGAGAAGCAGGTCAAGGACGCGTTCAAGCCGAAGAAGTGAAGACTCCTGCCAGGTTGACTGTGGGAGGTTTGTGCTTGGTCCTCGCGGCGCCACTATCTGCGCAGGATCTCGATCCACGTGATGAGCTGGACGACAACTCAAGGAGGACACCGTGAAACGACTGTTGTGTGCCGGGATGATGTCAATGTTTCTGTTTTCTCTCTTCGTCGGCTCGGCGATCGCTCAGACCGGGTCTGTGACCAAGACATTGACCGGGGAGATGAAGACGATCACGGCGACGATCGAAGCCATCGAGAAGGCAACCCGCTCGGTGACGCTCAAGCAAGAGAACGGGGAGTACGTGACGATCACCGCCCCGGCCGAGGTCGCGAAGTTCGACGCCATGAAAGTCGGCGACAAGGTCACCGTGAAGTACTACGACAACATCGTGCTGCGGCTTAAGGCGCCCGGTGAAAAAGCCGTGGACAGCAGCTCGTCGGCGCTGACCGGCACGTCCAACGCGAGACCCGGTGCGACCGCCGCGACACAACGGACCATCACGGCCACGATTACCAATATCGATCCGAAGATTCCGTCGATCAGCTTCAGCGGACCGAATGGCTGGAAGTACAGCTCCCGTGTCGAGGACAAGGAGGCGTTGAAAAAGGTGAAGGTCGGGGACCGCCTGGACATCACCTGGACCGAGGCGATGCTGATCTCGGTCGAAGCGCCCGCCGTAAGGAAATAGAACAGGCCGATGAAGAGTACGAAATGACCGTGGCAGGAACGTCGTTGCTGACCATGAGCCGAAAGAGGAAGGTGCTATACCCATGAGGCAACTTGTCGTAGTTGCGGCGATATTGCTCGCCACCGCCTGCGGGCGGCCACAGTCCTCTCCGCCCACGCCTGCTGCGGAACCGTCGACCTCCGTGCAACTTGGCGGTCCGCCGACCGGCGCCGGGACGACTACCGCCGACACCGGCGAGATCCAGCCGGCCGATCCGACCAAATTCTACAAGGAGCCCGGCTACTCGCCGTAC
>Ga0111538_10001416_pt1 | contig 33557 bp, 23 predicted proteins | sample SoiMethybrSBSTD1_FD_79669 | JGI IMG/M metagenome (GOLD analysis project Ga0111538, IMG submission 79669) | Bulk soil microbial communities from a Populus tree surrounding site in Tennessee, USA - Soil MetaG P. TD hybrid SBSTD1 (version 2)... | ecosystem: Environmental > Terrestrial > Soil >...
CGGCGTTCTCGAAGAGATAGCGGACGCCTCCCCAGCCGTACGGCGTCGCGAGTGTCGCAATCGCGCAGACGATGGCGATGCCGAGGGCGCGGCGTGCCTCCGCCCGAGGCAGGGCGGCGGGCTGGACGAGCTCGGCGGCGGCGAAAAGTCCGAGGAACGCGGCGCCGAAGAGGCTCTCGACGTGGAAATTGCTCCACACGACGATGAGCGGCACGGACCAGACGAGCGGTCTGGCGCGGCGCGCGGCGATGGCGCGCGCGATGAGCCAGCTCACCGCCGCGAGTCCGACGAACGACACGAGATGCGGCCGCGGGATCGCGCGCGGCTCGATCACGAACAGGCCGAGCCCGAGCACGGCGACCGCGGCGCCGCTCGCTGCGGCGGCGGACGAGACCGTACCGGCGAGCGTCCGCGCAGCGGCGTAGAGGACCGTGAACGCCGCGGCGAGGAGCGCGATGTGCAGCACCTGAATGCCGGCGCTGCCGCCGGCACCCCACGCGAGATACGCGGTCAGGTCGAAGAGCCATGAGACGTACGGCTGCGGGTAGTCGGGAAACGTGAAGCTGAAAAAATTCGACTGGATCAAGTGGCCGGCGGCGAGTTCCCGGCCCTGGGCGAGATGGTACCAGAGGTCGGGCTCATAGATCGCGCGCGCGCCGAAGAGGAACGCGGCGGCGAGAATGGCGACGGTGGCGAGGCTCCGCAATCGATTACATCCGCCCGTATAATGGGTCAGGTCGCTCGTGGAACATCATAATCATCTCGCTATTCTCGTCGGCGGCGGTCCGGCCCCCGGCATCAACAGCGTCATTGGCGCGGCGACGATTCGCGCGTGTCTGGAAGGGATCACCGTCCTCGGCATCCGCGACGGGTTCGAGTGGATCATGCAGGGTGACATCGATCACGTGATGCCGCTCACGATCGATACCGTCAGCCGCATCCACTTCCGCGGCGGCTCGCACATCGGCATCGCGCGCGCCAATCCGACCACCGACCCGAGCCTGCTCGACCACGCCATCTCGTCGCTTCTGCGCCTCAACGTCTCGCAGCTCATCACGATCGGCGGCGACGACACGGCGTTTTCCGCGATGAAGCTCGAGCGCCGCGCCGCCGGCCGGATCCGCGTCGTGCACGTCCCCAAGACGATCGACAACGATCTCGACCTCCCGGCACACGTCGACACATTCGGCTATCAGTCGGCCCGTCACTACGGCGCCGAGATCGTCAAGAACCTGATGGTGGACGCGAAGACGACGTCGCGCTGGTACTTCGTCATCGCCATGGGGCGGAAGGCCGGGCACCTCGCGCTCGGCATCGGCAAGGCGGCGGGCGCGACGCTCACGCTCATCCCAGAGGAGTTCACCGCGCCCATCAGGCTCAAGACGATCGTAGACACCCTGGCGGGGGCGATCATCAAACGGCTCGCCGAAGGCCGCCGCGACGGGGTCGCGATGATCGCCGAGGGCCTCGTCCTCGACGTCGCGCCGGGCGATCTCAAAGGGCTGCAGGAGGTCGAGCACGACGCCCACGGCCACCTCCGCCTCGCCGAGGTCAATCTCGGCGAGATTCTCAAGGCGCAGGTCCAGGAGCGGCTCCGCCAGTTCGGGATCAAGACGACGATTGCCGCCAAGAACATCGGCTACGAGCTGCGCTGCGTCGATCCGATTCCCCTCGACATGGAGTACGCGCGCGACCTCGGGTACTGCGCGGCCAAGTACCTGCTCGCGGGCGGCAACGCGGCGATGATCTCGATCCAGGGCGGACACTTCGTCCCGGTGCCATTCAAGGAGATGATCGACGCCGACACGGGACGCACGCGCGTCCGCCTCGTCGATATCACGTCCACCCGGTATGCGATTGCGCGGCGCTACATGATCCGCCAGCGCCGCGACGACTTCGACGATCCGCACGAGCTGGCCAAGCTGGCCAACACGGCGCACCTCTCCGAAGAGGAGTTCCGGCGGCAGTTCGAGTACCTCGTCGCCGAAGAGCCGCCGGCATTAGTGTTCGATGAACAAGGAGAGACGCTTCACAATTAGAAAGTACAAACTTCGTACTTGCAAGCGTCAGCGCTTCACCGCCCACTTGAAGCCGCGCTGCAGCAGCTCCTGGAACGTCGGCTCGTTCCACGTCTCGCCGTGGCCGAGCGTCGTGCCGAAGACGCGGGTGCCGTTGTACTCGCTGGTCCACACCACCGGGTACTCGGCGTTGCCTTCCTCGGGGCTGACCGCCGTGGCCAGGGCTTTCGTCTTCGGCCACACCTTCTCGATCACGTAGAGCTCGTCGGTCGGCGTCACCCAGTCTTCCTTCAGGCCCGTGATGATCGGATCGTCTTTCGCCACCATCTTCACGGCGATCTGGTGCGCGCGCGTGTGGCGGCGCGACGTCACGCCGAGGAGCTCGCGCCAGTCATCGATCTTGGCCGAGCGGTACGAGTGCATCGAGCAATGCAGCACGATCGCCGGCACGCCGGCTTTGTGCGCCGCCGTGATCGCCTGGATGAACTTCTCGTCGGCGACGTCCGCGTAACACTCGTTGTGGACGACGATGTCGTAGCCCTTGAACCAGTTCGGATCCTCGTAGAGCGGAATCATCGCGTTCGTGCCGGTGCCGCCCTGGTAGGCGACCATCCAGTCCACCGGCAGCACCTTGCGAATCGTCTCCATCAGGATCTTGTCCTGGCCGGTGTAGTCGTGGCAGCACCCGCCGCTCACGACGAGCGCCTTGAGACGCGGCCCTGTGGGCTGCGGCGCTCCGCGCTGCGCGAATGGCGCCGCCGCCAGCACGAGAAGCGCCAGCCCGACTGAAATGAGTTTCACGCGTTGAGTCATGATGCGCTCCTCTACTTCCCCGCGAGCCGGACGCGCACACCGCCATTGATCAGCCGCGGCGAGCCCGTCGTCGTGGGAAGCGTACCGACAAAATACTGCTGATCGAGCATGTTCTGCACACCAAAGAACACTTCGAAGCGCGGTCCGATCGGCCGTGAGGCCGTGAGCGACAGCACCGCGTACTTCGGCAGCCCCGGATACGAATACCCCGGCACAGTACGGACGTTCAGGTCATCGTCGAACTGCAGGCCGATGGCGAGGAGCTCGAACGACACGTTCGCGTAGCGCGGATTCAGGTAGGCGACCTGCACCGAGCCCCGATGCCGGGGCACCTGCGGCAGCACCTTGTCCACGAGCGCCGGATTGGCGGGCGATTCGGTGACGCGGGCCGAATCGACCAGGTAGCCGCCGGAGAACCGCCACGATCCCGTCCGGTACTCGACGTCGGTTTGAAGGCCCGACACGCGCGTCGCGCCGACGTTCTGCCGCTGCTGCGTGACGTTGGCGCCCGACGTGCTCAACGTGACGTTGGCGACCGGATCCTCGATGCGATTGTCGAACCACGTCACGCGCCAGCTGACGTTCTTCGCCGGTTCGATGTTGACGCCGATCTCGCCGCCCATCAGGCGTTCGGGCCCGAGCTGGTTGTTCGCGAGCGTCAGCACCGTGCCGACGCGGAACTGCCGGTAGAGCTCGTTCAGCGTCGGCGCGCGAAAGCCCCAGCCGAGATCGCCCCAGAGATTGACGCGGCGATGGAGGCGATAGAGCGCCGCAATCCGCGGGCTGCCTGCCGTGTCGCTGCGTTCGGGGAGTGACGGGTTGTTGTTGACCGTCGGCGTGCCGCTCGGATAGTTGTGCTCGAGGTTGTGCGCGTTGTAGCTCTTCCACGCGTCGAACCGTGCGCTCGCCGTGATCGTCAGCGCCTGGATCGGCGTGAAGATGTCCTGCACGAAGACGCCGGTGTTGCGTTGCGTCCCGCCCGACACGCGGTTCAGGATGACCTGCGTGCCGGTCGTGGCGTCGAGACCGTCCTCTTCGCTGTCGCCGTCCACCCACCGCCAGTCGCCGCCGACCGAGACTACGTGCCGGCCGTCAAAGAGCCGCGTCCATTGGAACTGGCCGCCGTTGCCGTTCGACGGCACCCGCTGGTTCAGCGTCATGCGACCGATGCTGCGCGGCGGCGTGGCCGCGGGCACGGCGAGAAAGTTGCTGCGGAACGTCTCGACGTCGAAGAAGACCGTCGCCTGCAGCTCGCTCTGATCGGGCAGCCGGAACCGCGCCCCGCCGTTGACCGACGTCCACGACGTGTCGTTGGCCTCCGGGGTGCCGTCGATCGTGCTGACCTTGCCGTTGTCGCGCTCCTCGCTGAAGTGCCCGATGCGGAAGAACGTCTTGACCCGCTCGGTCGGGTCGTACGCGAGGCGGACGTTGAAGTTCGTGAAATCGACCGTCGCGTCGGTGTCCACACGCCCACGCTCGGCGACGCCGGCCGGATTGACGTCCACGACAATCGGAAAGCCGTCCGTGCTGAACGCACTGAAATCGGCCGAGACGCCGACCTTGCCCCACACATCGCTCCCGACGACGTCGATCTTCGGGCTGCTGCGATTGCCGTACTGCGTTCGGACGTCAAGTGTCCGGCGCGCTGGCGGCGTGGTGACGATGTTGATGACGCCGCCCATCGCGAAGTTGCCGTACAAACTCGACGTCGAACCGTCCACCAGTTCGATGCGGTTGGTCGCCTCGAGCGGCACGCGGGTCCAGTACACCCACCCGCCGAATGGATCGTTGAACGGCACGCCGTCCATCAATACCAGCGTACGGCTGACGCCGCTCGGCCCGATCCCCCGCAGCGACACGCCCTGCGTCGTCGGATGCGATGACAGGCTGCTCGTGCGTCGGAAGAGGCTGAACGTCGGCATCCGGCGCAGCACGTCGTCGGCCACCACGGCCGGCGATTGCCGGATGTCGTCGCGATCGATGACGCTGACGCTGGCGGGAATGTCGCCCATGCGCTGCTCGCCGCGCGTCGGCGTCACCGTGATCGTTTCGAGAACGGTCGCGGGGGCGAGCACGATCGCCAGGTCGCGACGGGTGGCGCCGGCGCCGATCGACTCGCGCTTCTCGGCAAAACCCGCCGCGCGCACGATGACGACAATCTCGCCCGGCGCCTGAAACACGACGCTGAAGCGTCCGTCGGGCCCGGTGACGCCTTGTCGTTCACTGCCCGACCCGGCGCGGATGATGACGGCCGCGCCGGAGACGGCGCCGCCGGCGGAATCGTGTACGACGCCGGTCACGGCGGCGTCCGCGGGTCCGGCCGACTGGCCGGCCGCGAGTTGCCACACCAATAGAAAGACTGGAAGCATATGGATGGGCCCTATCGAAGCACGAATCGCGCGCCGATCCAAGCCACGCCGGGGGATGCCCCGGCGCGGCTGCCGGCCTGCGTCATCGTCCGGTTCCGACGACGACGCCCCAGGGGCTGCCGCCGACGTCGATGCGCTTCTCGACGGCGCCGGTGGCGAGGTCGACGATGGAGACGTCCTTGGACGGTCCGTTCGCGGTGTAGAGCTTGCGGCCGTCGGCACTGATCGCGATGCCCCAGGGGCGCGCGCCGACGTCTTCGATCGTCCGGAGGAGTTTCCTGTCGGCGACGTCGATCACGGCGATCGACTTGGCGCGCCCGAGCGATACGAACACGTGCCGCCCGTCCGGCGACAGCACGGTGCCCATCGGCCGCGGCACGGTCGGCGTGCCAGGCGTCTGCGGAATCTTGATCGTGGTGATGACTTTCTGCGCCTTGGCGTCGATCACCGTGACGGCGGCGGCGTTTTCGTCGGCGACGAACGCGGTCGCACCGTCCGGGGTGAAGACGACCGAGCGCGGGCGGCCACCGGTTTTCATCCGGCCGAGGACCTTGAGTCCCTTCGTGTCCACGGCAACGACCTCGTTCTCGCCTTCGCAGGTCACGTACACGACGAGGCCGTCGGGGCGAACCGTGACCCCTTCCGGCTCCGTGCCGACCTTCACCTTGCTGCGAATCGTGCCGCTCGCGAGGTCGAGCGCCGACATCTCGGCTGTGTCCTCGTTCGACAGGTACAACGTCGCGCCATCCGGCGACAGATCGAACGACTCCGGATCCTGGCCCGAAGGGAGCGTGCGCACGAGCTTGCGCGCGGCGAGATCGACGACGCCGATGCCGTCGGCGGAGAGATCGGCAGGGGGCAGCTTCGAATCATCGACACCAGGGCCGGCGATGGGCTTTCCCGACAGCGCGACGTAGAGCATCGTGCCGTCCTTCGACAGATGCAGCCCGCGCGGCCGCTTGCCGACGGGAATCTTCTCGAGCAGCCGGCCGCCTTCGGGATCGATCACGAGCACGTTGCCTTCGGTTTCGTCGCTGACGTAGAGGCGCGGTCCTGGGGCGGGCGCCGCCGGCGCGGGCGCGACCGCCTTCAACTCCGGCGCACGCTCGCTCCCGCCGCCGCACGCCGTGATGGCAAGCGCCGCCGCGGCGACACCGACACCCAGCACCCGCCGTCCTGCCGATCGCAACCACGCGTTCCGATCTGTCATCGCCGCCACCTCACGAATCGACCCGACAACCCTCGATCGCGGCACGATAGCACAGGGCCATCTGAGCAACCGGAAGGGCCTCAACACGGAGACCACCGAGAACGCGGAGGTCACGGGACCAATAGGGTTTCCCCAAAAGTGTTCCGTGCTCTCTGTGCCGTCCGTGACCTCCGTGTTGAGGATCGAAAGACAGCCTGACTGAAGCTTTTCTCACGGCTTGTTCATGACAAACGCCCAGAGCGTGTCGCCGGCGCCGACGATGAGGTACTGCAACCCGTCCATCTCGTAGGTGATGGGCCCGTTGCTCACGGCGGCGTTGAGGCGCGCGTGCCAGAGCGCGTCGCCGGTCGTGGCGTTGAGCGCGACGATGTCCTGCGACGGGCCGCCGGCGAAGAGCAGGTTGCCGGCCGTGCTCAGGAGGCCGCTGCGGATGTTGCTCTCCCACTTGTGCGTCCACCGGATGCTGCCGGTCTTGTAGTCGATCGCCTGAATCATCGATTCCGCGTAGCCGCCGCGATCGGTGCCGCCCCAGCCCATCGGGTTGTCGCCGATGTCGTAGAGGTAGAAGATGCTGAACGGGCGCCCGCAGCTGACGTAGAAGAGACCCGTGGCCGGGCTGAAGCTCGGCGGCGGCCAGTTCGTCGCGCCGCCCTGATCGGGTGTGACGAGCACCCCGTCGATCTGCGGGTGCTTCGCCGGGTTGGGAATCGGCTGCCCTTTCGCATCGTAGCCCGACGACCAGTTCGTCTTGACGTACTCTTTCGAGACGATCGCCTTGCCTGTCGTCCGGTCGATCACGAAGAAGTGGCCGTTGCGCGCCGCCTGCGCGATGAGCTTGCGCGGCTTCCCGTCGATGACGCCGTCGAAGACGACCGGCGTCTGCGTCGAGTCCCAATCGTGCGTGTCGTGGGGCGACGACTGGAAGTACCAGACCATCTTGCCGGTGTCGGCGTTGAGCGCGACGAAGGCGCCGGTGTAGAGGTTGTCGCCAATGCGGTTCTTGTGCGCGATGACCGGCTGCGGGTTGCCGGTCGCGACGTAGATCTGATTCAGTTCGGGATCGTACGTGACCGGCTGCCACGTCATGCCGCCGCCGTGCTTCATCGCGTCTTCGTTGGGCCACGTCTCCGAGCCCGGCTCGCCCTTCTTCTGCGGCACGACCCACCACTTCCAGCGCAGCTCGCCCGACGCGATGTCGTGCGCCTGGACGTAGCCGGGGAAATCGAGATCGTCGCCGCTGACGCCGGCGATCACCATGTTCTTGACGATGACCGGCGCGACCGAGCCGTAATAGAAGAGATCGAGGTCGCAGATCTTCTGGCGCCAGCGCTCGGTGCCGTCCTTGATGTTGAGCGAGACGAGGTGGCAGTCGGGCGTCTCGAAGTAGAGCCAGTCGCCCGAGATCGCGACGCCGCGATTGCCGATGTGGATGCCGCCCGAGGAGGGCCACGCGAAATGCCAGATCTCGCGGCCGGTGCGCGCGTCGACGGCCCAGACGTGATCGGGCAGCGTGACATAGAGGATGCCGTTGACCATGAGCGGCGTGCCTTTGATGCTGCCGCCGCCCTGGCCGCCGGTGTTCGGCCGGTACATCCACGCCAGGCTCAGCGCGCCGACGTTCGTGTCGTTGATCTTGTTGAGCGTGCTGAAGCGACGGCCGGAGTAGTCGCCGTTGTAGGTCGGCCACGCATCCGTTGCGGGCTTGAGGAGCCTGGCGGGATCGAGCGTCGTCTGGCCCGCAAGACCGATGGCGGCGCTGGCTGCGACGCACGCGACGAGGACTAGGCGCTTCATTTCAGTGTCTCCAGGTAAGCCACCACGTCGTGCATCTGCTTGTCGGTGATGCGATCGAGCAGGTCGATGTGGAACTGAAACGGGTTGGTCTTGACGACCTTCATCCCGGGCACGCGCTTGACCGTCCGCAGGATGCCGGCGCTGTCGCGCAGCGTCACGGAGAAGTCGTCCATCTGCACGAGGACACCGGAGATCGCCGGGCCCGAGGCCGGGGTCACGGTCACGGTCGTCGCGGTCCTGCTGACCGCCGCGCCGGCGCCGCCGGCGGGCGCCGGGCCACGTCCGCGTCCGGTCATCGGGAACATGAAGCGCTGCTGGATGTTCACGGGCGTGAGCCGCGTCCCGATCCCGGCGAAATCACCGGTCGGCGAATGGCACTGCGTGCACTTTCCGTCGCCCGTGAAATACGCGGCACCAGCTTTCGCGTCGCCGGTCAGGATGTTCTGCGCTTGAAAGAGCGGCGAACTGCGGAGCCCGTCGTTCACCCGGTCGCGCAGGAAGTGCATGAGATCGCCGATCTGGGCGTCGGTCAGGCTCGACGCGGGCGCGCCGCTCTGCAGCGTGTGCCCTTTCTTGAGAAAGGGACCGAGCAGACTGCCGTAGCGATCTTTCAGCACGACTTCGGATCGCACCAGGTTCGCACCGGTCTCGGTCCCGCGCGCCTGCGTGCCATGACACGTGATGCACTGCGCCGCATACACGGTGCGGCCGCGATCGGCCGACGCGCGATCGACGAGCGGCATGTCGATGGGGCCGGCGCCGAGTCCGGCCGCCCCGCCGCGACCCGGCGCCGGGACCGGTGGATTCTGCGGCGGAGCGGCGCCGCCGCCCTGGCCGAGCGCGCTCGCGCCGACGCCGGCCATGATCGCGGCCGCGCCGATCGCGATCAGACCGGCGGTCAAGCGCGCTCCTCTCTCGCGTCCAACGTTCCGCATGGTGGTGCCCTCCGTCTGTCTGGAATCCTACCGTAGCTTGTAGCGCTGGAGCTTGCCTGTCGCCGTGCGCGGCAGCTCGTCGCGAAACTCGATCGCGCGCGGACATTTGTAATGCGCGGCGTGTTCGCGAACGAACGCCTGAAGCTCCGACGCCAGGTCCGGCGTGCCGGCGCGTCCCTCCCTGACCACGACGAACGCCTTCGGCTTGAGCACGCCCGACGGCTCGGCCCAGGGGACGACCGCGCAATCGGCGACCGCCGCATGCAAGGTGATGACGCGCTCGATTTCGACCGGAGAGACCCACTCGCCCGCGACCTTGAACATGTCGTCCGACCGGCCCGCGTACCAGAAATAGCCGTCGGCATCGACCGAGTACTTGTCACCAGACACGAACCACTCGCCGCGCATCTTCTGCTTCGTCTGATCGCGGCGGTTCCAGTACATGATCGCCGTGCTCGGCCCCTTCACGATCAAATCGCCGACTTCGCCGGCGGCGACTTCCTGACCCTGGTCGTTCACGATTTTCACGTCGTAGCCATCGACCTGCCAGCCGCAGCTCCCGGGTTTGACGCGGCCGGGCCGCGCCGACAGGTACATGTGCAGCAGTTCGGTCGATCCGAGCCCGTCGAGAATCTCGGTGCCGAAGCGCGCACGCCACTGCGCAAACAGCTCGGCCGGCAGCGGCTCACCCGCCGAGACCGCGCACCGCAGCGACCGCAGATCGAACTGCCGCTCCGCGTCCTCGACGGCGAGCATCGACGCGAAGAGCGTCGGCACGCCGAAGAAGATCGTCGGCCGCGCGTGGTGAATGGTTGCGAACGCAGCGTCTGGTGTCGCGCGGCCGGGCAGCAGAATCGTCGTCGCGCCCGACCAGAACGGAAAGAACAGTGCATTACCGAGCCCGTACGCATGAAACAGCTTCGCCGCCGAGAACGTCCGGTCCGCCGCCGTCATGCCGAGCACGCCCTGCCCGTAGCCGTCGAAGCACCACGGCGCGTCCTGATGCAGGTGCACGGCCGCCTTCGGCTCGCCGGTGCTGCCCGACGTCCAGAGCCAGAACGCCGGCTGGTCCTTGTGCGTGTCGGCGGCCGCCAACTCCGACGAGGACCCCGCGAGACGCCCGGCCCAGCTCTGCGTGAGACCGTCGTCGTGCGCCTGGTCGGTCACCAGCACCGTGGTCACCGCGACGCCGCGCGTCTCGGGCCACGTGCCGGGGGCCATGCGAGCCAGGAGCTCGGTCGTGGTGACGAGCACGCGCGCGTGCGATTCGCTGAGGAAGTAACGATAGTCCGCCGCGCCGAGGAACGTACTGCACGGCACGGCGACGGCGCCGATCTTGATCGCGCCGAGAAACGCCGCGACGAACTCGGGCGAGTCCGGCAGGACGATCGCCACACGTTCCTCGCGCGCCACGCCGAGCGCGAGCAACGCGCGGCCGGCACGGCTGATCAGATCCGCCAGCTCGCCGTAGGTGATCGATCGCTCGCCGCACTCAATCGCGACCGCCGATGCCGGCCGATCGCGCTTCAGCGGCTCGTCAACGAGCGCAGCAGTCAGGTTGTAGCGAGAAGCGATGTGCATAAGCACTCAGAGTCCTTCGATCCACAACACGGAGATCGCGGAGACACGGAGATCACGGGATTCTTGGGATTTCGGGCTTCACCACCCACTGATGTCCGTGCATTCCGTGTGATCCGTGATCTCCGTGTGATAGGCCTGTGACTCTGATCCCGGGCCCTGGGCCTTGGGCCCGGTTACCGCACCGCGAAGCAGTAGAACAGCCCGGCGCCGCCGGTACCAACCAGGTTCGCCTGGCTGCAGCCCTTCGACGCGTGCGCGGAGTTCCACGACGTCGGGTTCGCGCCGCCGCCCTGCCGATCGTGGTGACCGAGCTGCGCGCTGCCGTCGGCGTTGCTCGTCCAGTTGTTGCAGGTCGTGTTGGGGACGAGCGTCCCGTCGAGATTGGCGCCGGTCAGCATGTCGTGCGTATTCGGAGTGTCGCCGCGGCCGTTGACGACGGCGCCTTTTTCGGTCAGCGAGTTCTCCTTGCTCAGCTTGTTGTTGTCGCTGTGAAGATCCGCGACGTTCTCAGCCACGCGGACACCCTTCGCGTTGTACCAGGGACCGCGGCCGACGCGATCCTTCGCGTTCACCGCCGGCTGCCCGGCCGCCGCATCGGCGCTGAGGTACGCGCTCCACTTCTTGCTGCCTTGACCCACCGCGGCAGCGAGCGTCTGACAATGCTTGTCGGCGCCGGCCAGGCCGCCGAGGTTCGCGCCGTTCCCTGATCCGACGCTTGTGATGAAAAAGCTGAGACTCGTGTCCTGCACCGCGGCGCGTGGCATCGCCAGCGCCAGAACGAGCAGAGTTCCACCGCCAATCCACCGGACTTTGGTCATCGCTGCCTCCTTTGGGGCCCTGGGGAGATTCTAATTCGCCGCGCGTTTTGGCGTTGCTGCTGCCTGTCGAAAGGCCATAACCCTGACGAAAGGCCATAACACGGAGGGCACTGAGACACAGAGAGCACGGATTCTCCCTGGGATGAGCCCCCAAAAGCTACCGTGCTCTCCGTGCCTCCGTGACTTCCGTGTTGGGGATCGAAGATCTTCCGGCCCTATCGCGTCAGCAATCCCCTGCCCCGCAGCCAGGTGGCGAGGAGCGTCGGCCAGGCCGAGAGCGCCGGATCGCCCAGCGCGAGTCCCACGCCGTGCGGCCCGTTCTCGAAGACGTGCAGCTCGGCCGGAACCTTCGCCTGACGCAGCGCGAGATAGAAGCGGATGCTGTTCTCGGCGACCACACCGGTGTCGGCGTTAGTGTGGAAGAGGAACGTCGGTGGCGTCTCCGGCGTGACCTGCAGCTCGTTGGACAGCAACTGCACGAGCGCCGGGTCGGGCGGGTCGCCAATCAGCGCGCGCACGGAGCCCAGGTGCGCGATCGTCTTGTCGAACGAAATCACCGGATAGCCGAGGACGACGAAATCGGGCCGCGATCCGGCGCGATCGATCGGATCGGGCGCCGAGGCGTTGCCTTTGTCGAAATGCGTCGCGGCCGTCGAGGCGAGGTGACCGCCCGCCGAAAAGCCCATGATGCCGACCCGATCGGCGAGGACGCCGTACTCCTGCGCCCGCGTCCGCACCAGCCGGATCGCCCGCTGCGCGTCGCCGAGCTCGATCGGATGGTGATACCTGGGGCCGAGGCGATACTTCAGCACGAACGCGGTGACGCCGAGCGAGTTCAGCCAGTTGGCGACCTGCCGTCCCTCGTGGTTCATCGCGAGGTTGGTGTACCCGCCGCCCGGCGCGACGATGACCGCGGTGCCGGAGCCGCGCCCGTTCGCGCGGTACAGAGTCAGCGTCGGCCGATCGGCGTCCTCGCTCCCTTGCGCGCCCGGCGCCGCGCCATCCCACAGTGGAATGACGACGGGATCGGCGGCATTGGGTTTGGCCGTTTGCGGCGCGGGAGCCGCAGTTGGCGCGGGCGTCGTACCCTGCGCGAACAGCAGCGCTCCGGACAACATCACCAGACACGCGACCGCCACGCCCAGTGTTCTCCTTCCACGCATATACGCCTCCGCTCGGTGCGCTTGCACCGTGCTCTCGATGCTCTCCGCATCCAAGAGCGCGTTGCCGAATTGCCGGCGGTCGGAGGGGCCGGCTTCAGCCGGCCCAGCGAGGGCGGGCTAGAGCCCGCCCCTCCTTCTGCATTTTGCAACGCGCTCAAGGTGCCGGCCCCTCGGGACTATACCGCTGCCGTTCCATTGCCGTGCAGGGAGAAGTTCATCGCGCGCCTCCGGCCCACCCGGCATTGGTTGACGCCACCTACAACTTGTAGTAGTACTTTCACCTACAAGTTGTAGGAGGGAGAGATGACCCGCAGGCTACCCGTGAGCGACGCAGAGCTGGAGGTCCTGAAAGTTCTCTGGGCCGCCGGACCCGTCACGGTGCGCGACGTGGCCACCGCCCTCCGCCGGCAGCGCCGCCGCCTCGCCTACAACACCGTCCTCACCCTCCTGTCCCGGCTGCGCGACAAGGGCTACGTCGTCGCAGATCGCCGTGACACGGCGCACGTCTTTCGCGCGCTTGTCTCGCGCGACGATCTCCTCGGCTCCAGCCTCGCCGCGCTCGCCGACCGGGTGTGCGACGGCACGGCCAGTCCGCTCGTGCAGGCGCTGGTGCGCGGCCGACGCTTCACCGCGGCCGAGATCGCGCACTTCCGCAAGCTCCTCGACGAGCTCTCCCCGGGGGACTGACCGATGGCCTGGTGGATCTTCCAGAACCTCATCGTCACGGCGGTCCTTGCGGCCCTCGTGTGGATCGTGTGCCGGATCGGCCGCATCGGACCCGTCGGACGGCATGCCCTCTGGGCGATCGTGCTGGTCAAATTCGTCACGCCGCCCGTTGTCGTCTGGCCCTGGGCGGCGCCGGACCCGCTCGGCGTCGCCGCGCTCGATGCGCGCGCCGATCGGCCTCCTGCCCCCGGGCCCACGTCGATTGGAGCGGATCGATCGCCGCTGGAGCTTTCCGCCGCGATCGCAGGGACGGGCGACGATGCGACTCGAGTCGCGATTGATGGCGGCGGGCCAAAGCCGGCATCGATCGCGCCGTGGCTCTTCGGGGTCTGGACGGCGGGCAGTCTCGTGCTGCTGGGGATCGAAGGTGTGCGACTCGCGCGGCTCGGCCGCCGAATGCGCGCCGCCCGGCCCGCGGACGCCAGGATCGTCGATCGCGTCACGACGCTCTCGGCGCGCCTCGGCCTCGAGCCGGTGCCAGTGCGGGAGATCGACGGCCTGAGCGCACCGCTGGTCTGGTGCGTCGGCCGGCCTCGGCTGCTGTGGCCCGCCGGGCTCGCCGCCGAGGCGTCGGACGCGTGTGTCGACGGCCTGCTCGTGCACGAGTTGGCGCACGTCAGACGCCGCGATCACTTCATCGGCTGGATCGAGCTCGTCGCCGGCGTCGTCTGGTGGTGGAACCCGCTCTTCTGGTCCGTGCGATCTCGGCGGCGCGACGAGGCCGAGCTGGCGTGCGACGCGTGGGTCATCGACGTCCTGCCCCACGGCCGTCGCGCGTATGCGGAATCGCTGCTCGCATTGTCGATCGGGCCCAGCCACCCGTCGCCAGCGTCCGTCCTCGGCATCCGCGCCGGCACCCGCCGCGCGCTCGAAAGGAGACTCGTGATGATCATGAAAGGCCGTGCTTCCGTCCGACTGCCCTGGCTCGGGCTGCTGGCGCTCGCGTTCCTCGCCGCGGCGACGCTGCCGGTGTGGGCCACCGCGCCCGGACAGACGTCGCAGACGCAGACACCGACACCGCCCCCGGCTAAGGCGCCGGACGTTAAACCCGTACTCAGAACGGAGCCACCGACGTTCGTTCTTGAAACTCCCGCGTCGGTCCGGGCGGTGCCGATCTTCGCGGCCCAGACGCAGTCAGGACCTGCGAAAACCGTCGCGATCCAGCCGGTGAAGACCTACACCCTCCACGTCGTGACAGCCGACGCCACGAAGCTTCCCGCTGATGGTCAGGATCTCCTCAAGCTGTTCAAGGCCGACCGGGACGCGATCGAGGCAGAAGCGGACAAGAAGATCGCAACGCGCCGCGAGGCGCTGGCCAAAGAGCTTCAAGATCTGCAGGAGCGCTACACCAAGACCGGAAAGCTCGAGGAGGCGATCGCGATCCGCGACTTCATTCGCGCAGGCATGCCGGGCGCGGACGGACTGCTGCGCCGGGTAGTTCGGATCACGCCGAAGTAGGCCCAATGCCGGGTCGAGTGCCGAGTGCCTGGTGTTAGGCCTGTGGCCACGTGCGCACAGGTGTGGCGGCGCGTCACAGCCGCCGGTACGCGATCTGATTCAGAATCAACAAGTTAGCCGTCGGCCCGGCGATTGCACTACGGCCGGCATGGGGATCATCCAACTCTTCCTGACGTACCTGGTCGATGGCCTGCGCGCAGCGCTCGCCGCTGCCCTTCTGATCGGGTGGCCCATCTTCCCCGGCGCGTGTGGCGCGGTTTCCGGGCAGGCGAAGGTGACCTCGGAGGTCGATGCGACCGTGGTGCCGTGCGGGCCGGTCGAGATCAGGTTCCGCATGAACGAGAGCGGCCTGACGCCTCGGGCCGCCAATCGGACGGCGGAGGTACCGGCTGACACACACTCGATGGCGAGGCCGACCCGCTGGAACACGCGGTTCGAAGTGAGGATCGAGGACAGCGTCGCGACCAGGTTCGACTTCGAACCGGGCGGTCAGAAGCGCTAGGCGGTTTTCCTCACATCCCTGCGGTGCACAGGTCGTTCGATCCTCAACACGGAGGACACGGATACACGGAGGGCACGGATCAGTGAGGGCAACCTCTTAGGACCCCGTGCTCTCCGTGTTTCCTCCGTGCTGTCCGTGTTGTGGATCGAAAACGTCCTATCGATCCCGCACCTCGATCCTCCCCGCCCGGCTCCTGCCGCTCACCTCCGGCGCGTACATCGCTTCCGCGCGCACGCCGGCGACGCCGAACGATCCGGCGGTCGTCGCGCGCACGAGATAACTGAACTCGTGACGGCCGGCGGCCAGCCGCGTCGCGAACGCGATCACGCGATCGTCGTGCTTCTCGACGTGATCGAAGCCGCCGCGCATCCAGGCACGCCAGTCGCGCCCGCTCGTCTGCGTCGTGGCCACGCGGCCGAGATCCGTCGCCGTCGTCTTCAACGTGCCGTCGATCGGCTCGAAGCCGGCGGCGACCGGATCGGTCACCGCGAGGAAGCGCCCTTCGTGCGGCAGCATGACGGTGACCGTGACGCGGACGATGTCGCCGTTGGTGAACGACGTCGCTGTTTCGCCAGGCCCGTCGGGGTTGAAGCGCTCGTAGCGCCGTTCGAGTCGAATGCCTCGGTCGACGGCGTCAGGCGCCTCGGGCACGAGGTACCGCATGCGCGCGGTGTAGTACAGCCGCCCGGTCCCCTCGCGCGAGACGGTGAGGTCGCGCGTCGCTGCGGCGGCGACCTGCTGCACGAGGTCGGGCATGGCGACCTTGAACTCCTGCGCGGTCGTCGACCGTCCGGCAAACGTCGCGTTGCCGATCGACCGGCCCGCGACCGCGACGGTCGCCTTCATCTGCGGCACCTCTGCCTCGAACGCACGGTAGTACGCGACGAGCGCCTCGAGCGCGACGGCGTTCTCCTGCGTCGTGCCCCAGCGGCCGTTCTGGCGCGAGGCGAGCAGCCACCGCGCCAATGGCGCGACGAGCGTCTGGTCGTCTCCACGGCGCGAAATGCCACTCAACACCACGGCCGTCGCGCGCACGTTGGTGTTCCAGAGCCACGCCAGCGAGACGTCGTCCACTTCCTCGACATGCGCGCGGTCGGCATCGATGGCCATCTTGTTCTGGATCCGGCGGACGACGTCGGCGTAGCGGGGACCGCGATCGTTCGACGCGGCCATCGCGTCAGCGAGGTAGGAAAGCGCGAACGTCGGCATCGACTCCGCCGTCGCGTAGAGCCGGGAGATGTCGCTGCTGACGTTGCGGCCGGATTCGGCGAGGACTTTGACCGCAAACGACTGCGAGGCGGACCACGCCGGACGCCACTGCAGCTCGGGCGGCGTCTCACGCAGGTGGTTCTGCAGATAGCTCAAGGCTCGCTCAATCGCGTTGCGGTCGAGCGTGACCTTGAGCGTGCTGGCGGTCCTGAACACGTTCAGGATGTACGCCGTCAAGTACGCCGACGTCGCGCGGCACTCGCCCGGCCAGAACGAAAAGCCGCCGTCGTAGCACTGATAGCTGTAGAGGTCATTGAGCAGCCCCACTGCGGTATCACGCTGCTCCGCCGGTTTGACCCCGGCCAGGCCAAACGCGCCGCCGAGATCCGAGGACAGGATCAGCGCCAGCGCCCGTGACGCTTTCTGCTCGGCGCAGTTGTAGGCGTACTCGTCGAGATACCGGGCGCTGCCGTCGAGACCGACGAGCGCCGTGGACGCCAGGCTCACCGTGAGGCCGCCGGCGCGCGGGACGATGCCGGCCGGGATCGAGAGCTTCTCGATCGCGCTCGCCGTGCTGGTGTCGCCGTATGCGGCAACCGTCTCGAGCACGGCCGGCACGAACACGGGCAGCGCCAGCTCGAACGCGTCGGTGTTGCCGCCGAGCGCGATCGTCATCTGCAGCCGCGCGTTCCCGGCGGCGCGCGCGACCGCGTCGAACCGCACCGGCGCCGACTCGCCCGGCGCCAGCCGCACCGTGCGTGACAGCGTGCCGTCGAACTGCAGCGCGCCGCCGTCGAGGCTCCGCATCGTCACGACGGCGTCGCCACCCGCGCTGGTGTTGTTCGTCACCACCGCGCCGAACGACGCGCGATCGCCGGCCACCATGAACCGCGGAAACGCCGGCAGCATCGTCACCGGCTTCGACGTGCGGATCTCGGCGTCGCCGGCGCCGAAGTGCGACGCCGGATCGCCCACCACTGCCATGATGCGGTACGTCGTCAGCGAATCGGGCAGCGTCACGGTCGTCGTCGCGCGGCCCTGGGTGTCAGTGACGACCGATCCGAGCCAGAACACGAGCGGGCGGAAGTCGGTGCGGATCGCATCCGGCTCGACGGGAGCGTCTGCGCCTGTGTTGACGAGAGGACTTGCCGCCGTGACCTGAACCGATTCGGCCAGCATGGCCTGCGGCGGTGCGGTCGCCGCTGGCGCAGGCACTCCGCCTGCGACGCCGGACTGGAACGCGAGGCCGGCGCCGCCGCGACCGCCGCCTCCGCCGCCCTGGCCAAGCCCCTGCGGCGGCGTCGCCAGCAGGCGGCGCGTGATGAGACCGGCGCGATTGTCCGCGGTCATCACCTGCAGCGCCTTGCGCGCGTAGATCGCGCGCGCGACATCAGGCGTCTGGTAGCTGGTGAGCGACAGCAGGCCGTAGTCCATCGCCCAGAGCGTGACCTCGCGGCTGGCAGGGCCGGCTGAAGCCGGCCCCTCCTTGGCGCCTGCGCCCGGATTCGAGACGGCGACGGCCACGCGCACTTCCTGCCGGGGCCGGTACTCCTCTCGATCCGCGGTGACGTCGACCTTCAGGCGCTTCGAGGCGTCGTCCACCATGAGCTCGGCGTAGCCGACACGAAACTGCGGCCGGCCCGGATCGCTCTGATCGGATCCGAGATCGTTCGACGTCCGCCCTTTGACGAGCAGCACCGAGACGTACATGTTCGGAATATCAGCGGCGGTGACGGGCACGTCGACGGTGTTCTGATCGGACGTGATCTCGACACGGCGATGGCTGCGGATGCCCTCGCGCTCGACGGTCACGAGCGCCGTCGCGCGCGGCCACGGCGACTGGACGAGCACGCGCGCGGTCTCGCCGGGCGACCACGTCTTCCGCTCTGGCGTGAGCTCGATCCGGTTGCCGTTCGATCTCCAGAACGACGGTCCGGGTCCGATCGCGTAGAACGTCACCTCGGTGCGCGTCGGCCGTCCCTGCTCGTCGCGCGCGACGCCGCGCAGGATGTAGCAGCCACCTTCGCGAAGCGGGATCGGCAGCGACGCACCGGCGGCCGTCGTCTGCACCGTCCACTCGCCCACCGCCACTTCGCTACGCTCCCACGTGCCGGAGCTCATCGTCGAGCGCGCGTTGGTCTCCACCCACTGCTCGCGCACGATCGACACCGTCACCGGCACTCCCGCGCGCGCGTTTCCTGCGAGATCGACCGCGAGCACGCGGATCGCGCCGCCCTTCCGCGTGTCGAAGAACATGGGCGGCCGCTCGAGTCCGACGTAGATCGACGCGGAGTGCACGGTGAGCTGCGCGCGATTCGCGATGTGCTGGCCGGAGAGGCCCTCGACGTCGCCTTCGAACTGGAATCGCTGCGCGGCATCGGCGCCCCGCTCAGTCGCGTGCTCAATCGTCAGGCTGCCATCAGCGCCGAGCGGCTCGGTCTTCTCGGCGGGGCGCGGGCTCGGCGGCGCGCCCGGCTCCTGACGCGGCAGGTAGCCAAACGCGTACTGCCGCTCGGGGAAACGTTCACGAATCGCCGCCGGCACGTCGATCACGGGCATGCGGTTGACCCACCAGCGCACCGGCTGCTTCGCAATCGGTCCGCCGAAGAGGTACTTCGCGGTGACCACGCCTTTCAGACGGGCACCGAGGACCGGCGTCCCGGTCGTGAGCGTCGCGTCCACCCGGAAGTCCGGCCGGCGGAACGCCGCGACGAGAAACGACCCGGTCACCCGCCGCTGCATGGGCCGGTTCTGCAGATCGCCGGCGTCACCCTCGATCCCGGCCAGAATCGTGTAATTCCCCAGCGCGCCATCCGCCGGCACGCGCATCGTCCACTCGATACTGCTCCAGCGGTTCACGGGTACTGTGCGTCGATCGACTTCGCGGCCGCGGCTGTCCTGAACGAGGATCTGCACACGCGCGGTTTCCGGAAGCATCCGCATGCCCGACGGCGTGTCCCCGCGCAGGAACGCCTTGGCGTGCAGCTCTTCGCCGAGCCGGTACACGCCGCGGTCGGTAAAGATGGACGCCCGCAGCACCTCACCGGCCTCACCCGGCTCATACCTGTGGCCGAAGGCCCACGGCTGGAGATCGTTGTCGACATCCGACGTGACGTACGCGAGGTCGCCGTCCTTTTCCGCCGTCACGACGTAGGCCAGCTGCCACATGTTGTTGGTGGCTCGCAGTGCCATCGCCGGCGCGATCGCGATACCGTCACGATCCGTCGTCCCGCGCCACCGCTCGCGATTCGCGGTGTGCACGATGGCGACCGCCGCGCCCTCGACGGGCGCGGCGTTGTCGAGCCGCGTGACGAACACCAGCGTCGCCTGCGGGCTGTCCTTCACCGACACGCCGAGGTTGGTCACCTGCAGGAGCGTGGCCCAAGTGCCGAGCGCGCCCGTGCCATACGCGCCCGCCATCGCCTCGACCGGCCGCACTCCCGCCCACGCCAGGCCAGTGCCGCGCGGCGACAGGACGCCGCTGAGATCCGCCGCGTGCGCCTGCACCGCGTCGGGAACGAAGCGAAGCGGCTGAGAAATTGGCGCCGGGGCGCTGACGAGCGCGCGCTGGTTGTTTCGCAGCTCCAGCAGGCGCGGCATGATGTCGCGCGCGGTCACGGCCGTCACCCAGCGGCCGACCTGCTCGACGTTCCTCGCGAGAAACGGCGCGTGGCGATCCTTGCCGGACAGATCCGCCTCGAACAGGCTGCCGGTGAAGTAGGCGAACGCCCGTTCGTGAGCGTTCTCGATCACGCCGATCCACGGATAGTCCAGCTGCTGGCCGTCGTTCGATTCGAGCGTGTCACGCAGCGCGAACCGCCACGTCGTGGCCGGCGGTTGCGGCGCGTAGCCCAGGTCGCGCGGGTTGACGAACGTGTAGCCGCCCTGCGGACGAAACGAGCGAAACGTCGGCGGGATCGGCTCCTTCGCGACGACCGTACCCGTGCGATCCTTCGTCACGTCTCGAATTGACAACGCGCGCTCGAACGCTTCGAGCTCGACGCCGCGCCGGAGCACCAGGCCCGGGCTGGACGCGGGATCGCACGTGGCCTGGTTGCAGCCAGACGAGTCGACGAAGAACATCTGTTCGAGGCGCAGCAGCGACGACTGCGCCGCGTGACGCTCCGGACCCTCCGGGCTTGGCATCGTCGCGGCGACGTTGACGACAATCCACGTCTCCGGCTGCGGCGCCGTGGCCGTTTCGAGCACGACGAGCGTCTCGCCCGGCGGGAAACGCTCCTTGTTCCAATCGCTTGCGATCCGCGCCGCAAACACCTCGCGTGAGGACGCCGCGGCTTCAGCGCGCGCGACCTTCGCGGTCAGCCGCGTCAGACCGGCAGGGTCCAACTGCTCGAGCCACCGCCGCTGATCGGACAGCGTGCGCGGCGGCGTCCACGGGTGCGGCGAGCCCTGCAGCACGGTGTGCGCGAGGACGTCCTGCGGCCGCACCGGCTGGTTGAAGCGCAGCGCGACCACGACGGGATCGGCCGCGCGGCCATCGCGCCGATACCACTCGGCCGACAGCAGCCGCACGGTCGGCGTCGTGAAGCTGAATTCGAACGGCGCCGCCAGCGTCCGGCCGCTCACCGCCCGCGCGGATGTGTCCACCCGGACCGCGAATCGGGTCGCATACGGCAGCCGCGCGGACGGATCCGGCGTGAAGATCAGCGTCCGGGTGCCGGACCAGTAGAAGGCGCCTTTCGCGGCCGGCGCGATCGAGAACCACGGCACCGACGCCGGCGCCGGCGGCGCGCCGAGGGCAATCATCGGTTCGGAGAACGTGACCCGTATCTCGCTGGCGTCGGCCAGCGCGCCGACTTCCCCGTTGGGCGACGCGTTGAGCACGCTCAGGCGCGGGGCTTGAGCGGACGGCCAGGCGGTGTGGATCGCCAGGGCCAGGGCCAGGACGGCGACTCGAGCGACGGTTCGCATGGGGACTCCCGCGATTCTAAGAGACACCGATGCCTCTAGAACGGCCGGGAAGCGAAAGCTTGCGTCGAGTCTACAAGCGTTCACCACGAAGGCCACGAAGGTGGTGAAAGGGGTCAGGCCCGGCTTACGCCAGGCAGCTCCGGGAGGGGCCGGCTTCAGCCGGCCCAGCAGGGGCTCTTAGAAATTGAACTTGTCGATGTTCGCCTTGGTGAACATCAGCGGCGGTCCAAGAATGATCTCGCTGCCGCGAATCTCGATCGTCCCGAGCCGGCCGGCCTGAATCGTGCGCGTGTCGGCCGGCAGCTTGTTCTGCGCGAGCAGCGAGCTCGCGTAGACCGTCAGGTAGCCAAGGTCGCCCGTATTCCACAGCACGACCGTCTGGACGACGCCGCTGTGCACGTACGGCTTGTTCAGGTTCGGCAGCGACAGGCCGATCACGTTGACGTCCTTGCGCGCGGCCTGCCGCACGGCTTCCGCCGATCCCGGCACCGCTGGCGCGGAGATGGCCATCATCAACTTGACGTTGGGGTGCACCCGCAGCACCGTCTGCGTCTCGGCAAACGCCTTGTCACGGTCGTCGTCGGTCGGCCGGATGGTGGCGAGCGTGAGACCGGGATGCTTCTCGGCCATGCGTTTCTTGATGAACGAGATCCACTCGTTCTGGTTCGCCGCGCTGAGCGCGCCCGTGAGGATCGCGAATTCGCCCTTGCCATTGAGGAGCCGCGCCGCCTCGTCGGTGAGGGTGTTCCCGATGCCCTCGGCGGTCGCCTGGTTGACGAAGAAGTTGCGCGCGTCCGGTTCGGCGTCGGCATCCCACGTGAGGACGTGGATGCCGCGCTCGCGCGCCTTGCGCAGCACGGTCGAGATCCCGGCGCGATTCTCGACGGCGACGGCAATCACGTCCACCTTCCGCGTGATCCAGTTCTCGATGACCTCGTTCTGCTTCGCGGCATCGAGGCCCGTCGGACCGTCCCAGATGAGATCGATGCCGAGCTCCTTCGCGGCCTCCTCGGCGCCGACGCGGCAACTGACGAAATAGGGATCACCCTTCGCCTTCGGCATCATGGCGACGACCAGACGGCGTCCACCGGCCGGCGTCGCGGGCGTTGCCGATGCAGGCGCGGCGGTCGAGAGCGCCGCCCCGGCCGGCGCGGCCGATCGCAGCAGCCAGACGTTCGTCCCGGCGACGATGAGCGATCCCGCGATGATGGTGCCGCAGATCGCGGCAACTTGGCTGTTTCTCACGTCGAGCTCCTCCGGATCGGCGAGGGGGGCGGCCTGCCCTCGACCGCGCCATCGGTCGATGGCAATCGTCGTCACGAGCAGCACGCCCGTCAAGACGCCAGTCAATTCCGAGGGCAGCGCCGCGAGCTGCACCCCGTTTCTCAGCACCGAAAGCGAAAAGAGCCCGATCAGCGTGCCCCAGAGCGTGCCGCGGCCGCCGAAGACCGACGTCCCGCCGAGAACGACCGCGGCGATCGCGTCGAGCTCGTAGCCCGTGCCGGCGTCGGATCGGGCCTGACCGAGATGGGCAACATAGATGATCGCCGCGAGACTCGCCACGAACCCAGACAGCAGATAGACGAGGCCGACGCGCTTCGTGACGGGAATGCCGGCGTAGCGCGCCCCGGCGGCGGTGAAGCCGATGGCGTAGATTGCGCGGCCGATAACCGACCGGTGCAGCAGGAGCGCGTAACCAGCGAGCACGGCGAAGAAGATAGCCAGCTGGGCCGGCACGATGCCCCAGAGATAGCCCTGACCGAGCGCGAGGAAGCTCGGCGAAAACCCGGTGTAGTTCACCGCGGCGTGCGTCAGGCCTTCGGCGATACCGCGAAAGAGCGAAAACGTGCCGAGCGTGACGATGAGGGGCGGAATGTTCAGCCGGGCGACGAGCACGCCGTTGAGCGCACCGCCGGCCAGTCCCACGGCGAGCGCCACGAGCGCGGCCGCGGCAATCGGCAGATGCCAATCCTGCACCGCCGCGCCAAAGACAACGGCCGCCAGACCGACCATCGATCCGACCGACAGATCGATCCCGCCGCTGATGATCACCGGGGTGAGCGCGATCGCGAGCAGGCCCAGCTCGACGCTGAGACGCAGCACCTCGAAGAAGTTGCCAAGCGTGGCGAAGTTGCGCGAGATGGTCGAAAACAGCGCGATCTCGCCGGCGAGCGCCAGGAGCAGCACCCACTCGCCGTTCGGAAACAGCCGCGTCCGCCAGCGCATCGCGTCAGGCCCGCGCCGCCGCGACGCGGCCCACCCGGCCGAGCGGCTCGGCGCGCGTGGCGTCGAACGCGACGGCGGTCAGGATGATGGCCCCGTGAATGGCGCGTTCCCAGTACGCGCTCACGCCGAGGTACGTGAGCGCGGGACCGATCGCGCCAAGCAGAATCACGCCGAGCAGCGTGCCGGCGACATAGCCGCGCCCACCGCGAATCGCCGTGCCGCCGACGACGACGGCGGCGATCACCTTCATCTCGAGACCGATCCCGGCGTTGCTCGGAATCTGATTGAACCGGACGGAGTTGAGCAGCGCCGCGAGCGCGGTGAGCGCGCCGCCCGCCGCGAACACGAGCGCTTTCACGGCGGCGACGTCGAGACCGGCGAGCCGCGCCGCGTCCGGATTCGATCCCGTCGCGTAGATCGCCCGCCCTGCCGAAAGATGGCGCAGGCCCCAGCTAATGGAGACGAAGAGCACGGCGACGACCGCGACCGCGACCAGCGGATAGGCCGCCTGGCTGAGACCGAACCACTGGAAGCTGTCCGGCAGCCCCTGCACCCACGCGCCCTGTGTGATCCAGCGGAGCCCGTCGCGCAGCGCGACCATCGCCGCGAGCGTCACGACGATCGACGGGATGCGCACGTACGCGACCAGCGCGCCGTTGACGGCGCCGAACATCGCGCCGATGAGGCACGTACCGATCGCCACGAGCGGCATCGGCCAGCCGGCGTTGGCCAGCACGCCGGCCGCGACGCTGCACACCGCGAACTGCGACCCGACCGAGATGTCGATCTCGCCGGCGAGCACGACAAGCGTCGCGCCCAGCGCGACGAGCAGCACCGGCATATTGGCGAGAAACAGGTCGTTGAGGTTCTCGCCGGAGAAATAGCCCGGCGCCGCGACAACGAGCACGATGCCCAGGACGGCGATCGCGATGGCGACGGAGAGCTCGCGGCGGTGAGTCATTGAGTGTCTTTTGGCGGCTCACAACCCGAGCCGCCCTACGTACGTAGCGCGGCCTGGGTTGGAGGCCGCGGATCCTCGAGCGCCAGCGCCAGGATCTTGTCCGACGTCGCCTCGTCGCGCGAGAGAATTCCGGCGATCGTGCCGCGGCGCATGACCGCGACCCGATCGCTCATCCCGAGGATCTCGGGCAACTCCGACGAGATCATCAGGATCGCGATCCCCTGCTCGGCCAGATCCTGCATCAGCGCGTGAATCTCCGCCTTCGACCCGACGTCCACTCCCTGCGTCGGCTCGTCGAGGATCAGGACCGTCGGCTTCGTCGAGAGCCATCGGGCCAGTGCGACCTTCTGCTGGTTGCCGCCCGACAGGGCGTACACGTCGGTCTCCACCGACGGCGTCTTGATACGAAAACGCTCGACGTACTGCTGTGCCTGCTGCCGCTCCGATGCGCCGCGGATCAGGCCGGCCGACGAGACGGCCGCGAGATTGGCGAGGCTCGTGTTGGCGGCCACCGACATCTCGAGCACCACGCCGTGCCGGCGCCGATCCTCGGGCAGATACGCGATCCCGGCCGCGATCGCGGCGGCCGGCGAGGTCAGCCGCCGAGGCACGCCGGCGACCGTGATGGTCCCGGCGTCAGCCGGCGTCAGACCAAACAGGATCTCGGCGAGCTGCGTCCGGCCGGATCCGACGAGGCCCGCGAGGCCCAGGATCTCGCCGCGCGCGAGCGACAGCGACACATCGTACACGCCGGTCTCGCGCTGCGAGACGCCGCGCAGCTCGAGCGCGACCTCGCCGCGCGCGACCTGACGCTTCGGGTACACCGCCGACAGCTCGCGTCCGACCATCAGCCGGATGAGCTCCGTCCGATTCACCTCGCGTGCCGGCCAGGTCCCGACCGTCTCGCCGTCGCGGAGGACCGTCACGCGATCGGCGATCGCCATCACTTCCTCGAGCCGGTGCGAGATATAGATGATGCCGGCGCCCTGACGCCGCAGCGCCGCGATGACGTCGAACAGGCCCTGCACCTCGCGCTCGCTGAGCGAGGCCGTCGGTTCGTCCATGATCAGGATCCGCGCGTCGGCGCCCAGGGCTTTCGCGATCTCGACGACCTGCTGCTCGGGCATCGTCAGCGATTCGGCCGGACGATCGGGATCGATCGCCGTGCCGACGCGGCCGATGAGCGCCGCCGCCTTCTCGCGCCGGGCCGGCCAGTCCACGCGGCGCCAGGCATGGCCGCTCTCGAGCGTGAGCGCGATGTTCTCGGCGACGGTGAGATCCGGAAAGAGCGCGGGCTGCTGGTAGATCGCGGCGATCCCGAGCGCCCGTGAGACATGGGGATCGAGCTGCCGCACCGGCTGGCCGCCCACGGCAATCGTCCCGGCATCGGCCGTCTCGGCGCCGGTCATGATCTTGATGAGGGTGGACTTGCCGGCGCCGTTCTCGCCGACGAGGGCATGCACCTCTCCGGCGCGGAGATCGAACGAGACCTGTTTGAGGGCGCGGACGCCCGCGAACGACTTGCTGATCGAAACCGCGTTGAGAAGCGGCGCGGTCACTTCCCCGCGGGGACAGGCACCGCCTTGGGCGGCCCGGTCTGAATGAACGCGATGAGGTTGGAGATGTCGGCCTGGCTCATCTTGTCGATGAGCCCTTCGGGCATGAACGACACCGGCGATTTCTCGCGGCTCGTCACCTGCGCCTTCTGCACGACAACGGGCTTCGTCGGATCGGTGCTGACGCGAATCTGGAGCGCCGTCGGCGTTTCGCGCAGGAGCAGCGCGTTGTAGGTCGCGGTCGCCGTCTTGATCTCCTCGCTCTGGTACTGGTCGGAGACAGTTTTCGACGGGAACAGAATCGACTCGAGGATGTCTTTCTTCTGGAAACGGCTGTTCACCGTCGTCAAATCCGGACCGACGTCGTTGCCGACCGGGCCGAAGCGATGACAGGTCGCGCAGTTCTTGTCGAACAACGCACGGCCGCCGGCGATGTTCTTGCCGGGCGGCGCGCTGATGGCCAGTTGGAGGATTTGGTCGCGGTTCGCGCCCTGCCCGTGTGATTTCACAGTGAGAGACAACATGGCGGCGATCACGACACCGCCGACGATGGGAAGGCGACTGCGCAACATTTTGAAAACCCTTGACGTTTGGCGACTCTTCGATTCGCCGTTCCGCTTATAACACCCGGTGTCGAAGAGGGTCAAGCGACGGAGCGATTTCGCGGTGCGCAACTGGAGCGATCCGCGACTTCAGATACACTACGACCCGGTGCGGACGGCAACTGCAGGAAGCGGTCTGCTCGAACTGGTCCGGCCGCCGAACGTCGCGACCGCGCTCGCCGACGTGCTCGCCGGGTACGCCATCGCCGGGCTCGGCCATCCCGATCGACTCGCGTGGCTGCTCGCCGCGACCGCCGGTCTCTACGGCGGCGGCGTCGTGCTCAATGACTACTTCGACCGCGCGCTCGATGCCGTCGAGCGGCCCGAGCGGCCGATTCCGAGCGGGCGCGTGCGCGCGGGAACCGCAGCGTCGTTCGGTGCGGGGTTGCTGCTCCTGGGGATCGCCGCCGCGACGATGGCCACGAAGCAAGCCGCCGTGGTGGCCGTCGCGATTGCCGCGCTCGCCGTCACGTACGACGCGGCCGGCAAGCACTCGCGCGTGCTCGGGCCGATCAACATGGGCGCGTGCCGCGGCCTGAACCTGCTGCTCGGCATGGCGGCCGGTCCGGCGGTGTTGTCCAGCCAGTCGGGCGTCGCGGTCCTGCCGTTCGCCTACATCTGGGCGGTGACCTCGGTGAGTCGGGGCGAAGTCCACGGCGGCGGACGCGGCGCGGCGACCGGCGCGCTGCTCGCGCTCGCCGGCGTGCTCGGCGGCCTCCTCTGGTTGAGCGTTCAGGGCGCCCCTGAGGGCCGATTGACCGCGTGGCTGCTGACGGCGGCGCTGGCCTGGCGCGTGATGCCGGCCTTCTGGGCCGCGCGGCGGGAGGGTAGGCCGGACACGATCCGCGCGGCGGTGCGCACGGGCGTGCTCTCGCTGGTCCTGTTGGACGCGGTTCTCGGCGCCGTCTATGCTGGAACGTGGTACGCCCTGCTCGTGCTGGCCGCCGCCTTCGTCGCGGGCTGGCTGGCGCGGCAGTTCGCGGTGACCTAACCGGGCGGTCTTCTTTGGTGATGGATTCGATCCAGCAGCAGTTGCAGGTCACGTTCCGCTATCCGGTGTACTTCACGACCGGGCTCTTTGCGGCGTCGAATCCGCTCCTGCGCGACGTCGTGACCAGCGACGCCGACCGTACCCCGGCCGACGTCGTGGCGATCGCGGATCGCGGCGTCGTGGACGCGCACCCGAACCTGCTCGCGGACGTCCAGCGCTACCTCCAGCTTCATCGCGAAGTCCTGCGGCTGGCCGGACCGACCCTCGTGGTGCCGGGCGGCGAGGCGGTCAAGAACGACACCCGTCACGTCGACGACATCCTGCGCGCCATTCAGGCCGCCGGTCTCTGCCGTCATTCGTACGTCTTTGCCATCGGCGGCGGCGCCGTGCTCGACGTCGTCGGCTACGCCGCCGCGACGGCGCATCGCGGCGTGCGGCTCATCCGTATTCCGACGACGGTCCTGGCGCAGGACGATTCGGCGGTCGGGGTCAAGAACGGAATCAACGCGTTCGGCAAGAAGAACTATCTCGGCACGTTCGCCCCGCCCTCGGCGGTCATCAACGATTTCAGCTTCCTGACGACGCTCATCGATCGCGACTGGCGCGGCGGGATCGCGGAAGCCGTCAAGGCGGGGCTGATTCGCGACGCCGCCTTCTTCGACTACATCGAGGCGCACGCGGCGGAGCTGAAGGCACGCGACCTGGCGGTCATGGAGCACGTGATCCGGCGATCGGCGGCGCTGCACCTTGCGCACATCGCGACCGGCGGCGATCCGTTCGAGCTGGGATCGTCGCGGCCGCTCGACTACGGCCACTGGGCGGCGCACAAGCTCGAGCAGTTGACGGGCTATGAGATGCGGCATGGCGAAGCCGTCGCGATCGGGATCGCCCTCGACACGACCTACGCCTGGCTGTCCGGCTTTCTGCCCGAACGCGACTGGATGCGGGTGATCGAGGTGTTCCGCGCGCTCGGCCTGGCCATCTACGCGCCCGAGCTCGGGGCGCACGCCGACGACGAGACCCACCCGGCGTGCGTGCTGGGCGGGCTGGCCGAGTTCCGCGAACACCTGGGTGGCGAGCTCACGATCATGCTGCTCAAGGGCATCGGCCAGCCGTTCGACGTGCACGAGATTCGGCGGGATACTATGGTTCGCAGCATCGCGGTGCTGAAGACGATCGCGGCCGGCGGGCCGGTCACGGCCGCCCTGAACGTGGAGGGGCCGGCTTCAAGCCGGCCCTGAGTCGGCGGGCTCGAGCCCGCCCCTCCTGATGCCAGAGGGTGTCACCATGACCGTACAGTCCCCGCTTGGCGCAAACGAACTGGCCGACGAGTACTTCATCGAGACCCGGAACCGTATCCTCGAGATCGGGGCGTTTCTCGATCGGCTGGACCGGGCCGATCCGTCGCGATCCGCGCGCGACTTCCGCCTCCGCGCGTTGACCGAGGCGCTCGGCGTGCTCGCCGCCGCCGAACCGAACTACGTTTCGCAGATTCAGATGCTCCTGAGCGATCCGACGACCGAGCCGCTGCCGGCGCTGGACCGCAAGAGCGCGATTGGCGCCTACGACCACGGCGCCCAGGACAGGTGATCATCATGAAGTACATCGATCATCACGCTCATATGGTCTCGCGGACGACCGACGATTACGCGCAGATGGCGCTGACCGGGTGCCTTGCGGTCACCGAGCCGGCGTTCTGGGCCGGCTGGGACCGGAGCAGTGCGCAGGGATTCGAGGACTACTTCCGCCAGTTGACTGAGTTCGAGCCGAAGCGCGCGGCGGCCGTCGGCATGCAGCACTACTGCTGGCTGGCGATGAACCCGAAGGAGTCGGACGATCGCGAGCTCTCGCGCGAAGTGCTCAAGCGCATCCCGAAGTTTCTCGATCGGCCGACAGTGCTCGGCATCGGCGAGATCGGGATGAACCGGATCACGCGCAACGAAGTGGACACCTACACGGAGCAGGTCGAGCTGGCGATCGCGCATCAGCAGCTCATCCTCATTCACACGCCGCACCTCGAGGACAAGCTCAAGGGCACGCGCGTGTCGGTCGACGTGCTCGGCCGGTACCCCAAGCTGGATCCGGCGCGGGTGATGGTCGACCACGCCGAGGAACACACGATCGAGATGATCCTGGCCGACGGCTATTGGGCGGGCCTCACGCTCTATCCGCAGACGAAGGTCTCGCCGCAGCGCGCGGCGGACATGATCGAGAAGTACGGGCCGGATCGCATCTGCGTCGCCGGCGCGTGCGACTGGGGACCGAGCGATCCACTCGCCGTCCCGCGCTTCGCGATGGAGATGCGCCGCCGGAAGCTGCCCGACGATCTGATCCACCGCGTGATCTACGAGAACCCGGTCCGGTTCCTGTCGCAGTCGGGCAAGTTCAAGGTCGCGCGTCACAAGCTTCACCATGAAGAAGTAAAGATGTGAAGTTTTTTTCGGAAAGACCACTTGTCTTTCTGCGGGCTGGCAAAACACCGAGCCCGATGGTTAAGAGCGGTGAAGGCCTCTGGCCGCGCACTCCTTCAATCCCTTAACAGTCGGGCCAGCGCACTGCTCAAAGGCCCGAAAGACAAGCGATTTGCCCCAGAAGATCTTCAGCTCTTTACATCTTCATGGTGAAGCTTTGAACATCGACGCCGACGGCTTTCTCCAACTCACTTATTGCACCAACATTCACCCGGCGGACGGATGGGACGCGGTCCACGCGAACCTCGCGCGGGTCGCGCCGGTGCTCAAGGCGCGCCTGTCGCCGGGAGGCCGATTTGGCGTCGGGCTCCGGCTGTCGGCGCGCGAGGCGCGCGAGCTCCTGACCGGCCGCCGGCTGGACGAGTTTCGCGCGTTTCTCGATGACCAGGGCTTGTACGTCGCCATCATCAACGGTTTCCCGTACGGTCCGTTTCACGGGACGCCCGTCAAGGCGGATGTCTACGCGCCGGACTGGCGTGACCAGGCCCGCGTCGCGTACACGCTCGATCTCGTCGAGATTCTGAGCCGGCTGCTGCCGGCGGATCTCGACGGCGGCGTCTCCACGGCCCCGCTCTCCTACAAACCGTGGGTCGGTGCCGGGGACGGCGCCGCGTGGGACGCGATCGCCGGCAATGTCGTGCACGTGGCTGAAGCGCTCGCGCGCGTCCGCGAGGACCGCGGCGCGCTCATCCACCTCGACATCGAGCCCGAGCCCGACTGCCTGCTCGAAACCACCACGGAGACCGTCCGGTTCTTCGACCGCTACCTCCCGTCGCCGGCCCTGCGCGAGCACGTCCGCGTGTGCTTCGACTGCTGTCACGTGTCGGTCGAACACGAAGATCCGCTCGCGGCCCTCGACACCTATCGCCGGGCCGGGATCAAGATCGGCCGCGTGCAATTGAGCTCGGCGCTCGACGTGGATCTGCCCGCCGATCCGACAGCCGCGGCCGAGGTCGCCGGCCGCCTGCGTCCCTTCGCCGATCCGGTGTATCTGCATCAGGTGGTCGAACAGCGCGGCGCCAGCCGGCGTCAGTTCCGCGATCTGGACGAGGCGCTGAAACACCTTGTGGACTCTCAAGAGGAGCGTCAAGTGGAGGGGCCGACTTCAGTCTGCCCCGCATGCTGGCGCATTCACTTTCACGTGCCGCTCTTCATGCACGACTACGAGGGCCTCGGGTCCACCCAGCGTGACGTCGAAACCGTGCTACGCGCCGCTGGCACCCAGCGGTTCACACGCCACCTCGAGATCGAAACCTACACCTGGGACGTGCTCCCGGCCGGGCTCAAGACCGATGTGACGACCTCGATCGCGCGCGAGTACAAGTGGGTGCTGGATGCTCTCTCACAAAAGCGGGAACATGAAGAAGTTAAGAGCTGAAGCTTTTTGGGGTAAACCGCTTGTCTCGCTCGGGCTCGCGACAAGAACTCCAGCCCGATTGTTAAGAGCGCGTTCCAGAACTCAGAAGGAGAGGCGGGCTTCAGCTCTTCACGTCTTCATGTTCGCTTTGTGACTGATCTCCAGGTAGCGAGATGCATAAAACCGTTGTCCTGAACGTCGTCGGGCTCACGCCGAAGATGCTCGGGCCTTCGATGCCGCGGCTCGCCGAGTGGGCGCGGCGCGGGCGGGTGGCCCGCATCGCGCCGGCGTTCCCCGCGGTCACCTGCACCGCGCAAGCCGACTACCTGACGGGCCAGTTTCCCGACACGCACGGCATCGTCGGCAACGGGTGGTACTCGCGGGAAGAGTGCGAGGTGAAGTTCTGGAAGCAGTCGAACAAGCTCGTCCGGGCGCCGAAGATCTGGGAAGCGGCGAAGGCCGCTGATCCGTCGTTCACCTGCGCCAACGTCTTCTGGTGGTTCAACATGTACTCCACCGTCGACTATTCGGTCACGCCGCGGCCGATCTATCGCGCCGACGGATTGAAGCTGCCGGATGTGTACACGGCACCTGCCGCGCTCCGCGAGGAGCTCGCCGCAAAGCTCGGCGCCTTTCCGCTCTTCGAGTTCTGGGGACCGGGCGCGGGCATCAACTCGACGAAGTGGATTGCCGAGTCCGCGAAGGACATCGACCAGCGCTTCGGACCGACGCTGACGCTGATCTACCTGCCCCACCTCGATTACAACCTCCAGCGCGTCGGTCCGGGTCATCCGTCGACGGCGAAGGATCTCCAGGACGTGGATCAGGTCGCCGGCGATCTCATTCAGTTCTATGAGTCGCGCGGCGCGCGGGTGGTCGTGCTCTCGGAGTACGGGCTGGTCGATGTCTCGCGTCCGGTGCACCTCAACCGCGTGCTCCGGGAGCGCGGGCTGATCGCGGTTCGCGAGGAGATGGGCGGTGAGCTGCTCGACGCGGGCGCCAGCGCGGCATTCGTCGTCGCCGATCACCAGGTCGCGCACGTCTACGTCAACGATCCCGCAAAGGCTTCCCTCGCGCGGGAGCTGATCGAACGCACGCCGGGTGTCGAGCGCGTGCTCGACCGCAGCCAGCAGGCCGCGTTCCACATCGCCCACGAACGCGCCGGCGACTTCGTCGCGATCGCCGCGCCGGATGCGTGGTTCACGTACTACTATTGGCTCGACGATCGCCGGGCGCCGGATTTTGCGCGGACGGTGGATATCCATCGCAAGCCGGGCTACGACCCCGTCGAACTGATGATGGATCCGGCGATTCGGATGCCACCACTCAAGATCGGGTGGACGCTCGCGAAGAAGAAGGCGGGCTTCCGTTACCTGATGGACGTGATTCCGCTCGATGCGACGCTCGTCAAAGGCTCACACGGCCGGAGCGGCCTGGCGAGCGACGAGGGACCGGTCGTGATCTGCAGTGATCCGCAGCTGCTGCGCCAGAACGTGATTCGATCCGTAGACGTGTACGGGATACTCTGGGCGCACCTCACCGGACCAGGGCGCGTATGAGCGAACGGACCGCGACCGAGCAGGAACTGGCAGCGGCGATTCGCACGACCGCCGGCGGCCCGGGCGGCCTGACCGCCGCGCTCGGCCGGCTGATCGAGCACTTCGCCGCCGACAGCGGCACGATCCATCTCCTCGGTGACGACGGCCTCCTGCACCTGACAGCCGCGAGCGCGGGCATCCCCGAGGCCGTGCTCGCGCTCGTCCGCACGGTGCCAATCGGCAAAGGCATGGCGGGCCTCGCCGTCGAGCGCGGCCAGCCGGTCAACTCCTGCAACATTCAGACGGATCGCACCGGCGATGTCCGCC
>Ga0111538_10001418_pt1 | contig 33554 bp, 21 predicted proteins | sample SoiMethybrSBSTD1_FD_79669 | JGI IMG/M metagenome (GOLD analysis project Ga0111538, IMG submission 79669) | Bulk soil microbial communities from a Populus tree surrounding site in Tennessee, USA - Soil MetaG P. TD hybrid SBSTD1 (version 2)... | ecosystem: Environmental > Terrestrial > Soil >...
ACGCGCGTCGAACCACATCGCAAGGCCCTGCTTCCACGCGCTCTCGCCGTTCTTGCGGTACTTCACCTCGCAGCCCGCGGTGCCGCCGGGATTCTGCCAGTACAGGCCTGCGGATTCGTACGTAGTGACCGCCGCCGTCCCGGTGGATGGCAGCGTGGGGGTCTGCGCCCGAACGCCCGAGGCATGAAGAGCAGCGCCCGCGAAAAGGGCTGACAGTGCGCCGACGAGGGTGCGCGCTCGGCGGGTGTTTCCATGGGCCAGTGGTCGCACGAGTCTCGATCCCAGCTCTATTCGAAAAGGAACTGATTGACAGCGAGACTCGTGCCAACACGATATTCACGTTATTGATCAAATAGTTATTGGTGGAACACGGGGCGTCGACGGGCGCGCCTGTAGCGCTGCCCCGCGGTGGATGTAGGAAAGCGACGAAATCGCTGTAGGACGAAGGGTCGCGTTGTAGCCGGATCACGACACCGTGCCGCAGAAACGTGACGCGTCACGTCAAGGCAGAGCCACACCCGCGAAAAACCGGGCTCCGGGTGAGCGCGCCGTCGCCCGCAGGCGACAGCGCGTCAGTTGACCTTGTAGACCCCGATCACGCCCACGCCGGTGCCTCCACCCACACCCGAAACGATGACGGTGTAGGCGCCCGGCTGCAGCGTGGTGTAGATGCCCGACTCGAGCGGATTGGTCGGTGAGAATCCCGCGGCTTGCAACTGCGCGGCATTCGCGTGCGTCCCCCAGTCGTCGTTGCCGTCGATGGCGACCTGGTCGGAAGAGCGCACCAGGCTGATGGTCGGGTTCGCGAGCGGATTCGCGATGCCGAAGGGCGCGAGCGACGGACCCGTCGCCACGATCGCGACCGTCTGCGGCGCGGACCCTACGATGACGAAGCCGCCGATCATCACGTCGTTGCCCGTGAGCACGCGCCCGCGCGTGGAGATATTGGCGAGCGGTGTGGTGGGCGCATCGACTTCGTAGACCCCGACCACTGCCGTTCCGGTGCCGCCGCCTACGCCCTGGACGATCGCGGTATAAGCGCCGGGTGGCAGCGTGATGTACATCGCGGCTTCGAGCGGGTTCGAAGGCGCGAAGCCCGCGGCCGTAAGTGCCGACGGGGCCGCACAAACACCCGCCTGCGGACACCCTCCCTGCCAGTCGTCGTTGGTGGCGATGGTGGCCTGGTCGGACGAGCGCACCAGCGTGATCATCGGGTTGGCCAGCGGATTGGCGATGCCGTAAGCCGCGAGCGAGGGGCCGGTGGCCACGATCGCCACCGACTTGTTCGCGCCGCCGCCGATCACGAAGCCGCCGATCATCACGTCGTTGCCCGTAAGCACCTGCATGCGGGTCGAGATGTTGCTCATCCGCGGCGGGTTCGGATTGTTCACCGACTGGCTCAGCGGCGACGAGGTACTCGCGGTGTGATTCGCGTCGGGGCCATATTCGGCGGTGATCGAGTGCGCGCCCGCGGTCAGCGCGGAGGTGATGCACTGCGCCGAGCCCGAAGCGAGCGCCACGTTACTGCAGATGGCGGTAGCGCCGTCCTTGAACGTGACAGTGCCGCCGGGAGCGATGCCGCCCGTCCCGGTCACGGTCGCCGTGAAGGTCACGGACTGGCCGGGATTCGACGGATTCGTCCCGGAGAGGAGCGCCGTGGTCGTCGCCACGCTCGCAGCCTCGAACGCCCCGATCGCCGGCGGCGCCGGACGCGCCGTGTTGTTATGGTCGGTCGCGGGCGCGCCGGTCACGGTGCCTGCCGCCCTGGCGGGCGAGGTGTTTCGCAGCAGCAGGTTCGTGGGCGCGGCGTGGAATTGCGGATCCAGAGCGACGCTCGCCGTGCCGAGCGAGTCACCGACGCTTGCGCCGCTGCTGATGCTGTTGCCGAAGAAGAGGTTGTTGGTGATCGAGGGCGAGACGGGGTTGACGAACATCGCGCCGTACGTGGACACCTCCGGCGTGCTGCCCGTGCCCGAGTTCGCGGCGTTGCCCGAGAGGATGTTGTTCACGACGCTCGGCGCCGGATTCCCGGCCGCCATGATGGCGCCGCCCGAGCCGGAGCTGCCGATGCCGGGGCCGGTCGACGTGATGCCGCCGTTGCCGCCGATCGCCGCGTTGGCGTGGAAGGTGTTGTTGATGATCGTCCCGGTCCCCGCGAAGTAGATGGCGCCGCCCTGCCCCTGGCCGCCGTTCTCGTTGCCGGTTTTCGGCGATCCCGGATGCGAGAAGCCGTTGCCGCCGCGCGCGATGTTCGAGACGAAGACGTTGTTGCTCACGTTGACGACGTGGGAGAACACCGCCAGCGCGCCGCCCCAGGCGAGGCAACCGGTCTGGCCAGCAGACCCGTCGGAGGTATACCCGCGCGACTCGTTGGCCCGGAACACGTTGCGCGTGACCGTGAACGTTCCGGTGCCGCCGCTGATGTAAAGCGCCCCTCCGAGCGGGCTGCCGCAGCTCGTGAGCTCCGCCTTGAGCCCGTTGGTGAGGGTGAAGCCCTCGATGCGCGCCGCCGCCGAGTTGTTGCTGAGGGCGTTGATGATGCCGTTCTTCACCGTGTCGCCCGCGGCGTCGATGATGGTGTTAGCCGGGGTGCCGGTGGACACCAGGCGGATGCCCGACTTGAACACGATGGGGAAGACCTCGCCCGCGGCGATGTTGTACGTTCCCGGCGCCACGTTGATCTGGTCGCCCGGGTTGCCGGCGACGGCCTGGGCCATCGCATAGGTGATCGTCTTGCAGGGGCTGCCGGCGACGCTGCAGTTGCCGGTGTTCACTCCCGTCGCGACGTTCACATAGCGCGAGGCGGCGCCGAGATTGAGCGTGGTGAATGTGGTCGTCGGCCCGTTCGCCGAGAAGATGGTCGAGCCTGCGTCCTTCGAATACACCTTGACGGTGTACTGCGTATTGGCCGTGAGTCCGGCGATGTTTGTCGAGGTCACGGCGCCCAGGTTGACCTGCGTGCCGTCGGTGGGAGTCGCCGGCGCCACGGCGCCCGTCTTGTAGACGACGCGATAGTTCGGCCCGCCGCCCGTCCACGCAAGGTCGGCGCTGGCGCTGGTGACGTTGGAGGAGTTGAGCGTGGTCGGATTGGCGGGTTGGGTCGTGACGGTGAAATTGTTGGCGTGCCGCCAGCCCGTGAACGCGAGCGCGGTCACGGCGTACAGAGTGTGCGTCGAGCCCACGGCGGCCGCGGCAGGCATCGTGTATGTAAAGGTGTAGTTCGCCGAACCGCCGGCAGTCACGTGCAGGCTGGCAGCGGGCCCAAGATGCGTCACCTCGCCGGACGAGAGTTGGGTCTGGCCGCCGGTTGCGCTCAACGACGCGGCATCATCCGCAGCGACGTCTATGCCCATCCTGACCCCGGCCGCGGCCGCGGTCTGGGTGGCCGTCACGGTATAGACCCCGGCCTGCCCAGCGGTGAGCGCGGTTGGGCCTGAGATGACCGCGCTGGCTACGTTGCCCGGCGTGGCGCCATGGCACTGGCCGCAGCTGGCGGCCACGCTGCCCGGCTTCGCGGTATAGCCCGTGATTCCGGTCGAGACGGCAAACGCGGGGGCGGCAAAAGCCGCAAGGAACAACGCCGCAACAAGACGGAATGTGTGCACCTTCATGGACTTCTCCCTTGGTTGGTCTTCTTCGCGGGCGCGGCCGTGGTCGGTCGTCTGCTCCGCGTTGTGCCTTGCCGGGGAGTCTGCCCCCGGACCGGGGGCCTGTAAAGCGGCTTATTGCACCCTGTAGACGCCGACCACGCCCACGCCGGTGCCACCCCCGACTCCCTGCAGGATCGCGGTATAGGCGCCCGGCTGGAGGGTGGTCAGGATGGCCGACTCGAGGGGATTGGTGGGCGCGAAGCCGCTCGCCTGGATGGCGGCGGCATTCGGGGCCGACTGCCAGTCGTCGTTGCTGGCGAGCACCGCCTGGTCCGACGAGCGGACGAGCGCGAGGGTCGGGTTGGCGAGCGGGTTGGTGATCCCGAAGGCCGCCAGCGAGGGACCGGTGGCGACGATGGCGACCTGCTGCGGGCCGGTGCCCTGGATCACGAACCCGCCGATCATCACGTCGTTGCCGGTGAGCACCTGGCCCCGCGTCGAGATGTTGACGAGCGGGACCGTGAAGGCATCGACCTCGTAGACGGCGGCGACACCGACGCCGGTGCCGCCCGCCACCCCCTGGACGATCGCGGTGTACGCGCCGGGCGCGAGGTTCATCAGGATCGCCGCTTCCAGCGCATTCGACGGCGCGAACCCCGACGCCTGCAGGGCGGCGGAATTGAAGGCCGACTGCCAATCGTCGTTGGTGGCGATGACCGCCTGGTCGGAGGAACGCACCAGCGTGAGCATCGGGTTCGCCAGCGGGTTGGCGATGCCGAACTGGGCGAGCGAGGGGCCGGTCGCGACGATGGCCACCGTCTTGCCGCCGCCGGCGCCGATCACGAAGCCCGCGATCATCACGTCGTTGCCCGTGAGCACCTGCATGCGCGTGGAGATGTTGCCCAGTCGCGGCGGGTTGGGCGGGGGAATCGTCTGCCCGGCGAAGTTGGTCGGGGACCGGTCGGAGACGGTGCCGCCGCCGTCGCGACTGAGCGAGTGTCCGTCCGTGGGCATCGCCGGGTAGTTCCAGATGTCGAGGCCCGCGAAGTTCAGCGTGCCCGACGGCACGTCGAGGAAGTGGTCGGGCACGACGTAGTCGGGCGTGACCAGCCCCAGTGCCGCCCAACTGGCCGTTCCGATGAGCATGCGCTTGTTGGTGGTGTCGCCGGGCAGGTCGGTCGGGAAGGCAAACGTCCGCGCCGACGGACCCGTGCCGGCGGTGATCGACGCATTCCCGGCGAGGAACTGCTGGCCACCGGAGAGCGCGCGCAACTCGATGTACTGCACCGTGCCGTCCGCGTTCGAGAACACCTCGTCGATGATCCACAAGTGGAACGCGGCCGGCGAGGACAGGCTGGCGAGAGCCAGCAGGCCGGTGAGGAGCGGCCCGCGCAGGAGGGCGATCATGCCCCAGTTACGCTGCCGCACCCTCGCCGGATGCGGTCAGTTGACCCGGTACACGCCGATGACACCGACCCCCGTCGCCCCGCCGACACCCGAGACGATCGCCGTGTAGGCGCCCGGCTGCAGTGTGACCAGGATCGCCGACTCCAGCGCGTTGGACGGCGCGAATCCCGCCGCCTGCAGGGCCGACGCGTTCGCGGCCGTGCCCCAGTCGTCGTTGGTGTCGATCACGGACTGATCCGAGGAACGCACGAGAGCGAGCGTGGGATTGGCGAGCGGGTTGGTGATGCCGAATGCGGTGAGCGACGGCCCGGTGGCCACGATCGCGACGGTTTGGGGCGCGTTGCCCTGGATCACGAAGCCGCCGATCATCACGTCGTTACCCGTCTGCACGATGCTGCGCGTCGAGATGTTGACGAGCGGGACATCGAGCCCGCTGACCTCGTACACGCCGGCCACCGCCACGCCCGTGCCGCCGTCCGAGCCCTGCACGATGGCCGTATAGGCCCCCGGCGCGAGGTTCACGAGGATCCCGGCTTCCAGCGTGCTGGTGGGCGCGAAGCCGGCGGCCTGCAGCGCCGCGGCGTTCGGCGCCGTGCCCCAGTCGTCGTTGCTCGCGATCGTCGCCTGGTCGGAGGAGCGCACCAGCGTGACCTTCGGATTGGCCAACGGGTTGGTGATGCCGAAGGCCGAGAGCGAGGGACCCGTCACCACGACGGCGATGTCCTTGCTCGCCGAGCCGCCGATCACGAAGCCGGCGATCATCACGTCGTTGCCCGTCAGCACCCGGGCGCGCGTGGAGATGTTGCCCAGGCGCGGCGGATTTGGGTTCACGATGAAGGTCGCGGTGACGCTCCTGGCCGCGTCCATCGTGACGATGCACTGGCCGGTGCCCGAGCACGCGCCACTCCATCCCGAGAAGATCGAACCGATCGAGGCGGTTGCGGCCAGGGTCACTCCGGCGCCGGACGCGAAGTTGGCGGTGCAGGTCGCGCCGCAATCGATGGTTCCGGCCGGCACGCTCGCGACCGTTCCCGTTCCGGTTCCTGCCTTGCTCACCGTGAGGGTGTACGTGGCCGGGATGGCCGTGAAGGTCGCCGTCACGCTCTTCGCCGCGTCCATCGTCACGATGCACTGGCCAGTCCCGCTGCACGCACCACTCCAGCCGGCGAACGTCGAACCTGCCGATGCCGTGGCCTCGAGAGTCACGTTGGCGCCGGACGCGAGGCTGGCGTTGCAGGTCGTGCCGCAGTCGATGGTTCCGGCCGGCACGCTCGCGACCGTTCCCGTCCCGGTGCCCGCTTTGCTCACCGTGAGGGCGTACGTGACCGGGATGACGGTGAAGGTCGCCGTCACGCCCTTGGCCGCATTCATCGTCACGAGGCACTGGCCGGTCCCGGTGCACGCACCGCTCCAACCGGTGAACGTGGAACCTGCCGACGCCGTCGCCTCGAGGGTCACGTTGGCGCCGGACGCGAGGTTGGCGTTGCAGGTCGCGCCGCAATCGATGGTTCCGGCCGGCACGCTGGCCACCGTTCCCGTCCCGGTCCCCGCCTTGCTCACGGTGAGGGTGTACGTGACGGGAATCGTCTGGCCGGCGAAGTTGGTCGGCGACCGGTCCGCAATGCTGCCGTCGCGACTCAGGGAGTGGGTCCCGTCGGTCGGCATCGCCCCGTAGTTCCAGGTGTCACCGCCGGAGAAGCTCACGGTGCCGGACGGCACGTCGAGGAAGTGGTCGGGCACGACGTAGTCGGGCGTGACGAGCCCAAGGGCCGCGAAGCTGGTCGTCCCGATGAGCATGCGCTTGTTCGCGGTGTCGCCGGGCAGGTCGCTCGGGAAGGCGTATGTCCGCGCCGACGGACCGGTGCCGGCCGTGATCGAAGTGCCGTAGGTGAAGATGAACTGCTGGCCGCCGGCAAGCGCGCGCAGCTCGATGTACTGCACCGTGCCGTCCGCGTTCGAGAACACCTCGTCGATCATCCACAAGTGGAAGGCGGCCGGCGAGGACAGGCTGGCGAGGGCCAGCAGGCCGGTGAGGAGCAGGCGGTGCAGGAGCGTGTGCACGCCCTCATTACGCCACAGTCCGGCGATCGGATTCCGCCTTGGTTCACGGGAGGGCGTCGCCTCTCGGCGACGCCCTCGTGCGAAGTCCACCCCTCCGACGGCTCAGGGCACCCGGTAGACCCCGATGACCGCGACGCCGGTGCCTCCGCCGACGCCCGAGACGATCGCGGTATAGGCGCCCGGCTGCAGCGTGGTGAGGATCGCCGACTCCAGCGGGTTGGTCGGCGCGAAGCCCGCCGTCGTCAGGGCAGCCGCATTCGGCGCCGTGCCCCAGTTGTCGTTGGTCGCGAGCGTCGCCTGGTCGGACGAGCGCACCAGCGTGAGCGTCGGATTGGCGAGCGGGCTCGCGATGCCGAACGCAGCGAGCGACGGTCCCGTCGCCACGATCGCCACCTGCTGCGGCCCGGTTCCCTGGATCACGAAGCCCCCGATCATCTCGTCGCCAGGGCCACCCACGCGACCCCGCGTCGAGATGTTGACCAACGGGAGGTCGGGCGCGCTCACCTCGTAAACCGCCGCCACCGACACGCCCGTGCCACCGCCGACCCCCTGCACGATCGCGGTGTACGCCCCCGGTGCGAGGTCCACCAGGAGGGCGGACTCCAGCGGGTTCGTGGGCGCGAAGCCGGCCAACGAGAGCGCTCCCTGGTTCGCGGCCGTTTGCCAGTTGTCGTTGGTCGCGATCGTCGCCTGGTCGGAGGAGCGCACCAGGGTCATGGTCGGATTGGCCAGCGGGTTCGTGATGCCGAATGCCGAGAGCGACGGGCCGGTTGCGACCACCGCGACGGTCTTGTTGGCCGAGCCTCCGATCACGAAGCCGGCGATCATCACGTTGTCGCCGGTGAGCACCGGCAAGCGCGTGGAGATGTTGAACAGGCGCGGCGGATTGGACGCCGCGGTGTTGGCCGGAAGCGCGAGCTGGTCGATCCAGGCGCGGTCCTGGCAGCCGGGGTACGGCACACCGCCAAAGGTCGCCCCGTTGCATGCGAAGCCCAGGCGCGTCCGGTAACGCCATTGCAACGTGTGGTTGCCCCCGGTGATGGTGGTCGAGAAGAACCTCCAGCCGGTATCGCCGCCGTTGGCTGCGTTGGTCGAATCGCCCGCCTGGGTATGGACGACGGCGCCATCGACGAGAAATTCCAGCATGCCGAAGAAGGGAAGCGCGCTCACCCGGTAGGAGAAGGCGACCGTGCCGCCCGAGAAGTTGCGGGTGATCTCGACCGCCGACGGGCACGGTACCTGGGTGGTGCCATTGGCCGGATCGACGCAGTTCCTGACCGCGAAGTTGAGCAGCCCCGACTTGAGGCTGTTGCCGCCCGGGTCGCCGGCTGGCGCTCCATTCACCTCGTTCACGATCGACCACGCCACCGACGACGCAGGACTTGCGGGCGCCGTCCAGCCGGCCGGATCGGTCGGCAAGCCGGCGAGCGCCCCGATGGGCCACGGCTCCAGGATCAACCCGTTGGCCACCGTCGGATAGCCGAGGTAGACGCCGACGGGACCCGTCGGCGTCGACAACGTCGCCGTGAACGTCTCCACGCCTTCCACGATCGCGTCGGCGGCGAGCGTGACGTTGAAGGTCTTGTTCGCGGTGTCGCCATTCGCCCAGTTGAGCGTGCCACTGGCGGCGGTGTAGTCGGTCCCGGCCGCCGCGGTACCCGCGGTCACTGCGTAGTTCACCGAGACGGCGCCCGACGATCCGTTGGACCGGCTCACCGTGAAGGTGACGGTGGCGCCCTCGGCGCCGGAATACGACAACGCGGTGAACTGCAGCGAGCCGGGCAGGCTCGCGATGGTCTCGTTGCGGTAGGCCGAGATCGCGCCGCGCACATTGTTCATCGACAACGCGTTGTTGCTGGTGGTCGCGGGCGCCGGCGCGGGAACAGAGCCGCCGCAGGCGCGCGGAGCGCCTGGGGCTCCCGTGGGCTCGCAGTTGGCGAGCAGCGGGTTGGAGAACTTCATCAGCTTGGGATTGAAGTACGACATCACCGTGCCGAAGTCGTTGGGGTCCGTGCCTGCGCACCTGGCGTAGTCGGTGCAACCGCCGCTGGGTGAATAGGGGTTGCACGTGAGGCCGGTGGCGCAGGAGTAGTAGCCATACGAATAGGGGAAGACGCCGGTCGAGGCGACGGTGCCGCCGCTGTCGTACGCGATCGTCGCCGGATCGTGGTGGTTGCCCATGTTGTGGCCGATCTCGTGCGCGACGATGCCCTCGCAGCCGGTCGCGCAGAAGTTGTTCACCGAGTAGGCCGTGCTCGAGCTGACCGTGGAGACCGGGTAGATCACCGGGTTCTTCGGCAGGTTGCCGATGCCCCCGGTGTCGTTGGGCCCGTCGCGCAGCAGCGCGACGAAGTCGGCGCCGACGATGTTGCGCAGCGAAGTGGCGCCTCCATGCGTGAGGCTCTGGAAGAAGGGCGCATGCGCGCCGAAGCCGCCCATGCCGTCCAGGGTGTCGTCGGAAGCGTTGGCGTTCGGCCAGTCGATCATGGTGGCGTTCACCAGGCGCAGCGAAATCGCCACCTCGCTGTCGACATAGGCGGTGTTCGCCGAGGCGATCACGTTGTAGAGCATGGGCATGAGGCCCATGCCGAGCTTCTGCGCCAGGTCCTTCGTGTACAGGATCATCACGTCGGATTGCACGACCGGGACTGGCGTCACCTTGGCGAAGATGCTCTTCGCCAACGACTGGGGCAGCACGGTGGGGACACCCTTGAACGCGGCGATGCTGGGGTCATCCGGGGCCACTTCGCGCGCGTCGCCTCCCTTGAACTTGGGCGCGAGGTTCACGTGCTCGCGGCGGGCGACGAGGTCGTAGCCCTTGCCCGAAGGGTAGATGCGGTAGTCGCCATAGGCGGTCTTCATCCATCCCCACGCGCCGTCGGGCCCGGAGGTGATGATGGCGCGCTCGTTGTTGCCGGTGAGCGGACTGCGCGTGATCCAGGTCTTGAAGCCGCCGCCGTGGTCGATGACCTGCTCGTGGATGTAGTCATGACGCGAGCCGCTCGGCAGGGTGAGCTCGATCTCGGCGCCCGGCTTCAGGAGCTCGAGGCCCGCGCGGTTGAAGCGCATCGGCGTGTCCGAGAACGCCTTGGGGGCGGCCGGGCCGGCTTCGAGCGGCAGGATCATCGGGGTCGCGGCGATGGCAACTGCCGCGAACGAAAATAGCGCCAGGCCGGCAAGGCCGGCCGAGACCGTCTTCATTTTATTTTCTCCCTGGAACCGCGTGACAACGTGCGCCTGTATTGTATTACCGCATGAATCTGGAGCTTCGTCCAATGGCCGGGGACCCGGCGGCCGCCCATCCGCCGGGTGCGCCTCATCGCAAGCAACGCCTGCTGTCCACGATCGACCGCAACGGCAATGGCGTCGAGATCAGCCCGGGCGACGACCCGGTCGCGCCGAAGGCCGAGGGGTTCAACGTCCACGCGGTCGAGGACCTTGCCGAGGTCACGGGCCAGCCCAACCATTACGACTGGATCATCGCGTCGCATGTGATCGAGCACATGCCCGATCTCATCGCCTTCCTGGGAGATTGCGACGCCATCCTGAACGACCGCGGCGTCCTCAGCCTGATGATCGCGGACAAGCGCCACGCGTTCGAGCGGGCGAGGCCCATCAGCGGCATCGCAGCCGTGATCGACGCGCACGTGGCGGGGCAGAAGGCGCCGTCGCCGGGCGCGTTGGCGGAACATCGCCTCTATGCCGCCGGACACCCGGACGTGCACACCTGGTGCTTCGTGCCGCACGCCTTCCGCCTGCTGGTGGAGGACCTGCACCTGCTCGGCTACACGCGGCTGCGCGAGGTGGGTTTCCACCCGACCGAACGCGGCGAATTCTATGCGGCGCTGGGCCGCGGTGGCCGCGGGCCGGGGCTCCCGCGCCTCGAGTTGCTGCGGGCCGTCGACGCGGAGGTCGCGGCGATCCCGCGCGACTGAGCGGGCCGCCGTTCACGGGGCGGATGCACGCTAAAATTGCGGGGTCATGAGACTCGACCTCGCCCCGCTCGCGGCCGACCCCACGCCCCAGCATTCCGACGGGGGCGCCACGGTCTGGACGGCGCGAACCGACGATCCGATCTTCATCGCGCGGCCGGCGAACGGGGACAGGCTCGCGCCCGGCTGGCATTCGGCCACGATCGCGCTGCAATGTCGCGCGGGCCGCATCGACGAGCCGCGGCTCTACCTGCCCGATGCCATGGGTCGCTTCGCCGAGGCCCGGTCCGTTCCGATGGCCGGCGCGAACGGCACGTACTCGGCCGAATTCCACCTCACGCACGAGATCGATCACCTGCGCTTCGATCCCAGCCGCGCTCCCTGCGTATTCACGTGCGAGCCGCTGCGAATCGAGCGCACGCGGCGCGTCCAGTCGGCGATGGAAGGCCTCCGGACGGTGGCGCGCAACGCGCGCTACCGCGTCACGGGGCTCGTCGGCAAGGGCAGGCCCGGCGCGTCGCCGCAGGTCCGCAAGCAATGGGAGGAGCTCGGTTACGCGGTGCTGCCCGGGTTCTATTCGGGCGAAGAGCTCGACGCGGCGCAGAAGGCGCTGGAACACGCCTGGAACACGAATGCGCCGCGCATCGTGGTGGACGACCTCATGACCGGGCAGCGCCTGCGCCTGAAGGACGTCACCGAAGACGCGCGGCGCAACCATCGCTTCAAGGTGAACGACCTCTTCCTCGAGCACGAGGAGGTCCGCCACCTGGCGTTGAACGCCCGCCTCACGCCGATCATCCGGGACCTCCTCGGCCACGTGCCCGTGATCTGCAACTCGCTCAGCTTCCAGCAGGGCAGCGGCCAGCCCGACCATGTCGACGCGCTCTACATGACGCCACCGACGCCCGGGCACCTGGTCGCCACCTGGGTGGCGGTGGAGGATTGCGACCTCAGGGCCGGCCCGCTGCGCTACTACCCCGGCAGCCACAGGATCCCGCCGTATGTGTTCTCGAACGGAAAGCACACCTACATCCCGGAAGAGATGGATTCGTGGAACGCGTACATGCGCGAACACGTCGAGCGGATGGGCCTCAAGCCCGAGGTGTTCCCCGCCCGCCGGGGCGACGTGTTCATCTGGAGCGCATACCTGTTTCACGGCGGCAGTGAGATCGCCGATCCGACGCTCACCCGCAAGAGCGTCGTGTTCCACTACCTCTCGGAAAGCGACTGCCGCCAGCACAACTTCACGCTGGTCCCCTGCCAGGGCGGGTTCTGGATGCACCGCAGGCATCCCGCAGTGCCCGGCCTCGGCGAGTCGGATGCGCCGCCCTTGCCGGCCTAGGCCGGCGGCATGAAGCGGCCGACCGTCCAGCTCGAGCTGCGCCCCATGGCCGACGACCCGGGCGAGGCGGGCCTCGACGGGGAACGCCGCCTCTGGCGCGCCACCACGATCGACCCGATCTTCGTCGCCACCGCGCCGGGCGGGGGGCGCATCGCGCGCGGGTGGTACACGGCAACCGCAAGGATCGAGGCGCGCGCCGGCGAGATCGATGCGCCCTGCTTCTACCTGCCATCGACGACCGGCCATTACTCGGAGGAGCGCCGCGTCGAGCTCGCCCCACGCGGGCGCGAGTGGGTTTCCCAGCGCTTCTTCCTCGAGCGCTCGATGCCGCGGCTGCGTTTCGACCCGAGCTGCCGGCCGTCGGAATTCACCTGCGAGGTTCGGCTCGACCCGGCGCCCGAGCCCGTGCGCGTCCGCGCTGCGCGATGGATGGCGGACCTTCGCGCGCTGCGCTCGCGCACTCCGGTTGCCTCGGCGCGTCCCCCGAGCCGCAGGAAGCGCGTGCTGTCCAACATCAGCAAGCGCGGCCTCGGCGTCGAGATCGGCCCCAGCATCGACCCGATCGCGCCGAAGCGCGAAGGCTATCGCGTGCACATCATCGACCACGTCGATCGCCAGGCGTTGATCGCGAAATACATCGACGACCCCGTCGAGCTCGACCTCATCGAGGAAGTGGACTTCGTCTGGCGCGGCGAGAGCTACCTCGAGCTCACGGGGCGGCCGAAGCAGTACGACTGGATCATCGCCTCGCACGTGATCGAGCACACGCCCGACCTGGTCGCCTTCCTCGCGGACTGCGAGTCGATCCTGAAGGACGACGGCGTGCTGAGCCTGGTGATCCCCGATAAGCGTTATGTCTTCGACCGCTTCCGCCCGGTCACGGGGCTCGCGCGCATCGTCGATGCACACGCCGAGGGACGCAGGGAGCCATCTGCCGGCGCGGTCGCCGAGCACCACCTCTACGCCGTGTTGAAGGGACGACTGCTGGGCTGGTGGCCGGGGGCCGGCGGCGACTACTCCATCGTCCATACAACCGAGGACACGCGCGCGCTCCTGGACGACCCGACGGGCGCGTACAAGGACGTCCACAACTGGTGTTTCGTGCCGCACTCATTCCGCCTGCTGGTCGAGGACCTGCACGCGCTGGGATACACCCGCTTTCGCGAGGTGTCGTTCCACCCCACCGAGGGTTGCGAGTTCTACGTGACGCTTGGACGCCGCGGCGCCGGGCCGGGAGTGCCGCGCGACGAGTTGCTGCGCGCCGTGGAGCGGGAACTGGCGCCGCCGGAAGCGGGCTAGCTCACGACCCGGGACGCTTCGCCACGAGCGAGAAGCACGGCCCGTTGACGTGCTCGATCTCTTCCTCGCCGATCACGATGTCCGAGAGCCCGACGTGGCGTAGCGCGCCCAGCAGCTCTTCGCGCCCCAGCCAATTGCTGTAGTCCTCGGTTCCCCCGGAGAATCGGTTGGTGTTGAGGAAGTCGCCGTACTGATAGCGGTGCAGCGTGTGGCGGAACCCGGCCCGCTCGGCCTCGACGTGCGTTCCGAAGCGGTGGCGCATGTGCGCGATGGCCTCGATCGGCGCGGCCGCGTAGTAGTGGCTCCAGATGAAGACCCTGTCGGTCACGCGCGCGATGTTCTGCAGCAGCTCGACCGGATCGCGCATGTGGTAGAGCACGCCCGAGGCGATCACGGCGTCGAAACGATCGGCCGGCCCGCGCAGGTACTCCTCGAAGTCGCCGTGCAGGAAGCGCGAGCGCTGCAGCCCCACGACCTCCTTCACGATGAGGCTCTTCATGAAGCAGCGCGAGTTGGCCTCGATCGCCAGCACGGAGCCCGCGCCCGCCTGCTCGAGCATCCACGTGTGCCCCGCCTCCATGGGCCCCAGCTCCAGCACCTTGCGGCCGGTAACGCCGCCCAGGTTCTGGATCGCCCAATGCATGCGCTTGTCGTCGAAGAGCGGCAGGTTCCCCGCCGGCACGCCCGCCCACCGGCCGGGCAGCGCCGACCACCACTCGCCCTTGAAGATGTCGACCGCGTTGGCGTCGCTCGGCGCGCCGCGCACGTACTGGTCGAGAATGGCCGCGCGCGGCGGCGCCGCAGCGGCGGGGGCTGGTGCGGCGAGCCCCCGCAGCCGCGCGGCGATCTTACGAAGCATGCGGCGTTCGCGTCATGGAGTCGCGGTGGTCGTGTAGACCCCCACGACACCGACACCCGTTCCCCCTCCGACACCCGAGAGGATCACCGTGTACGCGCCCGGCGGCAGCGAGATGAGGATCGCCGACTCCAGCGGGTCGGTGGGCGCGAAACCGCTCGCCTGGATCGCCGCGGCGTTCGCGGCGCTCCCCCAGTTGTCGTTGCTGGCGAGGACCGCCTGGTCGGAAGAGCGCACCAGCGAGAGTGTCGGGTTCGGGAGCGGGTTGGTGATGCCGAAGGGCGCGAGCGACGGACCGGTGCCGACGATCGCCACCGTCTGCGGTCCGGAGCCGTTGATGACGAAGCCGCCGATCATCACGTCGTTGCCCGTGAGCACCCTGCCCCGCGTGGAGATGTTGACGAGCGGGGTGTTGATGGCATCGACCTCGTAGACGGCCACCACGCCGACGCCGGTGCCGCCGCTGACTCCTTCCACGATGGCGGTGTAGGCGCCGGGTGCCAGGTTGATCAGGATTGCCGCCTCCAGCGCATTGGACGGCGCGAATCCCGCGGCCGTCAGCTGCGCGGCGTTCGGCGCGCTCTGCCAATCGTCGTTGGTCGCAAGCACCGCCTGGTCCGAAGACCGCACCAGCCGCAGCGTCGGGTTGGCGAGCGGATTGGCGATCCCGAAGGCCGCGAGCGAGGGACCCGTCGCGACGATGGCGACCGTCTTGTTGCTGCCGCCGCCGATCACGAAGCCGCCGATCATCACGTCGTTGCCGGTGAGCACCTGCATGCGCGTCGAGATGTTGACCAGCCGTGGCTGGTTCGACCCGACCGTGAAGCTCGAGGTGACCTGGGCCGCCGCCGCGTAGGTCGCGTTGCCCGCCTGGTTGGCAGCGACCGTGCACGTGCCCGCGCTCACTCCGTTCACGATACCGCCGGCAACCGTGCACACGCCAGGCGTAAGGCTCGTGAGCGTGACCGCCAGGCCCGAGTTCGCCGTGGGCGTGAGGTTGGCGCTCGTCCCCGTGGCCAGGAAGGAAATGGGGGCGAGGGTTATCGTCGTCGGGGCGGCGGTGGTGCCGGTGTTGTTCGTGGCGCTGCCGAGCGCTCCGCCGGCGGCCGACTTGAAATTGATCTGCAGGCTCGCCGCGCCGACGGGCATCTCCGGCACGATCCAGTCGAAGAATCCCCGGTCGGGCAGGTTGGTCGCGAGGTTGAAGGTCACCGCGCTGACGGTCATCGTGATGTCCACCAGGCTCGAATTGCTGGGCGAGCGCCACTCGAGCCGCTCGAGGCCGCCCATGACGAACTTGCGCCCGGCCGTCACGTTGGTGAAGGCCTGGCCGGCCCCGCGAATGGCGAACACGCCATCGGTATGGTCGATGGTCGCGCCCGAGCGCACGCGGATGACCGCATACGCCGTCGGGGTGGCCGGAAGCGTCACGCGTGCGAACGAACCGGTGACCCCCGCCGCCAGGACGGTCGGGAAGGTCGCGCCGCCGTCGATGGACAGCTCGACGTCCACGGTCGCGATCGCCGCGGCCTTCTTCCAGGCGACGAGAACCTGCGTGCTGGCATTGAAGACATCGTCACGGCCGGGCGCCTTGAGCTGCAGCGTGGAGGCGCTCACGGTGAAGTTGGGGCTCGTGCCCGAGCCCATCACCGTTCCCGCGGAGTTCTTGCAGGACACCACCACGTTGTGCGCGCCGATGGGGGCGCCCGCGGGAACGGTCACGATGGCATAGCCGGTATTCGGGAGGCTCGTGCCCAGCGCCGTGCTGCCGTCGAGCGCGATGTCCACGTAGCTGCAGCCCGGCGCGTTCCAGCGCACGGTGCGACGCGACGACTGCGCGAGCGAGGCGCCGGAGCGCGGCTCGTACACCGTCACGCCCCAGCCGCGGCCCATGTGCTCGTCGCGGAACGGGAAGCGGTCGACGATGTTGCCGGTAGCGTTGCCGGAGTTGTAGAACACGCCGAGTGCGGGATTGCCCGCACCGGCCGTGCCGTAAGGGGCGCCGACGCTGGGATTTCTGTTGGCGCCCGGAAAGGCGGTCCAGTAGTTGCCTCCCACGGCGCTGCCGCTGTCCCAGTTGGTCGTGCCGGCGAAGTAGTAGCGGTTGTAGAAGGGGCTCGGCTGGATCATCTTGTTGCCGGCGAACTGGATGCCGGTGGTGGCGCCGTCGTCGCTCCAGAAGCCGCGACCGAGCTCGTGGGCGATGTTCGCCACGATGCGCGCGCCGACGTTGGGAGCGCCCAGGATGTCGAACGTGATTGCGCTCTGGCAGCCCGCCGTCAGGCAATCCGGGTGCTGGGTGCCGCCCAGGCCGTCGCGCCGGTTGAGGTGGTTGCGCGCGATCTCGGTGTTGTCCGAGCTGCGGAATTGGAGCTGGTCGCTCTTGTTGAAGTAGGCCGCGTTGCTCATCACGAAGGTCGAGGTGGGCTTGCCGCGATAGGCGCCGCCGGCCACCGAGCAATCGCCGTGCGTCTCGGTGCCCCCCGACACCAGCAGTCCCAGGATGCCGTTGTGGTGCAGCTTGTTGCCAAGGACCATGTTGCTGTTGGCGTTGTACACGCAGATGCCACACTCGGGCACGCCCTGCGCCTCGTTGCCGTACACCCAGGTGTTGTGGGTCCCGCAGTTGGACCAGATTCCCGCGCCGCCGAACTGGAATCCGTCGGCGAAGCGGGTGGAGATGACGGTGTTCTTGCCCACGTAGTTCTCGGTCGCGCGCAGCGTGGCCTGCGCGGGAGGCAGGACGCCGGTGCGATCGAGGGTCGTGATGTTCACGCCATCGGTCTTGAAGCCCTGCACCACGTTGTCCTCGAAGCGGTTGGCGACCGAGTTGTCGATCACCACGCCCAGGCCGTCGATGGGGTAGGTCGCGCTCACCTTCGGCGAGCCGAGCGTATTGCCGACGACGGTGTTGCGGCTGCCGCCGAGCAGCACGAGGGCCGCGGCGTCCGGGTTCACCGTGTTGGTCACCGTCGAGTTCATGACGAGCGAGGCGGTCACGTCGATCAGGTTGAACCCCGTGCCGCGCGAGGTCACCGTCACGTTGTCGATGTTGATGCGATCGGCCTCCTTCAGCAGCACGCCGCTGGAGGCGGTGGCGATCGAGGCCGTGTTGATCACGATGTCCTTCAGCGTGATGTCGGTGAGCCGCGCGGGGGCCGGCACGTTGGTGAAGTTGAAGACCTGGATGCCACCCTGCCCGCCCTGGATCGTCACTCCCTGCAGCGTCGAGCCCGAGGCAACCTTCCCGGCGCCGAAGACATTGGTGAACTTCATGACGTAGTCGGTGCTGGCACCGCCTTGCAGGATCACCTGCGCCGGGGTGGTGCCGGGCGTGCCGCGCACGGTCACCGCGTTGCCGATGGCAAACGTCGCGCTGTCGGCCGGGAAGACGACGGCCGACGGCAGGTATGTGCCCGCATTCAAACAGATGACCGACCCCGGAGCCGCGGTGTTCGCGACCGAATTGAGGTCCGCGCCCGGGTTGATCGTCTGGGTGCATTGGCCATGCGCCGTGGCGGCGCCGAGGCAAAGAAACGAGACAGCGGCTGCGTGAAGCCAGCGCATCATGTGAAATCTCTCCTAGAAGTTACTTCTGCGAATTCACGGCGCGCACAGCCGTTTGGACTATGGACCGGGCCCTCTTTGCGCGAATTTCCGGCGGATGAACAGTCGCGCGGGCCTCTCGTACCAGGTATAACTTGCCGCCGCGAACAGTATAGTCAGGACGACCACCCCCGTCACTAGGGTCGGTGTAAGCGCGAGCCCGGCCGCCCGGCCGTGGCCCAGGGCCGTCCAGAAGATCCAGTGGTAGATGTAGATCCCGTAGCTGATCTCGCCGAGGAAGACGAAGGCGGGTCGCCGCAGCAGCGGCGAGGCGAACGTCGGTCCCGCCGCGAGCGCAAGCACGATGCATGCAAACGGAACCATGTAGCCCAGGTCGAGGCGGAAGTGCCGGTTGATGAGCCACGCCGTCTCCTCGGTATCCGGGGGCCACGGCGCATAGTTGAGCAGCGCCAACCCGGCCAAACCCGCGGCGAGCAGGGCGTTGCGGGGGCCCGGTCGCGCCAGCCAGGCGACGTGGCCGCCGAACCAGAGTCGTGCCGCGACGACACCGACCATGAACTCCGGAACGCGCCAGAAGAAGTTGCGCGAGGCCACGAGCTCCAGCCAGAACCAGCGGTCCCAGCCGTGCCGGATCACCAGGACCAGCAGGATGACCTGCATCACCGCGCCGAATGCGACGGTGGCGCCGAGCACCGCGAGCAGGCCGCGGCCCTTCAGGCCGCGATGCGCGATCATGGCGAGGATGATCGGGCAGAGGGCGTAGAAGCAGAACTCGGTCGAGATGCTCCAGGCGGGCCCGTTCCAGTTCTGTTGCGTCGCGGACGAGCGCGCGAACGTCTGCAGCGCGAGCAGGTTCGTGATCCACGACACCGCGGCGTTCCCCGGAAACTCGATGGCGCCCGGCCGCAGGTGGCGTATCGCGAGGTAGAGCACCGTGATAAGCACCAGCGCCAGGACGTACGAGGGGTACACGCGCGCGATCCGCGCGACAAAGTAGCGCCAGTAGGCCGTGAGCTGCACACCTTGCGCGAAGTCGTCCCAGTAGCGGTAGGTGAGGATGAAGCCCGAGAGCACGAAGAAGAAGCTCACGCCGTATCCGCCGAGCATCGGCGCGATCCAGTCCGGCGGCGCGATGAAGAGGCCGAAGTGGCCGAGCATCACGACCATGGCGGCCAGGAACCGCGTGCTCGTGAGTTCGGGCAGCTGCCCCCTGGCCTCGGGACTCATGGAGCGGGGCCGCAGGCGTCGTTGCCCGCAAGCGCGGTGGGACCGTAACCCGGTGCCTCCACGAGGAGGCAAAGGGTGCTGGCGGCGCGTGCCGCCTGCGCCTCGGACCCGTATCGGCCCTCCCAGCGAAAGCCCGAGAACACCTGCACGGAGGCTCCGGTGAGGGTGGCGATGTCGTTGCGCGGCACGAGCGCGAGTGAGCTCGAGGCGGCAATCTCCGGGGAGTACGCAGTGAAGACCCGGCCGGGCATCGTGGCGGCAAGGTCGGTCCAGCCGGACGCGACCACGCGCGTTCCTACGACTTCAACCTTGTCGAGCGCCCCGCCCCGGCGTTGCGGCCGAGGGGGCCCGGCGGACGCGCGCAGCTCGGCTGCGAACACCGCCACTTCACGCACCCTGTAGAGGTTCCGTGCTTCGGCTCGCGCGAGGACGGGGCCCGCCCCATGAGTCGGAAAGACAAAGCCGAAGTACGGATCGGGGACCATGCCGGGCGAGTCCGGCACCGCCTTGACGAGCATGCGGCCGCGGAAGGCGTAGGCGGTCGCATACGGCCAGACGACCCACGAGATTCCCAGCGACACAGCGGCCGCCGTGGCGAAAGCGGCAATGGCCTGGCGCCGGTGCCAGTCGCGACGGGTGGCCACGAGAAGGAAAACGACCGCCATGAGGCAGCTCGAGTTGATCGCATACCGCGAGGCCCAGAAGACGCCCCAGCTCACGCGGCCGGCCGCGGTGGCCGCCGCCGACAGCAGGATGAACGCGATCCAGAGCGCGATCGCGGGGCGCTGCCGCCAGAAGCCTCCGAGCGCGAGCCACGCCAAGGCGGCCAGCAACGCCGCGCCGAAGGCGGTCGCCGCCCAGACGCCCGGAGCGACGCTGCCGACAATGACGACGAACAGCTGCACCACCGTCAGCGGATGTCTCAGCGCTTCGAGCGGCGAGGCATGGTGCGGCGGGTGCTCGTAGCTGGCGAGATAGAACGACCAGAGCACCAACCCCGCTACCGCCAGGAGCCCGGCACGCCAGCGCTCGCGCCGCAGGGCACACGCGACCGCCGCAAGCGGAAGGGCAAGCAGCCCGTTCGCCTGGGTGTAGCCCGCCACAAGCCCGAACCCGACCGCGAGGGCGAGGCTCCACCGCCCCGGCCGCACCGCGAACTGGAAGCACGCGAGCGCGAAGACCAGCACGCCGGTGTTGGAGAACGCCGCCATCGACAGGAGGGCGCCTTCGTAATAGGACATCTGGCAAAGCAGGAACCCCGCGGCGGCAACCAGCGGCGCCGCGGCGCGGTCCCGGAATTCCACCCAGAGCTGGAAGATGATCGCGGCGAGCCCGAGGCTGGCGAGCAGCATGAGGATGCGGAAGTTGATGCGCCCGGTGAGCTCGGCCATCGCCAGGGCGACGAGGCGCGTCACGACGATGCGATGTTCGTTGTGTTGCCTCAGGAGTGCCTGCACCCACTCGCCCAGCGACGGGGCGTCGAGCAGGCGCATCGTGCCCTCGAGGATGGCCTCGTAGTCGTCACGATCCGGCGCGTCGAACCACAGGAGACGCAAGAGGGCGAGGTAAACGACGAATGGGATCGCGATCCAGGCGACATCCCTGATCCTCGCCCCGAGGCTGCTTTCGTGTCGCACGGCGGCGAATTCTACGGGAATGCGCTCTCGCCCGTATTCGCAGCCGGCGGCCCGCGGCGCATCTGCGCGTACAGCAGCGGAAGGCCGACCAGCACGCTTCCCCAAAGCGTGGCCACGCGCACCGCGGCAGCCCCGGTGAGGATCGTGCCCGCGGCCACGCCCGCGGAAGACAACATTCCCATCATCGCTGCCTCGAACCCGCCGATGCCGCCTGGCAACAGCGTGATCGAGCCGGAGAGGTGCGCGACGCCGATCGTGCCCATGGCGTAGGCGAGGTCGATCGGACCGCCGGCGGCTCCCAGCACGATCCACAGCAGGAGCCCCGTGGCCGCATTCGCGGCCATCCCCAGCAGCAGGAAGGCCGGCAGGCGCCAGCCGCCCAGCATGTGCGCGGCGTCCCCCAGGAACTTCAGCAGCCAGTCGGTGGCCCGCTGGAACATCGGCCGGTCCTCGACCAGGGGTCTAAGTGCGCGGCACGCGGGTGCGGCGACGAGAATCGCGGCGATCGCGCCGATGCCGATCGCGAGGCCGGGAAGCCACCGATTACCCGTCACGCCCGGATCCACGAGCAGGGTCGCCAGCATCACCAGCCCGACGAAGTCGAGCATGCGCTCGACGAAGTATGCGGCGAGGCTCACGTGCACGGGCACGCCGGCGTCGAGCAGCATCACGCTGCGCACGGCGACCCCCGCCTTGGCAGGCGTGGGCAGCAGCGCCAGGCCCGCGAGGAAGATGGCGAGGCTGCGCCGCCACGGGACGAAATGGCCCTCGGCGCGCAGCATGAGATGCCAGCGCGCGAAGCGCAGGGCGTGGTTGAGCGCGAAGATCGCCACCACGGCCGTCGCGAGACTGCCGTCGATCGTCGCCATGGCGGCGTCGAGGGTGTCGCCGCCCCAGGCGAGCACGGCACCCAGCAGCAGCAGCGACCACAAGGCCGCGAGCGCCACGACGAAGGCGATCCAGCGCCGCACGCGGGCGCGATCGAGGTGCGAGCCGGCCGCGCCGGCGCCAGCCGTCATCGGAAGGTGTATAGCCGGTGCGCGAAGAAGCTCGTGAGCACCGGGAAGAGCACGCCGACGAGGTGACCGAGCGGCTCCGCCTGCTCGGTGATACCCATCGCGGGCAGCACCCAGCGCGCCATCAGCATGCTCACGATCCAGGTCTGCGCGAGCGCCGCCGCGTTCACGATCGCGTAGCGACCGGCCTGGGGCAGCGCCGGTTTCCCGCGGCCCTCGAAGGCGAGCGTGCGCATCAGCACGAAGCCGGTCGCCAGTCCGACGCCGAACGCGCAGACCACCGCCCACTCGAACGGCATCCAGAGCGAGAACAGGAACCGCGAGCCCCAGTTGAGCGCCGCCGCGACGCCCCCGGAGACGAGGAAGAGGACGAACTGCCGCGTCATCGCCGGCGGGCCGCCGCCTACGGCGCCTTGTTCGCGACGACGAGGAACTGCTGGCCGAAGAGCGGCCACGCGAACGGCAGCCGCAGGTAGGCGCGGACCATGAAGAGGGGGGTCTGGCGGTTGCCCGACATCGTAAACGGCAGGAAGCGCGCGATGTTCTCGCGCACCTCGAGGCCGTTCAGCTCCAGCGCCTCCGCCATGGAGACGTGCGAGATGGGAATGTAGTGGTCCCAGAAGTCCCAGTACGCCCCGCCGGTGTAGCGGATGTTGGGCCCCAGGCACACCATCGTGCCGCCGGGCTTGAGGCAGCGCCGGCACTCGCGCAGCGTGGCCCCGATCGCCTCCTTCGAGGGCAGGTGCTCGAGGAAGTTGCTGGTGAACACCACGTCGAGGCTCGCTTCCTCGAGCGGCCACGGCTGCGAGCAGTCCTGCTGCAGGAACCTGGCGAAGCCCGCGACCCTGCGGCCGGTCTCCGGGTTCAGGTCCATGGCGTACTTGTCGCGCGCCACGACGTTGCGCGAGAACTCGCCCCACCCCGCGCCCAGGTCGAGGACCGTGGCGCTTTCGGGAACGTAGCGCGAGAAGAACTCGCGGCAGAGCACCTTCCACACGGCGTCGCGATACTCGGCGCGCTCGCCGAAGCGCCGGTGGTACTCGTCCTGGAGGGCCTGCGACTTGTCCTGCATGGGCGCCATGTTAATGCCCCCCGCCGCGGGCGAGGCGCGCGAGCTCGCGGCCCAGCCGCATGCTCTCCGAGATCGAGCGGTCCTCGGGATAGTAGTGCGAGGTGTCGGCGAGGAAGAGCCCGCGCACCGCGCTCTTCATCGGCGGCAGCGCGTCGTAGAAATTCGGCGTGCACACGGTCTGCGCGAACTCGTAGCGGAAGGCGTTGGCGGCGAGGATCCACGAGCGGTCGAAGGCCGGGTTGAGCTTGGCCAGATAGCCGGTCACCTCCTCGATGAAGGCCTCCTTGGGCAGCTTGTACTTCGGATGCGTCACGGGCATGTAAAAGGGCGCATAGACGATCGTGCACGGCAGCGGGTTCAGGTTGGAGTATTCGATCAGGCCCGGGATCGCCATCGAGGGATCGTTGATGTTGGTCCAGAAATTGGGGCTCACCGAATGCTTCAGCTTGAAGATGGCGCACACCACGCCGATGTTCACGATCGCCGCGACCTTGTCGCGCTCGGCCTTGGGCAGCTCGGGCGCGAGCTTCACGAGGTAGGGCAGCGGGATCGTGGAGACGACCGTGTCGTAGGGCCGCAGCTCCCCTGCCACGCGGATGCCGCGGAGCTCGCCGCCCTCGATCTCGACCTTCTCCGCGCCGGACTTGAGGAGGATGCGTCCGCCCAGGCCGCGGATCTTCTTCTCGATCGCGTCGAGCAGCGTGTCCGAGCCGCCCTCGAGGTAGCCCAGGCGCTCCTGGAACATGCTCTTGCGGGACAGGCCCACGCGCTTGATCCGCGTGCCGAGCCATGCGGCCGAGAGGCTGTCCTTGTACTCGAAGAACTTGAGCTCGAAAAGGCTCCTCCAGAGCACGTCGTAGGCGCGCTCGCCGACCCATTTCTTCAGCCACGGCGTCGCCCCCACCTTGTCCAGCGCGCGCCAGTCGGAAACCTTCGTGGCGTAGAGGGCATGCAAGCCGTAGCGCAGCTTGGAGACGAGGCCCAGTCCGGGAAACTTCAGCAGCGCGATCGGGTTGCCCCATTCGTGCATCCGGCCGGCGTAGTAGAACCCCATCTTCGTGTCGACCCAGCGCAGCTTGTCCGCGATACCCAGCTCGCGCAGGTATTCGAATGTGGTCTCGTCGGGCTTGCAGATGAAGTGGTAGTAGCGCTCGATCTTGAGGCCGTCGATCTCGGTGGAGGCCGACATGCCGCCGATGCGCTGGTCGCGCTCGTAGAGGTCGACCGCCCAGCCTGCCTTGAGCAGCTCGTAGGCGGCCGCGAGCCCCATCGGCCCCGCGCCCAGGATCGCCGCGGTGCGCTTCGCGGTGGCGCTCACCGGTGCACCAGCACGTGGCTGTACCTCGGGTCGCAATAGCTCTCGCGCACCGCCTCCTCGAAAGGCGTCTGGCGAAAGCCGAAGGCGGCCTCGGTGTCCACGCCCTTGAAGTCGTCGCCCGCCGAGAGCGCCTCGAGCTGGTCGGCCGTGAAGGGCGGCTTCGCGCTGAAGAGCGCGTACACGCGCAACAGCGCGGCGAAGAACCCGACGGGAATGTGCACGATCCAGGTCCTGAGGCCCTTCACCTTCTTGATCAGGCGAATGATGTCCACGTAGTCGATGCGCGTGGCGCCGACAACGTCGTACACCGTGCCGTCGGGGCGGTTCTCGCCCGCCCAGACGAGCGCGCGGCAGAAATCGCGGATGTAGAGCGGCTGGCGCATGAACCGGCCGTCGCCCGGGATGGGAAAGACCGGCGTCTTGGCCATGAAGCGCGAGAGCCACCCCAGGTGCTTGGGATCGAACCAGCCGAACATGAGCGTGGGCCGCAGCACGCAGTGCGGCAGGCCGGACGCCTGCACCATCTCCTCCTGCGTCCTCTTCGTGCGCGTGTACTCGTCGTCGGCCACGGAGACGACCACCGACGAGCTCACGTGCACCAGGTATTTCGCGCCGCGCCGGCCGATCGCCTCCAGCATGCGGCGCGTGGCCTCGATGTTGTTGCGCACGAACTCGGCGGGATACTTGCCGGTGATGTGGGCGTGCAGGACGAAGACGAGCGCGTCGGGATCGAAGAGCTCCTCCCATGCGCCCGGCTCGGCCAGGTCGGCGACGACGGTCTTCGCCTGCGGCACGAGCCCGCGCAGGATCTCGAGGTTGGGCGCGTGCTTGTCGATGGCCACGATGTCGGTATAGCCGCGCTCGGCCAGCATGAGGATGAGGTTCTGGCCGACCAGCCCGGCGGCCCCGGTGACGACGACGCGCGGCTTCACAGCTTCGTGCGCACGAACAGGAATTCGGGGATGTGCCGGATCAAGAGCATGATCCAGCGCCAGAACCACGGCGTGTAGACCACCGAGGCACCGCGATCCACCGCTGCCACGATGTCGGCCGCCACCTTGGCGGGAGACGCCCACAGCGCGCCCTTGGGAAAGCCCTCGGTCATGGGCGTGTCGACGAAGCCGGGGCGGATGTCGATCACGGCCACGCCGCGCCCGTGCATCCGGTGGCGCAACCCTTCCAGCAGCGTCGAGACCATCGCCTTGGCCGAGCCGTAGACGAAGTTGCTCGCCCGGCCGCGCACACCCGCCACCGAGGTGATGACCGCGATCGTGCCCGCGCCGCGCGCCTCCATGCGCGCGGCCGCGCGCAACACCAGCTCGGCCGTCGCGACGGCGTTGAGCTCAATCTCGCGCGCGGCGAGGCCGGGGTCCGCGAGGCAAGCCGCCTGGTCCGGCAGCGTGCCGTGGGCGACGAGGACACAGTCGAGTCCGCCGAGTGCCGCCTCGGCGCGGTCCACGAGGCCTTCCCGGGACGCGGCATCCATCATGTCGAAACGCTCGGTCGCCACCTGCTTCGCGCCGCGCACGCGCAAGTCCTCCGCGCCCGACGCGAGCAGCGACTCGCGGCGCGCGGCGAGGTAGAAGCTCGCGCCGCGCGCGGCCCACAGGCGCGAGGCGGCTTCCGCGATCGCCGAGGTGGCCCCCACGACGAGGATCCTCATCCAGGCACCTTCGCCGGGCCCTTCGGTCCGCATTCAGGGGGCGGCCGGGTAGCCGACACCGGGGGATCCGGCACGAGCATGGGCTGACCCGGGGAGCGGGCGAATACGCACAGGCCCGGAAATGCACGGGCCGCCTCGTCCGCCGTCGCAAAATCGACCTCGAGGCGGAAGCCGGAATAGAGCAGGCGCTCGGACCTGAAGGCTTGCGCCACGTCGATTCGGCTCCAGCTCGCGGCGGATAGCGCGGTGGGCCGCGCGCCGGGCGAGAGCACCGACAGGACGTTGCCGGGCTCGCGCGCATCGATGTCGGTCCAGCCCCGGACGAGGATCCGCTTGCCGTCGAGGGTTACCTCGTCGAAGCCGCCGATGGCGCGGGCTTCGCCCGGTGCCTCGGCGAGCGTGGTGACAGCGAAGGGATGCACCGTAACGACTGGCGGCGTGTACATGCCGCTCCGCTCGGCCCATGCGAGCACCTCCCTCGCGTACCGCGTGTCTGGATAGCGGAAGCCGTAATAGGGGTCGTGCACCGTGTCCCGCGTGGCGGGTACGGCCTTGGCGAGCAAGCGGGCAAGGAACGACGCTTCCGACGCGAGCGACCAGTTCTCCGCGGTTGCGAGGGTCGATGCGCAAGCGGCGAGGACCACGATGGCTTGCGCTCGCCGTCCCGCGGGCCTGGCGAGCGCCCAGTAGCCGAGCACGACCAGGGCGGCGAGTATCGAGGCATTGATCGCGTACCTCGATGCGTGGAATACGCCCAGGCCCACTCGCGCCGCGGCGGCGGCCGCCGCAGATGCGAGGATGAAGGCGATCCACAGGGCGACGGCCGGATGTGTCCGCCACAGGCCCCGCCACAGCAGCCAGCCCAATGCCGAAAGCAGGGCCGCTCCGATCAAGGTCGCCGACCACCTCCCCGGAAGCAGGCCTCCGATCACGATCAGGAAGAGCTGAGCCGTTTCAACCGGCCGGGACAACGCGGCCAGCGGCGACGGAAGGTGCGGGGGCCGGGAATACCCGTGGAAGTAGGCAAGCCATAACGCCGCCGCGACGACGGCCATCACGACCGCCCTTCCCCGGCGCGCCATGAACGCGCAAGCCATGGCCGCCAGCGGCAGCGCGAAGAGGCCGTTTCCCTGCGTGAAGGCCGCCACGATGCCGGTGCCCACGCTCGCCACTGCACTCGCCCATCCGTCGCGCAGGGCGAAGTGCAGGCAGGCGAACGCGGCGAGGATCACGCCGATGTTGGAGAGCGTGGCCATCGACACGAGCGCGGCCTCGAAGTAGCTCCAGTTGAAGAGGAGCCAGGCGGCCGCGGCAAACCCGATCGGCGCGACCTGCGCGCGGAACTGGGCCCACGCGAAAGCGAGCAACCCGACCAGGAACAGGTTGCCCACCAGCGACATTGCCCGGAAGTCGAGCTGCCCGAGCGCCTTTGTCCAAACCCATTCGACGAGCCGCGCGAGCGCGACGCGATGTTCGTTGTGCTGACCGACGAGCAGGGCCAGCCATTCGCGCAGCGACCCCGCATCGAGCATGCGCAAGACCACGCCCACGACCCCGTAGTCGTCCCAGACCGGCGTGTTGAACCAGAAGTGCTGCAGGATGAGCAGGTGCACGGCCACCGGCAGGGCGATCCACGCCAGGCCTCGCAAATGCGGCACGTCCGTGGCCGGCGCGGCGGCCGCGCCAACCCGGTCGGAGGGACCGGCCATGCTCATGCAGGAAGCGCCATCGCCGGGCCGCCGTTCACGCGCCGCCAGAAGCTGGACGAGAAGCGCGGGTCGAGGAATGCCGAGAAGGCTTCCCACTCCGGATAGAAGGCGCGGAACGACTCGGCGGACATGCGCGAATCCTTGGCTGCGTAGACCCGCCCGCCGACTTCGCGCACGATCGCGTCGAGCGATTCCAGCAGGCCGAGCGTGCGCGCACCGCGGTTGGGGAAGTCGAGCGCGAGCGTATAGCCCGCCTTCGGGAACGACATCATCCCCACCGAGGGCATGGTGCCGAAGCGCTTGAGGACGCCGAGGAAAGAGCCTTCGCCGCTCGTGCCGATGGCCGCGATGACCCGCGCAAGCGCGCCGCGCCCGGCCTCCCCTTCGGGAACGAGGCACTGGTACTGGAAGAAGCCGCGCGGCCCGTAGAGCCGGTTCCAGTCTGCGATGCCGTCGAGCGGGTAGAAGAACGAATCGTAGGAGACGCGGCGAGGCGCGCCATCGCCTCGCGGCAGCCGGTAGTACAGCTCGTTGAAAGCCCGCAGCGTGGGGCCGTTCACCAGCGAGAAGGGGATCTCGAGCGGGACGCGGCGCGTGGAGCGCCGCGGCGCGGGCCCGGGATCGTCGGCATGGTCGCCCGCGAAGAACACGCCGCGCGTGGCCGCGCGCGAGGCGCAATCGAGCCACGCCACCACGTAGCCGTGGTCGCGCTCGAGCGGCTCGCAGAGCGCGAAGAACTCGTCCAGCGAGCGGAAGCGCAGCGCGCGCTGCCCGACCCACGGTCCCTTCACGGGCCGCAGCCGGATCTCTGCCCAGGTGATGAGGCCGGTGAGCCCCAGGCCGCCGATGGTCGCGCGGTAGAGGTCCGGATTCGACTCGGCGCCGCAGGCGAGGCGCGAGCCGTCCGAGCGCAGCAGCTCGAGGCGTGGCACATGGTGCCCGAAGGATCCGTCGCGATGGTGGTTCTTGCCGTGCACGTCGTTGGCGATCGCGCCGCCGACGGTGACGTGGCGCGTTCCGGGCGTCACCGGCAGGAACCAGCCGCGCGGCAGGGCGAAGTCGATGATGCTCGAGAGCGAGACTCCCGCCTCGCAACGCAGCACGCCGGCCTGCTCGTCGAACGCGATCAACCGGTCCAGCCCGCTCGCGCCCAGCAACGCCTGGCCGTCGTTGAGGCAAGAGTCGCCGTAGCTGCGGCCGAGGCCATAGGGCAGCACCGAGCTGCCGTCTTCGGGCAGCGGCAGCGGTCCGGCGCGATCGCGCAGCGCGAGCATCCGCTGGCGTGGGACGAAGACGCGGCCCCACGAGCCGTACTGCGGCGCGGAGCTCATGTGGCCAGGTACACGACCAGCGCTCCGAGCCCGGCGACGGCGTAGCTCGCCCGGTCGCGCAGCGCGAAGACGATCGGGTCGTCATGCATCTTCCCGCGCGCGGCGAGCAGCCACACGCGCGAGATCCAGTAGAGCAGGATCGGGCACAGCATCCACAGCATCTCGGGACGGGCGTAGAGGTTCTTGGCGCTCTCGCCGTTGATGTACAGCGCCAGCACCAGCGCGCTCACCATGGCGCTCGCGGAGCCGATCGCGAGGATGACCTCCAGGTCGTGCCCGGCATAGCCGCGGCCGGGCACCGGGTCGCTGCCGTTCTCAAGCAGAACGAGCTCGGCATAGCGCTTCACCAGCGCCAGGCTGAAGAAGAGGAACATCGCGAAGGCGAGCAGCCAGAAGGACACGGGTGTCGCGAGCGCGAATCCGCCGGCGACGATGCGCGTGGTGTACAGCAGCGCGAGCGACACGAGGTCGAGGATCGCGACCCGCTTGAGGCTCATCGAGTACGCGACCGTGAGCAGGAAGTACGCGGCCATGGTGACCTGGAAAGACGGCGGCAGCGCGCAGGCGACGATCGCGCCGCCCGCGACGCAAAGGGCGAGCAGGACCGCCCCCGCGGGTATCGGGAGCTCTCCCGCGGCGAGCGGCCGCAGGCGCTTGCGCGGATGGGCGCGGTCGGCGGGCAGGTCGAGCAGGTCGTTCAGGAGATAGGCGGCCGAGGCCAGCAGGCAGAAGCTCACGAAGGCGGCCACGCTCGTGGCCACGGCCGCCACCTCCGTCACGCGATGCGCCGCCACCAGCGGCACGAACACCAGCAGGTTCTTCGACCATTGGTGAGGCCGCAGCGCGCGCAGGGCGGCCGTGAGCAACTCCCGCGCGCCGCCCTTGCGGAAGACGCGCTTCACCGGCACGCCTTGCGGCACGCGCGCGGAAAGGCGGCCCGCGCCCTCGACGACGTAAGCCTCGCGCGAGCGTCGCCACACCGCGACGTCGGCAGCACTGTCGCCGATGTAGTCGAAGCCCTTTTCGCCGCTGCGCGCGACGATCCGCGCTGCCTTCGCCTCGCCCTTGAGGTTGCCCTCGCGCGTGGTCGCCATCACCTCGTCGAAGAGTCCCAGGTGTTTCGCCACGGCCTCCGCGAGGCTCACCCAGGAGGCCGTCGTCAGCACGATGCGCCGCCCGCGGGCGTGCTCCTCGCGCAGGAAGGCGAGCACGGGCGCGCGATAGGGAAGCGTTGCGACTTCGATCGAGGCGCGCGCGGCCAGCTCCTCCTTCAGGCGCGCGCGACCCTGCAACGTCCAGCCCACGCACTGGATCGCGACCCAGGGCGATGCCTTGAACGCCGAGAGGAACGACTCGTATAGCAGGTCCGTCGAGAGGATGGTGCCGTCGAGGTCTGCGTAGAGGGGGGGATCGGCGCTGCTCATGGGGCGCGCCAATTATAGACGGCGGGCTACCAGTCCAGATCGGGTTCGTAGCCGGTCGCCACGAGCAGGCCGCCGTAGCGGATCTTGAATGCGTCCTTCAAGCGATCGGTGAAGTGATTGCGCCAGTCCCCCGGCGCGCCCACCCGTTCATGCGCGGTCAATTCCTGCGTTCCCAGCGCACGCCCCGTGAACGCCTCGAAGCGATTCGCGCGGATCGCCTGCCCGAGACGCTCGCGATCGAGGGGCAAGGCCATGTCGGCGAGCAGTACCTTCTCCAGTATCTCGACGTCGTGGCCCAGCAGGTCCTCGTACCGGATCATGGCCTCGCCTGCCTCCTTCCAGGTCAGCTGGATATCCGCGCAAAGATGCAACCACTGCTGCAGCAGGTACAGCAAGCCGTCCTCCTGCGAGAGCTGCTGGAGCGTCGAGCGCAAGACGGCGAACTCCTCGGTCAGGCGCGGGTGACTGATCTTGAAGCTGAAGTACGCGGACACCAGGGTGTCCCGCAGGTCGCGAATGACCACGAAGTGGCGCGTGCCGGGTGGACATCGGGCCCTGTCGAACGCCGGCTTGGGAACGTACACCGTCGGATAGATCCGGCCTCGCCGGATCGGCGAATGCAGGAATTGCGATTGGCTGGGCGTGGGCTCGACGATCCGATCCGGGGCACATTGCTTGAGGATCCTGAAGATCCACTGCGAACCCGCCTTCCAATGGGTCACATGGACGAGCGCCGGGATTACGTCGTCTGCCTGCTTCGCCGGCGACGCGGTGCGTCCGGACGCCCTCACCAGGGTCAGCCGGCTGGCGCCATCGAGGTTGGCGACGCCATGGTGGACCCGCTTCCCGTGACCCTGGAGCCTCACCGTGAACGACGCCACGTTGCCGGTCCTGCAGTGAACGTCCGGAGCAAAGGGCTCCTTCCCTATCGCGCCGGACGCGTAGCTGCGGTACGACTCCGCGTGGACCGAAGCGAACCCCAGGGCAATGTCGTAGTTGCCCTCGGCCACATCGAGGTGGATCACGTGATGGACGCGCACGCGCTGACCCGCCTCGACCGACAGCGGCAGGCCGGCATCCTGTTGAAAGCTGCTCTTGCCGTGGATGACGAGCCCGTCGGCGTTGCGGAATTCGAGACCCCCCGAGGGAACCGGGAGCGGGTCGAGGACTTCGAACTCGTAGAAGAAGTGGGCGAGCTCGCCCTGGGAAAAAATGCTGCTGGCGCGCCCGTCGGCATCGCAAATGGCAAGCCCCGTGCAACGCGCCTTCCCGTCCGTGACCTGGTCGAGCGGCGAGATCTCGAGAAAGGCGGCGGGCTCCGGCCAGAACGAAGGAATCATGGCTTCAGCCATCGTAGTCGAGTCGCCCGCCTCGAACATGGCCTGCCGCTCAAGTGTGTTTACACTCCGGGTCGCAACGCGAACGATACGCGCCTCGCGATCGACGCCACGGCGAGGAAGACGGCGGCTATTCGCTATAATGACCGGCTATTCGATCCAGAAATGATCCGGTGAATTTTCTCCCGGCGCGTCCGGGTACGCCGCAGGCCAGGCGCTCGACGGAGCGCCCACACATCGGCCCCCCAGGGGTGAATTGGGCGGCTGCGCGATGAACATCCTCTTCGCCATGTACGGCGACTTCGAAAGCAACAGCGCGCACCCCATGGCGCTGCATGCGCGCGAGCTGGCCGCCGCCGGGCACGACTGCGTGGCCGCGGTGCCCTCCAACGTCCAGTCGGCCGACTCCCTGGGCCCGCGCAGCTTCCGGCCGGTCCTCTACGGTGAAGCGCTCGATCATCCTGAACGGCTCTTTCGCGACGGGCGCCCGGCCGACATCCTCCACGCCTGGACGCCCCGCGAGGGCGTGCGCAAGTTCGTCACGGCCTACCTCGCCCGCCGGCCGACGCCGTGGGTGGTGTACCTCGAAGACAACGAACGCTGGATCGCGAACACGGCGCTCGCGCTCACGGGCATGCGCGAAGAGACGATCCTGCAGCACACCGGCGAGGTGATCTCGACGTGGACGCCGGACGGCGTTCCCCACGTGCTGCGCTACGAGTCCTTCGTCGGGCTCGCCGATGCGGCCGTGGTGATCCAGGACAAGCTGCGCCCCGACGTGCCGCCGTGGGTTCCCTGCTCCACGGTCATGCCGGGAGTGGACCTCGAGGCCTTCGCCCCGCGTCCGCCGGATCCGGCCTTGCGGCAGCGTTACGCAGTAGCGGGGGACGCGCGCGTCATCGTCTATCCCGGCGGGCTCAACGACTTCACGCGGCCGGGCCTCGAGGCGCTCTGCCGCGCCGTGGGAATGATCAACGCCGCGGGCACTGCCTGCACGCTGCTTCGCTCCGGCCCGGTCGCGCTCGATTTCCTCGATCGCCTGCCGCCCGAGGCCGCCGGCGCGGTGCGCGACCTGGGCGCGTTGCCGCGGTCGGACCTGCCGGCGCTCTTCTCGCTCGCCGACCTCTTCGTGCAGCCGGGCAAGCCCGATCCCTTCGAGGACCTGCGCCTGCCGGGCAAGCTGCCGGAGCTCTTCGCGAGCGGGCGCCCCGTGGTGCTGCCCGAGAGCAATATCGCCTCGATGCTGCGCGACGGCGTCGATGCGGTGTTCCATCGCACCGGCAGCCCCGAGGAGATCGCCGAGAAATGCCTGGCCCTTTTCGCCGACCGTGAGTCCGCGGAGCGCATCGGGGCGGCGGGGCGGCGCTTCGCCGAGAAGCACTTCGACCCCCGGAAGCAGGCGGCCGAGCTGGAAGCCGTCTACGAGGCCACGCGCGCAAGGTTCCTGCCCGACCTCGCGCGGCGCCTCTGGGGCGCCGAGGCAGAGTCCCTGGACAGCCGCGCGTTGCTCGCAAGGAAGCTCGAGCTCCTCGCCGACGAGGACGCGAAGGCCGGCGCGATGCTGCGCGTGCACGCGCGCGGGATCGAGTCCACCCTGGAACGAGAGCGCGGGCTGGAGATCGGCATCGGCGTTCGCGATCGCGAGATCGCCACGCTCAAGGACGAAGTCACCGCTCGCGATGGGCACATCGCCAACCTGCAACTCGCGGCGGTCGATTCGCAGGCCTACATGGACGAGGAGGTCGCCGGGCGCGAGAAGCACATCG
>Ga0111538_10001419_pt1 | contig 33548 bp, 30 predicted proteins | sample SoiMethybrSBSTD1_FD_79669 | JGI IMG/M metagenome (GOLD analysis project Ga0111538, IMG submission 79669) | Bulk soil microbial communities from a Populus tree surrounding site in Tennessee, USA - Soil MetaG P. TD hybrid SBSTD1 (version 2)... | ecosystem: Environmental > Terrestrial > Soil >...
TCGCCGAAAACATTCGCGAATTGAGTGATATTCATGATGCCGTTGCCTCCACGGGCGTCCGTTTGATGGTTATCTCAAACAGACGAAGATTTCGACCATCCCTTTGCCGGATGCGAGCGACTCCAATGCCTTCCCAATCAACGTCCCCGGGCGGTAAATGGGCTGTCCGTCCACGACGATGGGCTTTGCTTTCATGGCGTGCCCGGGGACTGATGAAGAAGTCAGCAAATCCCCTCTTTCAATCGGGCCATTTTCATCCGTGACTTTGCAAGGCACGCGACCGGACAGGGCAACCGGATAGGGGAGCCAGCCGGGATTGGGCGGTTGTGAGTCAGGGTTTGAGTTCAACAGGACTCCGGGCTGGGTTGAAATCACGCCGATGACCAAATCATCATTAGCCCGCCCGGATTGAACTATTCGATCCTGGTGTTTATCAAGACAAACTACGTCGCCTGCGGCGAGATCAAGATCGGAATAATAATTTTCGGCCAGGTCAAATGGTCCTGAGTAATACCCGGCGCGCGACCACATTGTGCCTTCTGCCTCAACATCCCACGTGTGAACGCCACCATACCAGCCCTGACGAAGAGGCATCGCAGAAAATCCCACAGTGCCAACACGACCCGCGATCATGGTGTCGCCGCTCGCTAGAATCGTCATGCGCGAAGACGAGTTGGTAGCAAAACTCAAAGGGTGATTTCCCTTTGTGCCCACGACCATTCCGGGAGGCGCTCCCCACCAGCCCCACTCGTGCGCCACGACGCGCGCATCGATGGTGTTCGTGCGCACCGAGAGTTTGGTGTGGTTGACGCCCACCAGGTCTAGTACCCGGTTCCACTGTTCCGAGTTCTCAGGGGCGATGGTTCCGATACCGACGTTACCAGTCTTATCAATCGTCATTCTGGTTGGGCCGTTGGCCGTGAAAAAACGTAGATCGTGATTTGATGAGGTACCCAACCATCCGCCCTTGGTCGTGGTCGAGTTGCCGGTCCCGACAAAGGTAGTGAGCGAAACCTCCCCGTCCGTGTGAGTGACGCCGTAGTCGGACGTCGCCGTCTGCACGGTTAGCTTTGTGCCGGGGGTGATTGTCCCGATGCCGACGTTGCCATTGGAATCAACAGTAATATCAGGATTGTTGTCTCCGCTGCTAAGAAAGAGACCCGCTCCGGCAGATGGATTAGACCAGATGCGTCCTTTTTGACCTCCACCGGCGCTCCGGAAGAGGATAGCGCCAGCATTTTCCGGTGTAGCCGTCGCAGCTTTAAACAATAGATCGCCGTTATTAATCTCCAGTTTGGCTCCTGGAGTAGGTGTCCCGATGCCGACGTTGCCGTTGGGCAGGATGCGCAGCTTCTCGGTCGCCGCTGGCGCGCCGGTCAGAAACCGGATGTCGGCGACTGCCCGCAACTGCCCGGCGTTTTGAAAGAAGACCTCGCGCTGATCTCCCAGCTTGAGGCTGCTGTCTTGAAACGTCACCTCGTTGGCCACGCCGCAGCTGAGCTTGGGCCAGGCAGTCTGGGGGATCGTGTCGTTTTTGACCGTGAAGACATCGGCGATGACTTCATCGAAGGTTTGAGGCATGGATTTTCCTTCCTGCTTATGATCGGTTGATCAGGCGCCGGATTTTTGAACTATCGGAATCGAGCCTGCTCCCTGGCTGTTTGCCGGATGGTCCTGCGTCTGGCTGTTCTCACTGGCCAGCATCTCTTCCAGGATTTGAATCGCGCCGCTGATACGCAACAGCGTTTCGCGCAGGCGAGTCTGTTGTCGATCCAGTTCCTGCAATTGCGATTGCCCTGTCTCGAACTCCTTCTTCAATTCGTCCAACCGAAGTTTCGCTTGTTCTAGCATCAGATCTTCCTTTCAAGAAATGAATAGACTGGTTATCGGTAATGGGTGTTACTGCAGCATGACCATGACGGGGATTTTGCCCTTTCCTGTTTTCAACGAGCCGAGGGCTTTGCCGACGATCGCGCCGGTAGCCTTGCTCTGATCGAGCGCTTTCTGAGCGTGGCCTTTGGTCGGGCTGGTGGTCAGCAGGTCGCCGATATTGATCGGGGCGATGTCGGCGTCAACCTTGCAATGGGCGAAGGCGCCGAGCGTCACCATCCACCCGATCTGCCCGGGTCCCACTTTGGTCCGATCGAGTCGCTCCAGCTCCTCTGCCGTGAACCTTTGCGGATGGGCGGGCTTGGCTTTGCGGGGCTTCTGAGCGGCTGTCATCGGCTTTTCGGCCGTCAACCCAAGAATCGCGCTCTCCTCTTGGTCTTCTACCTTAAGCTCTGCATACGTTTCGACGACGACCCCACAAACGCATCCATCATAGGCGCGTTGCGCCAGGTCTACTTCAGGGATTGGGATATTGTCATTCGGGCCATAGTAGAGCGCGGTCTGATTCCCCCCGATCACGACTACATCTCCCTGCTCAAGCGTCGCTCCAACTCGGTTGACGAACTGATCCATCACGTATCCGCCTTTGCCGCCGCCGATCAAGTTCCCGGTGAACCTGATGTCGCCCAGGACGTGCAATTTGGAAGATGGAACTGTTGTACCGACGCCGACATTGCCGCTGGGACCGATTGTAAGATGATGGAGAGCGAATCCGGTCCGATCACTGAAAATAAGACCCCCGTCGGCTGCCGATGTAAAAATTGCCCATTTCTTTCCCAGTCCGGTATCTTCCAGCATATAAGCCGGAGTCAGCGACCCGGCAATGTGTAAGACCACTCTATCAGCGGCGATTCCGTTCGGGGTGATGTTGAGGCCGAAGCTCCCTTTCGGAGTAACAAACAATTTATCTCCACCGGACCAGAGCCGCGCTGTTCCACCCGTGGAGTAGAGAACCCATCTCTCGCCATTGGTTGGAGAGTTCACGAGCCCCACGGTTTCCCGGTTGCCGAAGGAGAAGCCGGCTCCTGATCCTCCGCTGTGAATTTCATCCGGTTCGACATGCAGCGCGCGCATCGGAGCCGCCGTCCCGATACCGATGCGGCCACTGGTGACCGTCAGCCTTTCGGCGCCAGCCTGTACCAGGCCGATCGAATCGTCCGCGTCATTGCCGATGCCGATCTGCAGCTTAGTCGTCTCTCCCGCAGTCACGAAGTAACGAATGAAAGCCTCATCGCCCACGCCGCCGCCAGGATTGGGAGGGAATTGAATGCCCGATTGATTGTTGTTACCGACAGCGGGCATGATCGCGCCGCCAGTGACCTGCAGCTTGGCAGCCGGAGTCTGCGTCCCGATGCCGACGTTGCCGTTGGGCAGGATGCGCAGCTTCTCGGTCGCCGGCGCGCCGGTCAGGAACCGCAGATCGGCGACTGCGCGAAACTGCCCGGCATTTTGAAAGAAGACCTCGCGCTGATCTCCCAGCTTGAGGCTGCTATCTTGAACCGTCACCTCGTTGGCCACGCCGCAGGTCAGCCTGGGCCAGGCAGTCGAAGGGATAGTGTCGTTTTTGATGGTGAAGATATCGGCAATAACTTCATCGAAAGTAGTAGGCATGAATTTTCCTTCCCGCTTATGTTTGGTTGATCACGCGCCGGAGTTTCGCACCGAATCGGAGCATACGAGATTGGGGCAATCAGGACGAACCACAGATCAACGCAGATCAGGTAGATGCGCGCAGATTATCCGCGTCAATCTGCTAAATCGGCGTTCATCCGCGGTCTAACTGGCTACATTGGCAATGACTTCATCGAAGGTTTCAGGCATGACCCTTCCTTTCGGTCTCCACACGTCGTTCGAGCTGGCCGACCTTGGCATGCAATTCGTGGAGCGCCTCGAGCAGCAGGACTGTCAGCTTGCTGTAATCGATCGCTTTGTAGTCATAATCTCCGACGGTCATGACCATCTCGGGGAAGACGGCTTCCAATTCTTGCGCGATGATTCCGATCTGCCGCTCTCCCATTGGCGTGCCGAATACCTCATATTTCTCATTCCAGTCGAACGATACCGCCCGCACTTGATCGAGTCTCTCCAATACATCGGACATCGGTTCGATGTTGGTCTTCAATCTCGCATCCGACGGAAACATCGCTCCGGCGGCGATCAGCGGGCCGGATACATGCAGTTTGGCCTGAGGGCTGGTGATGCCGATTCCGACGTTGGCTCCCTGAGTGATGCTCATGATCTCGAAGGTCCCGGGACTGTTGCCGTGCGAGATGCGCAAACGCCCCAGGGGACGCCCACCGGCGGGCCCGTTGTCGATGTGAAACCAGGCGAATCCATCCGGCGGAAAGAAAGTGATGGCGCCGGCTGAACTGAAATCCAGCCCGGTTGCGATGCGGCCAAAGACATGCAGTGGAGTTCGGGGAGCCGCCAGCCCGATGCCGACGCTGCCTCCCGGAGTAATAAACATTTTATCCCAGCCGGACCAGAGGCGGGCGATTCCGCCTGACGAGTACCATACCCATCTCTCGCCATTTCCTCCCGATTCCACAAAACTGCCGGTCTCGCGGTTGCTGAAAGAGAGGCCGCCTCCAAATCCCCCGCTGTGAATTTCAGTCCCCTCTACATGCAGGGCGCGCATCGGAGTCAGGGTCTGGATGCCGACGTTGCCCGTGACATTCAGCGATCCATTGACTTCCAGGTAATCCCAGAGCTTGACCGAGCGTCCCCTGGTTGTTCCGGCACGCCCAAGAATCATCAGTCCATCATGGCTGGCCGAATTCTCGATCGCCGCGAATCCCGCCGTGTTGCCGATCCCGGTATGATTGTGGTCGGTCTTGGTGAAGTAGATGTCCGAACTTCCCGCTCGGATATCTCCTCTCACATCCAGTGTTCCTTCAGGCGTCGTGGTTCCGATGCCGACACGACCATTGATGACCGTCAACCTCTCGGCGCCAGCCTGCACCAGTCCGATCGAATCGTCCGCATCATTGCCGATGCCGATCTGCAGCTTGGCTGTCTCTCCCACAATCGTGAAGTAACGAATGAAGGCCTCATCGCTGGTGGCGCCGCTCGGGAACTGGATGCCAGCCTGATTGCTGTTACCGGTTGCAGGCATGATCGCGCCGCCAGTGACCTGCAGCTTGGCGGCCGGAGTCTGCGTCCCGATGCCGACGTTGCCGTTGGGCAGTATGCGCAGCTTCTCGGTCGCCGGCGCGCCGGTCAGGAACCGAAGGTCGGCGGCGGCTCGCAACTGGCCGGCGTTTTGAAAGAAGATCTCGCGCTGATCTCCCAGCTTGAGGCTGCTGTCTACAAACGTCACCTCGTTAGCCACGCCGCAGGTGAGTTTGGGCCAGGCGCTCTGGGGAATAGTGTCGTTTTTGACCGTGAAGACATCGGCGATGACTTCATCGAAGGTTTGAGGCATAACTTCTCCTTTAACGCAAGTTCGATCTATAGTCTCGCTATAGTCTCTGGCGAATCAGATAAATTCGATGCGAATACTGTGGTCCGTAAGATTGGGATCGACATTAAAGACCTCGACGGTCGCCACGCGCCGCGCCGTTTCGGATACCAATCGAAAAACCGCGTGGCCCTTCTTGAGTTTGATGGAGTTGATCTCTTCATGACCGTCATCGCTGAATAGAGTGCCGTAGTTGGCGCGCAGGTAGAGCAGGTCGTTATCCTTATTGGCTTGCTGTGGTTCCCCCTGGTGATCAACCTTCTGCACGGTGATGGTCGCGAATGACTCGCCGTCGGCGGCGATTTCGGGCACGCCATCGACCGGATGGACGTCCGTGGCATCGCAACTGACCTGCAGGAATGAGATCTTGGGTTCTTCGATGGCGATTTGCAGTTTGCCCTTCGGCGTTTCGCGCAATATCAGCCGATCGAGCGGCGTGGTGATCAAAGCGGCGGCCCGTACTCGATCGGTTACCTGTAGCGCGTCGTATTTGTTAGGCGCTTCGGCATTGACTAACCCTTTGACCACTTCTTCGAGGGCATAATCTCGCTCGAGGTCCGTCTCGCTGTCAGCGCTCATACCGACTACCTGGTGATCTTTTTTACGGTAGATGACCCACATATAAATCTCCTTAAACCAGTTTTCAGTTTTCAGCTTTCAGTTTTCAGCTCCAACCAGTTTTCAGTTTTCAGTTTTCAGTTTTCAGCAAAGTGATCTTCACCCCTGACTGAAAACTGAAAACTGAAAACTGTCACTATTAGCCTAGCCCCAATATGTGAAGGGTTACGGTAAAGTTAGCCAGCGCGACCGCGGGGGCGACGGGAGTCCTGGTAAACGTGACGACGAATCCCGTAGCTGTCAGGCTCGTGATCGCGACAGTCAAGCTCTCGCGCTGAGCCGGGGGGCCGACGGCGTTGTCAGCAATGTCTGTCGTGAAGAGCGTCGTGGTGCTGACGAAGTTACGGCAGAGCCAGTCAATGGGGGCGGCAGCGGTAAACCTGGTTACGCCGAAACTGGAGCTGCGCTGGGTGATAGTCCCGGCCGTGTCGATAACAGCGAAACCGGAGACACCGCCACCGTAGGTCCGGCCCCCCAGGTTCGCCTCTACGAGTCCGGTCACCAGGACGAGTCGGGGTTGAAAAGTGAAGGCCAAGGTCTGAGTCGCGCCGGTCGCATTCGCCTGCGAGAATGTTGCCGTCGCAAACGCCCGTTGGCGCAGATCGTATGCAGTAGCCAGGAGCGCCCCGATCTGTGCGGCGGTGGTGTTATGTGGGTTATCGGTACGGGCGGAGTGGCTCTCGCCGATGGTGATCGTGTTAGCGCCATCATTGGGAACGATGGTGATCGCATTCGCGTTGACCAGGTCTATATTGCCGCCGGGATTGAGCACGCCATCGACGCTGGTGATCCCCTGGGTGGCGGAAGCCGCGATCGTGATGTTGCGGTTGGTCGGGTCCGGGGTAATGATAATCCCCGCGCCTTGGACCAGGTCGACGTTACCGCCGGGATTGCTCACACCATCGATGCTGACGAGCCCGCCTTTGGTCAATACTGTCTGGCGCACGCCGCCATCGAGGATGGCGCCGATATTGCCCGGAACGTTGCGGCTCCCGTCCAGCTGGAAGGTGGCGAGCCGAATGACGCTGCCGTCGGTCGGCGGAGGCGCCGTGACAGCCTGGATGACCGGCTGTTCGGTGAAACGGGTGATGCCGGTGACGCCGGCGTTGGTCTTCTGATCCGCCAGTAGCTGTAGCTCTTGATAAGCGATAGTGATGAAAACAGTCGAGTTTGCCGGGAAGAGCGCGGCATTGCTCAGGTCAACATCCTGGCTTGGGAGAGGGGGCTCTGGAGGGGGGAGCACAATCATCTCACGCCCGGAACTATCGATCGCGACGCCGGGGCTGACTCTCACCGCGTTGTTGTTGAGTTTCGTGACCACCAACCCCTCGGCGATGCCGAAAGTGTGCATCAGCCGATTGAGGCGTCGGCGCAAGTCTATGTGATAATTCTGTTCATCGGTAAAATCCCCTTCGAGCAGAAACTGGTGGTCGAAATAATGAAGTCGCTTGATTGCCATGTTCATTCTCCTCTGCGTTTTGGTTGGTTGGGTAGCCTACACCAGAGGCACCAACAGCGTGTCCACGCCAATGGTGGAGCGCACGCCGATTTGCATCGGGTCGTGCACGATCTCCAACTCGTAATCCGTATATGCCGGTTTTTGCAGTTCGATCAGCGCACTGGCGGTTTGCGTCTGGCGCTCCACGGTTTCGGCATTGGGATTGGCCAGGGTCACGCGGACATGGAAGAAATGCGGCGCGCCGCCTTCGATCTGTGTATCTTCACCTATGGTGGAATGAACACCGATCTGAAACTCGGTATTCGCCCCCTCGGTGATCACCGGGCTCAAGCCAGTGTATATTCGTAGCAATTCGGCTACATTCTCTTTGGTCCCTCGCCTGCGATAGAGGGGGACGATGTTGGAGAGGAAGTCCCGTTTCTGCCCAGCGTCCCAGTCGGCGCGCAGGCTAAGCGCGACCCAGTTCGCCAGCCATGATAGAAAGTCCTCCCTCGTCTCTAATGGATCGAAGAGGTCGGCGAGCTTCGCAATAGTCTCTTCCAGGCCCTCCGGCGGATCCGGCTCGTGGCCGGTCACCCCCGGCAGGCCGGTCAAGACCTGTTCAAAGGCCAGCAGAAAACGGCCGAGAAACAGCTCCTCGCTGAAGATCGCCGGCAGGTTTTGCAGGTAGCTACTCGTAGCTTTCGGATCGATTGGCATCGCACTCACCTCAAGCCGCCATCAGGCCCGGTTGGACCAGTGGGCTATAATGCCTGGACTGTCACATCAGTCGTCGCCATCTGGGCCGTCACCAGTTCGTATGGTCTCACCTCGATACCGACCAGCTCGGCCGCGGCATTGTTGATCCGGCGCCCGGGCGTGGGAGAGGTCAAGGTGACGGCTGTCACGTAATCGACTCCGGGAAGTTGGTCGATCAGACTGAAAATCTCCGAGATAAACACATTTCGCCCGAAGGGCCACCCATCCGCGTCATCTCCGCCAGAGAGCGGGTTGAGAAACTTCTTCACTGCATCCACGACTGCCTGTTTCAGCGGCGCCTCCTCTGCATCGGGCAGTGGAACGACCGTGGTTGTAATTCCGACCGTCAAGAATTGAGGTCCGATCACGTGCAATCGAGTCGTCAACAGCAACCGCGGTGTCAGATAATTTTTGACGGCAGTGATGAGCCCTGGCAGGTCCGGCTCCGGGTTCGCCTTCGGAAGAATGGTGACGGTCACGTGGCCGGCCTTCTCGCGATCCGGATTCCTCTCGAAATCGAGACGCGGCAGGCACTTGACACGCGCCACCCGCGCGTCGGCCTCCAATGTCAGCGCTTCGAAGTCCGCGCTGGAGACGGCTCGATCCAGCTTCCGCAACTGCAGAATCGTCCGTGGCGCCTCTGCCGCGATCTCCTCCGGCGTCAGTTGATCCGGATCCTTTCCCAGCGGGTTCCAATCGGGCCCGTTCAACAGCTTGAGGAACGAAAGAACGTTTGCGGAGGTGACGCGATTGAGCCGGTAGATCAACATCTCGCTGAGAAAGGCGAAGAGTTCGACCAGCGTGATGCCCGGATCCGAAGGGTTGTGGTTGGTCCACTCCGGCGCGTAGGTCGGGATCAGACCACGGGCCTCTTCGACCAGGTCGGCATATCGGCGGTCATCGAGATTTGGCAGTTGCAGCGGCATATTTACTCTTCTTCAAAGACAAAGCTGATCGTGTGCGTGCCGGAGAAGACCAGGAACCGTCCGGTGTCACTCACACCGAGTTGATCCTCATCCTCCAAAATCAAAAGCGACCGAATGTGATCGACGCCGGGCACGGCCTCGATCAGGGCGTACAGATCCGAACGATGCGGTCTACGGCCGAAATCCCAGCCCGCGCCATCCAGTCCGCCGGTCAGTGGGTGCAGAAAACCGGCGAGTGTCTGTTGAATGGCCTGCTCGACCGCAGTCGCGCCCTCCAGGGAGACGAGCGCGATCTCCAGCGTCACATCGACGCGGACATAGAGAGGCCCCACTACCGAGACATGTGAAGTCGGTATGCTGTGTGCTTCCAGGTAGTCCTGAACCCGGCTCAGCAGTTCCAGGCTCGGCAACGGTTTGGCTTCGGTGGAGCGCGGGACGATGATGACGCTGACTTCGCCGAGCGTCTTCGGTAGCTCGCCGAGAGGATCTTCGACCAGATCACGCAATGGAACAGATTTGGAGCGAGCCACATCTGGAGAGGCCAGCATGGCCAGGTCTTCATAATCCTCGACTGTGATGGCTCGGCCACCGTGGCGGATTGTGCGTGGCGAGCGCATGATCAATGAATCGATCGCTTCGGCGTCGGCTCCTCCGGCCGAGGCCTCAGTGTTGGTCACCTTATCTACGTAGGGCACCGTGGTCTTCAATTGCACGATCGTCCCTTCAGCCCTATTACCAACCTTGCCGCCGCCGATCTGGTAACGCGCCAGACGGATGTTGCCCGCGCCGATCGGGGGAATCAGGCCATTCAATCCATTTCCGAAGCGAATCTCACCGGTCAGGTGATCGATTACGTAATGGCGGCTGCGCGGAACCGAGGCATAAAAATCCGGCGCCTCGTGCCATCGCACCCAGATATCTTTGGGGCGGCCGGCCGCATCGGGAATGATCGTGATCGCATCCTCACCCTCTTCTCGGGTGATCACCTCCAACTCCGCGGCCGAGGGCATCTCCAGTTCCCGCACCTCGAGGCGCGGCCCTGTCAGGACCGGCGACTGTGTGGTGCGGAACTTTTGCCCGCTGCTCCCATCGCTCGAACCGAGAATCTCGTTGCGGAGAGTGACGGTCTGCGACGCCATCGTCGTGTTGAGCAGCATGCGGCGCAATCTCGGGGTCAGAGCGAACTCGCCCCTCTCCCATCGGACCCGCAGCCAATAGCGCGACGGCTGGCCGAACTCTTCGTGAGAGGCGAAATCGGACGGCGCCAGAAATTCGATAAGTCCGGGACGGGTGAAGTTCTCTGTCTCGTCGAGAACCGTCAAACCGGACCACTGCCGGCCATTCCAATACTCCCAGACCAGACGCAATCGCTCCTCCTGCACTGCCTCCAGGCCCGCGATCGTGACGAGATCAGCCGCGTACTCGACACCAGGTTCAGTCGAAATCTCGAGTTTCAGAAAACGGCGATCACTCGCGCCCAATGGCGTGGCAGGCGGGACTGTGACCTGTACTGCTACTTCCTGCGATTCTCCGGCTGCCAGAGTTATCGCCAGCGGAGGCGCGGATGCAGGTGACCAACGCCCGCCGAAGGCGCCGAAAGTGAATGTGGCCGACCCCGCCGAAGCGTTGGTCACCAGGAATTCATGACTGACCGCCGAAGCAGGAGCGCCGAATCTCTTGCTGCTCTCCGGTGAAATCGGAGCGGCCAGCTCGCCGTATCTGAGGCCGGCGACAGCCGCATAAAGGCTGATCGTGCGGTTGGGGAAAGTCGTTCGATTCGGCGGCAGGGTGAAACCAAGATAGAATGCCGGCTTTACATCTTCCACCGGCGTGAAAGGCGCAAAGGTCGAGGTCAGAAGCTCGCTTCTATAGAGAAAATTGTTGAAGGGCAGCACCGCCTCCGGCGCTTCCTGACGGCTCAGGTTGTATCCGACCCTGATCGAATTGAGTATCGGCGGCCTGAACGTGGCGGGGAAGAAGTTGAAGCCGGCGCTGGGGTTCCCCGGCTCCCTCGGTTCGTAGCGCGCCTCCACGCCATAATTGCCGGCGGCGATGCGCACGCGAAACCAGTAATTGTCTACTCCATTGACGATCGTGGACGCGATTGCTGCCGGCAACCTGAACCTCACCTCTCCGCTCCTGGTCAGGGCATTGGTCGAATCACCGAATTCATTCGCAATGGGTTGTTGTGGCCCTGTCGGGGTGGACCTTCCCATTTCGACCCACTTTGAGCCGTCCCACACCTCCCACACCAGCCTGAGATCGGTCGAAGGCGGCGGCGGCGGCGGCGGCACGCCAGGTAGCGGATTGGCCACTTCTATCGGCAGAGTGATCAAGGCGCTCGCGGTCGATAGAGCCTCGCGATGTGACAGATAGAAGGTATCGCTGAATTTCGGTTTCTCTCCGAAGGGCAAAAAGCCTTTGGTCAAATCGACCGGCAGGAGATTGGTGAATGCCTGCTCACCGTTCAGGTCCGTGCGATTCACAACCACTCTCATCTGGATCGTCTGGATTTGCGGCAAGTGGGTGGCGCGTATCATATTGTGTTGACGCTCGCTCGCCTGGGTGATCGGCGTTAACAGGCGGCATCGCAGCCAGCGGTTTTCGACCAGATTGATCGCGCTCGCCGGAATATCCTCCGTCGAACCAAAATCTACGGTTCCCGACTGTTGCAGACTGTTGGTCGAGTCGTTGTTCTGCAGCGGTGTTCTATCCTGCCATTGCGTGCCATCCCAGAATTCCCATTTCAGCGTCCGTGCGTCCAACTCATCCGGCGGCAACGTTGCCAGCGTGAAGATGAGCCTCAGATTGTTGATCTGGGGAAAACCCAGAAGCCGGTTGTGCCCGATATAGAGGATGTGTTCGATCCGATTCAATCCTTGAAAGATCGGCACTCCGGCCGCCGCCGGGGAGGCGATGATGGCGCTGTCATCGCCATACTTGTCCTGCTCCGGATCACGAACGAAGAGCGAGGCCAACTGGGCCGCGGTGACGATCAACTCGTGCTCGGTCTCGAAGATGACCGGTTTTTTTTCGCCCTCTAGAGGCGGCGCGGCTGCCTGTGTACCGGCAGGCGCCAGGCCATCGACGGTGCTGCCCGCGGCCAGAAAGAAGGTCAGCGGAACTCGCGCCGGCTGGGGCGACAGGAGAGAGGCCCCAAGCAGGTCGAGGAAAGCGAGAAAATTCTTCTGTGGCGTCTGGTTGAGCCGCTGAATGGTGATCTCGGCTAAACGCGCGAAGATGCCGATCAGCGCGCCGCTGACGCCGGTGGGCTGCCCGGTCACAGGGTCGAACTCTTTCCAGTCCGGGGCATAGACTTTGATCAGGTCCCGCACCTTGAGAGCGATATCGTTGGCCGTGCGCTGGTCTATATTGGGTGGCAGAATTGTCATCGGGTTGCGCTTCGCTCCAGATAGAAGGGGTAGACCAGGTTGAAGGCGTTGTTGGTGGCTCGCACCTCGTAGTCGATGCTGATCAGCAGGACCTCGCCGCCATTACTGGGTTGGACCTGAATGCCACGGACATCGATTCGCGTCTCGAATTGCAGCAACGATTCTCGAACCGATTGAGCTATACGGCTGGCGGTCGAAGCAGAATTGACTTCGAAGACCAGATTGTATATTCCGCAGCCGAAATCCGGGCGCATGACTCTTTCGCCCTTGGCCGTGCCGAGTATGATGAGGATCGACTGTCTGACGCTCTCTTCATATGCCGCGAGCTTGATCTCGCCCTGGTTTTCACCTTCCGTTTTAAGATCGATCGGAAAGCTCCAGCCGACCCCAAGAAATGTTTTGGGCATAACTTGTCCTCTTCAGCCGATCAGGACTGACCCCGAAGCGACCACCTGTCCGATAGGCAAATCCGCCGGGTCATTGCAGGTTTCAGCAATGTCGCCATTGCGCGCCGCCATCTTTCCGTTGATCTTGACCGTGGAGCTGCCGACCTTGATCGTCGCCTTGTCGGCCGGAGGGCTTTGAAAAGACGTCCCTGGCGGAGTCGGAATGTGCGGCGGCGTGTTGTCCGCCGTACTGTCCACGGTTGCCGCGGGCATCTTCATGATGTTCACGTCACTGCTCAAATTGCCGTTGATGATCCCGACGAAAGGATGTGGCAGCGGCGTCGGCGTCGGTGGCGCGCCCGGCACTATCACGATATGCGTATCGGTGGCGGTGATCTGATCGCCCTGTTTTGCTGCTGGTTGACCCATAAAACAGTTTTCAGTTTTCAGTTTCGAGCAGTTTTCAGTTTTCAGTTTTCAGCAGGTCGGAACTGAAAACTGAAAACTGAAAACTGTTAATTTATATTGACCGTTGAGCCTTTGATGTTCATCGTGCCGCTGGCTTCGACGTCCATCCCGGCCCCGGATTTGATCGTGGTGGCGTCCGACGAAGATTTGATTTCGATCTCCTTCGCGTCCAGCGTGATCTTGCCTTTGGAGGCCGAGAGCGTGATGTCTTTATCGGTCGTGATCGTGATCGTGTTATTGGCGGTATCGAAGACGATGCTGTTCTTTTCGCTCTTGTCGATGATCTCGATCTTCTCTTTGTCTTTTTCGTCGTTGAGCCGGATGATATGCCCGCTGCGCGATTTGATGACCCGTATGTTATTCTCGCCGTTCTCGTTCGGGTCCGGCGGGGCATCCTTGCCGTTCCAGAGCGAACCGATGACGACCGGGAACCGCATATCGCCGTGCTCGAATGCCACCAACACCTCGTCTTCGAGCTCCGGCAGGAAGTAGATGCCACGCCCTTCGCCCGCCATGGGAGCGGCGACTCGCGCCCAATTGCTTTCATCGTCTTTGCCCAGCCATGGGTAACGCACTTTCACTCGCCCCATCTTCCCTACATCATCGTTGTTGTTGGTGACGACCCCGATGACTATGCCGGTGATCCGCTGTGTCTGTGGCGCTCGGTCGTCGATCTCGCTCATCACGTCAAAGAGATTCATGAAGCGTTCCTCCGAACGGTGAACCGTGTTTTGTAACCGTCTTGCGACGAATATGAATGGACTGCGGACGTAATATAGTACTTGCCGCTGAATCGCGTTCCCACGCCTTCGATTTTGATGACCGCCCCGGAGCGCAGGTCCGTTCGTCCCCGGCAGACCCCCTCGCCGGAGATCAGTTCGAGCACCAACTGGTTGAGACGGGCTTTGGCCAGTTGATCAGCTTCGGCCTGCGTCGCCACGGGGTACGAGCCCAAAAGTTCGACGGCTGCGCCGAATGCCTCTTCGGCCAGAGCCGCCCCGCTGGATTGTCCCCCCATGGTAGAAACCACATCACCCGACTTAGACTGGCCGACCAGATCCTCTTTGTCCTTCGGACTCCAGCCCAAGACCGACACTTCTGTCGCCTGGCTGGCTGATGAGAGCCTCGGAGAGAATTCAAGCAGGTCGTCCTCCATCGATATGGTCAAGACCTCGCTTTGCGCATTGCCGACCGGGCGAAAGAAGAGAGTCTTGTCTTCGACCACTACCTCGTACTGGATGCGGCTGGCGCGCTGGCACAGGAAATCCAGATCGGTCTGGTTGGCCTGCAGGACGTAATCGTGCACCGTTCCACTGTCTTCGGCTTGCGCGGTCAGGCTCGCCTCGCTGGCGATCTTCGAGGCGATCTCGCTGTCTTTTTGTGTAAGGAAGGTGCGCGTCTTGCGGCCGCGCAGCAGGCGGTGGCGGCGGTCATAGCCGCGTACCGTCAGACCCGGCCGTCGATTCATGGCGAACTCCGGCTCCAGCGCGGTAATCTCTCCGATCAATAATGTCTCCAGGTCGTCCACATAACCCAATTTGATTTCGACCACATTGCCGAGGGAGAACAGATCCTGATCATCAATCCACGGAACCTCCTCATCGAGTTCGACAGAGCTGACCAGCTTGAGCGTAAACATGCTCGGGTATTCGACGCTCAGATCCACTCCGACTTCCGTGACATGCGCGCGCGCGTCCGGCGGCAGCGGCGTGCTGTTGATACTGACCTCGAAGTCTGGACCCAGTGGATGACGAGTATCTGCGACCGCCATAGGATTCGGCCTCTCAATTCAATTTCGGTATATTCAGCCGCAACCCGACGAGCAGATGGCGAGGATCGTCAAGCTGGTTGGCTTCGGCGATGACGCGCCAGAGCGCCGGATCGCGGTAGACTTCGGCGGCGATGCTGCTCATGCTGTCGCCGCGTTTGACCATGCGCGTCGTGAATTCCGGATCGGTCTCGTGCTGGTCTATCTCGGTATTGAGGAACTCTTTGAATGTGACGTTCAAGGTTGCCCGCACCGGCTTGCCATCCGCACGGAAGAGCGTGAATCTTTGTGTCAGCTGGCTGACGACGCCGATGAAAGGAAAATTGTAGAGGTCCTGGGAATCGTCACCCCACGTGATCTGGACGAGCGGCGGTTCTCTGCCGTCTCGTTTAAGACGCGTCAGTGCAACCACTTTGTTCGTCTCGACGCGGACATCGCTGTCGGGTGTTTCAGTCACGTCATAGAAGAGTTCGAGCGTCAGATCACGGTTCGTGCTGCCGCCAAATCCGAGCGTCGAGGCGTTCAGGTTATTACTTACCTCAGCATTCCAGGTAAGGGACTTGCTGATCGAATAGGTGTTCGGATTGAATAGCACTTCGAATTCATCGATCTCCGAGGTCTCCTCTGGTGTGATCGTCAGTTTGGCTAACTCCATCCTCTCCTCCCTCTGCGCTCGCACTCCACCGCCAGTTGGCGCGCCAGAATGCGGCTGACCTGTTCGGCGAGTTGCACAACATCATGGTGACTGACCGGCGGGGCGCCAGGCGCCTTCACCGCTGCCGTAACGATCTCGGTGTTAGTAACCGGCATCGATCCGGCGGCGTCGGTTTGACGCGCCACCTTCATCTCCCCGGCTGTGTTGATGGACGATGGCGATCCGCTTCGATCACCGCCGCCGACCCCCGTGCCGACCCCCGGTCCCACAGCGGTGCGCCAAACCAATGGCGGATTCGGAGCGATCGATGAAGCAACGCGGATCTCCGAAGTAGCCGCCGCTTGTTGATCGGTCACACCAGGCATCGCTGTTTGCGGGTTCGCGTCCTTGCCGGTTCTGGATGCGGTAGCAGTCACTCCGCCCGTTGATTGCCGCTGAACCAGCGGCAGGGAAGGCGGCGAGTTGACTGCAGTCGGTGATGCTCCTGTTTCCTCCTGCCCGGCTGGCGTCTTTACCGGAGAGGTGATCCGGTTTGTGGCGCCTTCGACTGCCGTTGGCAACGGCAATTCCTGCCGGATGCCGGTTGACGGGCTCGCCAATGGAATCTGCGTCGATGGCGGGAATATCTCGGGCGCGGTCAAATCCCGTGCTCTTGCCACTTTTACCGGTTTGGCATCCTTGCGTTGTACAAGCGGCGCCGGCGCCGAAGAACTCTCCCCGGTATCGACTGGCATGGACAGAGGCATGACCCGGACCGGTTGATTCACGCTAGCCGGCGGCGAATTGCCCAACGGTTGCGTGATCTCTCTATCGCTGGCTGACATCCTCTCTTCGCCCATTTCCGGCTGCGCGGGCGCTCCTTGTCTGGCAAGCGGATAGCCTCCAGTTTGTTGAGCAGGATTTTTCTCTGCTGCTCCGGGGGGGGTATCGCGGCTCTGCCTCTCGCCGCCGAGGACGCCGCTGCGGCCCCGCGGAGAACGCTGAGGCAATTCGGAGAAATAGCCGCGATTCCGGTCAACTCTTTGCGCCATATCGATGACCTCCGGGGCGGCCGAACCGGGCGCATTGACCGGGTTGATGGGAGTGTTCGTCTTCACCGCGGGACTATCGGATGACGGGAGCGATCTCTGCTCAACCTGGGACGGAGTTGCGATTCGAGATGTCGATTCCCGGGACTCTCTGTGGCGCCTGATACGGAATTTTTCCGGCTGCGCCGGCGCAACAGGAGAGGCCATGGTGGACCGTGGCTTGCTCACCTGTGCCATCTCGCGCGGCGATTGTGCGTGGCTCGATAATAGCGCGCCAGACTCCGCCGAAGCTTTTCCGGACGAGGTGAAAACAAGATTGGCCTGAGCAGCCCGGGAGTCCTCATCGTTTCCATAGCGCGTCCTCCAGTGATCGAGCAACGAGAAACGCTGTGCGACCCAGCCGGCAGCGCGCGCATAAAGCTGCTGTGGGTGTCGCACATCAATTATCCCGACAGGCTCGCTCCCCCGCCGCATAATGCGGGAAGCCAACTCCATAGGCGGCGCATCCTCACCCCGGCCCGTCTCGCTTTTGATGTCGGAATCTCCCATATCCTAAAACTGCTTTAAATTCCTAGAGTCCGAAAGAGACATCGAGAGAACCGGCGATCTCCGCGCCAATCCCGGCGAGGAGGTTGCTCAGTGATGGCCGGCTCAGGCCACGGTGCGCAAGCTCCACGCTCTCGAAAGCGACGGCGCCTGCCTCGGCCCGCAGATCCGGGCCCGTCCATTTGTAAGGGAATGCCTCCTTGAAATCCCACCACATGACCGGGATGCGTTGTTTGTCGAGCAGGTAGATGGTCCCATTTCTGCGTTCGATCTTTTCGTTGACCACATCCTGATGCCAGCTCCACAAGCCGTCGATTTGAGTCAGACCGTGTTTGAGGGTGAGCGGAGGGTATTTGGTCGGTCCCGCAAAGCGGTGTACGAATCCATTTTGACCACCTTCACGGTAATCGAAAAACTCGGTCTCCACCTGTAATCCGGAGCATTCGGAAAATCCGCCCGCCAGTATCCCCTCGATCTCGACCAGGAAATTGAAGACCTGATACGGATCGGCGCGGATACCCAGCAAGTTGGTGACGAGCCCAAAAGCCGCATTGAGTCCTAGTGAAGGCATGATGAAGTCTCCTTGGGAACAGTTTTCAGTAGACAGTAGACGGTTTTCAGCAGGACTTCTTCATTCACGACTGAAAACTGAAAACTGAAAACTGAAAACTGTTATTGCTCATTGAAACGCTGGTTGATCTTCGCGATCTCCGCAACCCAGCGCTGGCGCTCGGCATGTTCCAGCGCCAGAATTTGTTCGTGCGGCCAGTGAAAGTGATATGCAATATACGCTACCTCCTCATAGAGCCGCTCTAAGGGGTAGCGCCAAGCCCCCCCAGGCCGTTCAACTCCAATTCGAACTGCTGCTGGCAATGCGGGCATTGCGCTCGCGCCAGGTTGTGACCGTTTTCGTTGATGCGGCGATAGAGATCCTGAAGATGGGCGAGGTCGGCGGCGAACATGCCCTCGATGGTCTTCGGATTGATCTGCTCCAACGTCCCCAACCGGCTGATCACCCTCGAGAGGAGGATCACCAGCAGATAGGCCGGGTTGTTGTGGACCCGTGGGTCTTTGAGCGGCGCAATCTCATCGAAAGCCGTGGCCAGCCGCATGACGCCTTCTCTGTGCAGGGTACCATCGGCATCTACGTAACCCAGCGGCAGCGTGAACGCGAACTCGGTTTGCAACATAACGATCCTATCAGGGTTATGCGCGCTTCAACTCTTCGTGGGTGATCTCCAGGGTTTCGATCGCCACCGCCGTGCTGGTCGAGTTGAACGAAGGGCCGGTCCACTTGGTGGGCCAACCATTGGTGAAGTTCCAGCGAATCTTCTCCGCTCCCGCCTCGTCCAGCAGCACGATTGAGCCGTTTTTGCGCTCCGTTTTGCCATCGATCACCGTCTCGCGCCATTTCCACAACTCAGGTTCAGTGGTAATGCCGCGTTTGAGAGTGATCGGCGAATACTTGTTCATTCCCGACAGCTTGCGCACGTGATTCGGGTCGGTCCCCTCACGGTAATCGACTGCGTCGGTGCTCGCATCCAACCCGCCGACTTCCTGAAAACCGGCCTGGGTGATGCCGTCTATCTCCACCAAGAAATTGAAGCCGCGAAATGGATCTGTTCGACTTCCAGTTGGCATTGAGATTCCTCCTTGCTAAATAGTTTTTAGTTTTCAGTTTTCAGTTTTCAGTTTTCAGTTCCGATGAGTTTTCAGTTGCTGAAAACTGAAAACTATCTACTGAAAACTGTCTACTGGAGACTGTCCGTGGCGCTGGCGCGGTGAATGATCCGCACCACGATGAATTCCGCCGGTGAGAGGGGGGCCAGACCTATCTCAGTGACCACCTGCCCGACTTCGCGCAGTTCGGGTGGGTTGGTTTCGGCATTGCATTTGACGAAAAACGCCTGATCCGGCGTAGCCCCTTTGAGGGCGCCGTCGCGCGCGAGTTTTGTCAGATAGGTGGTCAGTTCCCGTTGAATCCTCGCCCACAGGCGCGGCTCGTTAGGCTCGAACGTGGCAAAGGCCATGTTCATATCGATCCAGCGATTGAGGGTCAGGAAGAGCCGGCGGACATTGACATAACGCCAGTTGGGATCGCTGCTCAAGGTCCGGGCGCCCCAGACGCGGATGCCGCGTCCGCGGAAAGCTCGCAGGCAATTGACTCCTTCTGGATTGAGTTGGTCCTGGATGCTGTTGTCTATTTCAATTTCACCATCAATCTCCTGATCGGGATCGTCGGGTTTGGGAACTCGAACTCCGAGGTCGAAAACTCCGAATATCTCTTCGTTGGCCGGAGCCTTGAAGACCCCCACTCTGGCATCGGTGCGCGCGAATATTCCGGCGACGTGACCGCATGGCGGCGCCAATCGCTCGCCTCGCTCGCCGACGGTTTTGATCCAGGGATAGTAGAGCGCCCCATTGACGGGCTCTGCCTGCCCCACGGTGAGCTTGTGGCGCTGGTCTAAAATCCCGTCGGTCGTACGTTGTGGCAGAGCATCCAGGATGGCCAGCCGGTTGCCGAGTTCGGCGCAGTGGCTGAGCGTCTGTTGCTGTACCTGCACTATGGCTGGGACATCCAGCTTCCCGTTTGACAACAGCAGGGTCATGGCATCCGGCGCCGCCACCAGATCCAGATCGTTGAGCGGCGCCAGTGCGCCAAGCGCATTCTGCAACGCTGCAATCCGATCGCCGTCGGGATCGGCTCGCACCACGTAGCACCGGGTTCCCCCGTTATCGAAGAAGCCCGTAACGGTCTCGCCCAGAAAGCTCTCAGGCCGGCTGCTGAAAGTGGCGGCGAAATCTTCCTTGCGGTGAAGGGCCACGGGCGTATTGAACTCGGGTCCGCCCTGACTGCCTGCGTCCGCGAATCCGACGAAGCCCGGCACCCCGGTCGGAAGCTGGGCCTCCGGCTTGAGGAAGATTTCTTCGCGGTAGACACCTGGAGTTTTATAGATAGATGCCATCTGCTGTCTCGCGTCCGATTAGTTCTACTTGCTCGGCGCACTGAACTGGCTGATGCGGAAGATGACGAATTCGGCTGGCCTGACGATGGCTACACCGATCTCCGTGATCACCTGCCCCAGTTCGCGCACTTCCGGCGGGTTGAGTTCCGCATCACATTTGACGAAGAAAGCCTCCTGCGGCGTCGTGCCGAAGAGCGCCCCCGAGCGCCAAACATTGGTCAGGAAGGCCGAGACATTGCGAGTAATCTTCTGCCACAGTTGCGGGTTGTTCGGCTCGAAGACGACAAACTGCATGCCTTCGTCGATCGACTCGCGCAGGAAGATCAATGTGCGGCGGACATTGATATACTTCAGATCGGCATTGGCGTCGCCGCCCATGGTACGCGCTCCCCAGACGCGAATGTTGCCGTTGAGGTCGCGGATGCAGTTGACGCCCAATGGATTGAGCCCGTCCTGGAGCGACTTGCTGATCGCGTATTTCAAACCCAACGCCCCGAGGACCACTTCGTTGGCTGGAGCCTTATGGACGCCACGTTGCGTGTCGACACGGGCGTAGATGCCGGCGACATGCCCGCTGGGCGGGACAAACTGCAGTCCGGCGCCGCTCGGAGTCTGAATCTTGGTGGCCGGATCGAAGACCTGAATCCACGGGAAGTAGAAAGCGCCGAAATCGGTGTTGTCCGGCGCGACATTGTTTGCGGTCGATGGATTGAGCAGCGTCGTGTCGAGGACGCCAAGAGTCTCGACCACCTCCGGGCTGTCGAAGATCGCGAAGCGATCCTGGGTTGCCTGCCGGCAGTGGGAATCTACCTGACTCCGCACGCTGTCATCGGTGATGCCAGGCGCCGCGACGATGGCGATCTCGTCGATGGCCTCGAACTTCGTCAGGATTGCCTGGATGCCGACCGTGCCGGTTGCCCGCGCGACGTAGCAGCGGCTGCCGCCGTTGTTGAAGAAGCCGAAGACCGCGTGGGTCAGATTGCGGTGACCGGCGTCGGTCGAAAAATCGCCGAAGAATTTCTTGTAATCGCTGAAGTTGGTGCAGAGCCTGACCTCGCCTGCCGCCAGCGGCGAGAAGTTACGGACGACCACGTAATCGGCGGTGATCCGTGCCCCGCTAGCCGCCGCCGCCGCGAGAGTCACAGTGGTGGCCGTGTTCCCGGCGTTGGGGGCGAGCGTGGCGCTGACCGGATTGCCATTGACCCTGACCTGAAAGGTTCCAGCGGCGGTCAGCACGGGATGGTGGACAGTGGGCGGGGTGGAAGGCAGATCGAAAGTTGTGTCCGCTCCATCCCCAGTGCCGATCTGCCGGTTGGTCACCGCTTCGAGCGGAATGACGATCGAGTTCGGCACGACCCCGATAAATCCGGGGGTGCTGGTGCTGACCCCGGCAATCGCCTTGACTGCCGAAGGCACTTCTTCGACATAGACGCCTGGTGATAAATATGTTGGCATTCTTCATTCCTCCTTATTGAATGTGCGCCTACAACTGCACGTCATAATTGTTCCCCGTCGATGCCGGGATAGTCACGCTGACATCCTTGGTCGTCGCGCCCGACTGGGCGCGCAGGGTGTAAGTGCCTGCCGGAATCGAGCCGAGTATGTAACTTCCATCAGCCTCTGTTTGCGTCGAGAAGCCGGTTCCCACGAGCGTCACCGTCGCCCCTCCGACCGGAGCATTGCCCACTCCCCTCACCCGCCCGCCGATGCGGAAGGATACCTGCCGGGTGGACAATATAATTTCCTCTTCGTCGGCCGCAGTCCGCTCTCCAAGACGGACCTCCTCTGTGATGACTATCGGACCCGTCACTGGCGCGAAGATATCCATGCCGATCGTCACAGTCACCATGATCGAAGCCCGCATCTTGTTCCCGATGGCGGCCCAAAACTCCCACGGATTCTTCGTCCCATCCGCGCGGGCGGTCATCATCGGCAGCGGCGGCTCCTGCCCGATGAGTTGTCCCCTTAAGAACGGGGCCGGAATCTTCGGATATCGCGAGAGCAGCTGCAGTACCTGGCTGAGCAACCGGTGCTCTTGCAGCGCCAGGTCCGTGCCGCTGGTGGGCCACGCCGTCACCAGGTATGAACAGATGACGCGCAGCGGCGGAGGTTTAATCGTCGCCGTATTGTTAGTGCGATTGATGGTCGGCTCGTTGCTGCGCAGTTCCATGTCTTCCCGAATTTCGTAGAGAAACAGGTCGATCGTCGTCTGCGACGGATTGAAGCTCTCCACCGGCCGGTCGAAGACGATCTGTGCCGCCGCCAGCTCAGGGAAGGACGCGCTCAGCGCCGGGTCATCTAAAATTGCCTGCAATGTTAAGCTCAGGTCACGGATCATGACGGATCAAGTCTGAAACAGATTCCTAAAAGTTCTATGGTAAGGCGCCTTGATGCTCATAACTTACCCGCGATGGTGGACCAATGACTGCCAGCGTGAAAATCACTGGCGGACCAGAATGGCCCTTCCAGACTGGTGGCCGACGGCGAAGGCGAAGTCGCAAAGTCCACGCCGTCGTAGGAAGTGCAGCCGCTGCCCGATGCTGCGACTTTGCACTTTGGCCGAACTGATGCGGTCGTCGTGACGATTTGTGCTCCCTTGCGCAGATAGTGCGCTGCGAAATCGCGGCCCCAGTCCTCCGATGAACAACCGACCGAGCGCGCTGAAGCCTGGCGCGTGAACCAGCAACGGCGCGGGAAAAAGCCTCTTTCGGCCTGCCCGAATGAAGGCGGGAGGTCTTCGGGGTCGAAGTCGGCGGGCCTGAAACTCCCCGCTCCGCCCCACATGTTGTCTCCGCTTGAGTGCCCGAAGATCAAGAACTCATGAATCGGCGTGCTGCCGAAACCGGCGGCGCCTTCGATATCGGTATCGGGGGAGGAACTAGACACACTGCCGGGGTAGAACAACTTGGCCATTGCCGCGTCTTTAGTTTCACTGCTGTCATCGAACAGATAGATACGCAAAGTCGTCCCTGACATGGCGGTCAGATTGGAGACATCGAATTCATCTCCTATCTGGATTATCCCGACTATCGAGGTAAGCTCCTTGGCTAGCGCTCGCTTCTTCCCGGTCGACCGACACTTCGGGCATGGCTGATTCCATGATCTCTTCCATAAGGTAACTTGGCCTCTGGTGCGAGGACCGGTTCCGGCGCCTCAATCCGACCCTTTCTTCAGCAAGGCGCGAATGGCGGTGGACTTGCGTCGATTGATGCGATAATGAGTCCGCTTGTCTTGACCTTCACGCCCAAGTACCAATCCTTGGGCCATCAACTCGGCGAGCGCGGTCTGGACCTTCGACATGGAACGCAATATCTCTCGTTCCAACCACCACCACTGCACGATACCTTCCATGGTGTCTTGTGCATGAGGATGCTCGGTCAGATAGACCAAGATTTCATGCGCGATATCCGTAGGCGTGTCTTTGCATGATCTCTGCTTCAATCGTTGTCCTTTCCTGGTTCATTAAGACCCACCTATACGATTCCTTGCAATCCAGTTCCTTTGCAATTGCTGTGCTACGAACGTAAGTGCTTGATCGATCGAGTATCTGAAAGCTCGGCCAGGCTTCATACAGCCTAGCTGGCAGCCTGGACGAATTGCCGGTAGTGGAGCTAAAGACAATAACCAAAGATGGATAAGAGGTAGGATAAATCTGTCCTAGCTACTATGCTTGTTTGACCCTAGATCCGTTTTCAGGCGCACGTATGGACGATAACCAGGTTGACTACGAAGGATCAATGGGCAGAGTGAGGCGATCGCTCAACCATCTTTGATTCTTTCAACCTTCGACTCTTTGTGTTTATCCCTGCATTGATCTGAGAGTTGGTCTACCCGGCAATTGATCCGGATCCGACGATGCCTTTAAAGTTGTCGACGTTGATCCGGTGCTTGCGGATCAATTCCCAAAAGGCTCTCCGGTTCTTTTGGGCAGCCTGTGCGGCCTTGGTGATGTTGCCATGATGGGCGAGCAGGAGGGCTTCAATATAAGCGCGCTCGAAACGGGTCTTTGCCTCGCGAAGAGATGCCGGGCGGGCAGCGGCAGGAGTGAAGGGCAAATTCAGGTCGCTGTCGTATATCACTTCGTGTTCCGCCATGGCCACCGCGCGTGCAATCAGGTGTTCCAATTCCCGCACATTGCCTGGCCAACTATAGTTCAAGAGCCGTTCCATGGAATTTAAGGAGAAGCTCAGTCCCGGCCGGTCGAACTCAGCGGCGTACCTGTTCAGGAAATGGCTAGCCAGAAGCGGAACGTCTTCGCGCCGCTCCCGCAGCGGCGGGAGGTGCAAGGTGATGACGTTCAAACGGTAGTAGAGGTCCTGGCGCAGTTTGCCAGCCTTGACGGCCTCTTCGAAATCGATATTGGCAGCGGCGATCACACGTACATCCGCTCGCTCGATCCTCACCGAACCGAGCTGCCGGTACTCCTTTTCCTGCAGGAATCGCAGGAGCTTGACCTGTGCGAGCAGCGGCAGGCAATCGATCTCATCGAAGAAGAGGGTGCCGCCATCAGCCTCGCCAATCAAGCCGGGTTGTTCATGTGTGGCGCCGGTATAAGCGCCGCGCTTGTGGCCGAACAATTCATTCTCTACCAGTTCCGTCGGGATGGCGCCGCAATTGACGGGGATGAATGCCCCGTAGGCGCGGGGGCTCAGGTAGTGAATGGCCCTTGCGCATAGCTCCTTCCCGGTCCCGGTCTCGCCGGAGATCATGACGCTGGCGTTGCAACGAGCGGCCAGCGGTATCTTGCTGATCACGGTGCGGAAGACCGCGCTCTCTCCAATAAGTTGTTTCAACCCGAGCTGTTCTTTGAGTATGCGAAGGCTGTCCTGATCCCGGTGCGTGTGCTGCAGCATTCGGCGGACAAGTGGAATGAGGTAGGCTGCGGTCAAAGGCGGCGTGATAAATTCGATCCCCCCCGATTCATCCGGAAAAGCGGGAGCATCTGGCTCGCCCCCCTCAATCATAACCATCAGGGGCAGCGCCGTATCTCGTCGCCATGACTGAAAGAGCATCCTGTTTTGCTTCGGGGAATTGGCGGATAAGATCAAAAAAATGATGCTGGGTTCGGTCTTCTCAATCAGGGCGTTGATTCGCTGACGGATGACCGGAATGCCTTCTTCTATCAAGGACATTCGATGTGAGTGAACTAACCACTGCGGAACACAAGTGAGGATTTCGATCAAGTTGCCATCTGGATTTCCCACCAGGTCGAGACCAAGGAGTAGAATATTTGTTCGTTTCATGGGTCGGCTTCTCTCCACGATTACGCGCGTTGGAAGCAAGTCTTATGGTTATTGACTAGCCGATGTTAGGTCGGCTGGGGATAATCGTTCAAGTACCAATCTCTACAACCTACAATCTGCAGATCACAAAGTAGAGGGATCAGCTGACTGACAGCTATGAGGATCACGTGTCAGCAACCACCGAGACTGAACAGTTAATTGCTATGATTTAGCTATTTATGTTGCTAACACTTCTTGCTACTAACTGGCTGTCGCTGATTAACTGATAGACTTCTGGATCTCTCTACAGGACAAAAAATGATTCCAAATTGTGGTCGTAGCGGTTGCCATGAGCGCGCTGCAACTCGAGCAGCGACGCCGCTACAGTAGGCGGCCTGTCAGCGACTGTCACTGGCGACGCATGCGCTGTCGCTACGCTTTGCTTGACCTCATGTTGTTCGGTCTTCATTCGCATGCTTGTTATCGCTTCAGTTCAAGGCCTCGAAAGAAAGGCAGAAAAAAACTCCAGCGTCACGCGATTCATCTTCAAATCCGTTAAGTATCGTCGAGTGTTCCGGGAATTCCCGCGTCAGCCGCATACGGTGGCGGGCGCCGATCCGAAATTGCGGAGATTGCAAGTCCGGCATGCCATGGCCGACAAATACATACTGATGCGGATACTGGCCCGCCACGACTTTCAACACCCTGTAGCGCATAATGGGAATGATGTACATATCGCCGGGCTTGGGCGCCGGCAATCCCGTATCGAGCAATTCCGCTTCAAGCTCCAGCTGACCGCGAGAACCTGTTTTCTTTTTCCGACGCTTGCCTTTGCCAGTTTGCATAACGGACCTCTTTGTTTTGTTATGGGCCAGGCCGTCTGACGGTGATTACAACGCGCCGGTTCTGGGCGCGATCGGCCTCGGTGACATTCGGCGCGACAAAGCCAGTGGCGCCGCGCGGTTCAACGCGGGTGCGCCCCGTGACCACTCCGGCGCCCACGAGCGCCGTGCGCGCGCTCACACCTCGATTCCTGGTTGCCGTCAGGTTAGCGGCGGCGCTGCCGCCTGCGTCAGCGAACCCTTCGATAAGAACAGTCGAGGTCGGATTCGCCGCCACGTCAGCAGCCACAGCGGCAATCGTGGCCGCCGACCCGGCGGGCAATGCGTTCGAGCCGGACGCAAAGCTGTCAATCGTGCGAGTGGAAATGACAACCGGGGCTGCGCGCCGGGCGGCTGAAATAACCGTGTTTTGGGTCGCCGCCGTCGTGGTCGCCGTAAAAACGAGGTAATAGTTCTCAAAATCCTGGATCACTGTTGACACAGTCGGGCTGACAGCCACGGTAACGCCCCCGTCGCGGCGCCCCGGGCCCACGAGTTGCTCGGTCACGTCGCTCTCCGCCGCGATGCCGCTTGTGTGCGCGGCGGCGAATCGGTCGGTACCGGCCACTGGCGTAGCACTGTGCGCCTGGAAATTCTCTTGAATCTCATGGGCGGCCTTTGCGACGCCATTGCCAGCGGCGCCTGCCTCTATGGCCAGCATGTCGTCAATGTCTATCTGCTGCACGCGGGTCACGGTCAAATCCGAAGGTTGAGGAAACGCGCCGACCTGAACCTGCGGTTGTCCGCGCGCAACGATCACCTCCGCGTGCTGCGTCGCGTGGTTGATGATAGTGGTGAGCTGTGTCCGAAGAGCCGGCGAGGTAGGCGCGGCCGGAAGCACCGCGGCGATCCGTATCTGGTTATTGGCCACATTCAGGTTGAGAGTCAGACCGGCGGGCGGCCCAATCAGTCCAATTAATGCGTTCACGTCCGCCAGGGTCCCGAAGGTAACAAGGCGCCGCTGGACCGAGAGCGGCGCCTTGAGCCGTGCGACTCGCGTGTCTTCATGATTTGCAGGATGATTTGCCGGTTTGCGTTGGACAGATCCGCCCTGCTGTATGACGTGGGTCAACTCGTGCGCCAGAAGCTTTCTGCCTTCCATCGAATCCGGCGAATATTGTCCGGCTCCAAATGCGATATCGCGCCCTACGGTGAAAGCCATCGCGTTCATCCCTCTGGCCATCTCGGCCGCGGGGCTGTCGGTGTGGATACGAACGTCGCTGAAATCGTGGTCGAAGCGTGGCTCGAAGAAGGCCCGCGCGGATTCAGGCAATGGAGACCCTTTGCCGGCCAGGGCGCCGATTCGCTGATGCATATTCTCGGACAACTCCGGCGCCTGCCCCGCGGCCTCTTTGGTTTGGACGGTCTTTTCTTCTTCTTCCTCCTCCGCCATCTGGCGGCCTATCTTCTCGGCGCCATCAGCGCCCACGCTACTGATGTTGGCGCCACGAGCCGCGCCTCGGTTTGAAACCTCAGGCTCGGCCATCCGCATCACCTGATCCGCAACGCGGTCGGCTTCCTGCTCGAATTGATCTCCCGGTTCGCTAACAGATAGCCTGGCTTGAATCAATCCTGAACGCAGCAATCGTTGAACGTGGTGGTTGCCATGCTTGCGCTGTAAGTCGAGCAACAGGGCTGCCCCGTTACGCGGCCTATCAGCAACTGTCACGGGCGACGCCTGCGCTGTTGCTACGCTTTGCTTGCCCTCTTGTTGTGCGGTCTTCATTCGCATGGTTGTTAGTGATCCTTTCACGAATCAGATCTCAAACAGCTTCTCCAACTCAGAGCTAACGACTTTATTGTCAAAGTCCGCCCAAATCCGCCGGTCGTTGCGGCAATCGTAAGCCCGGCATGGCAGTGGACGGTGTTGATAGATCCCGCAACTGCAACCGCCTCGCTCCAGGTGGCTGCAATAACCATCGGCCCCGCGCGCGATCAGGTAAGGATGGGGCAAGTCCCATTTGACAACGCCTTCCTCAAGATCCTGCGCCGAGAGCGGAAAGCGCAACCGGCAGCAGGCCGCCTTGCATAAATGCACGCGGTTTTCGCAATCAATCCCGGGGCCGCCCTCAAACTCGTACTTGTCTATCGCCGACTCCTGAATTTCCACGCCCATGCCTGCCTGATTGAATTTCGTGACCAGACGTTGACCCACTTGACGCTTGCGCTCATCTATCTCTTCCTCGGTCAGCAGCCCCTTCTCAATGAGCAACTCGATAAGGGCGTAGGCGAAAGCAGTCACCTCAAGTGTCTTGCTGGTGTTGGTGTTCGCCCGGTGATGGCAATAGAGCAGGCCGCCCGCGAATTCCTGGCGCAGACCTTCGGTTGGCCCCGCGCAATCGTTCCCTTCATTGTTTTGACTTTCTGACTGATTTGTTCCGGCTGTTGACTGACGTTCCATGCGTCTTTACCTTTGCTTATAGGTTACGATAGGGAAAATTCTGCGACAGAAAGCTATACTCCGCCGCGGCCGCATACGGCTGCCCCATAGACCCTTCATAGGACGCCAATAGTTTTGGCGCCCCGCCCTCCCATGAAACAGGCCAACTCAAATTGACTTGGTTCTTCGCGTCTGGATCTGGCCAATTAGTCCAACCCTTATAAGAAAATCGCTTTTCCGCGCTCGCGACCTCGGGAATTTCAAACACGACGCGCATTAAGATGAAAGGTTTCGACTCGCTTTCATACTCTTGAAACTGTTCTTGCAATGCTTCTTGGATAAATCCATTCAAAGCAGCTTCCACGGTATCAGGGTCCGTAGATTGAACAATGCGGGCGACATCTATGTACTGGGCCCAGGTTTGAGCAGTGAAATCTTCCTGCCCTGCCCAAGCTGGGAGTGAATGCAATCGCTCTTTTAGTTCCTGTGTAGCCAAGCTATTTACAGACATCGTATTTCCATATCTGTCACTGGCGCGCCAGTGTTGATGATCCCCATGACCGACAATCAAGGTTCCGCGTTGATAATGTTGAAATCTCTGTCGCTACCGCAACAACGCCAGGCCGAATATGCCCGCCTGTTTTTTGGCCCCTCGGTAGGCGCGCTACTCCACCACGAAGGCTTAGATTTTGTGGACGGGAGCCAGCCTGATAACGGCACGCCACCCTTAGTGCCCGGCTTCCAATCGCTTTTAGGATCGGATGAAAGAACGTCTTCCTTACCCAGATCACCGGTCACTGATTTTTTGTAGAACTTGATCTCACCAATAGCGGCATGGTCGCCGGTCTTCTTGTCAGCCGGCCCCCTCGTAGCTTGATCAGTCCATCCGACGCTGGAGTGAATGTGTTGCAAAGTATCTCCCTTCTTTACAAACCATGCCTCCCAGAACGTCAAAGTAGGGTTGGCAAGACATACGGCAAAACCTGGGCAATCCTTTATGTCTTCATACAAGTCTACCTGCTGTACAATATATCCATCTTCGGGCGCGGCGGCGCTTAGCTCAAATATCCAGCGTTTTCGGTAATTGCCGCAATCACCCTTAAAGAGCGCGCCGTTCGGAGTAACGGTAAGCCTTTGCACAGATTTACTGCCAGCCTGTTGTTGTACGGTATGGACGAGTTCGTGCGCCAGCAAATGTTTCCCTTCCGCGCTGTCAGGGTTGTATTTTCCCATGTTGAAATAAATGTCGTTGCCATGAGTGAACGCATGGGACGCAAGTTCTCTATTCAATTGAACGGCGTTCCCATCGGTATGTATTCTTACGCCGCTAAAATCGGCCCCCATTTTGCTCCCTAACTCCCGCTGTACGCTCCCTGGCAGTGGGCGCCCATCCCCCTTTGTACTCTCAATCATGCGTGTTACATCTGAGGACGCGTAGAGACCTCCGTCGGACGATCTTTGAACGGAAGGCGTCTCGGACTCCGTTTGCTTTCGCCCGCGCGAAGCCTCTTGCCCCTCTTGCCCCTGTGCGCTCTCTTCTTCCTCCGGCAATTCGGACGTTTCTTCCGCCGGCCCTGACATGCTTTCCTCTTCTCTCGGCGCCTCGCAAGCGTCGCGCGCTCGTTGAATCACCGGCGTCATCGGCAGAGCCAGCGATCGTCTTTGCGCCATTGCCCCCTCCGCGGCGCACTTGGGGCAGGATTTCCCACCGCTTTCGCATTCGTCGCATTTCGTTTGAACACTCGGAGGGGAGCCGTCCGAAGAGCCGATCGTTTCTGGGCCAGTCATTCCCTCCACATGATCGGCGATCCGGTCAGCCTCCTGCTCATATTCATCCCCCGGCTGGCTGACTTTGAGTTTCGCCTGAATGAAGCTCCCCATGGCCCGGTTGCCGATCGTCCGCTGGAGGCTCCGGAGTGGATGTTCCGGGGGACGCATGGGCTGCGCCGATGCGACCAAAGATCGCCTCTGGTGATCCCCTTGGCTTGTTCGAGATAAATGTTGACGCTTCATGGCAGTTACCTCTTCAACCTGTCTTGATCATCTTAATGTCCATTCAGCTTCGTCCCACGTCCGTCCCAACTTTTGAAACTCTCGCCGCGCCGCCCGGATGAGGTGTGACATGCGGATCACCCGGCCGTCGCCGGCCGCGTAAAACGCCGACGCCAGGCCGATGTTCTTGATATTCCCCCCCGCCAGCTTGACCTCGCGCGCGAGGAAACCAAAGTCCACATCCTCGCCGAGCGGAGCTTCGCGCGGAAAGATGACTTCCCAGATCCGCCGCCGATGCTCCTCGTCCGGAAACGGAAATTCGACGATGAACTGCATCCGCCGCACGAACGCTTCATCCAGATGCTGGCGCAGATTTGTCGCCAGAATTGCGACCCCCTCGTACTCTTCCATCTTCTGCAACAAGTAGCCGACCTCGATGTTGGCGTAGCGGTCGTGCGCGTCTTTGACTTCTGATCGTTTGCCGAAGAGCGCGTCAGCTTCGTCAAAGAAAAGGATTGCGTTGCTCGATTGCGCCTCGCGGAAAATCTGATGCAGGTTCTTTTCGGTCTCGCCGATGTATTTGCTGACGACTTGTGAAAGGTCAATCTGGTAGAGGTCGAGCCGCAGATCGCGGGCGATCACTTCGGCGGCCATCGTTTTGCCAGTGCCCGGCGGGCCGGAGAAGAGCGCGTTGAGTCCTTTGCCGCGCGAGAGTTTGCGATCGAATCCCCACTGGCCATAAACGACGCTCCGGCACACGGCCTGCTGGCGCATCTCGCGCAGTTGCGCCAGTTGATCCTCAGGCAGGACGATGTCGTCCCAGTCATAGCTCGGGATGATCTTGCGCGCGAGCGCGCCGAGCTTCGGAGTCGCTTGCGCGCGGCAGGCCGCGTGCAGGTCGTCCATACTGATCTCCGCGGCCTCTGGCGAACGCCATCGCGCGAGCGCTTCGGCGGACATCAAGGCGTCGCGGATTTTGCCCGGCTGCAGACGAAACTTGCCGGCCAGCGCGTCGAAATCCACGTCTTCGGCGAATTGATAACGCCCATCGAGTTGACTCTCCCACAGACGCCCCCCGGTCCTGTCCTCCACCTGCGGAAACCCCAGAGTGATGAAGATCTCTTCGCCGATCAGTCCTCGTGGGCGCCAGTCTTGATCGCCCAGCAGGAAAGTCAGCCGCGAGAATGCGCCGATGGCTTCGGTCAATGCATTCAAGCTGGTCCGATGTTTGTCAGGCTCGGCAATCAGGCAATCCAAATGCTCCAGGCAGAGCGCCGCAGGCTGCAGCAGCGCTTCGCGGCCAAGCAGCCAGACGGTTTCGTCAAACGACGGGCTGCCCATCATCTTCTCGACATCGGCGACGATCAGATCCAGACCGAGGTTGTGGCTGATGGTTTCCGCCAATGCCTGCCTGTCCGAGCCGGCGGGGCCGCGTAGATAGAAGATCAGGTTCCTCCCGTCCGGTTCTGACTCGCCGAAATGTGTCCGGATGAAGCTGAGCGTCCGGCTGCGCAGTTCTTCGCTCACTTCGGGCGCGCGGTTGTTCGCCTGCCTGGAAACCAGGCGGGCGCTCGATTCCAGCCGCGCATCCATCGTTCTGACGCCGAGCGCGAAATTGACTATTCGATCATCTAGCTTGAGTGAGCGCGCGAACAAGTGTTCGGAGCCTTCCGGTTGATTGTCCGTCATCCGCAGGAGCTGGTACTTGATCAATGGCGCCTGAGAATCGAATACCGGCCGCATGGCGATCTGCTCAGCCTGCGCGCCGCAAAACAGGTCGAGCGCCAACCATGCGCACGGCCTTTTGCGTGTGACGTCATCCTGCAGGTAACCGTATAACTTTTCATACTTGCGGTCCAACTCCGGGGCCAGGCAGAGGAGGACGATTTGAGTTTCGAACGGAGTTAGGCGAAAGAACCGCGCGAGGACCGGCAACGGCAAATAGACCGCTTCGCTTGCGCTGGCGGCGAGCCGCTCTTGGATGCGGCTTTCGAGCCGATCGAGCGATTGCTCCAATTCCTGCCGGTCCGCCAGTTCCTTGTCAGATAAACCGTCGTCCAGGCGCCATCTTGATGTGTCAGTCAGCAGCCTGGAAATCTCCTCGTACGAGATCACCAGTCCTCTGAACTGATCCATTATCGTCGGAGTTGTCGGCTGTATCTCGCGCCGCTCGCGCAGCAAGCGCAACTGAATGAACAGATCCAGCCGCTGCAATTCATCCGATAGATACTCCCAGTTCGCGGCATAGGCTGTTGCGGTCTGATTTGCTTGTTGGATTCCCGATAGCGCTGCTGGCATGATTAATTGCCCGCGTCAGTGTAAATAAAGGTCGAGTCGGAAAAAACGCTAACCTGAGTTAGTAATGATCAGGGCTGATGACCTGGCTAAGCTAAAATAACAACTCCACCAAAATGCGAATTCAAATGTACTGTTTGAATCAGATAAAACTGAGGAAAGCGAAATGTAAAACAACCTGCGCCAGAAATCAAGCGCGAATTACGGTTCTGGTACAAACCTGATAATTATCGTCGGCGCAGGATAGATAATTATCGTCGGCGCAGGATAGATAATTATCGTCGGCGCAGGATAGATAATTATCGTCGGCGCAGGATAGATAATTATCGTCGGCGCAGGATGTAACTATTCCGCCTGTGGGTACCGAAAATGCCATCCGAGAGCTTCAGGCCGGAATATCACCAGATCGATGTGTTCAACTTCGACTCGGCTTTCGTCAATTCGGACAATAGCGCTTCTCATTCTTTAGGGTAGACGA
>Ga0111538_10001421_pt1 | contig 33504 bp, 27 predicted proteins | sample SoiMethybrSBSTD1_FD_79669 | JGI IMG/M metagenome (GOLD analysis project Ga0111538, IMG submission 79669) | Bulk soil microbial communities from a Populus tree surrounding site in Tennessee, USA - Soil MetaG P. TD hybrid SBSTD1 (version 2)... | ecosystem: Environmental > Terrestrial > Soil >...
CGTCAGATCGGGCTTCGCTAGCCGGGCTGCGGCTGCTGGCTTGTGGCTTCTTGGCTTCTTGGCTTCTTGGCTTCCGGCTTCCGGCTTCCGGCTTCCGGCTCCGAAACTTCTGGCTTCTGTCTTCGAACTTCTAACTTGTTTCTACCGAACCCACCCCGGTGGGATGCCCTCTCGGCGGGCGTCGGTCTGAATGCCCTCCAGCGCCGTGCGATCGGAGAGCACAATCTTTTGCAGGCGATCGAGTTCTTCGACGGCCTTCTGCAGCGATTCGCGGATCTGCTGACGCTGGAACGGATCGTCGCGCCCGACCACCTGTGAGGTGAGCAGGTTGACGCGGGTCTGCATTGCGTCGGCCATCAGCTCGTCGCGCTCGAGCGACGCGCGGGCGGCCTGGACTCGGGTGCGCCACCAGTTTTCGTCTTTTACCGGTTCGACGGCCGTGCCGGTGCCCGGAATGATCATCGCCACCGGCACCAGCTTCGGTCCAGCCGGCACGTCCAGCGATTCGTCAGAGACACCCATCTCCGGCAGATCCTGATTCGTGTAGACGCGCGTCGCCTTCGGCGTCAGCGTCCGTCTCAGCGCTTCTCGGTCTGCCGCGTCCGCCAGGCTGCCGGGCGGGCCGGACAGCCACGTCAGGAGCGTGGCAACGACCACCGGCACCTGCCACAGTGTGTTCACCGAATCTCCCGCCACGACAGAATTCGGACGCCCACCTGTCCGACACCGTTGTTGAAGTCTTCCGGATCACCGAACAGCGTGACGCCGGCGCCGGTCATCGACGTCGTGCTCATGAACAGGTGCTGGTCCACGATGAACGGCGCCGTCCCGCGGCCTGCGGTTGTCGCGACGATCGGCGACTCGTTGCTCGTGATGCTGCCGCTGGCGTTCGTGTCGTACGCCGCAGTACCGACGTACGTGAACGCGTAGAGCCTCGTCGAGGCGTCCGTGCACGCTGCCGTCGCCTCATCGGTCGTCGTCGTAAAGAAGACGATGTCGCCGGCCACTGTGGGCGCACTCGTCGGCCGCTCGCCGTTGGTCGGCAGGTAGGTAGGCGCCGACATGACCTTCGGGTTCAAGGTGTAGGTCAGCGTGACCGTTCCAGACGTCGGACCGTCCTTCACGCCGTACAGCTTGAACGCTTCGCCCGAACCCGTGCTGCCGCCGCCCGGTGTCGTATTCGCGAGCAGATCGCTGCCGGTTCCGAAGAACAGATACCGGTCGGTCGTACCGACGAAGAGGAGCGCCGACGACGAGTAGATGGGCTGGCCCGTGTCCACCAGTTCGGTTCTGCTGATCGCACCAGAGGAATTGAACGTGAAGCGCCAGTACTTGCCGTCCGAATCGCCGACGTACGCTTTCACGACCACGGGCGAGCCCGTGTCACCCGCCGCCGTCACGTCGGCCTGCAGCGTGTTCTTGCGGCCGTTGCTGTTCACGTCGCCGACGTCGTAGCAGCCCGTGCCGTTGCAGTTGCTGCCGGACGGGTTGCCGATCGGCTGGCCGTTGGACGCGTCGAGCAGGTAGAACGTATGTCCGGCACGCGGCGCCGAATGGCCGCGACCCGGCAGATCGTCTTCGACCTCAGGGAAGTACCCCGAGCCCGTGATGACCGCATTGATCGAGCGGTCGTTCGTCAGGGTCCCGACCGCGGGATCGGAGAACGTGAAGCCGACGCGTTTCTCGGCATTCGTCGCCGTGGGCTTGAGATCCCCGTAGAGCTTCACCTGGCCGCCCGGAAAGCCATCCGTCAGCGTGCCGCTGGTGTAGTTGATCGTGGTGTCGAAATTGTCGTACTTCGGGAACGACCAGTCGAACGTGATGCTCTCGTCCGGCGCGTCGAACTTCGCCAGCATCGCGCTGACGGCGCTCAGGCCGTCGGCATCCTGGGCGACCCCCATGCCGGCCTCGGTGACGTCGAACGCCTGGTAGAACGTCCCGCCGTAGCCCTGACCGATGATGAGGAGCGTCTTCCAGTTGCCGCCGATCTTCACTTCGGCCACTTTCGGCGAGCTGTCGACGAAGTACTCGAATCGTTCCACCGACTGCCCGTCCATCAACGTGCGCAGCTTCGGCAGCAGGTTGTACGGAATGAACGCCCACACTTCGTAGCCCGTGCGCGCGTCCACGGCGTGGATCATGCCGTCGTTGGCGCCAAAGAAAATCATCGAGCGGCGATCCTTGTGGGTGCCTGCGAACGTGCCGGCGCTGTCCTGAAAGCCGTAGTCCGCGTCAGGCGGCGGATCGAGTGACGGGGCGTCCATGATCGCCGGCGTCGAACCGATCACGGCGCCGAGCGGTTGCGCTCGAATGAACGGGATGAGCGTGGCGGGGTTGGCTCCGCCCAGGTGCGCCGAGAGCGTGCCGGCGTTGGCGACCGTGAAGGCCACCATCTGTCCACCACCGCTGCCGTTCGGAATGAACGTGTAGATGTTCCGCGCGTCGGACGAAAACGGCGTGCGCGCGATGCCGGCCAGCTCCGGCCGATCGTCGAGGTCGGGCCACAGCTTCGTCCCGTCCTTCACGAACTTCCAGCCCGTGTTCTTGCTCGAGTCGGGGACCGGCTTGAAGACCCGGAAGGCTCGCAGCCGTCCGTCGAATCCCGGCAGGCTGAAACCAGCCGTGAGCATGAAGTTGCTGCGCTGCGTCAGATGCTGGCCTGTGGTGGGTCCGGCCAGCGAATTGATGTCGGTGTCCGGCAGCAGGGATCCGCTGGAGTTCGACGCGTTCACGAGGTTCACCGTGCCGACCACGGGGCTCACGAACGTGTACTCGCTCAGATTGCCCGCATTGACGTCGGCCGCCTTCGCGAAGCCCAGCTGAACGGCGTAGTTGACGGCACTCGTCACTTCGGCCACCGTCGTGGCCTTGAAGTACTTCCCGCCGCTCGCGCCGGCGATCGCCGAGAGCTCCGCTTCGTCGGCGGTGTCGGGCTTCACGCCGATCACCACGATGGGCACGCGATGCGCCGCGCCGTTGATCGTCATCGACACGAACTCGGCCGCCTTGGTGGTGACGTTGTTCCCCGAAAGGTAGCTGCTGTCGCCGCCGTTCTTGCCGCCGGTGACGAGCACGACCACCGTGTTGCGGCAGTCGCGGCAGGTATCGCTGGTGATCGCCGCCGTGTTCAGGATGTGGTACTTCGCGTCGGTCAAGGCGTACGTCAGCGGACGATCCACGTAGGTGGCCGAGTCCTGACCCGCCGGGATCAAAACGCCGCTGCCCATCGTCTGGTTGAGCTGCGACAGGATGTTGGTGCTGGCGTTGGAAGAGCCGACGGCGTACACGACCGAATCCGCGGGACCGCTCGTGACCCCGAAGTTCGGGCCGGACGTGGAAGGCGCGTAGATGCCGAACTTGCCCAGCTCACCGAGACCGCCGCCGACGAAACACGGGGACATGTCGCCGGCGAGTGCGAGGGTGGCGTTGCCCGTGATCCGAACGGGCTTGTCGCAGTTCGGCGACACGCGCCAGGCTTCGTTGTTCTGGCGCAGCTTCAGCAGGCCCCACCGGACGATCGCGCTGTTCTCCTGCAAGGCCTGGGCAAGGCCGGCTTTCGCCGTCTCGAGCCGCGTGGGCTCCCAGAACCGCGCGTAGTTCGACGCCGTGCTCTGCACGACCGCAATGTCCGTCGCGTAGTACTTCGAGCTGGGCGTCTGCGTCGGTTCGAACAGCAGTCCCTGGTAGATGCGCCGGTACTGTGCGGCCGTCACGCCGAGCGCGTTGGCGGCAAAGGTGTCGTCGGTCCGTGTGTACGTCTTCGGATCGTAGAAGTTGCCGTTGCCGTCGCTCAGCATCGGGAAGGACGTGTCCATCACGATGATCACGTTCGGCGGCAGCCGCTTCAGCGCGAGCAGCGGGTCGACCTGCGCCGACGCGTGCGTCGCGGTACCAATCAGAGCCGCCAGCGCGAACAGCGGCAACAGCGTGCGCGAGAGGGGACGGGGGGTCATCGGATCACCATTCCGCCTGAGCCAAGACTGAGGTCCATGACCGTCAGTGTCTTGCCAGGCAACTGGACGGCGGCCTTGCGCGCGCGCTGGTTCAACTCTTCCTGACCGCGCTGCGCAATCTGGCCGCGTTCGATTTCGCTCGTGTCGGTCTTCGCAACGGTCACCTCGACCGACCGCTGGCTGCCGTGCGGGCCGATCGCTTGTGCCATGACCGTGATGACGCCGTTCGAGTCGGCCGACGGGTTGTCGTCAATTTCGGCGGGGTCGTCCGAGACCCAGACCGCGATATACGTCTGATTCTCGAGGCTGACGCCGGTGCCCATCATCTCGGAGAGCGGGCCATACGCGAACAGGTGCCACTGCGGGTTGTTCGCTCCCCAGGGGGCCCAGGCGTCCGTCTGGGCCTGCAGCTCCGACGTGATCGTCGTGAGGTTCAGCGGCTGGCCGAACGGCGTGGTCGGCGTGAGCGTGTTGTCGACGAAGCCGGACTGAATGGTGCCCGTGAGGATGTCGTTCCACCGCGGCACCAGCAGCACGTCCTGCACGACGCGTTCGATCGCCGCATCCGCGGCATATAGCGTTTCATTGCCCGCGCGGTAGTTCGACGCGATGGCGCCCTCGGTCGTGCTCAGCATCACGAGCCCGACGCCCAGCGACGTGAGCAGAACCGTCGCGATGAGCGCAATGATCAGGCCGGACCCGCGATCGTCGCGGCCGGCGTTCAGCATCCGGCGAATCGTCATTGTGGTCCTCATCGGCCGAGGTTCATGTTGCGCGGCGACACTTCGAACACGATCGTGTAGTCGGGCAGCGCCTTGAGCGCGCTCTTGCTCGTGCCCGCCACCGCGTAGTCCGATCCGGTGGCGCGCATGGACGCCTGGCCAGCCTGAACACGCAGGGTGATGCGCACTTTCTTCACGCGCAGGAGATCGGCGTCGAACCGGTTCTCGCCGCCGCCGCACCAGGGACCGTCGCTGAGAAGCGAGATGGGCAGCGGTGCGAGCGATCCGCCCTGCGTCGTCAGGTTGTTCAATCCTCCAAGCAGGTTGCCACCAGCGTCGTACAGACAATTCGTGACACCGAGGCTGGGCTTCGGCTTCACCGGCGGATTCGGATCGCCGAAGTAGTCGAATCTCAGGGCGACAACGTTGTCCACGACGGGCACGTCTGTGAGATAGCCGTCGTAGTGGCGGAGCTGCTTCTGCGCGTCGTCGTAGTAGTACGTGTGCGAGTCGGCCTGGACGATGTTGGCGGGCGGCGCGTACGGGTAGCTCAGGTCCTGCTGCCGGTGCTGCAAGTGGGCGGCATCATCCTGCACCTGGGTCACGGTGAAGAAGTCGAAGTGACCTTCCTCGTCGAAGATGAGCACCGTCATGCCGACGGTAAACCCGCACAGGGCCTCGCCGTGCGGACAGTTGGACTGCTCGTCGACCTTCAACTCGGACGAGGGCTGCGGCATCGGCTGGCGAATCGTGGTCTGCGAGTACGTGTTGGGCACGTACGAAATCGTGAGGGCGTCATCGCGGACAACCGTGTAGGCGTCCGCGTTGTTCAAGCCCATCTTGCGCGGGATGATCGGCGCGAAGAAATTGCCGAGCGCGCCGGTCTTCGGGCCGGAGTAGACGCCGGCGCCGGCCATGAACAGGTCGCGGAACAGCAGGTCCGCGGCGACACGCGCGCGTTGCTGCATGTCCATGGCTTCGGGCTGGGCCTGCGAGACGGTCGTGTTTGGATTCACGAACCCAAACACCGCGCCGGTGATGATGAGCAGGAGGATCATCGAGACGAGCGACTCGACGAGCGAGAATCCGGCTTCCCCGCCGCCGTTCACAGGGCGAGGGTTCGAGTTCGAGATGGGCTGAGGAGGCATCCGCATCGGGGGTCCTAATTGGCCTTGCGTGTCTTGACGGTCGTGATCAGCGCATCGTCGGCGTACCGCTTGCGATTGGTCAGCCCGGACTGCAGATCGCGTTCGCGCTTCGCTGTGGTCACCAGCACCTGGATGACCAGGGTGTTGTTCGGGTTGGTGGGCAGCGGCTGAATGCGCCAGCGACGGATGAACATCGTCTCGGCCGGCGGCGTTGCGCCGGTGCCGATGTACTGCCCGCGCGCGTTCAGGTAGTCCACGTACCCCGAGGTGTTCTGATCCAGCGACGAGTCCGGCGACGGGTTCAGGCCCTCGCCGGTGTTGTCGGGCGGCATCAACGCGAGATTGGTGGTGGTATCGCTCACCGGCAGATACTGGCCGGAGTTGTCGAAGCCCCACGTGAGCGCGCGCAGCTGTTCCATCTTCTGCGAGGCGAGGACGGCCGTGGACGTCTGATTGCGCGCCGCGTGCGTGGCGCGAATCGTCATCCCGAACAGACCGGCCACGCCCAGCGAGGTGATCGCGAGCAGCAGCATCGCGATCAGGACCTCGACGATCGTGAAGCCGCGGTCGTTAGTTGATGTGGACTCGTCCCAACGCATTGATGGTCACCGTTTGCGAATAGCCCCCGCGCGTCACCGTCAGTGTGGCGTCCCCGTTGAGCGTCGTCACCACGTTGCTCGCGCTGACTGCATACACATTGCCCGCCGGCGAGAACTCGAAGTTCATCGCGATGGCCGACACACTCGTGCCCGTCGGCAGCTGGATCACGGGCGAGTCGTACTGCGGCGTTGCGCGCAACGAATCGCTCGGGCCGGGAGTCGGATACGCCGTCTCGCTGCACCGATTCGTCGCGTTGTCGGTCGTCGCGACACCCGTGACTTCCAGAATGCGAAGTTGTCCAGCTGCGGGGCAGTTGAAGCGCACGCGCAACGAGCGCGATGATCCCACCGCCTTGAGGCGTGCTGTTTGCAACTCCCGCTCCACAATGCGCGCTGCGGTCCTCGCGCGCTGCGCCTGCATGAAGTTGTTGAATCTGGGAAGTGCGAGCGAGGCAATCGTTACACCTGCTGCGAGCACCAGCACGAGCTCGAGCAGCGTAAACCCCGCCTGTCCGCGTCCCATCCGACCCCTCACTAAACACCTCCGGCCGGGCTCGGCAGGCGCAAGGACCATTCCACGCGGCGACCTGGCGGAACGTCGCGATTTACAGGGGTTTTGTGTGAGTGATCGCTCGAACGCGCGTCGATTCTGTCGGACCAGCTACGGTAACTGTCGAAACGCTTTTGTAATCAAGGAAGAGCTTTCACCAGGTGGGACACGTTGAAACGTAGGCGCAGGGGCGTCTTCTTCTGTCACGCGGCGAATCGCCGCTGGTGCGCCCTGCGCACCAGCGACGCCCCTGCGCGTTTCGTTGAACACCTACGTCACTACGTGCCCTACGTGGTGAAGGCTCTTAGGGTCTCCGTCAGAACAGCATCTTGAACGCGATCTGCGCGCTGCCTGGCAGATTGAACTGTTGCGTCACCTTGCCGAAGCTCGCGTTGCGCGGATCGGTGTTCGGCGCGGTGTAGATCGTCTGATTGAACGCATTGAGCAGCTCGATGTTCACCTGGCCGCGCACGGTGCGGCCGAGGTTCACGCGCTTGACGAAGGAGAGCTGCCATTCGTTCAGCGCCTGGCTGCGCAGGTTGCTCAACCGGCCCGGGAAGTAGCGGATGTTGTTCGCGAGGTTGATGCGCGTGTCGATCCGCTGCTTCGTCGCATCGTCCTGGCCGTTGGTCTGCACCGCGGCATCGTGGAAGTAGAAGCCGCTCAGGTCGAACACCGGCTGATCCACGTCCTTCGAGTAGTGCGTCTTCAGCTGGCGCGGGTCGCCGTTGTAGTAGGCATTCCGGCCGGTGAAGTCGAGCGGCCGGCCGCTTTGAATCTGGACGATCCCCGTCACGGTCCAGCCGCCAGCAATCGCGTTCAGCACGCCGTTCATGTCGCTGCCAAAGCGTTTTCCGCGGCCGAACGGCAGCTCCCAAATGCCCGAGAACGAGAACCGGTGCGGCACATCGGCATCGGCCGGACGCTCTTCCAGCGCGGTGTCGGTCTGATTGAGGTACGAGACCCGTTCGGTGAAGCGCGAGTACGTGTACGCGAACAGCACCGTGTACCCCTGCGTGAAGCGCCGCTCCACGCGGCTCTGCATCGAGTGATAAATCGTGCTTCCGTTGTAGCTCCAGGAGTTGACGTCGGAGAACTGCGGGTACGGCCGCAACAACTGCATCCGTTGCACCGTGTTGTTGTTGAGGCCCTGCCCCGGTACGAGACCGCGGAACGGGTTCGTGACGTTCGTCGTCAGAAAGTTGATCGTTGCGTCGTCACGCGACGCTGACGTGGCGAGGAAGCGAGCCGGCACCGGGTTGAGGTTGATGTTGACCGTCTGGTCCCAGCCCCTGCTGCCGACGTACCCCACCTCGACGAGCCACGCGCCGGGCAGCTCGCGCTGAACCGTCGCGGCCCAGCGGGCATTGCGAGCATTCTTCACGCCGTCCACCTGGGCGAAGCGATCGAGCGTGCGCCCGAGGAACGTGTTGACGCCCTGGGAGGCGCCGGGCGGATCGAGCACCCCGTTCGGGAACGGATTGGCGAGATTCGCGGTGAACGTCAGGCCGGTGTCAGGCGACGCCTGGAGCGTGGTTGACTGCGAGAATCCGGCCTGCTGGACGCCGTTGATCACGAACGGCACGGTGTAGACGCCGAAGCCACCGCGCACCACGGTCTTCGGATTCAGCTGGTAGGCGGCGCCGAGTCTGGGCGCCCAGTTGTTCGTGTCGGCTTTCCAGAAACCGGGGTGACTACCGTCGGCGAACTGCAACCCGCCGAGCACGTGGAAGTTGGCCGGCGCCACTTCAGGAATCGGCGCGGCCGCATACGCGGCCTGCGCGGCCGAGGTGATCGCGAGCGTCGCGTTCGGATCCCAGCCGCGGACGTTGCGATTCTCGCTGTCGTAGGTCGCCGCCTCGTATTCGTATCGCAAGCCGAGGTTCAACGTGAGCTTCCGGTTGAGTTTCCAGTCGTCCTGGAACCACACGCCATGATACGGCGTGGAGCTGAGCCGTTCGGCGTTGCGATCGATCGACCCGCCGGTCGGCTGTCCCAGCAGGAAGGCGGCGAACTGCTGACCGGTCACCGCGGCCGACGAATTGTCGAGCTGGCGTGTGTAGTTGGAGCCGAAATCGTACTGACCCGCCGACGCGCCGGGGCCGAAACCGGTCTCGATGTACCGCCGGTAGTCGTACCCGGCGCGCAGCGTCTGGTTGCCGCGGATCTTCGTGTAGTTCGGCTGGAACGAGTAGATGGTGTGGTACACCGTGCCGCCCTTGTTCTCGCCGATGGACGTCATGCCATCGATCGTGAACCGCGGCAGATAGTCGTGTTCCCCGAACAACGCCACCGTCGACGCCGGGAATCCGAGTGACGACGCATCGAACTCGCCCTCGTGCTGGCGGACGTTCGGTTCCTGGAAGCGTTGCCAGCCACCGCGAAGATTCAGCAGGCTGCTCTGATCGAGCGACCAGACGTGATCGATGGTCACGCCATTGTTGACGCGGCCGAGGAAGTTTCCGATCGGGCGGATGCCGTTGACCTCGCCCGCCCACGCGTTGCGCGCCTCGGTCCGATCGTTGCGCGTGTATCGCACGAACACATTCTGCTGATCGCTCAGGCGGTGGTCGACGCGCATCGAGAGCGAGTAGAAGTCGTCTGTGCGCGGACTCGGGCTGATGTAGTTGTTCTGCTGCTGCAAAGTCCCCGTCTGATTGGGCCTCGGGTAGTACTTCAGAAACTCCTTCGCGATCGGGCTGATGCGATCGGCGGGGATGATGTTGCCTTGAAAAGGCGTCCGTTCGATGCGCCCATCGGCGCGCCTCACCGCGGTCAGCGGGTCATAGATGATGATGCCGGCCGCCAGCAGCTCCGACAGGTCGCCGTTGCGCATCTTCTCCGTGGGCACCGTGAACTGACCGGGCTCCGGGAACGTGTCGTACAACCACTCCATCGCCCCGAAGATGAACGTGCGGTTCCTGACAATCGGCCCGCCGGCGCTGCCGCCGAAGCGGTTGTAGTCCAGACCGGCCTTCGGCTGGTTCTGGCGAATCAGGAAGAAGTCGTTCTTGCTGAGCTTCTCGTCGCGGTAGTACCAATAACTCTCGCCCTTCAGCACGTTGGTGCCGCTCTTGATCGCCACGTTGATGTTGGCGCCGGCCGTATGGCCCTGCTGCGCGTCGAAGTTCGCCGTCTCCACCTTGAACTCGGACACCGCACCGGCCGGGGGCACGAACGCGACGCGGCGTCCGCTGGCCATGTTGGGCGATCCGTCGAGCGTGAACTCCGGTCCGCCGTTGGTCCCGTCCGCCACGATGCCGGAGGTGCCGGCATTGTCGAAGGGACGGCTGAACTTCAGGTCGCCGGTGTAGGCGACCCCTGGCGCGATGCGCGCCAGCGTGAACGGGTTGCCATCGGACAGCGGCAGCAGGGCGATGCGCTGCTCGTCGATGACCTGGCCCTGCGATGCAGAAGCGGCCTCGAGAAGTGGCGTATCGGCATGGACGGAGACGACCTCTTCACGCTGGCCAATCGACAAGGTCACGTCGAGTGTGATCTTGTCGCCGATGCGGACCTCCACGCCATCGCGGCGCAGCTGCTTGAACCCCGACAGTTCGGCCGTCACCGAATACCGACCGGGATTGAGGAACGACAGCAAGTACGCGCCGTCGGTATTCGTCACCGCGACGGTCTTGCCGCCGGTGTCGCTGTTCACTGCCGTCACGGTGACGCCCGGCAGGATGGCCCCGGACGGATCGGTCACGCGCCCACCGACGGATCCGCGTGTCTCCTGGGCAAACGCTGGCGCTGGGGCAACCGTGCAGAGCGTGCAGGCAAGCAGAACCACGGCGAGTCGAGCGAGGCACCGCATACGACCTCCAGACGGCCGCACGGGCATTCGCGCGACGATACGTTCGTGCGCGCGCGAGGCGGCCACGACAACGATCGTAAATGGCGTGGCTTGTCCAATTGGGGGACGTGGACAAGCCACTGACAGGCTCCGGAACCTGTCATCTCAACGAATGGCTGGGAGAACCTGCGGTCTTGTACTACTTCGTCCGATGCGGGTCAATACCGGGAATCACCAGAACGGTGAACTGGTCAAGCCAACCCGCAGGCCGTTCAGGACGCGTAGAGCGAGAGGTACCACCGGATGATGGCATCGCCGGTCAGCGACGCCACGTACGCCGCCAGGGCAAGAAACGTCCCGAACGGCAGACGGCTCTGAAAGGACTTGGCGCGGGTCGCCATGAGCACGCCGCCAATCAACGCGCCCGCCAGACTCGAAAGAAACAGGACCAGCCAGACCTGGCGCCAGCCGAGAAACGCGCCGATCATCGCCAGCATCTTCACGTCGCCGAGACCCATACCCTCGACGCCCGTCGCGCGCTTCCAGCCCCAGCGCACCATCCACAACAGCCCCGCGCCCAGCGCCGCTCCGATCGCGCTGTCCACGAGACCCGGCGGCACGAAGAGGCTGAACGCCAACCCCACTGCGATGCCGGGAAGCGTCAGCACGTTCGGCAAACGCTGGGTGTCGAGGTCGGTGCCGAACAGGATGATCAGGATCGATGTGAGCACCAGCCGCTGCACCAGCAGCAGCGGATCGCCGACGAACATCCAACCCTGCAGCACGAACGCAATCGCGGTGACGATCTCGACGGCCGGATAGCGCAGGCTGATCGGTGCGCGGCACGCCCGGCACTTCGCTCCGAGCAGGATGTAGCTCACGACCGGCACGTTGTCGTACCACGTGATCGGCGTGCGGCACGACGGGCAACGCGAGCCTGGCGAGACGATCGACTCGCCGGCCGGCAATCGCGCGATGCAGACATTGAAGAAGCTGCCGAGCATCAGACCGAACACGGCCAGCCCGGCCAGCAGCGGCAGCAGGCTCACCGCGACATGCCTCGGGGCAGCGGCGCCAGCGTGGAACCAGCGCCGAGCGCGACTGTGTGCGTGGCGGGATCGTACGCGTACTCGACGCCCGTGGGGTCGCGAGGCGGCATGCCCGGCACGCCGTTGTGCGCAAGCTCGATCCAGTCGGCCGGGTAGCGCCCGGTCGCCTGGTGCAGGCGCTCGAGCAGCATCGCGAGCGCGTCGAGATCGTCGAGCGCCTGCACTTGCGCGAGTCCCCGCTCCGCCGCTTCGCGGATGTACTTCTCATTCGACGTCATGAGCTCGCGAAGCAGCGTCCGCGCGCCTTGACGATCGCCGCCCTGCGCCAACGTCACGCCGGCGAGCGGACGGATCCACTCCGGCGCGCCGGGCATCGCCGCGGCGCGCTCGAACCAGCGCGCGGCCGACGGCAGATCGCCGGTGTACCAGTAGTGAATGAACCCGATGTCGTGCGCGTACTGCCAACGGTTCGGATTCGCCTTCAGTCCCTTTTCGAGCAGCGCAATGGCCTGATCGGAGCGGCCCGGTCCGTTCGGCGATTCCATCGACAGAAAGATCGCGCCAAACCGGTATGCGATGTTGAACGCCGGATCCAGCGTCGTCGTCAGGTCCAGCAGCGGTTGCAGCAATGTGAACCGATCCGGACGCGTTGAATGGCGGTCGCGGCCGTAGTGCTGGATGGTGCGGATCCAGTAGACGTCGGCGGCCAGTGCGTCGAATGACAGAAACACGCGGTCGGCAGTCTTGCCCGATCGGAGGTACAGTAGCCGATCCGTATCCGGGGGAACGGGGCTGCGAACCTCGCGCGCGTGCAGGACCGCTGCGGCCGCCGCCACGCCCGCGAGTGACGCCGCCACGCCGGCGAGCAGAGAACCGACACGTCTCACTTGAACTCCCGCCGCGAGAAGATCGTCACGGCGCCCGCGAGCAGCGCGGCAATGTAGATGGCCGCATAGGCCAGCGTGTAGAAAACGAATGCGGCGGGCACCGCCCGGCCGTGCACGACCTGAGCCTTGACGTCACTGAACGCCGAGAATGCCGGCACCAGCCACCCGATCCCTCCAACGAACTTCGCCACTGTCGGCGAGACCTCGACGATGTCGCCGAAGCCGCGCAGCTCGGCGCTGAAGAGGCCGGTGACGAAGATGCCAACGGTGAAGACGATCGAGAGCAGCGCGCTCGACGAGAACGTGGAGAAGAACAGAGAAAGTGCCGTGAGCAGCGCCAGCTCGGCGGTGATCAGGAGCACCGACACGAGCAGGCGCGGGTCCGCGGCTGGAGCATCCCAGGCACGCCGCTCCACCGGCAGCGCCTGCCAGTCGAGATAGGCAAGCATCAGGTACAACGCCGCGGTCATGGCCGCGACGTTGACGACGATCGTCAGAATGAGCCCGGCATACTTGCCGAGCACGAACTCCCAGCGCGGCAGGGGCTTCGACAACAGGCCGAAGATGCTGCGGCGATCGATCTCGCGCGCGACGAGGCCGACGCCGATGAAGATCGTCATCAGCACGCCGGCCAATTCGATCGTGGACAGCCCGAGGTCCTTGATGATCTTGACGTCTTCGCCGGCGCTGAGCTGGCCGATGGCAATCGACGCGCCCACGAGCAGCAGTGCGAACGCGCCGATCGCGTACAGCACGCGGTCGCGCACGCTCTCCTTGAAGACGTGCCAGGCGACCAGCCGGATGCGGCGAATCACGCGGCGCCTTCCTTCCCCAGCGCGCGCATGAACACGTCTTCGAGCGTCGTGCGAATCGGCGACACCGACACGAGCGTCGCGCCCCCCAGCGCCAGGTCGGCGATGAGTTGTTCGGGCCGGCCGTCGGCAGCCAGTTCCATCGCGTAGCGGCCGGCGGCGATGCTCGTCAAGCGCGCGACACGACCTTTGAGACGTTCGGCGAGCGCCGCGGAGACGTCCGTCGCGACGATCTCCCAGCCGCGCGTGCCGCCGGTCGTGAGCGCGTCGATCGTGCCCTCGGCCACGAGCTTGCCCTTGTCCAGGATGCCGACGCGGCTGCACAGCACTTCCGCATCCGACAGGATGTGCGAGCTGAACAGCACGGTGCGCCCTTCGTCGCGCAGCTCGAGAATCATCTCGCGCACTTCGCGGCGGCCGAGAGGATCGAGGCCCGACATGGGCTCGTCCAGAATCACCAGCTCCGGATCGTTGACGATGGCCTGCGCCAGGCCGACGCGCTGCACCATCCCCTTCGAGTACTGGCGGATGGGCCGGCGCCGATCGGCCGCCAGGCCCACGCGATCGAGCACCTTCTCGGCGCGCTGACGCTGCTCCGCGCCGCGATACCCGAAGAGTCCGGCGACGTAGATCAGCAATTCCTCCGCCGAAAGGTAGTCGTAGAAGGTCGGATGCTCCGGCAGGAAGCCCAGCCGCTGGCGGGCCTCGACGGCGCCGGCGGGCCGTCCCAGCACCTCCGCGCTGCCGGACGTCGGCCGCAGCAGATCGATGAGCAGTTTGAGGGTCGTGCTCTTGCCGGCCCCGTTCGGGCCCAGCAGGCCGTAGACGCCGCCCGAGGGAATGACGAACGACAGGCCATCGAGGGCTCTGTGCGGCCGGGGCCGCCAGAACCCGGCGTAGAAGTCCTTCGTGAGGAGGTTCGTTCGGACGACGGTCGACATATCGGGGACCGCTCAGGCCGGCCCCCGTGTCAGGTATCGGCCGGCAGGCCGCCGGGCCTTACCTTTACAGCTTCGGCTTCTTCATTTCGAGGTTGATGGCCAGCTCGAAGTACTCCGGCGGCATCATCGACTCGATCGGCAGCGCCACGCCGTTGATGTAGAACGTCGGCGTCGAGTGTACGCGCAGTACACCGCCATCGGCGACGTCGCGCTTCACGTCCGCGATCTTGAGCGGATACTCCTTGATGTACTCGGCCTCGCTGATCCCGAGAATCCGCTGCGCGTTCTGCCTCACCAGGAGCGGCGTCGTCCCCTGGTTCTCGTAGAGCCAGCTGGTCATCTCGTCGTACTTGCCGCGATCCTTCGCCATGCGCGCCGCCGCCGCCGCATCGCACGACGCTTCGTGCCCGCGAATCGTGCTCGTCGCGTTGAAGTTGCAGTTCTGATTCCACGGCCAGTCCTTCACGACGTACTTCACCGCGCCGGGATCGGACTTCGCCAGTTTGTCGAGGATCGGCTGATACCAGATCTGCGCCTGACGACAGCCGGGGCACATCCAGTCGTTGAACTTCACGACGACGACCTTGGCGCCGTCGGTGGGAATGCCAAGATCCACGCGCGGCTGGGCATTCCACCAATCCGCGAAGACCTGCTGACGATCCTGCGCCGGCGGGGGCGCGTTGACCGCCTGCTGCGCCTGCTGTCCTTCCTTCGGAAAAAACGCGACGACCGAAGCCGCGCTGATGAGGTAGACGAGCGCGACCAGGAACGTGAGCGGTTGCGCGAAGACGTCGCGGAGATCGGACGCGAGGCGGCGCGGGAGTCGTGACATGGACATCGAGGATTGGATTCCGGACAGCACGAAGATCGCGATGACGCAGACGTACGTCCCCATGCACAGGAGACAGCCGGTGCGCAGCACGAAGAACGACGCGTACGCGAGATAGAGAATCACCGCCAGGCCGATGGTGGACAGCGCGAAGAGATAACCGCCCGCCGGGCTGTTCTTGTCACCCGGCGTCGCAAATGCGGCGACGAGCCCGACGAGGCCAAACCAGATGAGCCCGCCGAGCGCGACCGGCACGCCGCGGACCGACCCGAACCGGCTCATGTACACCTGCGTGCAGTTCAGCTTCTCGCTGATGTCGCACGGGCTGACGTAGGTGGGATCGGTCAGGATGCGGTAGTGGACGTAGGACGACGCCGCGGCGAGGCCGAAGCCGGCCACGGCAAACGCCAGGATCAGCCACCGGGAGCGGGAAGACATAGCGAATATTCTAGGGTACGTCGGGCAGCGGCGGGACGCTGGCCCCGTACAAGCCAACAGCCCCGCCAACCGGGAGGTTGACGGGGCTGTCGGGTGTGTCGTCGAGCTGTTACTGGATCGGGCTGACCGTCGCGCTGGCAGTAAACGGCTCGGCCGGGAGGGCCACCGTCGTGCTCTGCCAGATCGTGTTGCCCGCGTTCACCGCGAACTGACGGGTGCCCGTCGTGCCGAACGTCTGCGCGGTGGCAGTCGCCAGGTACGCCGAGATCGTCGCCGTGGTGTTGCAGTCGTTCGGGCCGGCTGAAGAGCCCGCACCCGCGCCCAGAGCGAAGTTGAAGCCGCTCTTCTGGATCGGCGCCGCGTGGCCGAGGTCGGCCGAGATGAACGCCTCGGTCGTGCCAGCCGGGGGCGTGCCAAGCACCGCGTAGGTCGCCGCGTAGCCGCCGTTACCGCACGAAGCGGTGTAGGCAACCTGCGATGATGTCGTGACCTTCAGCGACGCGATGGCGGAAGTCTCATTGCCCGTCATTCTGGCGCGCAGAAGCCCCGGCACCGCGATGGCCGCGATGATGCTGATGATCGCGACGACGATCAGCAGCTCGATAAGGGTAAAACCCTGTTCTCCTTTGCCTTTCATGTTCTCGTGTCTCCTAGTCAAGAATGGTTGAAAACGCTCCCAAACACATCAGGCCGGCTGCCAGGGTTTTGCTGCGCACCGCTCTCCCTACTCGCTCGCCGCCGGGTGGCCTATAAAGCAACCCGGATACCAAACCCGCTCCGGCCGAAGATTTTGCCCGTAAGTGACTCTTTCGTCTCGATTTAAGGGCTATCGAGTCCTTCCTTTCGACGCTTGCCAGCTCGAGTTGGCCGGCGAGGCACCTACAAGCCCCGCCGTCCGGTGACAGTTCTGACAGGCGCTATGACATCTGGCTGATCAAGTCGAACAACGGCATGTACATCGAAATGACGATGCCGCCGACGATGATGCCGAGGACGCAGATGAGCAGGGGCTCGAGAATCGTCAAGAGACCCGCCACGGCGACGTCAACTTCATCTTCGTAGAACTCCGCGATCTTTGCCAGCATCGTGTCGAGCGCGCCCGTGCTCTCGCCCGCCCCGATCATCTGGCCCACCATCGGTGGGAAGACGCCTGTCTGGCGCAGGGGTGCGGCGATCGTTTCGCCGCGCTCGATGCGCCCGCGCACGTGCGAGACGGCGGCCTCCACGACCGCGTTGCCCGACGTCTTCGCGGTGATGTCGAGCCCGTCGAGAATCGGCACGCCCGAACTGAGCAGCGTGGACAGCGTGCGGCAGAACCGGGCGACCGCGACCTTCCGGAAGATCTTGCCCAGGAGCGGCATCTTCAACATGAAGCCGTCGACCTTCATCCGGCCGTTCGGCGTCGCGTAGTAGCGCCGGAACATGTAGGAACCGGCGAAGCCCAGGACCACGGCCACCGGCACGAAGATCACCATCTTCTTGCTGAGCCAGATGACGACGCGCGTCGAGAGCGGTAGCGACGCGTTCAAGCCTTCGAACAGCGCCGTGAACGTCGGCACGACCTTCCACAGAATGACGGCGACCACGATCACCGCGATGCTGAGCACGGCGATCGGGTAGATCATCGCAGAGCGTACCTGCCCAATCAGCTTGGCCTGCTTCTCGATGAACGTCGCCAGCCGCTTGAGGATCGTGTCGAGAATACCGCCCGCCTCGCCGGCCGCCACCATGTTCGTGTAGAGCGGGTCGAACGCGTACGGCCGCTTCATCATGGCATCGGCGAGCGACGCACCGCCTTCGACGTCGGTCTTGACGGCCTCGATGGCCGCGGCGAGCTTCTTGTCCGGCTCCTCTTTCCCCAGGAGATCCAGACACTGCACCAGCGGCATGCCGGCATCGATCATGACGGAGAACTGGCGCGTGAAGATGGCCAGGTTCTTCGCCTTAATCTTCTTGAAGCGCTGCTCCTTCTTGGCGGCTGCCGCGATCTTCGTGACGAGGATCTGCTCGCGGCGCAGCGCCTCGGTCAGCGCTTCACTCGTCTCCGCCGCACGCTCGCCTTTGACGATCTGGCCGTTGCGTGTGCGTCCCACCCAGGCATACGTCGTCATCGCGCCACTCCTTGGACTCCGGGCATCGGCACACGACGCGCGTTGGCCATGGCCGACTGACCGATGGGCGGCGCGCCGCGTTCAAGCACCATCACGAGCTCGTCACGGTTCGACGAGGTCGCAAACGCCACGTCGCGCGTGATGAGCTTCTTTTCGACCAGCCGTGCCAGCGACTGGTTCATCGTCTGCATGCCGAACTTTTCCTGGCCGGCCTGCATCGTGCCGTAGATCTGATGAATCTTGTCGTCACGGATCAGGTTGCGGATCGCGGGCGTCGCCACCAGGATCTCGAGCGCCGCCACGCGGCCCTGGCCACTCGCCTTCGGCAGCAGCGCCTGACAGACGATGCCCTCGAGCGTGAGCGACAGCTGCGTGCGAATCTGCGCCTGCTGGTGGGCTGGAAACGCGTCGACGATACGCGTGATCGTCTGGGCCGCCGAGTTCGTGTGCAGCGTCGCCATCGTCAAGTGGCCCGTTTCGGCGAGCTTGAGCGCGGCTTCCATCGTTTCGAGGTCGCGCATTTCGCCGACGAGCACCACATCCGGGTCCTCGCGAAGGGCGGCCTTGAGCGCCAGGGTGAAGCTTTGCGTGTCGGCGTGCAGCTCGCGCTGGTTGACGAGGCACGCCTTGTGCTGGTGCAGGTATTCGATCGGGTCCTCGATCGTCAGGATGTGATGCGACTTGCCCTGGTTGATCCGATCGATCATCGCGGCCAGCGTCGTGGACTTGCCGCTGCCGGTCGGACCAGTCACGAGCACCAGGCCGCGCGGCCGATCAGCCAGTTCCGAGAGGACTGGCGGCAGACCGAGTTCCTCGAGCGGCCGGATCTTTTCCGGAATCAGGCGGTAGACCGCACCGACGGCGCCCTTCTGATTGAAGACGTTGCAGCGGAAGCGTCCGACGCCGCGCAGCCCGAATGCCATGTCGAGCTCCCACGTCTCCTCGAACTTCTTCTTCTGCGCGTCGGTCAGCACGCTGTACGCCAGCGTCTTCAGAATGTCCGGCGTCAGCTCCGGCAGTTCCAGCCGGCGCAGGTGCCCGTCCACGCGCACCTGTGGCGGCGACCCAATCGACAGGTGCAGGTCCGAGCCCTTCAGCTCGAGCGTGGTCTTCAGCAGATCCGGCAAGTTCATCGCAGACATAAGTCCTCAGTTCACGGCTCACGGCTTACGGCTTACGGCTTACGGCTCACGGGTTGCTACATGGTTTCGCGCACGACTTCGTCGATGGTCGTCAAACCTTCGCGCACTTTGCGCAAGCCGCTCTGGCGAAGCGTCAACATGCCCTCGCTCATCGCCACGCGGCGCAATTCGGTGACCGGCAGTCCGGAGATCACGACTTCGCGTGTCGCGTCGGTCATCTCCATCACCTCGAACACGCCGACGCGGCCCTTGTAGCCGGAACCATTGCAGCGGTCGCATCCACGCCCCTTCATCGGCTGCGCGGTGGCGGCGTCTTCCTCCGACATCCCGGCGTCGACGAGCTTCTGCACCGTCACCTCCGCTGGCGCCTTGCACTCGCTGCAGATGCGACGCACGAGGCGCTGCGCAGCCACGAGGTTCACGGAGTTGGCGACGAGAAAGGGCTCGATGCCCATGTTTACCAGACGGCTGACGCTGCTCGGCGCGTCGTTCGTGTGCAGGGTCGAGAGCACGAGGTGGCCGGTGAGGGCCGCCTTGACGCCGATGGCCGCCGTGTCGCCGTCGCGGATTTCGCCGACGAGGATGATGTTCGGGTCCTGCCGGAGAAACGAGCGCAGGACGTTCGCGAACGAGAGGCCGATGTTCTCGCGCACCTGCACCTGGTTGATGCCCTGCAGGTTGAACTCAACGGGATCCTCGGCCGTCATGATGTTCACGCCGGGCTCGTTGATCTGCGCGAGCGACGAATACAGCGTGTTGGTCTTGCCGCTGCCCGTGGGCCCGGTGACGAGCACCATGCCCCACGGTTTGCGAATCGCGTTGTCGAACCGGCGAAGCGCTTCGGTCTCGAAGCCGAGCTTCGTCATGTCGAGCTTCAAGCCTTCGGGATCGAGGAGACGAAGGACGACCTTCTCGCCGAAGAGCGTCGGCAGCACAGAGACACGGAAGTCGATGTCGCGGTTACGGCCGCGGTCCACGAAGCGCGCCTTGATGCGGCCGTCCTGCGGCAGGCGCTTCTCCGCGATGTCGAGCCGCGCCATGATCTTCACGCGCGAAACGATCGCGTCCCGGTACTTGAGCGCCGGCGTCATCACCGCCGTCAGCTGACCGTCCACGCGGAAACGGATCCGCATGTCTTTTTCGTACGGCTCGATGTGGATGTCGCTCGCGCCCTTCTGAATGGCGGAGAGCATGAGCGCGTTGACGAGCTTGATGATCGGCGCTTCGCCGCCCTGCCGCTCGAGCGCCGCGGCGTCGATCTCCTCGGTGTCGCCGACCACCTCGAGGTGTTCGTCGCCAATGCCCGTGCCGAGTTCTTCGAGTGCGCGGGCCGCGACGTCGGGCCCTCCCCTGCTGTTCGTCGGCCCGTCGACCGCGCTCTTGCCGCCGCTGAAGTAGCGGGCGATCGCATCGCGAATTGCCGTTTCGGACGCGACGACGGGCTCGACGTGCAGGCCCGTCATGAATTTGATGTCGTCCATCGCGAACACGTTCGTCGGATCCGCCATGGCGAGCGTGAGCGTCGTGCCCGACTTGCCGACCGGCACAACGTTGTACTTCGACGCACTCTCGGCCGAGATGAGCCTGACGACCCCTTGGTCGAGGTCGAAGTCGCGGAGGTTGATGGCGGGCACGCCGCAATGACGACTGACGACGGACGTAATGCCGTCGTCGGCCAGGAAGCCCAGCTTGACGAGGCTCGAGCCGAGCCTCCCCCCGTTCTGGCGCTGGTGATTCAGCGCTTCCTGGAGCTGGACAGGCGTGATGCGCTTTTCGCGCAGGAGGAGTTCGCCAAGTCTGACGGCCATGTGTCTCGCCGGCACACGGCCAAATCGGCGGGCGCCTCGCCCACCAGGGCGAGCTTAGAAGCCGGCGCGCATCGCGAAACCCAGCTCCCGGTCTTCGTCGGATCGTCCCTGGGCGTAGTGGCCATCAAGCCACAAGTGCTCACGGAACATGAGACTGCCCCCGAAAGCGGCGACCTGTCGGCGCTCGCCTTCGAGGCTCCACCGAATCCCAGTCCGCAGCGCAAGGCGACGGCCAAGTCGGCCCTCGCCTCCCAAGGCGACCATGCGACGAAGGCCGTCCCGAAGGTCGACCGTGTCCAGGTCGAGGTCAATAGCAAGGGTGAGGCCATGGGTGGGCAGAATGGCTATGCCCAGCCGGGGGGTGCGTTGAATGGTGTTTGCCGGAACTGCAATCTCTCCGAATGTCGGGGCTAGCAGGTTCCGCCACGTGAAGCCCACGCGGACATACTGCATATCGGCCATCACCCCAAGATCGATGTCGAACGCGCTGTGCGTCGGGCCTTCGACGTCTTCGCCAGCCTTGAGCGCGTCGCCAGCCGTACGCCCGGGAAAGCTGGATTGGACGGGCCTTCCACGCTCATATTTGAACGTGCCGCCCACCACCAGGCCCTGCGTGACGGACTGAAGAATCGTGACCCCGTAGTGGCGCACGCGAAGGCTCTGGACCACCACGTCGTCGGCGGGTCCGCTGACCAGGCCGGTCGTCTGGAACGTGCCGTAGGAGATGGCCAGGGGCAGGGTGCCGGCAGTCCCGAACTGCGTCTTGCGGCGGTCCGGGCCGGGCAGTTGGGGACCGTCCTGATTACCGGATTGAAATCGCTGCCACTCGATTGTCATGCCGTAGGGGCCGGCCGCCGCAAGCCCCGCCGGGTTCCAATGGACCGCCGTTGGGTCGTCTGCGACCGCTACGAAGGCCCCACCCATTCCAAGGGCACGCTCGCCCACCGACTCGAATACCTGCTGGGCCTCCGCGCGAACGGCCATGGTGAGCGTGCAGGCAGCAGCGAGGGTGAAGGCAGCAAGACGAGGGGACATTGGCGTTGAGAGTACCACTGGAGCCGCGCCCCGTGAGCCGTAAGCCGTAAGCCGTCAGCCGTGAGCCGTGAGCCGTGAGCCGTGAGCCGTATACCGTGAGCCGTAGGCCGTCCCTGGAACCCGAATACCGTCTAGTGTCGTAATTGTTCGCGAGCGGTACAATTGCCCGGATGGCCTGAACGGGATACGGCCGTCCGAGGTCCCCAACCATGACCGAAACCCCAGCAGCGTCCGTTCCGGACAAGGGTGTGATTGCACGCGCCATCGGGATGATCACGTCGCCCGGCGCGACGTATCAGTCGGTGGTGGCGAACCCGCGCCCGGCCGGTATCTTGTTTCTCGTCTGTCTCGTCATCAGCCTTGCGACGGCCCTCCCGCAGTTCACCGAGCGCGGTCGCCAGGCAGCGCTCGACATGCAGGTGCAACAGACCGAGCGGTTCATTCAGGTGTCGCCGGAGATGTACTCGCAGATGGAGGCGCGCAGCCACTACAACGGCTACATCACGTTCGTCGCGACCTTCGTGGCGCTGCCCATCTTCACGTTGATCTTCGGGGCGATCTACTGGGTGGTGTTCAACGCGATCATGGGGGGCACCGCCACGTTCAAGCAGGTCCTGGCCGTGGTCACCCATTCACAAGTGCCCTCGGCGCTGGGGGCCATCGTCGCGGCGCCGATCCAACTGGCCACGTCGAAAATCTCGACTGCGGGGCCGTTCAATCTCGGCGTGCTGTTTCCAATGCTCGAACCGAACTCGCCGATGTCGAACTTCCTGGGTTCGATCGGCCTGTTCCAGGTCTGGGGCATCGTCGTCTGTGCGATCGGCTTCGGCGTGCTGTATCGCCGGAAGGCGGGCACTATTGCGGTGGTCCTGCTCGCGATTTTCCTCGCGTTCATGGCGCTGTTCGCCTATCTCCCCTCCTTTTTTGGAAGGTAATCGATGAAGCGGAAGAAACTCTGGATCGGTCTCGGCATCGTCGTGCTGCTTGGCGCGATGGCGTACGCCAATTTCGGACTCAAGCGATCGACCGGCACGTCGGTCACCGTCGAGAAGGTGACGCGCCACGATCTCGAGGCGATCGTCTCGGCGAGCGGCAAGATCCGCGCAAAGAAGACCGTCAACATCAGCGCAGAGACGATGGGCAAGGTGGTCAACCTGACGGTGATGGAGGGCGAGAAGGTCAAGAAGGGCCAGCTCCTGCTGGAGATCGATCCGCGCAACCTCGAGACGGCGGTGCAGAACCGCGAGGCGAGCCTCGCGACGGCACGCTCGCAGCTGGACCAGACGCGCTCGTCGATCGAGAGCTCGAAGGTGTCGCTCAAACAGGCACAGGACAATCTGAAGCGGCAGCAGGATCTGAACAAACAGGGGCTCGTCGCGCGTGAAGTGCTCGAGCGGGCCGAGAACGACGTCAAGATGCGCCAGACGGACCTGACGATGAGCGAGCAGTCCGTGCGCACACAGGAGCAGCGCATCAAGCAGGAAGAAACCAACGTCGAGACCGCCAGGTACGACCTGAACAAGGTGCGGATGCTCGCGCCCATCGACGGCCTCGTGACGGCGCGCAATATCGAAGAGGGCGAAACGGCTGTGGTCGGCACGATGAACAACGCGGGCACCGTGCTGCTGACCATTGCCGACATGTCGGTGATCGAGACGGAGATTGAAGTGGACGAAACCGACATCCCCTTCGTCTCTGTCGGGCAGCCGGCCCGGGTGGAGATCGACGCCTTTCCAGACAAGAAGTTTCCGGGCCGCGTGACCGAGGTGGGCAACAGCCCGATTCAGGCAGCCGGATCGGCGGCGCAGGGCCGCGCCACCAACTTCAAGGTGGTCGTCCAGATCGAGGGCGCGGTCCCCGACGTCCGGCCGGGCTTTACGTGCACGGCCACGATCACGACGGCCACGCGCAAGAACGCGATGGGCGTGCCGATTCAGGCCATGACGGTGCGCGAGCGCATCTTCGACGAGAAGGGCCAGATGATCACGCCCGAGCTTCCGGCGCGCGGGAGCGCGCCCCGGCCGGCAACGGTGCAGCCAGCGGCTGAACTCAAGCCGGGCCAGACCCGCAAGGAAGTCGAAGGCGTCTTCGTCATCGAGAACGGCCGGGCGGTGTTCGCACCGGTGAAAACCGGCATCGCCGGCGAAAAATACTTCGAAGTGCTCGAGGGCCTGAAGGAGAATCAGGAAGTGATCACGGGCCCGTTCGCCTCGGTGCGCAATCTGCACGAAGGCGACGAGGTCAAGGTGGGCCCGGCCACGCCGGGCACGACACCGGCGTCAGGGAGCGGCGGAAGCTAGACGTGCATCAGTTCATCGAGGCGGCGTTCATCGCGTTGCAGGCGATCTGGGCCAACAAGCTCAGGTCGCTACTGACCGTCGTCGGCAACATCGTGGCCGTGACGTCGATCATCGCCGTGGTGTCGCTGGTCCAGGGGCTGAACGCGTCGGTGAAGGACGCGATTCAATCCGAGTTCGCGGCGGATTCGTTTTCCGTCCAGCGGCGCGGCCTGACGTTCACCGACGAAGAACAACTGCGCGCGCAGAGCAACCCGCGCGTGACGCTCGACGACGCCTCGGCGATTCGCGGGTTCGCGTCAGAGAAGATTGCGCTCGTGATGGCCGAGGCCAGTAACTCGGCTCAGGCGAAGTACCGTAACGAGTCGCTCGATAGCGTCCAGGTGCGCGGCCTCACGAAGGAATACAACAGCCTGCCGTCGACGCAGATCGAACTCGGCCGCGCGATCACGCCAACCGAGTTCGAGAACGGCCGCCTCGTCGCGATTCTGGGGTGGGGCACGGCCGACCGGCTGTTCGCCGCCGTCGAGCCGGTGGACAAGATGATCCTGCTCGGCGGCATCCACTTCCGCGTGATCGGTGTGGCGCCCAAGAAGGGATCGATCTTCGGCAACTCGCAGGACGAGTGGATCGTGGTGCCGCTCAAGGCCTTCCAGCGGATGTTCGGGTCGCGTCAGTCGCTCGAGCTGACGGTGCGGCCGTCGGATCCGTCACTCGTCCAGGCCGCCATGGACGAGACGCGAACGGCGCTGCGCATCGAACGCCGGCTGCGTCCGAAAGAGCCCGACAACTTCGGCATCCTCACCTCCGACACGTTCCTGAATCTCTACAGGCAGGCGACGACCGGGCTCTTCGCGATCCTCATTGGCGTCGTGAGTCTTTCGCTCGTCGTGGGCGGCATCGTCATCATGAACATCATGCTGATGGTGGTGAGCGAGCGCACGCGCGAGATCGGGCTGCGCAAGTCGCTGGGCGCGCGCCGGCGCGACGTGCTGTGGCAGATCCTCACCGAGTCGATCACGCTCTCGACGTTCGGCGGGCTGTGCGGGACGGTCATGGGCTTCTTCGTCGCCTGGGTGATCAGCAAGGTCAGCCCGCTGCCGGCGATCGTCGAGCCCTGGTCGGTCGTGCTCGGCATCGGCATGACCGCCATCGTGGGTCTCTTTTTTGGTCTGTATCCGGCCATGCGGGCCGCCTCGCTCGACCCGATCGAAGCGCTCCGGCGCGAGTAAGCCATGCGTCGAGGCCTCTTTGCTGAAATCGTCGCGATGTCGTGGGACACGGTCCGCGGCAACAAGCTGCGATCGTTTCTCACCGTGCTCGGCATCGTCATCGGCATCACGTCGATCGTCGGCGTGACGTCGCTGATCCGCGGCTTCGATCAGTCGTTCAAGGACCTGATCAAGGGCATCGGCCCGTCAACCATCTACGTGGCCAAGATGTCCGGCGTGAGCCTGTCGTCGGGCGCGAGCTTCGCCGAACTGGCCAAGCGGCCGAACATCACGCCAGCCGACGCCGAGGCGATTGAGAAGAACGCGCCGTCCATCCAGGTCGTGGACATCACGCTGGGCGGCGGCGGCCCAGGCGGCACGCAGATGGCGCGCATCTATTACAAGAACCAGCGCACCAAGCCGCTCGTGGTGTTCGGCACGACGGAGCGGTGGCCCTTCGCGGTGCAGCTGGCCGTCGAGAGCGGACGCTTCTTCACGACGAACGAAGTGCAGCGGCGCGTCCGCGTCACGGTGCTGGGCAAGACGCCGGCCGACGCGCTGTTCCCGAACAGCGATCCGCTCGGGAAGAGCGTGCGCATCGGCTTCGAAGAGTACGAAGTGATCGGCGTGATGGCGAAACGGCCAAGCCCGGGCTTCAACATCGGCGCCGACGATTTCGTCATCGTGCCATTCACCACCTACGCGAAGCAGTACGGGATCAGGGTGAACGAACTGGGACGCGGCCAGTTCCGCAGCGCGCAGATCGCCGCCGTCCCGCGCGAAGGGACGGAGCGCGACGTCGCGATGAAGGAAGTCGAGCAGGTCATGCGGATCCGCCACGGCCTCCGGCTCGATCAGCCCAACGACTTCGACCTGCTGACACAGGACGCGATCCTGGCGCTGTGGGACCGCATCACGCAGGCCGCGTTCCTGGCGCTCGTGGTGCTCTCGTCGATTGCGCTGATGGTCGGCGGCATCGGCGTGATGAGCATCATGACGATCAGCGTCACGGAACGGACGCGCGAGATCGGCGTCCGCAAAGCGCTCGGCGCCCGACGCGTCGAGATCCTCTGGCAATTTCTGCTCGAATCGGTGTTCCTCACCTCGGCGGGCGGGGTCCTCGGAATCCTCTTCGGTGCGGGGATCGGTTTCGCCATTCACGCGCTGAGCGGCTTCCCCGTCTCGCTGCCCTGGTGGTCCTTCGCCATCGGCATCGGCTTCTCGGCCGGTGTGGGCGTCTTCTTCGGCATGGTCCCCGCCGTCCGGGCCTCCCGCCTGGACCCAATCGAGGCGCTCCGCTACGAATAGAACCGCGTCGATCTCCAAATCCCCAAATAGATATGATGCGCGTATCGGGGGACATCGCTTATGAAGGTCTTCGAGGCGGCGAACATCCGGAACGTGGCGCTGGTAGGCCATAGCGGGTCGGGCAAGACGCAGCTGGCTTCAGCGCTGTTGTTCGACGGGGGCGCCGTCAATCGGTTCGGCAAGGTCGACGAGGGCACCACGGTCACCGATTACGACGAAGAAGCCATCGCCCGCAAGCACACGCTCTCTGCCTCCCTGGCGTTCTTCGAGTGGAACAAGAGCAAGATCAACCTGATCGACACGCCCGGCATGGGCAACTTCCTCAGCGATGCGCGCGCCGCGCTACGCGTCGTCGAGGCGGCCGTCGTGGTGGTGGACGCCGTGAGCGGCGTCCAGGTCTCGACGGAAAAGACGTGGGAAGCCGCCGAGGAACTGGGCCTGCCGCGCCTCGTCGTCTGTCACCGGCTCGACCGCGAGCGGGCCAGCCTCGATCGCGCGCTGGAATCGATGCGCGTCTCGCTCGGGCGCAATTGCGTGCCCGTCCAGCTGCCCATCGGCGAGGAGCGATCGTTCGGCGGCGTGATCGATCTCGTCGCCATGAAGGCGCTCACGTTTGCCGGCGACGAGTCGGGCAAGATGACCGAGGGCGCCGTGCCCGACGGTTTGAAGGACGCCGCCCAGGCGGCGCGTGACGCGCTGATCGAAATGGTGGCCGAGGCCGACGACGCGTTGATGGAGAAGTTCTTCGAGGCCGGCACGCTCACGCAGGACGAGCTGGTGGCTGGTCTTTCCCGCGCCACGCGCGCCGGCAAGTTGTTCCCGGTGTTCTGCGCCTCCGGCCTGCGCAACATCGGCATTCAGCCGCTCGCGGACGCGATCGCGACGTACGTGCCGTCACCGGCCGACCGGCCGTTCGCCGGAAGGAACGCGTCGGGCGCGGAGACCACGCGCGCGGCGTCGGATTCGGCGCCGCTGGTCCTCTGGGTCTGGAAGACCGTTGCCGACCAGTTCGCCGGCCGCATCACGATGTTCCGCATTGTCTCAGGCGTCGTGAAGAGCGACGCGACGGTACAGAACATCACGCGCGAAGCGCCGGAACGGCTCGGACACCTGCTTGCGCTGCAGGGCAAGGCGCAGACGCATGTGCCTGAACTGCACGCCGGCGACCTCGGCGCGGTCGCGAAGCTGAAGGACACCCACACCGGCGACACCCTCGGCGACAAGGCTGCGGGCTTCACGCCGCCGCCAATCACGTTCCCCGAGCCGGTGCTCGCGTACGCGATCGAGCCGAAGAGCCGCGGCGACGAAGACAAGATCGGCACGGCCATGCAGCGTCTGCGCGAAGAGGATCCGGCCATCGGCTACGGTCGCGATGCGCAGACGCACGAGCTGCTGCTTTCGGGCCAGGGCCAGCTGCACATCGAGGTGACGGTCGCCAAGCTCCGCCGGCGGTTCGGCGTCGAAGTCAACCTGAAGCCGCCGCGCATCCCGTACCGCGAGACGATCACGGCGAGGGTCGAGGCGCACGGCCGCCACAAGAAACAGACGGGCGGCCACGGCCAATTCGGCGATTGCAAGATCACCATGGAGCCCCTGAAGCGGGGAGCGGACTTCGAGTACGTGGACGACACGTTCGGCGGCTCGATTCCGCGCCAGTACATCCCGGCGATCGAGAAAGGCATCCAGGACACCCGCCTCCGCGGCTACCTCGCCGGCTACCCTGTCGTGGATTTCCGCGTCACCGTCACCGACGGTTCGTACCACGACGTGGACTCGAGCGAGATGGCGTTCCGGCTCGCCGGGCGACTGGCGTTCCGCGACGCGATGGCGCGGGCACGGCCGACGATTCTCGAGCCCATCATGAACGTCGAGGTGTACGCGCCGTCGGACTTCGCCGGCGATCTGATGGGCGACCTCAACAGCCGGCGCGGCCGCATTTCAGGCATGGACACGCGCGGACCGGCGACGGTGATTCGCGCGACGGTGCCGATGGCTGAGATGCTCACCTACGAGCAGACGTTGACGTCGCAAACCGGCGGGCGTGGCAGCTACCACATGGAGTTCTCGCACTACGACGAGGTGCCCGGCCACCTGCACGGCAAGATCATCGCCGCCAGCAAGGCCGAGCGCGGCGAAGTGAAGGAAGAAGAGGAATAATGTTGGCGTGAAGAGCAAAGACCGTCACAAAGCGCGCGAATGCACGAAGAGCATGAAGGTGTTCATGGAAAGTCTTCGCGTCCTTCGTACCTTCGTGCCCTTCGTGATGGTCGTTGCCTGGTCGCCAGTTCGCGCACAGGAGCCCGCTCCGCCCGCCCAGGACACCAACCCGGCCTGGGTCGAGTTCCTCTCGGGCGTCCGGACCGAGGCCACGGGTCGCGGCATCAGCAATGCCACGCTCGATCTTGCGCTGGCCAACCTCACACCCGATCCCGTGGTCCTCGCGCGCGATCGGGCGCAGCCGGAACTCACCCAGAGCCTCGACGCGTACCTCACGCAGCGACTCAGCACGCGGACTATTGCCACGGCGCGCGAGATGGCCGTCAGCCACAAGGCCGTGCTCGCGCGCGTCGAGCAGACCTACGGCATTCCGCGACCGGTCATGGTTGCCATCTGGGGTCTCGAGTCGAATTTCGGACGTTTCACGGGCACGTACCCAACCATCCAGGCACTGGCGACACTGGCGTTCGACGCGCGGCGTCCGCTGTTTCGCACGGAACTCCTGCAGGCGCTGACGATTGTCGATCGCGGTCAGGCACTGCCGATCGACCTGCGCGGCTCATGGGCCGGCGCGATGGGCCAGCCGCAGTTCATGCCGTCGAGCTTTCTCAAGCACGCCGTCGATTTCGACGACGACGGCAAGGCCGACATCTGGACGAACGAAGCGGACGTGTTCGGCTCGATGGCGAACTACCTGAAGAGCGCCGGCTGGACCGAAGGCGAACGGTGGGGCCGCGAGGTCCGGGTCACTCGCACGGCGCTTGCGCGCATCGACCGGACGGTCACCATGCGCGCGGGCGGCTGCCGGGCCATCCGCGAGTTGACGGTCGCGCGCCCGCTGAGCGAGTGGAAGAAGCTCGGCGTGACGCTGCCAGGCGGAGGTCCGCTGCCGTCGGCGACGATCAAAGCGTCGCTCGTCCGCGGTCAGAAGCGGTACTTCCTCGTGTATCAGAACTTCGAGGCGATTCTCGACTACAACTGCTCGAACTCGTACGCGGTCGCGGTTGGACTGCTGGCAGACAAAATCGCGGGATGACCTAGAATCGCGTCAACCCCCCAACGATATCGGTCGCGGCATGAGCCAGCGCGCAGGCTCGGATATTCCCGCGCCACCAGGCCAGGATGCCCAGCACGAGCCCGTAGGATCCTGTAATCGCCATCGGCGCAAGACCCTGGTAGCCGTGTGACATGCCGAAGGCCGTCGCCTGAAGCAGGATGCCCGCGGCCACGCTGCCGGTCAGCGCCGCGAGCTGACGCTGCAGGTAGCCGCGGAACACGATTTCCTCGCACACGCCCGCGCTGAGCGAGACGAACACCCACAACACGGACTCCGGAACACCGTGCGGCAGCAGGAACGCAGTGTTCGCCGGTGGCCCGCCAAGCGTCCTGGCGAGCGCGATCGCGGCTGTGCGCGCGGCGAAGAAACCGATCGCCCCATAGAAAAGATCCACGAACACGTCGCGCGCCGAGATCCCGCGCCCGGTCAACTCGGCAAGTGAGTACCCGTGGGCCTTCAGCCCGACATGGATGAACCGGACCCAGAGAAGCTGCAGGCCGATCAGGGAGAGATAGGGAATCACCCGCGAAGCCCCAGGGCTGAGCGCCTCCAGAGACGACGCCTGTTGCATGCCCACGAGCGTGACGGCTGCCACGATCAGCAGGACGATCGTCGTGTGCTTTCGAGACGCGATGAGCGTGTCAGTCATCGGGCCTGCCGCTCGTGAAGAAGCGCGCCGAAGAGCGTGATGGCGTCGGTCGTCCGCCGGCGATCGCCGGTGCTGAGGAGCTCGAGGAGCAGACCGTCGATCACGGCCCCACACAGCGTGGCCAGGGCCGGGCTCCGTCGTGACTTCGGCAGTGCCTCCTCGATGAGCGCCAGCCAGCTTCCGGACGTGTGCTCGAGGTACCGGGCGTACTGTTCGGGCCGGTGCAGGGCGAGCACCTGCACTTCAAAGAGCAGCCTGAGATAGCGGAGGTGCTCGCGATGGGTGGCCCACTTCCAGAAGGCGTCGAGCGGGCTTGAATGGCGGGCCTGAGCGCCCGCCGTCACCCCGCGAAAGGACGCCTGAACGCGCCCCCGCAGCGCATCCATCGTCGCCATGAGCAGCCCTTCTTTCGAGCCAAAGTGATACACGAGGAGGCGCGCGCTCGTTCCGACGTCCGCCGCCAGCGGCCGAAGCGACAGGTCCGCGACGCCATGGTCGAGCAGGTAGTCCAGGGACCGTTCGACGAGCTCCTGCCGGCGATCGCTCATGAAACGACTGTTACATGAAACGACTGTTACAGTCAAACCCACGGCCGGGCGATCCCGCGACGTTCAGCGTGCTGGGTTCGAGGTGGTCTCGAGGCTCAGTTCCAGGTCTTGCCCTGCAACTGCGCCAGATCGATGTTGCCGCCGCTGAGGACGGCCACGACCCGCGCGCCCGAGGGCGCCTTGATCAGACCGTTCAGGAGCGCGGCGACGGGAGCGGCTGCCGCGCCTTCCGGCACGAGCTTCGTCGCGTGCATGGTCCAGACGACGGCATCGAAGATCTGCGCGTCCGGCAGCGTGACGATGTCGTCCACGTACCGGCGTACGATCTCGAGATTGCGCTCACCCACGCGCTTCACGCGCAGCCCGTCGATGATGCAATCGACGCGGTCGAGCGTCACGCGCGTCCCTTCCCGCACGCTGCGCTGCATCGCCGGCGCGCCCGACGACTCGACGCCGATCACACGCGCCTTGGGATTGAGCGCCTTCACGGCCATCGCGATCCCCGAGATCAGGCCGCCGCCGCCGATCGGCACGACGATCACGTCGGCCTCGGGCCAGTCGCGCATGATCTCGAGCCCGACGGTGCCCTGCCCCACGATGAGCTCGTCGTCGTCGAATGGATGAATGTAGGTGTAGCCGTGTTCGCGCACCAGCGTGCGCGCGTGCGCATCGGCGTCGTCCCAGATGCTGCCGTGCAGAACGACCTCGGCGCCGTAGCTCTTCGTGGCCGCGATCTTCGACGGCGTCGCGTTCGAGGCCATGCACACGACCGCGCGGAGGCCGTTCAACCGCGCAGCCAGCGCCACGCCCTGCGCGTGATTGCCGGCCGACGAGCAGATCACGCCGCGAGCCTTCTGATCGTCTGTGAGGAAGCCGATCTTGTTGAGCGGACCGCGGATCTTGTACGACCCGGTGCGTTGCAGGAGCTCAGCCTTGAGGCGGACGTCGAAGCCCGTGTGTTCGCTGAGCAGCCGCGAGGTGACGAGCGGCGTGTGCCGCACGTGCGGAACCATCCGCGCCCGTGCTTCAACGAAGTCAGACGCGGAGGGATCCATGCGGGACTCTTGCAACTTCGAACTTGGAACTCTGAACTTTGAACTCTGAATTCGGGCGTGCCGAAGTTCAGAGTTCAGAGTTCCAAGTTCAGAGTTCCAAGTTGTGTGTATCAGCCTAACTGCCGCCCGCTTTGCGTGGCGTCGTGGACTTGCGGCCTGCGCCCTTGGCGGTCTTGTCGGCCTTTCCGGCCTTGCCGCCGGCGACGTCCTGCTCGTCCTTCTTGCGGCCGCCGAAGGCCTCGCGCAGCCGGCCGCCGACGGTCTTCTTCTTCGGCTTGCTCGCGGCCTCACCCTTCGCCTTGTCCGCGTCGGCATTCGGGTTGAACTCGCTTCCGATGAGCTCGACCTTGGCAACTTCGGCGCTGTCGCCGCGGCGGTACCCGAGGCGAAGCAGCCGCGTGTAGCCGCCCGGCCGATCCGCGAAGCGCGGTGCGATCGTGTCGAACAGCTTCTGCACGACCTCGCGATCGTCGATGTCGCGAGCGACCGTGCGCCGCGCGGTGACGCCGTGCGTGCTGCCCTCGGCCGCGCCGAGGCTCCGCTTGGCGACGGTGATGATCCGCTCGACGAACGGCCGCAGCTCCTTCGCGCGCGCCACCGTGGTCTCGATGTGCTCGTAGCGGATGAGAGCGACGGCCTGATTCCGCAGCATCGAAATGCGATGCTCGGTCACGCGGCCGAGTTTGCGATGAGCGACTCTGTGACGCATGGGTACCTTCTTGTCCTACTCGTTCACGCCCTGGTCCAGCCGCATGCCCAGGCTGAGACCCATCGTCGCCAGGATCTCCTTGATCTCGTTGAGCGACTTGCGGCCGAAGTTCTTCGTCTTGAGCATCTCGCCTTCGGTCTTCTGCACCAGCTCGCGCAGCGTACGGATGTTCGCGTTCTTGAGGCAGTTGTACGACCGCACGGAGAGCTCGAGCTCCTCGACGCTCTTGTCCAGGTGCTCGTTGACGGAGTGCGCCGGCGAATCGGCCGATCCTTCGAGCGGCTGGTCGCCCGCCTCGTCGAGGCCGACGAAGATCGTGAAGTGGTCGCGGATCAGCTTAGCCGCGAGCGACAGCGCGTCGCGCGGCGTCACCGCGCCGTTGGTCCACACTTCCAGGGTCAGCTTGTCGTAGTCGGTGGTCTGGCCGATGCGCGCGGCCTCGACCACGTAGTTGACCTTCTTGACCGGCGAGTGCACCGAATCGATCGGGATCCAGCCGATGCCGAGATCCTCGTCGAAGTTCTTGTCGGCCGAAACGTAGCCGCGGCCGCGCTTGATGCGGAGCTCCATCTCGAGCTTGCCGCCCTCGCTGACCGTCGCGATGTGCGCGTCCGGCTCGAGGATCTCGACGTCGGC
>Ga0111538_10001423_pt1 | contig 33486 bp, 34 predicted proteins | sample SoiMethybrSBSTD1_FD_79669 | JGI IMG/M metagenome (GOLD analysis project Ga0111538, IMG submission 79669) | Bulk soil microbial communities from a Populus tree surrounding site in Tennessee, USA - Soil MetaG P. TD hybrid SBSTD1 (version 2)... | ecosystem: Environmental > Terrestrial > Soil >...
CCCTGCGCCCCGGCCTGCGGGGTTGGCCCCGTCGGGGGCGCTGGGTACCGTCGCCCGCCATGGCGCCCCGCTCGGCCGGCACCGGCTACGTCACCGTCCCCCATGCAGGCGTCGGTCCCGGCGTTCTCGTGCTGCACTCGTGGTGGGGGCTGACGCCGTTCTTCAAGGGCGTGTGCGACCGCCTGTCCGAGGCCGGGTTCACGGCCCTCGCCCCCGACCTGTTCGCCGGGCAGACCGCCGACACCCCCGAGGAGGCCGAGGCCCTGCTCGCCGGGGCCGACATGGACGCCATGGCGCACCTGGTGCGGTCGAGCCTGTTCACGCTGCACGGCATGCCGGCCACCCCGGACGCCCCGGTGGGCACCCTCGGGTTCTCGATGGGGGCGTCGTGGGCGCTCTGGCTCGCCGGTCGCATCCCCGACCTCGTGGGCGCGACGGTGGTCTTCTACGGGGCGCAGAGCATCGACATGACGCCAGCGACCTCGGCGTTCCTCGGCCACTTCGCCGAGCACGACCCCTACGTCGACGACGACGAGCGCACGCTCCTCGAGGCCGACCTGCACGTGCTCGACAAGGACGTCGAGTTCCACCACTACCCCGGCACCGGCCACTGGTTCTTCGAGAGCGACCGCCCCGCCTACGACGAGGCCGCGGCCGCGCTCGCCTGGGAGCGCACGATCTCGTTCCTGCGCGACCGGCTCGGCGGTCAGGGCGCCAGCACGTAGCGGGCGTACAGGCTCGCCCCCGCGGCCGGGACGACGATCTCGTGCGTCGCCTCGCCGCCGTCGGACCACGACGAGAAGAGCATCGTGCCGTTGTCGACCGCCACGGAGGCCGGGGCCGTGACCGTGACCGTCGACCCGACCGGGAGGGTGCCGGTGAGCGGTGTCTCGCCGGTCGCCCCGGCGAGCGTCAGGATGACGCCCGGGGGCGAGGCCAGGGTGACCGCGGCGGTGGTGTAGTCGAGCCGTTGGACGACGGTGGTCGTCTCGCCCTGCCAGGTCGCCGAGAGCCGCACCTCGACCGCGGCGGGGTACTCGTGGTCGGGCATGGTGAACGAGCCCGAGGACACGCCGACGGCCGTGGCCACGTCCGGGTGCCGGTGGCACGTCTGCGGCGTCACGCAGTGCAGCAGGTCGACGCCCCACGACAGGGCCGAGGGGGGAAGGGCCCCGACCCCGGGCACCGTGGCGCCGCCCGAGAAGGGGACGGTCGCCCCCACCGGCACGGTGGCACCGGCGGCGGGCTGCGAGATCGCGGGCTGCGGTGCCGCCGTGCCGACGCGCACGGTGGCCGTCACCGTGTCGGTGGCGCCGGCGGCGTCGGTCACCCGGAGGCGGACGGAGCGTGTGCCCGCCGTGTCGTAGGTGACGGTGAGCAGGGGTTGCGTCCCGTCGTCGAGCTCGCCGTCGCCGTCGGTGTCCCACGCGTAGGTGAGGACGTCGCCGGCGTCGGCGTCGGACGACGCCCGCCCGTCGAGCGTCACGGTGAGGGGGACGCCGCCCGCCGTCGGAGAGGCGGTGACCGCGGCCTGGGGAGCGGTGTTGGTGGCCGAGTAGCCGAGCCGGTGGATCTCCCCGCCGTACAGGTCGACGTACCAGAGCTCGCCCGCGGGCCCGAACTCCAGCTCGACAGGGGTGCCCGCCGCCTGGTCGAACACGTCGACGCGAGTCGGGTCGGGCAGACCGTTGGTGCCCGCCGGCATCGCCCAGATGCACCCCCGCGTGGCGTCGGCGAAGAACAGTGCGTTGCGGTACTGGGCGGGGTACGGCGAGTCGGCGGGGGCGAAGTCGATGCCCGAGATCGAGGCCCCGCGGTCGGTCGGGCACCGCTCGTCGGGATCGATCTTCGCGCCGTGGCGATACGTGTACGTGGGCGCCACGCCCGTGCCGTCCGCGTACATCGCCTCGCAGATCGGGAGGTCCAGGTTGTCGTACTCGGCCGTGCGGCCGTTGCCCTCGCGGCACGGCCATCCGAAGTTGTCGAGCTGGGCGTCGTCGCCGCGGGTGCGGTCGATCTCCTCCCACGTGCGCCACCCGACGTCGCCGATCCACAGGTCGTTGGTGCCGGGCCGCAGCGCGAACCGGAAGGGGTTGCGCAGGCCGGTGGCGACGATGCGGCGGGCGTTCGGGTCGGGCGAGCCGGCGAGGGGGTTGGTGGGCAGGCCCTCGCCGGACACCGGGTCGATGCGGATGATCGAGCCGTCGAGGCCGAGGGGGTCGCCGGAGGTGCGGAGGTCCTGCGCCCGCAGCGCCCCGCCCTCGCGCAGGGGGTCGGCGCAGGGGTTGCCGCCCCGCTGGCCGTAGTCGGCGTTGTTGAAGTCGGCACCGTCGCCGGCGCCTGCGTACAGCGCGCCGTCGGCCCCGAAGGCCAACGTGCCGATGGTGTGGCTGGGGTACTGGGCGCAGAAGTCCTCGACGAGGACGTGCTCGACGCCGTCCCACGTCGGGCCCGAGAGGTGGAGGCGCGAGATGCGGGCGCTCACGAGGCACCCGGAGGCGGTCTCGCCGGGGGGCGACGGGCACACCTCGCCGTCGGCGCCCGGTTGGCCCCACTGCGGGGCGGTGCCGCCGGGGAAGGCGTCGTAGGTGTAGGCGACGTAGATGTCGGGCACGGCGGGGAACTGCGGGTGCAGGGCGAGGCCGAGCATGCCCCGGTCCCAGCTGTTGTAGGTGTTGGTGCGCAGGTCGGCGACCACAGCAGGTGTGGTGTCGTCGATGCCGTCGAAGACCTTGAGCACGCCCCGCTTCTCGGTGACGAAGACGCGCCCGTCGGAGGCGAACTCGACCGCGGTGGGGCGGCTCAGCCCGTCGAACACGACGTAGTCGTGGAAGCCGCTGGGCAGGTTGCACCCGACGAGCCCCAGCAGCCCGAGCACGACAAGCATGCCGACGGGCAGGCGGGACGACCACACCCTCCGTGGCGCAGAGGGACTGGCCTCGGTCGTGCGCATCGGCACCTCCCCACCTGGGCCGCCCACCTGCGGTCTCCAGCGATCGCGAGGCTAGCCGCTTCCCCACCCTCCGCTGGACACCCTCACCCAGCGAGGCAACGGACGCATCGCCGCGAACCCCACGCGCCCTCAGTCAGCTGCCGTGGACGCGCCGTCCAGGCCCGCGCGCAGCTCGGCGACGAAGCCACCGACGGCGTCGGGGCCGCCCCCGTCGAGGAGCCGGCGCACCACCGCCGAGCCCACGATGACCCCGTCGGCCACCGACGCGACCTCGGCCGCCTGCGCGGGGTCGGACACGCCGACGCCGACGAGCACCGGTTTGTCGGTGACGGCCTTGAGCCGCCGGGCGATGTCGAGGGCGCTGCGGGCGAGCGAGGCGCGCTCGCCCGTGACGCCCAGCAGACCGACCCCGTAGACCCAGCCACGGGAACGGGCGCAGATGCGGGCCAGCCGCTCGTCGGACCCGGTCGGCGCGGCCAGGAGGACCGTCTCGACGCCGGCGCCGTCGGCCGCCTCGGCCCACGGCCCGATCTCCTCGAGCGGCAGGTCGGGCACGATCGCCCCGGCCACCCCGGCCTGGGCCAGCGACCGGGCGAAGCGCTCGTGCCCGTAGCGGTGCACGGTGTTGTAGTAGGTCATCACCACGGCCGGCACGCCGGTGTCGAGCTCGGCCATGGCGCCCACGATGCCCTGGGGCGTGGCGCCGGCGGCGAGCGCCCGCTCGGACGCCTCCTGGATCGTCGGGCCGTCCATCACCGGGTCGGAGAAGGGGATGCCCACCTCGATGGCGTCGGCCCCGGCGGCCGCGCAGGCCTCGACCGACCGCTCCCAGCCCGGGAAGCCGCCGGTGACGTACGGGACGAGCAGCTTGCGGCCGGCGTCGCGGCCGGACCGCAGGTGGGCCTCGAGGGCACCGACCGCCGGGGCGGCCGGGGCGGTGGGACCGCTCGGCGCGCTCATCGGCCCTCGACTCCGTGGTCCGCGGCCTCGCCGGGCGAGGTGCCGACGGTCGGGGCACCGCCGCCACCCGACGGGACACCGGCGGACGGGGCGACCTCGCCGGAGGACGGGACGCCGACGGACGGGGGGCCCACGGGGCCGTCGGTCGCCGCGCTCTCGCCGGTGCCCGACAGGTCGGCGCCGAGCAGCCGGGCGACCTGGGCCACGTCCTTGTCGCCGCGCCCCGACAGGTTCACCAGCACGGTGCGGCCGCGCAGCCGCTCGCGCTCGCGGCTGACCCAGGCGAGCGCGTGGGCCGACTCGAGGGCCGGGATGATGCCCTCGGTGCGGGCCAGCAGCTCGAACGCGGCCAGGACCTCGGGGTCGGCGACCGGGTGGTAGGTCGCTCGCCCGAGGGTGGCGAGGTGGGCGTGCTCGGGGCCGACCCCCGGGTAGTCGAGGCCGGCCGACACCGACTCGGCCTCGAGCACCTGGCCCTCCTCGTCCTGCAGCAGGAACGACTTCGAGCCGTGCACCACGCCCGGGATGCCGTGGCCGATGGCGGCGCCTCCGGCCGGCTCGGCCCCCACCAGCTCGACGTCGGGGAGGTCGGCGAAGCCCGAGAAGATGCCGATGGCGTTGGACCCGCCGCCGACGCAGGCCACGACGACGTCGGGGTCGCCGCCGGTCAGCGCGCGGCACTGCTCGCGGGCCTCGTCCCCGATCACCCGGTGCAGCTCGCGCACCATGAACGGGTACGGGTGCGGGCCCATCGCGGAGCCGAGGCAGTAGTGGGTGTCCTCGACGGTCGCCACCCAGTGCCGCAGCGCCTCGTTGGTGGCGTCCTTGAGCGTGCGGCTGCCGGACGTGGCCGACCGCACCTCGGCGCCGAGCAGGCGCATGCGGAACACGTTGAGCGCCTGGCGGGCCATGTCGACCTCGCCCATGAACACGGTGCAGTCGAGCCCCAGCAGCGCGGCCGCGGTGGCCGAGGCGACGCCGTGCTGGCCCGCGCCCGTCTCGGCGACGATGCGGGTCTTGCCCATGCGCTTGGCCAGCAGCACCTGACCGAGCACGTTGTTGATCTTGTGCGAGCCGGTGTGGTTGAGGTCCTCGCGCTTCAGCAGCAGGCGGCAGCCGAGCTCGTCGGACAGGTTGGCGCACTCGGTCAGGCGCGAGGGCCGCCCGGCGTAGTCGTGCAGCAGGCGGTCGAGCTCGGACCGGTAGCCGGGGTCGGCCCACGCGGCGCGGAACGCAGCCTCGAGCTCCTGGCAGGCCGGGACGAGCGTCTCGGGCACGAACAGGCCACCGAACTCGCCGAAGCGGCCGGTGGCGCCGGGATCGCCCATGACGGGCGCGGCGGAGGGGGTCACGGTGTGGTCCAGGGGTCGGGGGCGGGGAGGGGCGGTCGTCGGTCGACGCCCGGGACGCCGCGGCCGGCGGCGCCACGGATGCGGGAGGTGGCGCGCGGTCGGGCGGTCACGGGCGCTCGTCGAGCATCCAGTCGAACGGGCGCACGTCGCGATCGCCCTGCTCGGGGGGCGACTCGGGCTCGGCGGCCTTGGCGGCCTCGATGAAGGCCCGCATCTTGCGGGCGTCCTTGCGCCCGGGCGCCGCCTCGACGCCGGTGGACACGTCGACGCCCCACGGCCGCACGACCCGCACCGCGTCGGCCACGTTCTCGGACGTCAGGCCCCCGGCGAGGATGATGCGCCGGTTCTGCGGCGCGCCCTCGGCGAGCGACCAGTCGAAGACCTCGCCCGACCCCGGCGTGGCGGAGTCGACCAGGAACGCGTCGGACGCGAAGTCGTCGGCCTGGTCGAGCCGCGGGTCGCCCGCGGGGAAGGCCATGATGACCAGCGGCACCCGCTGGTGGATCCAGTGGCTGTCGGCCGACGTCTCGCGGCCGTGCAGCTGGACGGCCCGCAGGTGCGCCGAGTGGGCGACGTCGACCACCCGCTGGCGGGTCTCGTCGCGGAACACGCCGACCGTGACGATCTCGGCCGGCAGTCGCTTGACGATGTCGGCCGCCTTCTGCGGCGCGATCTGGCGGGTCGAGGGTGCGAAGACGAACCCGACGGCGTCGGCGCCCATGGCCACCGCCAGCAGGGCGTCCTCCTCGCTCGTGATCCCGCAGATCTTGACGAACACCGTGGCGAGGCTACCGACCCGCGTCCGGCCGCCCGTAGCCGATAGCGCCGTCGGGACCGCCCACGGCCGTCACGCGGTGGCCCGCGCGGCCCGGAGCGCCGACACCGCGGCCTCGGGATCGCCGGAGGTGACCAGCAGCTCGCCCACGAGGACGGCGTCGAACCCGGCGGTGGCCAGGGCGGTTGCGTCCTCGGGACCGCGGATGCCCGACTCCGCGACCCGCACCGCGGTGGCCGGGATGGCGCCCCCGACCCGGGCGGCCCGATCGGTGTCGACCTCGAACGTGACCAGGTCGCGCTGGTTGACCCCGATGAGCGACGCGCCGACGGCGACCGCCCGCTCGAGCTCGGGCTCGTCGTGCACCTCGACCAGCGCGTCCAGACCCACGTCGAGCGCGAGGGTGTGCAGCTCGCCCAGCTCGTCGTCGTCGAGGGCCGCGGCGATGAGCAGCACGGCGTCGGCCCCCATGAGCCGGGCGTCGCACACGTCCACCGGCGCCACGGTGAAGTCCTTGCGCAGCACCGGCAGGCGCGTGGCCGCCCGGGCGGCCTGGAGATCGTCGGGCGAGCCACCGAAGAAGTGGACGTCGGTGAGCACCGACAGGCACGTGGCGCCGCCGCGCTCGTAGGCGCGGGCCAGCGCCGCGGGGTCGAGCCCTGCGGCGAGGTCGCCCTTGGACGGCGACCGGCGCTTCACCTCGGCGATCACGCCCATGCCGTCGACGCTCCGCAGGGCGGCGGCGAAGCCGCGGCAGGGGGGCTGGGCGCGGGCCTCGGTGACCAGGGTGGAGACGACGCGGGCGTCGTCCGCGGCACGTGCCCGGTGGGCGGCGAGGATGCGGTCGAGGTAGGTGGCGGTCATCGGCGCCCGCGCGGTGCGGGGGTCACCCGCCCCGGCGCGCCGCGATCGACAGGAAGTGCATCTCGGGCGCGCCGTCGAGGAGGCCGGCGAACGCCGCCATGGCCTCGGCCATGGCCGTGGTGCTGACGTGGGCGTCGAGGGCGTCCTTGTCGGCGTACAGCTCGTAGAACCAGATGCTCGACGGGTCGGCGTCGTCGGTGTGGACGACGTACTGCGTCGTGCCCGGCTCGTCCTCGGTGGCGGCCACCAGCTTCTCGGCCACGGCCAGCACGTCGCCGGCCTTCCCCTCGGCCACCGGGAGCCGCACGATCATCGCGATCTCTGCCATGCGCGGACCCTAGTGCCGGACACGGCGTCGGCCGGAGGTGCACCGACCCGCCCACCCGGGCTCAGTCGGGATCCTTGCGGCTCATGGCGCGCAACGGCGCCAGCACGAACAGGCCGAACGACAGGACGAACAGGCCGCCGGCCAGGGCCAACAGGTCGGGTGCCATGAAGATGAAGGAGGCGAACACGCAGGCGAGCGCCGACACCAGCGTGGCCGGCGGCACGAGGGCCCACCACCCCTCGAGCGACCGGGTGGGGCGCAACGGCTCGTCGTCGACGAGGTCGGCCCACTCGTCGGCCGTGCGGTAGACCCCCGACGTGGTGTCCCATGCCCCGCCCATCGGTCGGCCGGCACCGCCGTCGGCCGTGTCGCCGAGGCCCGGATCGGCGACCCCGGCGGCCGGGCGCGCCAGCTGCCGGTCGTACGCGGCCCGGCGCACCGGGTCGCCGAGGACGTGCCACGCGGCGTTGAGGTCGGACATGCGGCCCGGGTCGCCACCGGCGTCGGGGTGGTGGTCGCGGGCGGCGCGGCGGTAGGCGGTGCGCACCTCGTCCGCGCTGGCCCGCCGTGACACGCCCAGGACGTCGTAGTGCGACCGCTCCCCCACGTCGCGTCCCGTCAGCCCGTGATCGGCAGGTCGACGACGGTCGCCGGACGGCCGGCGACCTCGGCGGGGGCGGGGGGCTCGACGGCCCGGCGCACGATGGCGAGGGCCAGCGTCGCCTCGCCGTTCGGGTCGGGAGCCGCGGACGTGACCCGCCCGGCCTCGGCGCCGTCGACGACGACCGCGTCCCCGGAGGTCGGGGGGTCGCCGGCACCGGCGAGCACGAGCCCGCGCAGGTGGCGGGGGACGTTGCCGCCCCGGCTGTCGATGCGCGCCACCAGCTCCTGGCCGGTGAAGCAGCCCTTGGTGAAGTCGACGGAGGCGTCGACGACCCACTGCCCGACCTCGGCCGGGATGGTGTCGGCCGTGAGCTCGGCGCCCATCGCGGGCACGCCCGCACGGATGCGGGCCGCGGCGTACGACGCGGGCCCCGCCACGTCGACCCCGGCGGGGAGCGAGGCGTCGGGCCCGACGACGTCGTAGCCCTCGACGCCGGGCCAACCGGCGGGGACGACGAGGTCGGCGCGACCGCCCGTGCCGCCGGCCGCGGCACGGGCCGCGGCCTCGGCGCCCGGGCCGCGCACGGCGACGGTGCGCCAGTCGACGGGGTCGACGTCGGCCTTCGTGCGGAGCAGGAAGCGGCGCAGGCGGGCCACCAGCGCCGCGCCGTGACCGCCGTCGACGTCGAGGACCACCTCGTCGTCGCCCGTGCGGACGAGGCGCACCCAGGCGTCGACCTTCCCGGCGGGCTGCAGCACGAACGACCACGCCACGTCGCCCGGCGCGAGGCCCGCCACGTCCTGGCTGAGCTGGCCCTGGAGGTAGGTGATCGCGTCGGGCCCGGCCACCCGCACGACGTCGCGCCCGACGACGAGGGCGCGCAGCTCGGTGCGGAGGTCGACCACCTCGTCGGCACCGTGATGATCGGCGGTCATGACCGGCAGTCTGGCAGCCGCGCGCCGCGAACCCTCGGGGGCTGTGGGCGTCACCCGCGTCGATGCGGCCGCCGGGGTACTACTGGGGGCATGGACACCCCCGTGCTGCTGGCCGACCCTCCCGTCACCGACCTGGCGGACCACGAGGCCCGCGGCGGCCTGGCCGGCCTGCGGCGCGCCTACGAGCTGGGCCCGGGCGCCACGATCCAGGAGGTCATCCTGTCGGGGCTGCGGGGCCGGGGCGGGGGCGGCTTCCCCACCGGGCGCAAGTGGCAGTCGGTGCGAGACGCGGTCGACACCGACGTCGAGGACGGCGGCGCCGACCGGGCGTTCGTCGTGTGCAACGGCGCCGAGGGCGAGCCGGCCACGTTCAAGGACCGGGCGATCATCCGGGCCAACCCGTACGCCGTCGTCGAGGGCGTCGCCATCGCCGCACTGGCGGTCGGCGCCGAGCGGGCGTTCATCGGCGTCAAGGAGCGGTTCACGGCCGAGGCCGACCGCCTCGCCGCCGCGGTCGACGAGTTCACCGCCGCAGGCCTGCTCGACCACAGCCCGGTGCAGGTCGTGCTCGGGCCCGACCACTACCTCTACGGCGAGGAGACCGGGCTGCTCCAGGTCATCGAGGGCGAGGCGCCGCTGCCCCGCAACGTCCCGCCGTACGTCCAGGGGCTGTTCGCCTCGGTGCCGACGAGCGGATGGACCCCGTCGGCGGGCGGCGTGGTCACCGAGTTCGCGGCGTCGAACCCCACGGTCGTCAACAACGTCGAGACCCTGGCGTCCGTGGGGCCGATCCTGGCCCGGGGGCCCGAGTGGTACCGGCGGATCGGCACGCCGCGCTCGCCCGGCGTGGTCGTCGCCACGGTGGTGGGCGACGTGGTGCGGCCCGGCGTCGGCGAGATCGAGCTCGGCACGCCGCTGCGCACGGTGATCGACCGGGTCGGCGGCGGGGTGGCCGCGGGTCGCACGGTCAAGGCGGTGCTGTCCGGCACCGCCAACCCGGTCGTCACCGCCGCCCAGCTCGACGTCCCGGTCAGCTACGAGGGGTTCGAGGCGATCGGCTCGGGCATGGGCGCGGCCGGGTTCTTCGTCGTCGACGACACCGCGTCGATGCTCGAGGTGGCCCGGGCGGTGTCGCGCTTCCTGTACGTCGAGTCGTGCGGGCAGTGCCCGGCGTGCAAGCTGGGCACCGGCGCCGTGACCGAGGGTCTCGAACGGCTGGTCGCCGGCACCGCGGTGCCCGAGGACGTCGAGGCGCTCGCCTACCGGCTGCGCACGGTGACCGACGGCAACCGGTGCTACCTGCCCGTCCAGGAGCAGCGGGTGGTCGGCAGCGTCATCACCGCGTTCGCCGACGAGGTGAACGACGCCCTCGACGGGGTGCCGCTCCCCCGCCGCCGCATCGAGGTGCCCAAGCTCGTCGACCTGGCCGACGGCGTCGCCACCTACGACGAGCGCCAGCGGTCGAAGCAGCCCGACTGGACCTACGCCGAGGGCTGATCCGGCCCGCCCCGCAGCCGGAACCGGGGAGGACCACCGGGGCGGCGGAGGGTCAGGCGCCGTGCGAGCGGCGGGCGGCGGTCATGCGGCGGGCGGCCGGGACGGCGGCGAGCAGGGCCCGGGCCTTGTTGCGGCACTCGAGGTCCTCGTGCTCGGGCACCGAATCCGCGACGATCCCCGCGCCGGCCTGCACCGAGGCCCGTCCCTCGTCGTCGACGACCATCGTGCGGATGGCGATGGCCGTGTCGACGTTGCCCGAGAAGTCGAGGTAGCCCACCACCCCCGCGTACGGGCCGCGCTTGGTGGGCTCGAGCGCGTCGATGATCTCCATCGCCCGCACCTTGGGCGCCCCCGACACGGTGCCCGCCGGCAGCGTGGCGCGCAGCACGTCGATGGCGGTGCGGCCCTCGGCCAGGTCGCCCGCCACCTGCGAGGTCAGGTGCATGACGTGGCTGTAGCGCTCGAGGGTCAGGTACTCCTCGACCTGCTCGGTGCCGAACCGCACCACCCGGCCCACGTCGTTGCGGGCGAGGTCGACGAGCATGACGTGCTCGGCGATCTCCTTCGGGTGCTCGCGCAGCTCGCCGGCGAGGCGGGCGTCCTCCTCGTCGGTGGCCCCTCGGCGGCGGGTGCCCGCGATGGGGCGGGACACGACCCGCCCGTCGGTGACCCGCACCATCGGCTCGGGCGACGCCCCGACCAGCGTCAGGCCGGGCTGGCGCACGTAGTACATGTACGGGCTGGGGTTGACCTGGCGCAGCACGCGGTACAGGTCGAACGGCTCGGCCTCGAGGGCGAAGTCGAACCGCTGGGCGAGCACGACCTGGAAGATGTCGCCGGCGAGGATGTGCTCGCGGGCCACCTCGACCGCCCGGCCGTACAGGTCGCTGCCCATCGTCGAGTGGACCTCGGGCAGCTCGTCGTCGCCCGGCGGCGGCTCGACCAGCATCTCGTCGAGGGGACGGGCCCCGTCGGCGGCGAGCTCGTCGAGGCGGTCGACCGCGGCCCGGTAGAGCGCGTCGAGCTCGTCGTCGGCCGCGCCCTCGGGGACGAGCACGTTCTCGATCAGCACCACGCGCTGGCGCCAGTGGTCGTAGGCGGCGAGCTGGCCGATGACCGACACGACCGCGTCGGCGTGGCCCTGGTCGTCCTTGGGGACGTCGGGCAGGTGCTCGACCTCGCGGACCACGTCGTAGCCCAGGTAGCCGAGCACGCCGCCGTGCAGCGGGGGCAGGTCCGGCAGCGCGGGCGCGTGCCAGGCGCCGAGCAGCACCTCGAGGGCGGCCAGGATGCCCCGGTCGCGGGGCACGCTGGCGGGCACCGTGCCCGTGACCGCCACGTCGAGGCCCCGGGCCGTGAGCGTGGCCAGCGGGTTGCGGCCGACGAACGACCAGCGGCTCCACCGCGCCTCGCCGTGTTCGACCGACTCGAGCAGGAACCCGGTGCCGTCGCCCACCAGTCGGGCGTAGGCGGCCACCGGGGTGGTGAGGTCGGCGAGCAGCTCGCGCCACACGGGGATCACCGTGTGCGTGCGCGCCAGCGTGCGGAAGTCGTCGAGCCCGGGCCGGATCACGGGACGCGCCGGCTCAACCGACGGCGTCGGGCGAGGCGCCCGAGCCGAACGCCCGGAAGAAGCACGAGCGGTTGCCGGTGTGGCACGCACCGCCGCCCTGCTGGTCGACGAGGAACAGCAGCGTGTCGCCGTCGCAGTCGTAGCGCGCCTCGCGCACGTGCTGGACCTCGCCCGACGTGTCGCCCTTGCGCCACACCTCCTGCCGGCTGCGGCTCCAGAACACCGTGCGGCCCTCGGCGAGGGTGAGGCGCAGGGTCTCGGCGCTCATCCAGGCCATCATCAGGATCTCGTGGCTGGTGGCGTCCTGCACGATCGCCGGCACCAGCCCGTCGGCGTCGTACCGCACCCGGGCCAGCTCGTCGTCGGTCGCGGCGATCGGGCCGGGCGCCGGCGGGACGGACTGCGTCGGCGGGAGCGCGTCGGCGTCGGTCGGGGAGGTCACGGCGGTCGTCGAGGTCGTGGACGGCACCCCGCCATGGTACGGCGGGCCCTCGCGGCGTCCGGCATCGGAATCCGCGCCGGCACCGCCGTCCCGCCGCCACCGGCCTCCGGCGCGGTCCGGGGACGAGCGGGACCGACTACAGGTAGAGGCCGGTCGACGCCTCGCCCAGCCGGCTGGCCGCCACGGCGTGGACGTCGCGCTCGCGCAGGATGATGTAGTCGTCGCCCCGCACCTCGACCTCGTAGCGGTCCTCGGGGTTGAACAGCACGTGGTCGCCGACCTGCATGGCCCGCACGTTGGGCCCGACGGCCACGACCTCGGCCCAGGCCAGGCGCTTCGAGATCTGGGCCGTGGCGGGGATCAGGATGCCGCCCGACGACGTGCGCTCACCCTCGCCCTGGTCGACCCGCACGAGCACGCGGTCGTTGAGCATCTTGATGGCGAGCTTGTCGTCTCGGCCGGCGCGGCCGCGACCGTTGCCGACGGGAGCTGGGGAGTCTGCGGCGGTGTCGCTGCTGGCGGGCCCTGGCACCCACCCGACGCTACCGTCCCCCCTTCGTGACGCACGACTCCGCCGAGCAGATCTCGCTGCTCACGGCCGACGGCCAGACGCTCCGGGGCGACCTGTGGGTGCCACCGTCGCCCGTGGCGGCCGCGGTCGTGTGCCACCCGCACCCCGCTTACGGCGGCGATCGCCGCAACGTCGTGGTCGACGCCCTGTTCCGCACCCTCGCCGGTGCCGGGATCGCCGCCCTGCGGTTCGACTTCCGGCGGTCGGGACGGACGGCCGCCGGCGAGGGGATCGCCGAGCGGGCCGACGTCGTGGCCGCCGTCCACCGCCTGGCGTCGGCCGTCGACCTCGACGTGCCGGTCTACCTGGTCGGCTACTCGTTCGGCGCCGACGTGGCGCTGGCCGTCGGCGACGATCGGCACGCCGGGTGGGCCGCGGTCGCCCCGCCGTTCCGCTTCTCGGGGCCGGCCCGTCCCGGCGCCGGCGACGGGCGCCCCGTCCTGGTCGTCGCGGCCGAGCACGACCAGTTCGCCCCTCCGGCGTGGGTCGACCGGTCGACGGTCGGGTGGCCCGACGTGACCGTCGAGGTCGCGCCGATGGCCGACCACTTCCTGGCGGGCGCCACGACGGGGGTCGCCCGCACGGTGACCGACTGGGTCGCGGCCCGGGCGGCCGAGCGACGGGGCTGACGCGGACGCCCGCGGGTCAGGTCGGGCGGACGACGGGCACGCCCGCGGTCAGGTCGGGCGGACGATCACGCCGGCCCGCTCGAGCTCGGACTTGGCCTCGGCCACCGAGTGCTCGCCGAAGTGGAAGATCGACGCCGCCAGCACGGCGTCGGCTCCGCCCTCGATCACGCCGTCGACCAGGTGGGCCAGGGTGCCGACGCCGCCGCTGGCGATGACGGGCACGCCGACCGCGTCGGCGACGGCGCGCGTCAGCTCGAGGTCGAACCCCGCCTTCGTGCCGTCGCGGTCCATCGACGTGAGCAGGATCTCGCCGGCGCCCAGCTCCGCGGCGCGGCGCGCCCACTCGACCGCGTCGAGCCCGGTCGGCGTGCGCCCGCCGTGGGTGTACACCTCGAACCCGCCGCGCTCGCGCCGCCGGGCGTCGATGGCGACCACCACGCACTGGGCGCCGAACTCGGCCGCCATCTCGGCCACGAGGTCGGGCCGCTCGATGGCGGCGGTGTTGACCGAGACCTTCTCGGCGCCGGCCCGCAGCAGGCGCCGGGCGTCCTCGACCGACCGCACCCCGCCGCCGACGGTGAACGGGATGAACACGTTCTCGGCCGTGCGGCGAGCCACGTCGACCATCGTGCCGCGGGCGTCGGACGACGCGGTGATGTCGAGGAAGACCAGCTCGTCGGCGCCCTCGGCGTCGTAGCGGGCCGCCAGCTCGACGGGGTCGCCGGCGTCGCGCAGGCCCACGAAGTTGACGCCCTTGACCACCCGGCCGGCGTCGACGTCGAGGCACGGGATGATGCGGACGCTACGCACCGGCACCGACCTCCACGGCGTCGGCCAGCGCCAGCCGCCCCTCGTAGAGCGCCGTGCCGACGATCACCCCGGACAGGCGCCGGCCCCCGACCTCGAGGGCGGCGAGCGCCCGCACGTCGTCGAGGGTGCCGACGCCGCCCGAGGCCACGACGTCGAGGTGCGTGGCGTCGAGCACGGTGGACAGCTGGTCGAGGTCGGGGCCGTCGAGCGTGCCGTCGCGCCCGATCTCGGTCACGACCAGCGCGGCGACGCCGGCGTCGTCGAAGTCACGGGCCACCGCGACGAGGTCGCGGCCGGACCCCTCGACCCAGCCGTGCACGGCGACGTCGCGGCCGCGGGCGTCGAGCCCCACCGCGACCCGCCCGGGATGGCGGGCGGCGAGCCGGCGCACCCAGGCGGGGTCGTCGAGGGCGGCGGTGCCCACGACCACCCGGCGCACGCCGGCGTCGAGCAGGGCGTCGGCCGCGGCGTCGTCGCGCACGCCGCCGCCGGCCTGCACCGGTACGCCGGCCGCGTCGGCCACCGCGGCGACGAGCGAGCGGTTGTGGGCGACGCCGGTGCGGGCGGCGTCGAGGTCGACCACGTGGATCCACCGGGCGCCGGCCGCGGCGAACGCCCGGGCCTGGGCGACGGGATCGTCGCCGTAGACGGTCTCGCGGTCGTAGTCGCCCTGGGTCAGCCGCACGCAGCGGCCGTCGCGCAGGTCGATCGCCGGGTAGATGTCGAAGCCCGGCACCGTCAGGCCGCCTCGGCGGCCGACGAGGCGCGGCCCACGAAGTTGCGCAGGATCGCCAGGCCGGTGCGGCTCGACTTCTCGGGGTGGAACTGGGTGGCCCACAGCGCGTCGCGCTCGACCGCGGCGACCACCGGCCCGCCGTAGTCGCACACCGCCACGGCGTCGTCGTCGTTCTCGGCCGCGAACGAGTGCACGAAGTAGGCCCACACGGGGTCGGGAACGCCGTCGAGCAACCCGCTCGGGCGCGTGCGGACGAGCAGGTTCCACTGCATCTGGGGCCGCTTCACGCCGTCGGGCAGCCGGCGCACGATGCCCGCGAGCACCCCCAACCCCGGGATGTCGGGGCTCTCCTCGGAGCCCTCGTAGAGCATCTGCATGCCGACGCACACGCCGAGGAACGGTCGGCCCGAGCCGGCGCACTCGATCGCCAGCTCGTCGAGGCCGCTGTCCTCGAGCGCCTGCATGCACCGACCGAAGTTGCCCACGCCCGGCAGCACCACCCCGGCGGCGTCGCGGATCAGGGCCGGGTCGGCGGTCAGCCGCGCGTCGGCCCCGACGTGCTGCAGGGCCTTCTGGGCCGAGTGCAGGTTGCCGATGCCGTAGTCGAGGACCGCGATGAGCGCCATGCGGTCGCGAAGCCTACTGACGGTTCGGGCGCATCCCGGAGCGGTATCCGCCCGCGGTCAGGGTGCGTCGTTCCACCGGTCGATGGCCCGAGCCTCGCGCTGCCACCCGAGCACCGAGATCGTCGCGGTGTCGAGCCCGAGGCGGCGGCCGAACGCCGGCGGTTCGTAGATCCACCGGGCGGCGAGGACCCGCAGGAAGTGCGCGTGCGAGAACACCAGCGCCCGGTCGGTCGCCTCGGTCAGCAGCCGGTCGACGACGCGGTCGGCCCGCAGCGCCACCTGCTCGGCCGACTCGCCGCCCGGGGTGGGATGGGTGAAGACCGTCCAGCCGTCGACCTCCTCGCGGATCTCGGGGGTCGTCCGCCCCTCGTAGTCGCCGTAGTCCCACTCGGCCAGGGCCGGCTCGCGGCGTGCCTCCGGGAAGCCGACGAGCGCGGCCGTGTCCGCCGCCCGCCGGAGCGGGCTGGTCAGGACCAGGTCGAAGGCCATCCCGTCGAGGGCGCGGGCCAGGCGCTCGGCCTCGCCCTCCCCCACGGTCGTCAGCGGCAGGTCGGTGTGGCTGGTGTGGCGGCCGTCGCGGCTCCACTCGGTCTGGCCGTGGCGGCAGAGCCACACGTCGGGTCGGGCCACGAGCGCTCCTCTCGTCGCCCCTAGGGTGCCGCACCGGCGACGCGCCGTGCGCCGGGAGTGACCCGGGGGCCACGCTCCGGGCATGCTGGTCCGATGCTCCTCGTCGGAACCGCGGACGGCCTGCTCGACCTCACCCTCGACGGGACCGAGGAGAGGCGCACGCTCGGGGGCGCCGACGTGGTCTCGGTGTCGGGCGACTGGGCGATCGCCAACGGCTGGGTCATGTCCCTCGACTCCGGCCGCCCCGTCGAGCTGCCCGACGAGCTGGCCCCGCGCTGCCTGCTGGCGCTCGACGGCGGCCGCGCCCTGGTCGGCACCAGCGACGCCCGCCTGCTCGTCGTGGGTGGGCCCGAGGGGACGGCCCGGGACCTGCTCTTCGACAGCGTCCCCGCCCGCTCCGGCTGGTCGACGCCCTGGGGCGGGCCGCCCGACACCCGGTCGCTCGCCCTCGCCGGCGACCGGCCCTTCGTCGGCGTCCACGTCGGCGGCGTGTGGCGGCGCGACGCCACCGGCTGGGTCGAGGTCGTCCCCGCCGAGGCCGACGACCACCAGGTCGTCTGCGCGGGCGAGACGGTCGCGGTGGCCGCCGGCATCGGCGTCGGGCAGAGCGAGGACGGCGGCGACACCTGGCACTGGAGCGACGACGGGCTGCACGGCCGCTACTGCCGGGCTGTGGCCGTCGCCGGCGACTGGCTGCTGGCGACGGCCTCGACCGGCCCCGGGGTGACCGAGGCCGCGGTCTACCGCCGGCCCCTGGCCGACCCCGAGGCGCCGTTCACCCGGTGCGGGGCCGAACCGGGCGACACCAGCGCCGGCGACGCCCTGCCCCGGGCGTTCGACCACAACATCGACACGTTCGAGCTGGCCGCCAACGGCCCGCTCGCGGCCGTGGGCACCCCGACGGGCGAGCTGTTCCTCTCCGAGGACGGTGGCCGTGCCTGGCGCCGCATCGCCACGGCGCTGCCCGGCGTGCGCTGCCTCGAGTTCACGGCCTGAGCGACCGGGGCCGGTCGTGGTCGACCGGCACCGGCAGCCAGGCGGTCAGCCCGAGAGCGTGCCCTTGGTCGACGGCACGGCCCGACCCTCGACCCGCACCGCGTCGCGCAGGCAGCGGGCGACGCCCTTGAACGTGGCCTCGAGGACGTGGTGCGTGTTGCGCCCGGCCCGGAGGTGCACGTGCAGCGTGATGCCGGCCTGGGTGGCGAACGACTGGAAGAAGTGCTCGGCCATCTCGGGGTTGAACGGCGGGTCGCCGAGCGGCAGCACCTCGCCGAACGGCACGTCGTAGGCCACGAAGGGCCGGCCCGACAGGTCGAGCGCCACCTCGACGAGCGCCTCGTCGAGCGGGAAGGCGCCGCTGGCGAACCGGCGCACCCCCGCCTTGTCGCCCAGGGCCTCGCGGAAGCACTCGCCGACCACGATGGCGACGTCCTCGACCGTGTGGTGGCCGTCGACGTGCAGGTCGCCCTGCGCCTCGACCGTCAGGTCGAACCCCCCGTGGCGGCCCAGCTGGTCGAGCATGTGGTCGAAGAACGGCAGGCCGGTGGCGGCGTGGACCTTGCCCTCGGGGCCGTCGAGGTCGAGCGCGACCGAGACCGAGGTCTCCTTGGTCGTGCGCCGGCGGGTCGCCGACCGGGCGGGAGGGGTGGGAGCGGTGGGAGAGGTCATGCGAGCACCTCGCGCAGGGCGGCGAGGAACGCGCCGTCTTCGTCGGGGGTGCCGATGGTGACACGCAGGCAGCCGTCGAGGCGAGGCCACGACGCGCAGTTGCGCACCAGGACCGATCGCTCGACCAGGCGCTTCCACACCTCGTCACCGGCTACGTCGCGGGGGCGGAACAGCACGAAGTTCGCGCTCGAGGGCCACACGTCGACCGGCAGCTCGCCGAGGGCCGCGACCACCCGGCCGCGCTCCTCGACCAGGCGGGACACGCGCTCGTGCATCTCGTCGACGAAGCTGAGCGCCACCGTGCCGGCGACCTGCTTGAACGCGTCGAGGTGGTAGGGCAGGACGACCTTGTCGAGCTGCTCGACGAGCCACGCCGGGCCGACCAGGTAGCCGAGCCGGGCGGCGGCCATCGACCAGGTCTTCGAGAAGGTGCGGGTCACCACCAGCGGGCGCTCGCCGTCGACCAGGTCGAGCGCCGAGCGCGGGGCGAACTGCCCGTAGGCCTCGTCGACCACGACGAGGCCCGGCGCCTCGTCGACCACGGCCCGCACCACCTCGTCGGGCTCGAGCATGCCGGTGGGGTTGTTGGGCGAGCACAGGAAGGTGATCTCGGGTCGGACGTCGGCCAGCAGGCTGCGCACCTCGTCGACGTCGAGCGAGAAGTCGGCCCCCCGCTCGCCCACCGCCACCCCGGTGCCGGTGATGCGGGCGATGTGGCTGTGGAGCGCGTACGTCGGCTCGAACACCGCGGCCGTGCGGCCCGGGCCGCCGAAGGTGAGGCACAGCGTCTGGAGAACCTCGTTCGATCCGTTGGCCGCGAACACCTGCTCGGGCGCCACGCCGTGCAGGCCGGCGATGGCGGTGCGCAGGGCGCGGTAGGAGCGGTCGGGGTAGCGGTGCCACTCGATCTCGGCGAGGGCCTCCGCGAGCCGCTCGCCGAACGCCGCGGGCGGCGGGCCGGGGGCCTCGTTGGTGTTGAGGCGCACGGCGACGTCGAGCTGGGGCGAGTGGTAGCCCTCCATCAGGGCCACGTCGTCACGGGGTGCGACCGTCACCGGAGCCCCTCGCGCAACCGGATCGAGTCGGCGTGGGCGGGCAGGCCCTCGTAGGTCGCGAGCGCGATCACGTGCGGCGCCACCTGGGCGAGGCCCTTGTCGTCGACGGTCACGACGTGGACGTGCTTGCGGAAGTCGTCGACCCGCAGCGCCCCCGAGAAGCGGGCGGAGCCGTAGGTCGGCAGCACGTGGTTGGCCCCGGCGAGGTAGTCGCCGATCGACGCCGGGGCGAGCGGACCGCAGAACACCGCGCCGGCGTGGCGCACGAGCGGCAGCAGCGCCTCGGCGTCGTCGACGAGCAGCTCGAGGTGCTCGGGGGCGATGGCGTTGGACACGGCCAGGGCCTGCTCCGGGCCGTCGCAGACGACGGCGTAGCCGCCCTCGGCCAGGGTGGCCTCGAGGTGCTCGCGGCGCGGCGACCGGGGGACGATGCGGGCCACGGCGTCGGCGACGGCGTCGGCCGTGCCCTCGTCCCATGTGACCAGCCACGCCAGGCCGTCGGGGCCGTGCTCGGCCTGCAGGATGACGTCGATGGCCGCCAGCTCGGGCGGGGTGCCGGCGTCGGCGACGACGACCACCTCGGACGGCCCCGCGAACGACGACGGCACGCCGACCAGCCCCTGGCCCGCGACCTCGCGCTTGGCCTGCGCCACGCGCGCCGACCCCGGCCCGACGATGACGTCGACCGGGCGGATGGTCTCGGTGCCGTGGGCCAGGGCCCCGATCGCCGCGGGGCCACCGACGCGGTACACCTCGTCGGCGCCGGCCAGCGCAGCCGCCGCCAGGATGCCGGCCGGGACCCGCCCGTCGGGCCGCGCCGGGCTGACCAGCACCACCTCGGGGACGCCGGCCACCTTGGCGGGCACCAGGGTCATCAGCGCCGTGGACACCAGGGGCGCGAGGGCGTTCGGCACGTAGCACCCGACCCGATCGACCGGGCGCACGAGCTCGCGGATCTCGACCGCCCCGTTGTGGTGGACGACCTCGTCGCCCCGCTGGGCGGCGTGGTAGGCGGCGATGTTGTCGTGCGCGGCCTCGAGGGCCTCCCGCAGGTCGGAGGGGATCTCGTCGAGGGCGGCCGCCACGTCGCCGGGCGCCACCCGCAGGTCGTCGAGCACCACGCCGTCGAACCGCTCGGCGAAGCGCCGGAGCGCCGCATCGCCGTCGGCCCGGACCTCGTCCAGCACCGCGCGGACCTCGCCGATCGGCGGTTCGGTCTGGGCGGTGGGGCGAGGGAGGCGCCGACGCAGGTCGTCGGTGCCGGTCCCGCGCAGGTCGAGTCGACGGAGCACGACAGACAACGCTACTTCCGACCTCGCGGAGCCCCCCACACGGTTCCCCCCTCGCGGACGGGTAGAACGCAGGGATGGAGAACGACCGCGCCGAGCTGGCGGCCCTGGCGACCACCCTCGACGACCTGGCGACCCGCGTGACGGCGACGGCCGACCGCTACCGGGGCACCCCCCGGGCGGACGTCTCCGACGGCCTCTACGAGGTCGAGCGCTCCCTGCTCAGCGCGGCGCGCAAGCTCGAGCGCGTGCTGCGCACCATGCGCTGACGCTGCGGCCCGGGCGCGGCGCGCACCGTGCGAAAAATCGACGACGGCGCCCCGAAGGGCGCCGTCGCGGCGACGTCAGGCGGCGGATCCCGACGTCGCTGGAACCAGGTGGCGGGAACCTGGTTGCACACCACGATAACGCCTCGGGCAAGCCCCCGTCGCGTCACACCACCGGACTCTCGTCACGTTCCGTTCACGACCTCGTGACGACCTCGTGACGCGCCGGCCATCGCGCCGGCGCCCGAGGTCGGCGGTCTGACCGCACCCGCGGGAGGATGCGGTCAGACCGCGAACGCCGACGGGCAGATGTCGGCGAGGACGCACCCCGCGCAGTTCGGCTTGCGGGCCTTGCAGACCGCGCGGCCGTGGAGGATCAGCCGCAGGCTGAGGGCGCCCCGCTCGTCGGCCCGCACCATCGGGTTCAGCTCGAGCTCGATCTTCACCGGGTCGGTCTGCGTGGTGAGGCCGAGGCGGGCCGACAGGCGCTGGACGTGGGTGTCGACGGGAAGGCCGGGCTCGCCGAGCGCCACGCTGCGCACCACGTTGGCGGTCTTGCGCCCGACGCCCGGGATCGTCACCAGGTCGGCCATCCGGTGGGGCACCTCGCCGCCGAACCGCTCGACCAGGGCCGACGCCATGCCCATGATGCTCTTGGTCTTGTTGCGGAAGAACCCGGTCGTGCGGACGAGCTCCTCGACCTCGGCGGGGTCGGCCGCCGCCAGGTCGTTCGGGGTGGGATAGCGGGCGAAGAGCTGCGGGGTCACCATGTTCACCCGCTCGTCGGTGGTCTGGGCCGACAGGATCGTGGCGGTGAGCAGCTCGTACGGGTTGCGGTGGTGCAGGGCGCACAGCTCGGTCGCCGTGCCCGGGTACTCGAGGGCGAGCCGGTCGGCCACGACACGGGCACGGCCCTTGGGGCTGCGGGGGCGACCGATGGCCATCGGCGGGGACACTACCGGCCGGACGGGCGGCCGCCGTTCGGGGCCCGCGCCCGTCCCCGGGCGCGGTCCGCCGCGGGGCGGGCGGCCGGTGTGCCCCGGCCGTCCGGGTGCCGGTGGGGCCTCAGTAGCCTGCCGAGGGTGCCCGCTCCCGGCGTCCCCCGCCCCCTCGCCGCCGGCGACGTCGCCCCGGTCGCGGCGCTGATCTCCGGGGCCGAGGCGGCCGCCGGCCGCCGGCTCGTCGACCTCGACCGGTTCGCCGCAGCCGTCGCCGGGCGTCCCGACGTGGCGGGGCTCGTGGCCTCCGACCCCGGCGACGGTCGCGTCGCGGCCTACTGCCAGGTCGTGCGGGGGCCCCGCCGGTGGGACCTCGAGCTGGCCCACGACCCCGACCCGCCCCGGGCGGCCGGCGCCCGGGTCGCGGCCGCCGCCGCGCTGGCGGGCGCCCTCGACGTCGTCGCCCACGGCGGGGGCGGCGAGGCCTACCTGTGGATCACCGCGCCCACCGCCGACGACGACCGGATGGTGGCCGGGGCGGGGCTGACGGCCACCCGCGACCTGTGGCAGGTCCGGCGACCGCTGCCGGTCGCCGACGAGCCGTGGTCGCTGGCGACGCGGCCGTTCGTCGTCGGACGGGACGAGCAGCCGTGGCTGGCGGTCAACAACCGGGCGTTCGCCTGGCACCCCGAGCAGGGCGGCTGGACGGTGGACGACCTGCGGGCCCGCGAGCAGGAGCCCTGGTTCGACCCCGCCGGCTTCCTCGTGCACGAGGTCGACGGCGAGATGGCCGGCTTCTGCTGGACCAAGGTGCACGCCGACCTCGACCCCCCGCTCGGGGAGATCTACGTCATCGCCGTCGACCCCGCCCACCACCAGCGCGGGCTCGGCCGGGCCCTCGTGCTGGCCGGCCTCGACCACCTGGCCCGGGCCGGGCTCACGGTCGGGATGCTCTACGTCGACGCCGACAACACCCCCGCCACCCGGCTCTACGACCGGCTGGGCTTCCGGCTGCACCACGTCGACCGGGCGTACGCCGCGGTCGTCCCGGCGGTCGACGCGCCCGAGGGCGCGTCGGGGTGAGCCGGGGCGCGGTCAGCCCGTGCCCACCCCCAGGGCGCTGCCGATGACGAACGTGATCGCCGCCGGCACGACCGTGAACACGACCTGACGGCAGACGGCCCGCACGACCGGACGGTCGGTCGACCGCGCCACCAGCACGCCGACCACCATCGCGGCGGCGACGCCGAGCACGAGCGAGGCCACCTTGGCCGCGGACCCCTCGGCCACGAACCACGGCGCCAGCGGCACGATCGCCCCGAGGGAGAAGGCCACGAACGACGACACGGCCGCGCCGCGGGGCGACCCGAGCTGCCCGGGGTCGATGCCCAGCTCCTCGCGGGCATGGGTCTCGAGCGCGATCTCGGGGTCGCGCATCATCGCCTCGGCGATCTGCCGGGCCTCGGCGGGCTCGACCCCGCGGTCCTCGTAGATCTCGGCCAGCTCCGCCGTCTCGTGCTCGGGTCGCCGGCGCAGCTCCCGGGCCTCGAGGCGGAGCTCGCGCTCGAGCAGCTCGGACTGGACCCGCATCGAGTTGTACTCGCCGGCGGCCATCGAGATGGCGCCCGACACGAGGCCCGCCAGCCCGGCGAGCCGCACGATGGCGGGGGCGGGGTCGGCGCCCGCCACGCCGAGGATCAGCCCCATGTTCGACACCAGCCCGTCGCTCACGCCGAAGACGGCGGCCCGGGCCGAGCCGCCCTGGATGTCGCGGTGGTGGTGCTCCGGGTGCACCGACGGGACGTGCGGGATCACCCCCGGAACGGTACTCATCCCCGGTGGGCGCCCGTAACCTTGATCACCGTGCCCACCCGCTACGACCTGGACCGCGACGCGCTCGCCGAGCTGCTGGCCGGCGAGCCCCGCTACCGCGTCGACCAGGTGTGGGACGGCCTGTACCGCCAGCTCGCCGTCCCCGCCGACATGACGTCGGTGCCCAAGGCGCTGCGGGCCCGGCTCGACGACGAGGCGCCGCCGGCGCTCGAGCCGGTCGCCGAGTCGACCGACGCCACCGGCGAGACCGTCAAGTGGCTGTTCGGCCTCGAGGGCGGCGCCCGGGTCGAGACCGTGCTCATGCACTACGCCGACCGCACGACCGTGTGCGTGTCGAGCCAGGCCGGGTGCGCGATGGGCTGCGGGTTCTGCGCCACCGGCCAGGCCGGCTTCCAGCGCCAGCTGTCGACGGGCGAGATCGTCGAGCAGGTGGTCCTCGCCGCCCGCCGTTCCCGCGACCACGACCGCCGCCTCGGCAACGTGGTGTTCATGGGCATGGGCGAGCCCCTGGCCAACCTCGACAACGTGTGGGCCGCGGTCGAGCGCCTGCACGGCGACGTCGGCCTGTCGGCCCGTCACCTCACCGTGTCGACCGTGGGCATGGTCCCCGGCATCCGCCGGCTGGCGGCGGCCGAGCTGCCCGTGAACCTGGCGGTGTCGCTGCACGCCGCCAACGACGACCTCCGCAACGAGCTCGTGCCGGTCAACAAGCGCTACCCCCTCTCGGTGCTGATGGGCGCGTGCGCCGACTACCTGCGGGCCAAGGGCCGGCGGCTCTCGTTCGAGTGGGCGCTCATCGACGGCACCAACGACCGGCCGAGCGACGCCCACGAGCTGGCCGAGCTGGCGCGCACCCTGCCGCTGCCGGCCCACGTGAACCTGATCCCGCTCAACCCCACGCCCGGCTACCCGACGCGCGGCACGCCCCGCGACGGGGTCGAGCGCTTCCGCCGCCAGCTCGACGAGCTGGGCGTCAACGCCACGATCCGCCGCAACCGCGGCACCGACATCGACGCCGCCTGCGGGCAGCTCGCAGCGCGGGTCGAGCTGCAGGCGCGGCGCCCGGCGAGCTGAGGCCGGCCCGCCCGCGAGCGGGTCGGGGTCAGCGCACGAGCACGGTCAGCGCACGAGCACGGTCATGGCGTCGTCGGCGCGCACCGCATCCACCAGCTCCTCGCCGCGGCGCACCCGCGTCCCCGGCCACAGCACCGACCGCACCACCGTGCCGTCCACCTCGCACCCCTCGCCGATCACGGGCGCTCCCTCGCTGCTCGCCAGGTTGGCGGCCAGGTAGCGGGCGGGGGTGCCGCAGTCGAGGCAGGGGCCGTCCCAGCGCACGACCTCGAGCGCCTCGGCGGCGTGCAGCGCCCGCCACGAGGCCTCCCACAGGCCCGACGGCACGGGCGCCAGCCGGGCGACCTCGGCCCACGGCAGGAACGCGGCGACGATCGGGCTCGTCGGGCGGTCGGGCGGGCGGAGGCGGTCGTCACCCGCCACCAGCAGGCGCACCCGGTCGCGGTCCCACCCCGCGGTCGCCGCCGCGAGGTCGCCGGGCGCCCACGTGTCGCCGTTGAGGACGAGGACCCCCCGGCCGTCGGCCCAGGGACGCAGGCGCGCCACCGCGCCGGCCGTGCCGAGCGCCTCGGCCTCCTCCACCGACACGTGCACCCCGGGGTCACCCGCGAGGTGCTCCTCGACCGCCGCCCGGCCGTGGTGGACGTTGACCGCGACGGCCGCCGTCGCCGTGCGGGCGCGGTCGAGCGCCAGGTCGACGAGCGCCCGGCCGCCGACGGGGCACAGCGGCTTCGGTCGCAGGCGGGTGAGCGGCCGCAGGCGCCGCCCCTCGCCCGCGGCGAGCACGAGGGCGCACAGGTCGGTTGGGCGCCCGTCGGCGGGCTGGGGCATGATCGCCGGCATGACCACCATCGTGCAGGGAATCCAGGGCCTCCGCGACCTCGTCGGTCAGCACCTCGGCTACAGCGACTACGTCGAGGTGACGCAGGAGCAGGTGAACCTGTTCGCGGAGGCGACGGGCGACCACCAGTGGATCCACGTCGACGTCGAGCGGGCCGAGAAGGAGAGCCCCTTCGGCGGCCCGATCGCCCACGGCTACCTGACGCTGTCGATGGGCCCCCGGCTCGTCCCCCAGGTCGTGCGGGTCGAGGGCATCAAGATGGCCGTGAACTACGGCTGCGACAAGGTGCGCTTCCCGTCGCCCGTGCCGGTCGGCTCGAAGCTGCGGGTCGGCGTCGAGCTGGTCGACGTCAGCGACGTCAGCGGCGGCGTGCAGGTCACCATGCGGTTCACGTTCGAGTGCGAGGGCGCCCCCAAGCCGTCGTGCGTGGCCGACAACCTGTTCCGCTACTACGAGTAGCGCGCCGGGACGACCCGGTCACGACGCGGCGACGGGCCCGCCCACGCGGTAGCGCAGGTGGGTCGCCGTCGACGACACGTCCACGCCCACCTGGGTGAGGTGCCGAGGCGGGTCGGCGCCGAACAGCGGCGTGCCCCCGCCGAGCAGCTCGGGCGCCAGGTGGATGCGCAGCTCGTCGACCAGGCCCTCGGCCAGCGCCTGGCGCACGACCTCTCCGCCGCCCATGACCACGACGTCGCCGGCGCCGTCGTCGGCCGCGGCCCGCGCCTCGTCGATCGCCGCCGCCACACCGCCGGTCACGAACCGGAAGCGGGCGCCGAGGCGCCAGTCGGACGGCGCCTCGTGCGTGACCACGAAGACCGGCGGAGGCGCGTTGTGGGCGGCGCCGTACCCCATCTCGTCGTTCCACCCGTGGGGCCCGTCGATGATGTCGAACAGCCGCCGGCCCATCACCACGGCCCCGGTGCGTTCGGTCGCGTCGCGCAGCACGCGGGCGTCGACCTCGTCGTCGGAGTCGATCGCCCAGGTGTGCAGGCTCTCGCCGCCGACGCCGAGCCCGTGCTCGAGGTCCGCCCCGGGGGCGGTGACGTACCCGTCCAGCGACATCGTGATGTCGGCGATCACCTGGGCCATGGCTGCTCCTCCTCGGTCGCCCGCCGCGTGGTCCGACGGGACGGCAGGTCGGATCTCATCGACGGCCGCCGGCGAGCGGGCCCGGCCAGCCGGCGCGGCCGGCGCGGCCGGGGTCGTCGGCGGTCAGGCGGACAGGCGGGACCGCACGGCCGGCCACCCCGGGAGCGCCCGCACCGAGGCCAGGTCGGGCTCGCCGTCGAGCACGCCCGGCGCCCGGAAGCCGGCGTCGACCGCGGCCTCGACCCACCGCAGCGCCTCGTCGGGCGACCCGGCGCGCGCCCACGAGCAGGCGATCTCGAACGCGGTCTGGGCCGGGCTGCGGGAGCCGGCCGCGAACACCTGCTCGCCCACCTCGGCCGCGGCGTCGAAGCGCTCGGCGTAGTGCAGATGTGTCTGGAGCCCGCTGGCCGCCTCGATGCCCTCGGGGCCTGCGGACACCAGCGCCGCCGCCACCGGCACGGCCCGCCCGTGGTCGGCCAGGAGGGTGGCCGGCACGAGGTTGGGCGGCCCGCCCGGCTCGCCCCGGTAGGCGGCGGTGAACAGGTCGTCGGCCATCTCGACGGGGCCGGTCAGCAGGGCGATGCCGGCGCGCAGGAAGGCGTTCCCGCCGCCGCCCGCCTGGCGCATGATCGAGGCGGCGCGGGGGCCGTCGTCGCCCCGCAGCGCGTTCCACGCCCGGGTCTCGGCCTCGGCCGCGGGCAGGCGGGGGCTCAGGTCGGGCATGCCGTCGGTCGGACGGACCACCTGGAGGTCGGGCGAGCCGCGCCGGCGCGTCCGGCGCGTGCGCGTGCGACCCGCGGCGCCCCCGCCGCCCTCGGGCGCGTCGACGTCGAACGCCCCGGTGCTCATGCCGTTGCGCAGGTCCTTGAAGTTGATGAAGGCGAAGTAGCCGAAGAAGAGCAGGCCGAACAGCCCGATGAAGCCCACGCGGAAGGCGAGGAACCCGGCGATGATCGCGGCGCCGATCGAGAGCTTGCACGCCGTCTCGAACCCGAACAGCGTCTCGGCCACGTGGCCCCCGTCGAGCGGCCGGATCGGCAGCAGGTTGAACACCGCCCACCAGATGCTGACGAACTGCGTGTAGTAGACGATCGGCGCCCAGCTGAAGCCCCGGCCGGTCACGATCCACTCGAAGAGCTCGCGGTCGTACCAGTCGCTGTTGAGCAGCAGCCAGGCCGGCAGGCCGAGGAACAGCAGCTGGAACAGCGCGCCCGAGATGCTGACCAGCACCGACTTGGGCTTGGACAGCACGCGCCGGCCGCCGCCCGTCGGCACGGTGAAGCCGCCGAAGCCGTGCAGGACGATGGCCGAGCGCTGCCCGAGCAGGCGGTAGACGAGCGCGTGGCCCAGCTCGTGGACCAGCACCGACACGAAGACGATCACCACCCAGGCGAACACGACCCACAGCGGATCGAGGTTGATCCCGAGCAGCGCGGCGACGATGACGAAGAACGGCTCGACGCGGATCGGGATGCCGAACAGGCGGAAGTGCGGCTTCACTGTGCGCAGCGTAGGCGCGCCCGCCGGGGTTGGGGGTGGTCCGGCCGCCGCCCGTACGATGCGCCCGATGGCGAAGTTCACGATGCCCGACACGCTGCCCGAGGGCGACGCCAAGGTCGCCGCGGTGCGCAGCATGTTCGACGCCGTCGCCCCGCGCTACGACCTCGTGAACCGCATCATGACCTTCCGGCTCGACGTCCGGTGGCGCCGGCTGGCCATCGGGTCGCTGGCCCTGCGGCGCGACTCGCTCGTCGTCGACCTCGCGTGCGGCACGGGCGACCTGTGCCGCGAGCTCGAGGCCACGGGCCTCGCCGCGGTCGGCGTCGACCTGTCTTTCGGGATGCTCGCCGCCGCCCGCACCGACGCTCCCCTCGTGCAGGGCGACGCCCTGCGGCTGCCCCTGCGGGCGGGGTCCGCCGACGGCGTGACCTGCGGCTTCGCTCTGCGGAACCTCGTCGAGCTGCCGCCGTTCTTCGCCGAGCTGGCCCGCGTCCTGCGCCCCGGCGGCCGCATCGCCCTGCTCGAGGTGGCGACGCCGCCCAACGCGGTGATGCGGTGGGGCCACGGGGTGTACTTCGGCAAGGTCGTCCCGATGATCGGGCGCATCCTGTCCGACGGCTCGGCCTACCGCTACCTGCCCCGGTCGGTGGCCTACCTGCCCGAGCCCGACGCGATGGTGGCGATGATCGCCGCCGCCGGCTTCACGGCGGTCGAGCGGCGGTTGCTGTCCGGCGGCGTGGCGCAGCTGCTCACCGCCACGAGGCGGTCCACGTGACGCGGCTCGTCGCCCGCACCCGGCGGCTCGACGCGGACGTCGACCTGCTGGCGGTCGCCGGCGACGACGGCATGGTGTTCGAGCGGGGCCGCAACGGGCTGGCGGGGCGCGGCGCCGCGCTCGAGGTCTCGTGGCCCGGGGGCGACCCGGCCGCCGCGGCGCGGGCCGCGGCGGCGACCCTGGCGCAGATCGAGGTCGACGACGCCGTCGAGGTCCCCGGCACCGGGCCGGTGGCCTTCGGCGCGCTGCCGTTCACGCCCGGGGCCGCGACCACGTTGACCGTCCCCGAGGTGGTCGTGGGGCGCGCCGAGGACGGCACCCGCTGGATCACGGTGGTCGCCGACGCGGACGCCCGCCCCGGCGCGTCCCCGCCGGTCGCCGACCCCGACGCCCCGACCCCGGCCGAGCTGGTCGGCCCGCGGGTCGACCGCCGCCAGCCGCAGCGCTACGCCGTCGAGGCCGCCCACAGCCCCGAGTGGTGGTGCGACCTGGTGGCGCGGGCGACCAAGGAGATGGCCGACGGCGCCTTCGAGAAGGTCGTGCTGGCGCGCCTCGTCGAGGTGACGACCGACCACCCGATCGACCGCGTGGCCGTGCTCGAGCGCCTGCGGGCGGCCTACCCGGGCTGCCACCTCGTCGGCATCGGCCCCTTCGTCGCGGCCAGCCCCGAGCTGCTGGTGGCGGTGGCGGGCGACATCGTGCGCGCCCACCCCATGGCGGGCACGGCCCCGCGCGGCGGCGACCCGGCCACCGACCAGCGGTTGGCGGCGTCGCTGCTGGCGTCGCCCACCTACCGCCACGAGCACCAGGTCACGATCGACGTCGTGCACGACACGCTGCTGGGCTGGTGCTCGTACGTCGACTACGAGCCCGAGCCGTCGGTGGTGGCGGTGGCCAACCTCCAGCACCTCGCCACCCTCGTCGAGGGGCGTCTGTCGCGGCCCACGCCGTCGGTGCTCGAGCTCGTGGCGGCGCTGCACCCCACGCCCGCGGTGGCCGGCCGCCCCCGCGACGCCGCCGTGGCGTGGATCGCGGCCCACGAGGGCATCGACCGCAGCCGCTACGCGGGCACGGCCGGGTGGGTCGACGCCGCCGGCAACGGCGCCTGGGCCGTGTCGGTGCGGTGCGCCGAGATCGACGGCACCACGGCCCGGGTGTGGGCGGGCAACGGCATCGTCGCCGACAGCCAGCCGGCGACCGAGTTGGCCGAGACGCGCATCAAGTTCCAGGCGATGCTGTCGGCCCTCGTGCGGCCCTGACCCTACGATTCGGCCATGAAGATCGACTTCAGCTCGTCGGCCGGGCCCAGCCTCGGGGTCGAATGGGAGCTCGAGCTGGTCGACCTCGCCAGTCGCGAGCTGGTGTCGGCGTCGAACGAGATCCTCGCCGAGATCGCTCCCGACGGCGGGGGCGACCATCCAAAGGCCAAGCACGAGCTGTTCCAGTCGTGCATCGAGGTCATCACCGGCATCTGCACGACGGTCGCCGAGGCGCGCGCCGACCTCGCCGCCACCGTGGCGGAGGTGCAGGCCGCGGCCGGGCGACGGGGCCTGGGCGTGATGTGCTCGGGCAGCCACCCCACCACCGACTGGGAGACGCAGGACATCTCCGACGACGAGCGCTACCGCGCCCTCGTCGAGCGCAACCAGTGGTTGGCCCGCCAGCTCCAGATCTTCGGCGTCCACGTGCACGTCGGCGTGCGCGAGCCCGACAAGGTCATGCCGATGGTCAACGCCCTGCTCAGCTACGTGCCGCACCTGCTGGCGCTGTCGGCGTCGAGCCCCTACTGGATCGGCAGCGACACGGGCCTGGCCTCGTACCGCAGCAAGGTGTTCGAGGCGCTGCCCACCGCCGGCCTGCCCTACCAGCTGTCGGGGTGGGACCAGTTCGAGCGGTACATGGAGCTGCTGATCTCGACCAAGGCCATCCAGACGGTGCGCGAGGTGTGGTGGGACATCCGGCCGCACCCCGACTTCGGCACGGTCGAGCTGCGCATCTGCGACGGCCTCCCGACGCTCGACGAGATCACCGCCGTCGCCGCCATCGCGCAGTGCCTCGTCGAGCAGATGGACACGCAGCTCGACCGGGGGTACCTGCTGCCCGAGCCCCGGGCGTGGATCGTGCGCGAGAACAAATGGCGGGCGGCGCGCTACGGGCTCGAGGCCGACATCGTCGTCGACGCCCGCGGCACCGTGCAGCCCGTCCGCCACGCGCTGAACGAGCTCATCGAGGAGCTGACGCCGACGGCCAGGCGCCTCGGGTGCACCGACGAGCTCGCGATCGCCGGCCGCATCCTCGAGCAGGGGGCCAGCTACGAGCGCCAGCGCCGCGTGGCCACCGAGAACGACGGCGACCTGCGGGCGGTGGTCGACGCCCTGCTCGACGAGATGCGCGTGGGCCTGCTGTGACCGGCGACGGCGACCCGGCCGGCCGCACACCCACGCCCTGGCTCGACGGCTGGCTGGCGGCGCATGCCGGCGACCTGGTGACGGCGCGGCGACACCTGCACCGCCATCCCGAGCTCAGCTTCGCGGAGCACGAGACGACGGCGTGGCTGGCCCGCAAGCTCGCGGCCGCCGGCCTCGTGCCCACGGTGCTGCCGGGCGGCACGGGCCTGCTGTGCGACGTCGGCTCGGGGCCGCGGACCGTGGCGCTGCGCGCCGACATCGACGCCCTCCCCCTGAACGACGCCAAGGAGGTGCCGTACCGGTCCACCGTCCCGGGCGTCTGCCACGCGTGCGGGCACGACGCCCACACGGCCATCCTGCTCGGCGTCGCCCGCGTGCTGGCCGAGGCGCCCGACCTGCCGGGACGGGTCCGCCTCGTGTTCCAGCCCGCCGAGGAGTCGCTGCCCGGCGGCGCCCTCGTCGCCATCGACGGGGGCGCCCTCGTCGACGTCGACCAGATCTTCGCCCTGCACTGCGACCCCCGGCTCGATACCGGTCGCATCGGCCTGCGGGTCGGGCCGATCACCGCCGCGTGCGACATGGTCGAGGTGCGCGTGTCGGGCCCTGGGGGCCACACCGCCCGGCCCCACCTGACGGTCGACGTGGTCGACGCCCTCGGTCGGGTCATCACCGAGGTGCCCGGTCTGCTGTCGCGCCGGGCCGACCCGCGCAACGCCGTCTCGCTGGTGTGGGGGGCGGTCGACGCCGGGCTCGCCCCCAACGCCATCCCCCGGCAGGGCACGCTGCGGGGCACCGTCCGCATGCTCGGGCGCGAGGCGTGGCACGACGCGGAAGACCTCGTCCGCGCGCTGGTCGCCGACGTCGTGCGGCCCACGCGGGCCGAGGTCGACATCCACTACGTCCCGGGCGTGCCGCCGCTCGTCAACGAGGCCGGCCCGGTCGACGTCCTGCGGGAGGCCACCGTCGGCGCGCTCGGTCCTGCGGCGGTCACCGCCGCCGAGCAGAGCCTCGGCGGCGAGGACTTCGCCTGGTACACCGAGAGCATCCCGGGCGCCCTGGCCCGCCTGGGCGTGCGCCGCCCCGGCACCGCCGGGCTCACCCGCGACCTGCACCAGCCCGACTTCGACATCGACGAGGACGCGCTCGCCGTCGGCGTCCGGCTGCTGACCCACACGGCCCTCACCGCCCTGCGCAGCTGATCCGCAGCCCGCCTGCACCCGCGGAGAGCGCACCGCTGCACCCCCGGAAAGATTTCCCCGGCGAGATCGGGCGCCCTGACGCCCGATCACGCGGGGGAAATCCTGTGGATTGGGGGGCCGGGCGGACGGGTGGGGCGGATCAGCCGGTCAGGCCCAGTGCCCGGTCGACCGCCGCCGCCACGGCGTCGTCGACCTGCCGGTGCGCCTCGACGTTCGCCGCCCGGTCGGTGGTCGCCACGAGCACGTGGACCCCGCCGGTCGCCGCGGCCTCGGCGACCGCACCGGCGACGTCCTCGCGCGGGTCGAGGCGGCGGGCGACGACGCCGTGGGCCGCCGCGAGCGCCACCAGGTCGAGGCCGTGCGGCGTGCCGAACAGCTGCTCGAAGCGCTCGGCGGCGAGCGTCCGGGCCTGCGGGAGGAACGAGAAGATGCCGCCACCGTCGTTGTCGACGACGACGCACACGAGGTCGATGCCCCGCCCGGCGGCCCCGAGCAGGCCGTTGCCGTCGTGCAGGAACGCCACGTCGCCGATGAGCAGCGTCACGGGCCACCGGCCGCCCAGCGCCACGCCCACCGCGGTCGACACGACGCCGTCGATGCCGTTGGCCCCGCGGTTGGCGATCACCCGCACCCCCGCCCGCGGCCGGGCGTAGCGCTCGACGTCGCGCACCGGCATCGACGACGACACGACGAGCGCCCCGCCGGCGTGCGCCGCCCGCGTGACGGCCCGCGCCACCGCGGGCTCGGTGGGCGGGGCGCCACCGTCGGGTCCCGGCGGGACCTCCGGCCCGTCGAGGGCGTCCGCCACGGCGGCGGCCGCGGCCGCGCCCGCCGCCTGCCACCCCTCGAGCCACCCGGCGGGCGGCTCGGACGCGGCGGCCGCCACGGCCAGCGCACCCACCAGCGCGCCCGCGTCCTCGACGACGGCGGCGACCGTCGCCGCCGGGTCGGACCAGCGCGCGGCGGCGACGACCTCGACGGCCCCCGAGGCCGCCAGCCACTCGTTCACGACGCGGGACGACCCCGGGGCGCCCAGCCGCACGATCACCTCGGGTCGCAGCCGCGCGGACGCCGCCTCCGACCGCAGCAGGGCGTCGACGTGGGGGACGAGCGTCGCCGCCGGCCGCCACGCGGGCGACCGGGGCTCGGCCACGACCGGCCATCCCAGCGCCGCGGCGGCGGCGTGCACGGCCTCGCCGTCGCTGTCGCCGTCGCCCGGGACCGCGCCGGCCACGACGAGCCCCCGCCGTCCGACCAGGTCCC
>Ga0111538_10001425_pt1 | contig 33478 bp, 32 predicted proteins | sample SoiMethybrSBSTD1_FD_79669 | JGI IMG/M metagenome (GOLD analysis project Ga0111538, IMG submission 79669) | Bulk soil microbial communities from a Populus tree surrounding site in Tennessee, USA - Soil MetaG P. TD hybrid SBSTD1 (version 2)... | ecosystem: Environmental > Terrestrial > Soil >...
AAGTGGAAAAGTGGAAAAGTGGAAAAGTGAAAGTCTTTAAGTACTTAAGTCGGCAAGTGCGGGCGACTTTGCCCTTACTTCCGTGTACTTCTCCGCTTCCGTCACTTCCACTTTCCACTTTTCCACTTTTCCACTTCTTCCACTTGCAAGAGGACACCTCCCAATGGACTTAGGCAAGGGCCTCGGCCACCTCACGTACTCGACGCTCGTCCATCAGACCGACAACTGGGAGCAGCTCTGGAAGAGCGTCAACACGTATCTGCCCGCCGTGAAGGCGCGCGTCGCGCCGCATCAGAAGTTCGGCGTCTGCTTGCGCACCTCGGCGCCGTCGGCCGCCGCGCTGGCCGCCGATTCGACGAAGCGTGCCGACCTGAAGAAGTTCTTCGCCGATAACGATCTGTATCTCTACACCGCGAACGCCTTCGTCTACGGCGTGTTCAAGAAGCAGATCATCAAGGAAGACGTCTACGAGCCCGACTGGCAGACACCAGAGCGGCGTGAGTACACGAAGCAAGTGGCGAGCCTGCTCGCCGAGATGGCGCCCGAGGGCGTCAACCCGTCGATCCAGAGCGCGCCGCTCGGCTTCAAGCCGAAAGTGACGGGCGACGATGTGGTGGACGCGTACACCTCGAACGTGATCGACGTCGTCGCACACCTGATCAAGTTGGAAAAGGACACCGGCAAGACTGTGACGCTTGGCCTCGAGCCGGAGCCGCGCTGCTATCTCGAGACGACCGACGAGACCATCCAGTACTTCAAGACCCATCTCTTCTCACCCAAGACCGCCGAGCGGCTGGCGAAGTCGGCCGCGATCAATGCCGCGGATGCTGCGGCCGCGATGAAGAAGTTCACCGGCGTCGTGTTCGATATCGGCCATCAGTCGGTTGGCTACGAGGACATCCCGGTCTCGCTGCAGAAGCTCGTGGACAACGGCGTTCAGATCGTCAAGCTGCAGGAAGCGGCGTCGATGCACATCCCCAGCGTGACGCAAAAGGCCGTGGACGCGCTGCAGACGTTTGCCAAGACGATCTATCTCACACAGACGTGCCAGAAGAAGGACGGCAAGACCACGTGGTTCCTCAACCTGGAAGATGCGTTCGAGGATTTTTCCAGGAACCCGGGTCCGCGCGAATGGCGCACGCACTTCCACGTGCCGGTGTTCCTCGATGATCTCGGCGGAGCGTTCGGCACCACCAGGTTCGCACTCGAGCAGGCGCTCGCCTTCCACAAGAAAACGCCGCTCTCTACGCATCTCGAGATCGAAACCTACACGTGGGACGTGCTGCCCGAACATCTCAAGACCGGCGATATCGTCGACTACGTCACACGCGAACTCGACTGGGTCAAAGGGCAATTGGTATGAACATCGGATTCATCGGGCTCGGTCGCATGGGGGCCGGAATGGCCCGACGGATCCTCGAGGCGGGGCACGACCTGCGCGTCTTCGACGCGATCGCCTCGCAGACGGCAGCGCTGGCGAGCGCCGGCGCGCGCGCGGTCGGCTCGATTCGCGAGGTGTGCGAATCGCGCGATGTCGTCGTGACGATGCTGGTCGAGGATGCCGCAGTCGGTGAGGTGGCGCTCGGCCCGGGCGGACTGTGTGCGTCGCTCGCGAACGGCGCGATTCACCTGGTGATGGGCACACACGGTGTCGCAATGATTCGAACGCTCGCGGCGCGGCACAGCGAGGCGGGGCAGACGCTCGTCGCGGCGCCCGTGCTCGGCCGGCCGGACCTGGCTGCATCGGGACAGCTCGGCATCGTCGCGGGCGGACCTGAAGAAGCGGTGCGGCGCTGCGAGCCGCTGTTGTCGGTGATGGGGCGGCGAACGTTCCTAGCCGGGCCGAAACCGGAATCGGCCACGGCAATCAAGCTCGCGAACAACGCGGTGCTCGGCTGCGCGATGGTGGCGATGGCCGAGGGGTTCTCGCTCGTGCGCAAGTACGACGTCGCGCCGCGGGTCTTCTTCGATGTGATGACCGAGGGGCTGTTCTCAGCGCCGGCCTACAAAGTGTACGGCCAGAAGATGGTCGACGAGAGCTACGACCAGGTCGGTTCTCCAATCCACGTTGGACTCAAGGACGCAAACCTGATTGCCGCCGCGGCCGATCTCGCGCGGGTGCCGATGCCGAGCCACAACGTGTATCGCGATCGCCTGCTCGGTGCCGTGGCACACGGCGACGGCGATCGCGATCAAGCAGTGCTGGCGCGGGAGCAGGCCCGCGCCTCCGGGTTGGTGTAAGAGAAGGCTATTTCTTCTCGCTGACGTTGATCATCGTCGCGATGTTGTTCGCGCCTTCCTTCTTGAACTGCACAGTCACCTGCGAGCCTTTGCTGGTGGCGAGGCCGGCGACGGCTTTCGCCGCCCCTGTGACCTTGGTTGAATCGTCGTAACGGAACTTCATGTCCTCCGTTGCGGTCTTGATGGTGATCGTCGAAGCCTTGGCGTCGACATCCGTGAGCTCTCCCGACGCGGTCGCGCTCGCCTGCGCTGGAGCGCCGGCGCCCGGGGGTGGCGCTCCCGGTTTGTCCTGGGGTGCCTGAGCGAACGCGAGCGAGGCGACGGTGAGTACGAGCGCCGCCAGCATGACGAGTGAACGGTGAGTGGCGTGCATTAGCAATACCTCCGGTGGGGAACTTCGCGCAGCAATGTGGCAACGCGTGTACCAAATTGCGATCGTGCGCGCGTGGCGCGATCACGGCATGCATGCGGACGAGCTGGCGTGAAAATGCCGGAGACGGCTACGTATTACTTACCCGAGATGCACTCATTCGCGACCCGAATGGGTATCAGGTTTTCCCCTGACGTGTTATTCTTGCCGACACGCGTGCACACCATCCGGGCACGTGAAGAGTTCAGGTTCATGTGCCGAAAACATATGAGGTAGCGCACAGCGCCCCTCGACGACGCGCGGGGCGTCCTGAGCGAGGTCGAAGGACGTAACTGCTGTGCTTCTCATTAACACCGAAGGCTCGCAAGGCTCCTGACGCAAGGCTCCTCGATGACCGTTCCGCAAGCTGATCACCACTATGGGCGTGTGTTCAAGCAGAGCTGGCTCCGGCAGCCCGCGTCGTGGATGTGGTTGCTGATGCTGCTGTGTTTTCCTGGTCACAGTCACGCCCGCGGGCGCGCCGACGACACACCAGAGACGCCGCGTGACGCGAAGTGGATTCAGGGGATCGTCGACGACTTCCGCGCGCAGCTCGGCATTCCGCAGAAGGTCGACGTCGATATCGTTCCCAAGAACGCGCTGCTGACGTCGGTCGAGCCGATCGACGATCACGCCAATGCGTTCAGGCTCTCGATCGAGGAGTCCTTCCTCACCGGGTTGACCGACAGCGAACTGCGTGGTGTCGTCGCTCACGAGCTCGGTCACGTCTGGATCTTCACGCACCATCCGTATCTGCAGACCGAGGGTCTGGCAAACGAAATTGCCCGTCGGTTGGTGCCGCGCGACAACCTCGTGCAGGTGTACGAAAAACTGTGGCAGCGTCAGGGGACGACCGGGGATCTCGCCCGTCTGGTCGGCGACTGATCGACTCGCACGCCCTCACGTTCTCAGAATTCTGATTACGTTGCACACAGGAGCACTCAGTCTCCTTCGGAGGAGACTGACGCTCGTGCCGCTGCGAACTTCTTCTCGCGATTTCCTTCCGATTCAGCGCGCGTGAACGGGGCGGCAGTTTTGCTCAGTTCGGTCGCCGATGTCGCTCTTTCTCCACAAACGATCCCGCGTTGCGGTGGGTGCCGCGATTCTCATCGCGCTGCTCATCGCGGTACTCTCCACGGCCGACCGCTTCGCCGGCGCCGACGTTGCCCTTCCAGGTCGCGCGGCGCTCGTTTCCGAAAGGTTCGCCAAACACATTCGCAAGGGCCACGTGCCATCGCGAGCAACGTCGCGCAACGCGGCGCTCGACTCGATGCTCGCGGCCGCGTCCGCGTCCGCGATCGATGGCCATCGCATCGTGACGAACGACGTGAGTCCGTTCGACGAATTCGCGAGCTCGATCGACTTCGAACGACTGCCATCGGAGTCTGACGGGATCATCCCGTTGGATTACATCGAGTCGAATCCGCTGCTCGCGTGCGTGGGCTGCGCGGGCCTGTCGTCGACCGACGAGGCGCTCTCCGAATTCCCGTTCAGGCAGTGGTCACGTCACGACGCCGCAACCGGGTTTGGCTTCGGTCCGGTCCGCGGTGTCGGCGACAGCGCCGGCGGCAGCAGCGCTGGCGGCGGCAGCAGCAGCGCAGGAGGCGGCGGGTTCAATGGCGGCGGCGCCATCTCTGGTCTGAACCCCCAGCCACCCGCGGGCGGCTCTGGTGGCGATGGTTCAGCGGGCACCGGCGGCTCGCCGTCCGATCAACCTGGCGACTCCGATGCGTCTGATCAGTCCAACAACTCAGGGCCGAACGGGAACAGCTCGTCGAACAAGAACACGTCGTCAAACGACAACACGTCGTCGAACGAGAACGAGTCAGGTTCTGGCGATGGTGAGAACTACGACATAAGTTCCACGCCGCCTGGTGGCGAGAATCCACCGCGGACTGTGGTGGCCGTGCCCGAGCCGGCGACAGCGGCGCTGCTGCTCCTCGGAGTGGGTGGGACAGCGTTCCTGCGTCGACGCGAGGGCCGCGCCTAAGATCGCTACTGCGTCTCGAGCCACCACATCGCATCCTTCGGATCGACGAAGGACTTCGAGGTGATTCCGTACTTGCCGTATGTGGCGGCCAGGCTCTTCATCGTGACCTGGCCGACCATCTTTTCCGGGCGGACGATCGCCCAGAACTTCCACCCTGCCAGCGCGGTCTGCGGGAACCAGTGCTGGTGACTCCATTCGACATCTTCCGGGCGCAGCACTGAGTTGCTGCGGTCGTCCGACAGCCACTTCGTGGCTTTGTGCTTCTGCAGCACGTCCGAGCCCGTCATCAGCAGTTCGCGGAACGCCTGTCCGCTGATGAACTGATGAATCTGGTGATGCACGATTCCCTTCTCCGGGTGGAACCAGAGCGTCGCGTACGGGTTGTCGAGAATCGTCACGGTCGCCATGCTGCGGCCCCTCCCAGGGCCTGACGGACGCGCGGTGTTTCAGGGTCAGGGTCCGCAGACGGCGCACAGGCGTAGCGGGCGCGGAGCCTCGCGAGCTGTTATCGGCCCTGTCATGTTCGTCGCATAGCCGTGACCGCCCTTCCGTTCTGCGGTCGATGGCAGGAGTGTGCAGAACTGCTTCGTCAACGAACTTCGCGAGGCTGCGCGCGATGACGGTCATGCGGTCGAACTATTGCGCTGTCGTTGAGGCGCCGACACGTTTACCGCAGGGCTACATACATGTCGTTCAAGCAGTTGTTGAAGGGAACACTCGGCGAGCAAAAGATGCGCGCCGCAGCGGATCGTCCGGCGGTGTCGGCCGCGCCTCGCGCGCCAGCATCGGAGCGGGCAGGTCAGGCGAGTGCGTCGGTGCTCTATCTCGCCGGCGATGCTCGCGAGACGCGCATGCTGCCGGGCGGGTTCAGTTACGATCATCCGCACCTCGCGCTCGATCTCTCGCTGGATATCAACGAGGCCCGTCCGCGTCTCGCCCAGCCCGGACGCTACCAGGCGCTCGTCATCGGGTGGAGCGTCCCCTCCTCGGAGGCTGCCTCGCTCGTCAGATTCGTTCGCGCGTTGGGTTCGACTATCGCCATCGTCGCCATCGGCGACCACTCGCTCGACGCCCTGCGTGAGGCCGGCGCCGATCAATGCGTGCAGAAGAGCAGCACGCTGATCGCGCAGCTCCCGACCGCCATCGAGGATGCGTTGCAGCAGCGGGCCGGGCGCGTCGCGCCGTCGAACGCTGCGTCCCAACCGACGTCGATCGCGCCACCGGAACCCGTGGCCGAGAAGGTCGCGGACATTCAGCCGAGGAAACCCGTCGATCCGGCCTCGAGCGCGAAGACCTTGCGGGTTGCGTACTCCGGCGACATCGAGCCTGTCAAAGCCGCGCTCGGCGGCGAGCCCCCCGCCCTGCAGATGGTTTCGCTGACCCAGGCGCTGCGAGACAGCGACGTGCGGCCGCAAGGATCACCGGTCCCCTTCGACGTCATCGTCATCGACCACGGCGCGAGCGGCCGCCAGACCGCGACCACATTGGCGGACGTTCGCGCCCGCAGTCTCGACGTCCCGGTGGTACTCGCGTTCGATCCACGCGAAGAGCGGACCTCTGCGCTGCAGGCGTTCGGCGCCGGCGGAGTCGACGAGTTCATCGCGAAGACGCCCGACTGGCCGTCGCGACTGGCGGTCAAGCTCGAGACGGTGTGCGCGCGCCATCAGCAGCAGCGCGAGCTGGCGTCGCTGCGGGTGAAAGAGTCGCGTCTGCGGGCGCTGGTCGATCGGCTTCCTGCGTGCGTCGTCCGGCTGTCGCCAGAGGGCGTCGTGCTCGCGACCAATGCCGTCGCGATGTCGCTGCTCGGCGCCTCACAGCCGAATCAGCTGTTGCGCAAACCGTTCGACACGCTGGTGGGCGCTGACGCGAGAGACGGGTGGACCGCCTTCGTCGGCCGCGTCTGCGGTGGAGAGCAGCGGTCGTTCGAGTTTCCTCTGACCGCGCTCGACGGCGTCAGCCGCACCATCGAAGCCGTCGCCGTGCCATCGGCCGCCGAAGCTGGCGGCAGCGCGTCGGTGTTGATGGTGTTGCGTGACGTGAGCGATCGCAAGCGGCTCGAGTCGGCGCTCGAAGAGGCGATCCGGCGGGCGCCAATCGTCGATGCCGCTGACGCGGCGCCCGAGCCTGTTGCTGCCGTTGCCGACACGCCCGTGCCGATGGCGCCCGCGACCGCGACACCGCCGGATGCACGGGTGCTTCGTGATCTCGAGACTGACCTTCATCAGATCGCCGATCGTGCGCGCAGCACCGTCGACGAGCTCGGCACGCTGCTCCGCGAGGTCGCCACGCAGCATGATGCCGCCTTCACGCGTCAAGTCGATGCCTACGCCCGAATCAAAACCGAGCAGCTGGAGCACTGGCGATCGTACGAGGCGTTCGTCCAGACCGCCGCACACGGCATCATCCGCGTCGCGCTGGACGACACCATTCAGATGGTGAACCAGGCGTTCGCGGCGATGCTCGGCTACGAATCGCCAGCCGCCGTGCTGGACGGCGCGCCCTCGATCGCGCAGTTCACCGACGCCCGCCGGTGGCGGTTGGCCGTCGACCAGTGGCGCGGCGGGTCCACCGAGCCGGTCGAGAATCACTGGCGCCGTCGCGACGGCGCCATCGGCGCGCTGCGCCTCCACGGCCGCCTGGTCTCGAACGCGGCGGGCGACGGCGACTCGGTCGAAGTCGTTGTCGAGGACGTGGGCGCACAGCGCGCGCTCGAATCGCAGTTGCGCCGCGCGCGACGATGGGAGGACGCGGCACGCGTCACGAGCGGAATCGCCGCCGATCTGTCGCACCTCGTCTCGTCGATCAAAGACGCCACGGAACGGTTGTTGAGCGAGGCGCCGACCGACGGCGCGGCCCGAGCGCACGCCGACACGCTTCAGCAGACACTGTCACGGGCGTTGGCCCTGAGCCGTCAGCTGGTGGCGTTCGGACGAAAGGAAGCGCGTGACCCGAGAGCGTTCGATCTCAACGACGCCGTGCGCGCCCTCGAGCACGTGATGCGTCGTGTGATCGACGAGTACATCGAGCTCTCGCTCGAGCTCGGCGACGCCGTCGGCACCGTCGACGGATCGCAGCCGGCGCTCGAGGAGGCGCTGGTTCATCTCATCGTCGCGGCCGGCGGCGCACTGCCCGCTGGCGGAGAGCTCCGGATTTCGACGGCCGCCCGTGATGTGGAGGCGATTGATGCCACCGACGGACTCGAACCCGGACGCTACGCGGTGCTGTCGATTGCGGCATCGGGATGGGGCCTCGATGCCGACATCCACGATCGCCTTTCGGCCGCCACTCCCTCGACCGGTGCCCAGTTGCGGCTCGCCTCGGCGCGGCGGAACATCGCTGCGATGGGCGGACACGTCGGCGTCGCGGGCGATCCCGGGTCGTCGTTGATCTTCAACGTGTACGTGCCGCGCGCCGGCGGTGCCGGCGCGTTCGAGTCGGAGGACTTCGCGTCCGAGGTCGCCGTGATGCCGCCGTCGAACAACGCATCGCCGGAGACCGGCAGCGTGGAGATGTGAAATGGCTTCTCCCGAACCCAGCGAGCACCAGGATGTGCCCGGGATCGTCGCCAGTCAGCGGGCGACGCGCGTGACGGCGGCCGAACTCGGCGTCTCGAGGAAGGCGCGACTGCTGCCTGGCGGCGAGGTCGACGTCCTGAATGTCTCGGAGACCGGCCTGCTGGTCGAGGGCAAGTCGCGTCCGGTCATCGGCACCGTCGTCAGCATCCGTCTCAAGAGCTCCCGGCTCAAACGGCTCGAGGGCCGCATCGTTCGCTCACGCGTGTCCACGATTCATCGAGACGGCACGCTCAGTTACGAATCAGCGATCGAGTTCGACCATTCGCACGCGATCGAGGACCTCGTGGACGCCGGCAGCGAGCATGCGTCGGCGCCGTCGAGTGGCGAGGTGACGGCCCCTCAAACCACCGACGACGAGGTCTACGTCCTCGATCCCGACAATGACTGGTAATCCCATGATCCCGGACGGCGACTGGCGCAGGGTTGGTGTGGGTGTCGGCGACGTCGTCGTGTCGCAGAACGCCAAGGACTTGCTGACGACCAATCGGCCCGTGGGCAGCTGTGTCGCCGTGTATCTGTGGGATCCGGAGTCCAGGGTCGGCGGCGTGCTGCATTTCGAGTGGCCCGACTCCAAGAGCGATCCGACGCGAGCACAGAGCGAACCCGCGGTGTTTGCCGACACCGGCGTGATGCTGCTGCTCGAGCGCGCCGGCGTGATGGGCGCGACGAAGGGCCGGTGCAAGGTTCGCTTGGTTGGCGGCGCCGACATCCGCGATCGCGCGGAATCGGATCGCATCGCCAAGCGCAACATCCTGGCCGCACGCAGCGTGCTGTGGCGCAGTGGCGTCTTCGTCGACGGCGAGGAGGTCGGAGGCACGCGGGCACGGAAGGCCACGCTGTCCGTCTCCGACGGCCAGCTCTCGGTCGTGCTCGACGAGTCGACAACGTAGTGTCCGGCGTGATGCCGAACCGGAGACAGATATGAACGACACCAAGCCGCTCAACATCCTGATCGTGGATGACTCGGCGACGATGCGGGCGCTGCTGCATCGCGTGATTGGATTGGCCGACCTGCCGATCGGGCGGATCTACCAGGCGCCCAACGGCCTCGAGGCCCTGAAGATTCTCGAGACCTGCAGCGTGCAGGCGATCTTCACCGATCTCAACATGCCCGTCATGAACGGCATGGAGCTGCTGCGCGAGATCGCCAAGCGTGACAGCTGGAAGGATCTGCTGCGCATCATCATCTCGACCGACGGCTCCAAGCTGCGGCGGGACGAAGCGCGCGAGCTCAACGTGGACTTGTACGTAGAAAAACCATTTCGTCCGGAGGTAGTGCGCGATGTCCTCTGCCAAATCGCCAGCGCTGACGCCCACTGACCTGCACGACACGCTGCAGGCGGCGCTCATCGAGGTCGGTGAGAACGCGTATTTCGTGTTCGTCGAGGCGTGCGCCGCCGCCGCGTTCGCCACGCTGGCCGAGCAGGAGCGCGACAAGGCGCACGGCGCCGTGGTCACGTGGCTGATGGCGTCGGTGCGCTTCAGCGGCGCGTTCTCGGGATCCGTCGAGATCGTCCTGCCCGAGCGGCTCGGGCGCTGGCTGGTCTCGTCCCTCCTCGGTATGACGCCCGACGAAGAACTGCCCGAGTCGCAGGTGTTCGACGGTGTCGGAGAGTTCGCCAACATGGTCTGCGGTGCGTGGCTGAGCCGCGTCGGCGATCAGGCGCTGTTCGAGCTCAAGGTGCCGGCGGTGACACGCATGGCGGTGGAGTGGAATCCGGTCGCCGATGGCCGCGGCCGCGAAGAGGTGATGTGCCGGATGGTCTCGCTGAACGATTCGCCGATGCGCATTCGCGTGAGAGCGCAGTGATGAAAAAAAAGATTCTCCTGGCCGACGACTCGGCCACAGCGCTGACGATGGAACGCACGCTGCTGTCGCGCAGCGACTACGACGTCGTCGTGGCGCGCGACGGCCGTGAGGCGGTCAAGCAGGCGGTCGACCAGAGCCCCGATCTGATCATCCTCGACGTGGTGATGCCGAACATGGATGGCTTCGAAGCCTGTCGAGAACTGCGGCGGCTCGAGCCCACCAGAGACATCCCCGTGATCATGGTGACCACCCGCGGTGAAGGGCACCACGTCGAGAACGGGTTCGAAGTCGGCTGCAACGATTACGTCACCAAACCGATCAACGGCTCCGAGCTGCTGTCGAAGGTTCGGAATCTGATCGGCGAGTAGGAGTCGCCATGGCCACCTACGAACAACTGGCGACCGAGAACGAGTCGCTGCGCGCGCGGATCGAGTCGATGAAGGCCGCAGCCGAAGAACAGATGGCCAACATGGCCAGCCTCTACATCGCCGTCAACAGCCTGCACGCCGCGCTCGATCGCACCGCCGTCCTGGCATCCGTCCAGGACGTCGTCACCACCCTCATCGGGTCGGAGGAGATGGCGATCTTCGAGGTCGATGGCGATCATCGCCGATTGAATCTGCTCGCATCGCAGGGCATCGAGCCCGGCCGCTATCAGCAGGTCGACCTCGGGCAAGGCCTGATCGGCACTGCAGCGTCCACCGGCGAATCCGTGATTCGGACCGAGGGCGGCTCGGTCGATCGTCAAGGCGACGATGCCATCACCGCGTGCATCCCGATGAAGATCGGTCAGCGCGTGCTCGGCGTGATCGCCATCTTCCGGTTGCTGCCGCACAAAGGCGGACTGAACAGCGTCGATCTCGATCTGCTCGATCTGCTCTCGACGCATGCCGCGGTGGCGCTGCTGTTCACACGGCTCTACAGCGAGATGGATCATCCCGTTGGAGTGCCGCTGTGAGATCGCCCGCTGGGAGTGCCGTGGTGGCGGCACCGGCCGGCGCGCCGCAAGGGTGGTCCGCGTTGCCCCCTGCGGGGACGCTGCGCGCCGCGTATCTCCACGCCGGCCACATCATCGTCTCGCGCGATCCGTGCCGAGTCACGACCGTTCTCGGCTCCTGTGTCGCCGTCGGCCTCTGGGATCCCGCGGCCGGCGTCGGCGGATTGAACCACTTCCTGCTTCCCGAGCGGCTCGCCAATGGCGCCGCGTCGCCGCGATTCGGGAACGTCGCGGTACGCGAGCTGATTGAGGGCGTCATCGCGGCCGGCGGCCATCGCCGGGCGCTGCAGGCGAAGCTGTTCGGGGGCGCGTGCGTCCTGCGCGCCTTTCGGAAAGGCGGCTGGCATCTCGGCAGCACCAACGTGGACGTCGCTCGACGAATGCTGCGCGAGGAAGGCATTCCGATCACCGCCGAGGACGTCGAGGGGACACGCGGCCGCAAGTTGATCTTTCAGACGCACGACGGCGCGGCCTGGGTCAGGAGCCTCTGACGTGGACCCGATGCACATCGATCGGGCCGAGCTGATTCCGATCTTCAGCGCCGAGTCCGAAGAGAACTTGCGCGAGATGGAGCTCGGCTTCGTCCAGCTCGAATCGACGCCCGGCGATCTGGAAACGCTGCAAGCCATCTTCCGCGCGGCGCACACGATCAAGGGCAACGCCGCCAGTCTTGGCTTTCCGTCGCTCGCCAAGTTCGCTCACGGCGTCGAGGACGTGCTCGATCGGCTGCGCACCGGGACGACGTCGCTGACCACGCCGCTGGCGACGTTGCTGCTCCGCAGCGTCGACGTCCTTCGGCAACTGATCGGGGGTGCAGTCTCTGGGGCCGACGAGGTGCTGCCCGAGCACCTCGAGCTGCTCGACGACCTGAAGCTCGAAGCCGACGGCGGTGGCGACGTGCCGCACGGCGACGCGGGCGCGGCGGAGCGTGTGGATCGCCGGGCAGGCGGGGATCGCCGCTCTGAACCGCGCGATGGCAAGGGGCGCCCGCAGACGCTGCGCGTCGATATCGACAAGCTCGATCGGATGCTGAACCTCACCGGCGAGATCGCCGTTGCGCGCGAGCGCCTCACCGGCCTGCTCGACAGCAGCGATGGGACGCTGGCGATCGACGACATCCTCGAGGCCCACCGTTCTGCCGATCGGCTGTTCCTGGACCTGCAGGAAGAGGTGATGAAGGTCCGCATGGTGCCGCTCGGGCCGACGTTCCGGCAGTTCGTGCGCACCGTGCGCGACGTCGCTACCGCGCAAGGCAAGCAGGCAGTCGTCGAGGTGCGCGGTGAGGACGTCGGCGTCGACATGAACGTGATCGAGCACCTCCGCGACCCGCTGACGCACATCGTCCGCAACGCGGTCGATCACGGTGTCGAGATGCCGGGCCGGCGCAGCATGGCCGGCAAGGATCCGCGCGGGCGGATTGTCCTGCAGGCGTGGCACGAAGGCGGCTCGATCGTGATTCAGGTCCAGGACGATGGCGCGGGGCTCGATCGAGCGCGGATCATCGAGCGCGCGCGGAGCATGGGCTACACCTCGGACCTCGACAAGCTCGCCGACGGCGACGTCTACCGGCTGATTCTCGATGCGGGGTTTTCGACCGCCGCGCAAGTGACCGAGTACTCCGGCCGCGGCGTCGGCATGGACGTCGTGCGCCGCAACGTCGAGCAGCTGCGCGGCTCGATCGCGATCGACAGCCGCCTCGGTGTCGGCACCACGTTCATGCTTCGGTTGCCGCTGACGCTCGCGATCATCCGGGGCTTCGCGGTTGGCGTCGAGGGTGAGACCTACGTGATGCCGCTCGACGCCGTCGTCGAGTGCATCGAGTTCCCGCGGGTCAACATCACCGACGCCGGGAGTCGAGGGGTCATCAACCTGCGCGGCCAGGCGCTGCCCTATCTGCGCCTGCGTGAGTGTTTCCGTCTCGGCGGCGCGGCGCCGGAGCGCGAGAACGTGCTCGTCCTGCGCGTCCAGGAGCAGCGCGTCGGGCTCGTCGTCGACCGGCTGTTCGGTGAGAGCCAGACGGTGATCAAACCGCTGGGCCGCGTGCTCGGCGAACTGCCCGGGGTGTCGGGCTCGGCGATTCTGGGGAACGGTCGTGTGGCGTTGATTCTGGATGTCGACGGACTGCTGCGCGAGGCGCTGCGGACTGACGTCCTGGATTACAGCAGCCCAGTCGTAGCGGCAGGTCTGCCGCCGTCGCCCACGGGCTACGGCGGATCCGCCACCGCTCGACGAGCGTAGTGTCGCGGGCCGGCCCGCCGTAGCCCGAAGGGCGAAGGTGGGCGCGAGCCGCCGTGTGGAGGAGGGGTTGGTTCGATGAAGGGCATCTTTGAGACCTGGACGATCGGCAAGCGGCTGACCGCAGCGTTTGCGCTGATGTCACTGCTCGTGGCGACCGTCGGCATGATCGGCAGCGCGAACCTCACGCGCATGCGCCGCGATGCCGGTGTGATCACCACCTCGGCCCGCGAGGCTGGCCGCTTCGCCATCATCCAAGTCGACATGCTGAAACAGGTCGCCGCCGAGAAGGATTACCTGCTCTCCGGTGATGCGAAGCACCGCGAATCCCATCGGGCCCTCGGGGCGCAGATCGAGGGCGCGCTCGATGCCGAGATCACGCGATCGCGCGACGCCGGCGACACCAAGCGCGCCGACGCGCTCGACCAGGTCAAAACCAAGAGCAAAGGCTACGAGGCGACGTTCGCCGAGGTCGCCGCGCTGTTCGAGGCCAAGCACGTCAACGAGGCGGTGAACGTCTCGATGAACGAGTCCGAGATCCGCAGCGGACAGATGGTGAGTGCACTCGGCGCGCTGATCAAGGAAAACGACTCGCAGCTCGAGCTGTCGTCGCAGACGCCGGTGCTGGCGATCATCGCGATCGGCTCGGTGCTGCTGGCGCTGATCTTCGGCGTGCATCTGAGCCGCAGCATCAGCCAGCCGATGCGCGCGCTCGCCCACGCGGCCGAACGAGTGGCCGCCGGCGACCTCGCGTCACACGTCGACATCACCCGGCGCGACGAGGTCGGACAGGTCGCTGACGCCATCAACTCGATGATTGCCCGGCTGCTCGACGTGGTGTCGGAGGTGCGTGCGGGCGCGGCCAATCTGGCCGCGGCGTCGGCGCAGGTGTCGGCCACCACGCAGAACCTCTCGCGCGGCACCAGCGAACAGGCCGCGAGCGTGCAGGAGACGACCTCGAACATCGAGCAGATGAACGCGTCGATCTCGCAGAACGCCGACAACAGCCGGCAGATGGAGCAGATGGCATCCAAAGGCGTCAAGGACGGCGAGGAGAGCGGCCACGCCGTGCGTGAAACTGTGACGGCGATGAAGTCGATCGCCGAGAAGGTGTCGATCATCGAAGAGATCGCCTATCAGACCAACCTGCTCGCGCTCAACGCCGCCATCGAAGCGGCGCGCGCCGGCGACCACGGCAAGGGCTTCGCGGTGGTGGCGACCGAGGTTCGCAAGCTGGCCGAACGCAGCCAGTCGGCCGCGCGCGAGATCAGCGCGCTCGCCGCGTCGAGCGTGAGGACCGCCGAGCGGTCGGGCACCCTGCTGTCCGAGCTCGTGCCTGCGATTCGCAAGACGGCCGATCTCGTGCAGGAAGTGGCGGCGGCCTCGCGCGAGCAGGCATCGGGGATCAGCCAGGTCAACAAAGCGATCGGCCACATGGATCAGGTCACGCAGCGGAACGCGGCCGCGGGCGAGCAGTTGGCGTCGACGGCCGAAGAGGTCGCGTCTCAGGCCGAGAGCCTGCAGCAGCTCATCGCGTTCTTCAAGGTCAATGGCGTCGGCAAGGTCACCATCGCCGCGTCGATGAGGCAGCGGGAGGCCACGATGCATCCCGGGGCAATCGGCGCGTCACCGCATGCCGCCGCCCTGCAAAGCCTGATGGAGCGCCACGCCGCGTCGGACCCGACATCGGTCGACTCCGAGTTTCAACGGTTTTAGGGAATACGGCGATGGCGACTCATGAAATGCCGGCGAACCAGCAGCAGTACCTCACGTTCTTCCTCGCCGACGAGCAGTACGCCGTCGGCGTCCTGCGGGTCAAAGAGATCATCGAATACGGTGTCGTGACGCGTGTGCCGACAACGCCGCCCTACATTCGCGGTGTCATCAACCTTCGCGGCAGCGTGGTACCTGTGGTCGATCTCTCGGTGAAGTTCGGCCTGCAGGAATGCCCGGTGAGTCGGCGCACCTGCATCATCATCATGGAGACGATGATCGGCGGCGAGCGCGCCACGATGGGCGTCGTCGCCGATTCGGTCAGTCAGGTCACTCAGTACGCGCCGCACGACATCGAAGCGGCGCCCGCCTTCGGCACGCGCGTGCGGATGGAGTATCTCGAGGGGATGGCGAAGATGGGCTCGAAGTTCGTGCTCATCCTCAACATGGACGCCGTGTTCGCCGCTGACGAGATCGCCGTTCCGCATGGAAGTGCCTCATCGAAGGCGGCCGCCGGCGGTACGTCCGAGGACGCCACCGCGGCGTGATGCGCCGGACGGGTGCGGGCAGCGTGGCCGACGCGGCCATCTGGAACCTCAGCGACGACCTGTTCGATGAGTTCCGCAGCCTGATCTATCGCGAGGCCGGCATCGCACTGACTGACGGCAAGAAACAGCTGTTCGTCAGCCGCATGACCGGCCGTCTTCGCGAGCTGAAGCTCCCCTCGTTCAACGAGTACTACCGCCTGGTGCGCGATCCGTCGGCGAGCGAGGAGCGCGGCAAGATGCTCGATCGCATCTGCACGAACGAGACCTCGTTCTTCCGCGATCCGCGACAGTTCAACTATCTGAAGCAGGAGCTGTTCCCGCGTCTGGAGGCCGAGACGTCGGCGCCCGGCGCGCGGCGTATTCGGGCGTGGAGCGCGGCGTGCTCGACGGGCGAGGAGCCGTACTCGCTCGCGATGGTCATGCTCGAACGCTTTCCGCCAGTCGCGGGTTGGCAGATCGAGATCGTCGCGACGGATCTGTCGAACAAAGTGCTGAACGTTGCCCGTGCCGGGCTGTGGCCGATCGAGAAATCCGGCGACATTCCGGTGCAGTACCGCAAGGCGTATATGCTGCGCGGCACTGGCAGCCAGCTGGGAAAGATGAAGGCCGGCCCCGAAATCCGGTCGGTCATCACGTTCTCGCGTCTCAACCTCAACGATCCGCCGTACCCGGTCGACGGCGTGTTCGACTTCATCTTCTGTCGCAACGTGCTGATCTACTTTGACCTCGAGTCGAAGAAGCGCGTCGTCGAACACCTGCTCGATCACCTCGCACCGAACGGTTGCCTGTTCCTTGGATTCTCCGAAACGACGAGCACCATTTCGGACCGGCTGCATGGCGTGGGCCCCAATGTCTACGCGCGACTGACGGAGGCGCCTTCGGGGGTGGAGGGGTAATTCAAAATGCAAAATCCAAAATGCAAAACCGTCGGCCCCGTGGAACCCCTTTTTGCATTTTGCATTTTGCATCTTGCATTACAGGTTGACTTCCTCCGATCCGCCCGGTCCGTGCGATGAACGTGAGCGCTCCCAGCCGTCCGCTGAACGTCCTCGTCGTCGACGACTCGGCGGTGATGCGTCAGGTGATGACCACCGTGCTGTCGCGTGAGGGCCTGAACGTCGACACCGCCGCGCACCCGTTGATTGCCAGCAGCAAGCTGAAGCAGCGGAAGCCCGATGTCATCGTGCTCGACATCGAGATGCCCCATGTCGACGGCCTGACGTTCCTGCAGCAGATCATGGCCGACGAACCGATTCCGGTGGTCGTCTGCTCGGCGCTGGCGACGGGAGGCGCGGAGACCGTCATGCGCGCGCTCGAATATGGCGCGGTCGATGTCGTGCAGAAGCCGGCAGTAGGTATCCAGGACTTTCTCTACGAGCAGGCGGTGATGCTGGTGGACAAGGTGCGCGGCGCCGCCATGGCGCGGCCGCGACGCCGCACCGCGCCGTCACATCCAGACAGGCGTCTGAGTGCCGACGCGGTGCTGCCGGTCCGCCGGTCATCGCTGTCGGTGACCACCGACAAGGTCGTCGCCGTCGGCACGTCGACAGGCGGCACCGAAGCGCTGCGCATCCTGCTGACCGCGCTGCCGCTCGACGCCCCCGGCTTCGTCGTCGTGCAGCACATGCCGGAGCTCTTCACCGCCGGGTTCGCGCAGCGCCTGAATCAGATGTGTCAAGTCGACGTGAAGGAAGCGGCTGACGGCGATCGCGTGCAACCAGGCCGTGTACTGATTGCACCGGGCAATCGCCACACCATCATCGTCCGCAACGGCGCGCAGTACGCGGTGAAGGTGATGGACGGTCCGCTGGTCTCGCGTCACCGTCCCAGCGTCGACGTGCTGTTTCGATCGGTCGCGCAGGCAGCAGGTGCGAACGCCGTCGGCGTGCTGATGACCGGCATGGGTGACGATGGTGCGGAAGGCCTGCTCGAAATGAAGCGCGCCGGCGCCGCCACGATCGCGCAAGACGAGGCGACGTGCGTCGTCTTTGGCATGCCGCGCGCGGCGATCGACCGCGGCGCGGTCGACGATGTCCTGCCGCTTACCCGCATCGCCCAAGCCATCCTCGCCCGCGCCGGCGTGGCCTGAGAATATCGCGTTCGGCTTCAGCCGGACCCGGCACCGCTCGACTTGCGATTGTGCTTAGCGGCAAGTAAGATCGATCCATGGATGCCCGGGACATCGCCCGTCTCTTGGGACGGCGCGGCGGACAGGCGCGCGCCAGGCGTTTGGACGAGGCCGAGCGCAAGCGAATTGCGTCGCTGGGAGGGAAGGCGCGGGTTCGATCGCTGGCGACGGCCAGACGAGTCGTGCAGAACCTCGAGTACGCTGCCGCGGTCGCGGAGCTGCAGCGCCAGCCGCGAAAGGTTACTCGACTCAAGACGTTCACGGAACGACTGCCGGGGATCTATCCGCGCAAGTCTTGATGGCAGCACCTGCCAGTCACCTCGATAGAGTCGGCGCCATCGCGAAAGCGCTGACCGATCTCGGGCTCGAGCCGGTGCTCGTCGGCGGCATGGCCCTCGTCATCCTGGGTTCCCGGAGAGTCACGCGCGACTTTGATTTCGTCGTACGCGAACCAGGTGATCGGCTTCAACGCCTGCTCGATGTGTTCTACGAGCGACGGCTTCAGCTGGCCGCACGCGTGAACGACGACGGTGACGTGACGAGCACGATCGACAATCCGAAAGTTGCTGTCGCCCGGTTGCGGCTCGACGCACCGTCGAGCGCCTACTTTTACGATATCGACTCGGGTCTGCGCGTCGACCTCCTGTTCGACTTTCCGATTCCAGCCGCCGATCTGGCCCGGCGTGCCACGCCGACCAAGCTTCGTTCCCATGTGCTGCTCGTCGCATCTGCCGCCGATCTGCTGCGCCTGAAGAAGGCTGCACGCGCGACCCGCTCATCCGCGAGGGACGACCAGGACATCGCCTTTCTCGAGAAGCGCCGGGGCAAGCGGAGGTAAGTTAGAAGTCCTCCTCCTGAAGCCGGACGCGATCTCATGGAGACTTTGCTGCTCGACCTCAAGTACGGGCTGCGCACGCTGGTCACGCATCGCGCCGTCACGGTCGTCGCGGTTCTCACGCTCGCCCTCGGCATCGGCGCCAACACCACCGTCTTCACGATGTTGAAGGGCATCGTTTTGCGTCCGCTGCCCGGCGTCCGTGCCGCCGACGAGCTCGTGGTGCTGCTGACGACGTCGGTCAGCGGCGAGCGCGGGCCGATGAACTATCACGATTACCTCGACGTACGTGATCGCACCGAAGCGCTCGACGGCGTCGCCGGGACCTTTCCTGTCGCGTTGACGGTCGGTCGCGGCGAGAACGCCGAGCGAGTCTGGGGTGAGCTCGTCACAGGGAACCTCTTTCGTGTTTTAGGGGTCAGACCTCTGCTCGGTCGATTGCTGACCGAAGACGACGACCGCGCGCCGCGTGGGCAGCCGGTTGCCGTGATCAGCTATGCACTCTGGCAGCGGAAGTTCAAGGGTGATCGCGGCGTAGTCGGCCAGCCGCTGCAGGTGGGCACACGACTGCTCACAATCGTTGGCGTCACGCCGCGGGACTATCGCGGGTCGATGGTCGGACTCGGGCTGCACGTCTTCGTGCCGTTGCGAATGCAGCCGGATCTGCTGCCGATGGGTAACCTGCTGGATCGTGTCGACCGCGACAATCATTGGCTCATGACGCTTGGCCGGGTGAAGCCGGGCGTCTCGTTCGAGCAGGCACGCGCATCGGTGAAGCTGCTGAACGATCAGCTCAAACGACAGTACCCGAACGAGTCGCTCAACGAACACGCGCGTCTCGTGCCCCTCAGCCAATCGCCGTACGGTGCACAGGCGGTGCTGCTGCCCGTGTTCACGGTGTCGATGGTGATGGTGGGACTGGTGTTGCTCGTGGCGTGCGCGAATCTGTCCAACATCCTGCTCGCGCGCGCGATGGTGCGTCGCCAGGAGGTGGCCGTCCGTCTCGCGATGGGCGCGAGTCGATGGCGCGTCATTCGCCAGTTGCTGACCGAATCGATTCTGCTCTCGGTGCTTGGTGGCGTCGCCGCGCTGCTGCTCAGTCTCTGGGCAAGTCAGTTCTTCGGTGGACTGGAGATCCCGCTCCAGTACCCCGTCGTCGTGAACGCGAGTGTCGACGGTCTCGTTCTCCTGTTCACGACGCTCGCGTCGGCGATGTGTGGCGTGGCGTTCGGGCTGATGCCGGCGTGGCAATCGTCACAGCTCGCGCTTGTGTCCATGCTGACCGATTCCCGCTCGACGCCGCCGTTTCGGCGGTCGTGGCTGCGGTCGGGGCTTCTCGTCGCGCAGGTCGCCGTATCGCTGGCGCTGCTCGTGGCCGCTGTGCTCGTGGTGAGGAGCCAGACGCGCGCCGCGCATGCGGACGTCGGCTTCGCGTCGGCCGGCGTCAACCTGTTCGCGATTGACCTTGCCCAGAGCGGTTACGACGCCAAGACCGGACCGGCGCTGTACCGGGACATCCTTCGCGAGGTATCCGCGACACCAGGAGTGCAGTCAGCGAGCCTGGCCTTTCAGCTCCCTCTTCTGGTCGTCGGCATGATGACGCGAGGCGTCGAGGTCGATGACTACACGCCGGGGCCAGGCGAGGACATGAACTTCGGCTACAACATCGTGTCAGAGCGCTACTTCGAGACTCTTCGCATCCCTGTGGCTCGTGGCCGTGCGTTCGAGCCGCGCGACAGCGCCGATGCGGAGAAGGTCGCGCTCGTCAACGAGCCATTTGCTCGCCGGTATCTCCGAGGGCGTGACGCCATTGGGCGTACGGTCCGGGTCGCTGGCGATGCCTACCGAGTCGTTGGTGTCGTGCGAGCAATCAAATATGTCAGCGTGACGGAGGAGCCGCGCCCGTATGTGTACGTGCCCTTGGCGCAGTTCTACACGCCGCAAGCGACGCTGCATGTTCGCACTGCGCGCGACGCGGCCGCGGCGCAGAACGATGTGCGCGCGGCAGTCAGGCGCGTCGACGGCGCGCTGCCGCTCTTCGATGTGCGCACGCTGCAGTCGCAGGTCGACGTGTCGATGGGCGCGTTCGACATCGCGACACTGTTCCTGAGCGCCGCAGGATTTCAGGCGCTGCTGCTTGCGGCCATCGGGATCTACGGCGTTGTCGCGTTCTCGGTGGCGCACCGCACACGCGAGATCGGCGTGCGCATGGCACTGGGTGCGACTCCCGCCCGCGTGCTGCGACTAGTCATGGGCCAGGGCGTCGGCCTGACGATGATCGGCGTTGCGCTCGGACTTGTGATGGCACTCGTCTCGACGCGCCTCCTTCGTGAATTGCTCTACCAAATCGATCCGCGCGATCCGCTGACATTTTCGGCAGCCGCCGCGGGGTTGCTGGTGGTTGCGATTGTTGCGTGCTGGGTACCGGCGCGACGGGCGCTTCGAATCGATCCCATTCGCGCGCTGCGGTACGAGTGATGCCCGATCGCAGAGGTGGCGGAGATCGCAGAGAAGAGCGTCACGCAGAGTCAGCCGAGGGGCAGAGATCGCAGAGATCGCGTGCGAGGGGCGACCCGCTTCAAAGAGGCTTTTCTCGGCGGTCTTTGCCGCTCCGCGATCCAGCCGGTGGCAATTTCCGAAAGATCCGAACGTGTCCGACATCGCGATATCTGCAACGTCGACCGATGTGTCCGCGAAGATCAGGACCAATCGACTGCGCATACCGAGCCGATATCATCGTCGCGGGCCTCGTCCTCGTCGAGGTGAAAGCGGTGGAGGTGCTAATACCGTCACATCGGCGTCAAGTGAACACCTACATCCGGCTTGGCGATTATCGTGTGGGGCTGCTGCTGAATTTCGGGGCGCCGATCACGCGTGATGCTTTTCCCGGCGATCTCTGCTGGCCCCGCGATCGATTACTTGGATGTGGGCGCTAATCCGGGATGCAGCGGCCAGTTGCCGTCATAGGGCGGCCAGTTCGGCGCGGGTAGTTCGGCCGCTGGATAGAACATCGCCGAATAGATGCTGCGGATCTTCTGGTTCTCGATCACGAACCACTCGCTGAACACGTTGCGTCGTGTCGTCGTGCCCGGCTTTCGAATGAAGATCGCGAGCGCGAGCACGACGCCGGCGTCTTCGTCGACGACGGGGAAGCGGCGTGCGGCAACGTTCTGAATGTTGATCGTCTCCATCCCCGAGGTGCAATCGCTCGTGCCCGACGATCCTCGCGCGGCTCCAGGCGCAGTGCCGCCGCGCGCGCCGGGGCCGGTGGCGCGCCCGGTGACGGTGGTGCCGTTCTCGGTGCGTGAGCATCCCGGGTGAGCCATGATGATCGACCCATCGTGGGTCGTGATGCCGTCGAAATAGCTGTTGGTGATGCCGACCAGCGCCTCGCGGGGCAGACGCTCGTGCTTCTGGAGCACGCGCTCGGGTGGCGGGTTCTTCGTCAGGTTGTCGGGATCGAAGAAGTTCCCTGCAGGTTGGCCGGGCTGTTGCGGCCCATTGAGTCCGGGGTCGCCCTTGCGCGCGAGATACCACTCGGCTTCGGTGACCTGCCGGCGCTCGACCTTCACGCGCACGGTCACAATCGCCGACCCGCTCTCTTCGTTCACCACACCGAAGTACGCGGCCTGGCCGCTGACCGGATCGAGGTAGCGGCGCTGGAGCGACCCGAGCCCCGTCACCGACTTCCATGTCCCCGTGCCCAGTTTCACGACTAACGCGTTTTCGGTCTGTCGGAAGCCGGCCGAGAGCGGCGCGGCCGTCGGGTCGTGTGCCGCGACGGCGCTGAGGTAGCGGTCCAGCGCTGAACGCAGACAAGCGCGATCGCAGTCCTGGGCTGCGGCTGGTGTCGTCAGACACACCCACGCGACCGCGCAGCTGACCACGACACACAGGGACCGTGAAATCATGCGAGTGCCTCCGTAACTTTCCAGCCTGGCCGGAAGTTACCCTGATAGACGGACGTGGTGACGACCACAGACGAGCACGACGAACGGATGCTGATCGAGGCGGCGCAAGCCGATCCGGCCCGTTTCGTCGATCTCTACGAGCGCTATTTCCACCGCGTCTATGGTTACGTGATCCGTCGAACGGGCAGCCGGACCGAAGCGGAGGATATCACCTCGGCGGTGTTCGAGCGGGCGCTGACGAATCTCTCGCGCTACGAATGGCGGGGGGTGCCGTTTTCGGCGTGGCTGTATCGCATCGCCGCGAATGCGATGGCGGATCGGCGTCGCCAGATCGAGCGCGACTCGGCTGACCCGCCGCCGGATGTGCCCGACACCCGCGAGTCGGAGGAAATCGAACGGCGCGCGATGCTCTTCCAACTGGTCGAGCGACTGCCGGAGATGCAGCGCCAGGTGATCGAGATGCGGTTCGTCGATCAGAAGAGCATCCGCGAGATCGCGTCGGCGCTCGATCGATCCGAGGGGGCCGTCAAGCAGTTGCAGCTGCGGGCGCTCGACAACCTGCGCCGAAGCATGGAGGGCCGCGATGGCTGAGGCTCTCACCGAACGGCTGGACCGGACGATCGATCTGATTCTGACGCGTGGCGACGCCTCCGCAGCGCTCGCCGACGCGGAGCTCGCGCCCCTGGCCCGCACGGCCTACGAACTGCGGTCGTGCCCGAGCGCGGCGTTCAAGGCGCGGCTGCGGACGCAACTGGAAAGGAAGAAGACGATGACGATGCTGCTCGAGAACGTTGACGTGCGCGAAGGATTCACCACGGTCACCCCCTATCTGCAGGTGACGGATTCAGGGTTGTTCGACTTCCTGACGACCGTTTTCGGGGCCGTCGAAACCGGACGGACCGTCACACCACGCGGATTGCACCGCGAGGTCCGGATCGGCGACTCGATGCTGATGATCGGCGAGGCCGAATCGACCGGGTCGGCCCATTCGCCTGGCGCGTTCCACATCTACGTCACGGACGTCGACGCCACGTTCGCGCGCGCGATTGCGGCGGGGGCGACGTCGCTCGGCGAGCCGGCCGATCGGCCGTATGGCGAACGGGCCGGATTCGTTCAGGACGCGTGGGGCAATCACTGGTACATCGGCACGCATCTGGGTGCCTCGCACATCCAGCCCGGCCTGCGAACGGTGACGCCCTTCATCCATCCGCGTGGCGTGCCGGCCTATATCGAATTCCTGCAGCGGGCGTTCAGTGCCGTCGAGGAATTCCGTCACGAAGTCAACGGCGTGATCATGCACGCCCGACTTCGCATCGGCAACGCCGCGATCGAGATGGGCGACACGCAGGGACAGTCGGAGCCGATGCCCTCAGGCTTCTACTTGTACGTCGCCGATTGCGACGCGCTCTATCAACAGGCCGTCGCCGCAGGGGCGACATCGCTCTATCCGCCCACCGACATGTGGTACGGCGATCGCTCGGGCGCCGTGAAGGACTCGCAGGGGATCACGTGGTCGATCGCGAGGCCGGCCTAACAGCAGGAATCAGGAATCGGGAATCAGGATTCAGGCATGGGCTAGGTTTCAGCCTGATTCCTTGCCCAGAGCTGATTCCTGATTCCTGCTTCCTGATTCCTACTGAAAGAGCATTGGCGCAAACTCACTCAGATAATCGCGCCAGTTGAGCCACGTGTGGCCGCCGGCGCTCTGCTTGAACACCGGTGAGAACCCGTGTTTCTTGAAGAGCGCGACGGTGCCAGTCGTGGTCTCGAGCACGAAGTCGTCCTTGCCGGTTGCGAACCAGAGAAGCCGGAGGCCGCGCTTCACGCCCGCATTGTCCAGCGTGGCGGTGTTCCGCGATTCCCATTCGGCCCGGACCGATACCGGCGCCCCTGATGTCGCTCGTCCCAAAGAAGGGAGCGTGTCTGGCACACCCGAGCTGTACACGCCGATGTAACCGAAACGATCCAGATTCGCCATCGCCACATTGAGCGCCTGCCCACCGCCCATCGACAGTCCGGCGATCGCGGTGTTGGCGCGATCGGCGACGACACGATAGTGGCTCTGCACGTACGGCATCACCGCGGCGACGAAATCGTTGATGAACGGATCGGACCCGCTGGCTTGGAGCGCGGTGCCCGATATCGCGCGCACATGACCCGCGGGCATCACGAGGATCATCGGCTTGGCAGTTTTGGCGGCGATCAGGTTATCGAGGATGAAGCCAGCGCGCCCGACCGTGCTCCATGAATCGTCGCTGTCGCCCGCGCCATGCAGCAGGTAGAACACGGGGTACTTCTTCGAACTGGTCTCGTACCCAGGCGGTGTGTAGACGTGCATCCGGCGGAATGCGCTGAGCGCGGTGGAGTAGTAGGTCACTTCCGCGATGCTGCCATGCACCACGTTTTTCGTGTCCGCGACGTCAGAGCCGGGCACGTAGACCAGGCTCCACGAGTTGTTGTACGACTCGCTGGTCGCTGGATTGCGCGGATCCATCGTTGCCACGCCATCGATCATGAAGCTGTAGCGGTAGGCGCCCGCCGGCACTGAAGGCGTTGTGATCTCCCAGACGCCGTTGGCGCCCTTGGTCAGCTGCGCCGCCTGGCCATTGCCGGGGATGTCGGTGGCGTTCAGGCGAACGGACTGCGCCTGCGGGGCGAGGATGCGCATCGTAATCCGATGATCGTTGCCGACCTCCGGCGACACGACCTGCGGACCCTGGGGAGGACCTTGTGCGGCGGCCAACTGAGCGAGACCGATGACGACTGCGGCACCGATGAGGCGAGACATGGCGTTTGTGACCTCCACGTTTTCCGTGGCATAGTCTGCACCACGAAAGGCCTCAGGGCCCAGGGCCCGACGCAGTAGAGGCGGGTCTTGAGCCCCGCCGTCATGGAGATCGACCGATGACGAAACTGCCCTTGGCGATGTTGTTTACAGTGCTCGTGGCCCTTGCGGTGTTTGCCGCGCAGGCGCCTACCACACAACAAAACACTGCACCGCAGCCGCAGGGGCCGTCGGCGGGACGTGGCCAGGCCGACGGCCAGGGCCGCGGTGCCAACCCGCAGGGCCGCGGCGGCGCCGATCCATACGCGAACAGCGCCACGGTCACGACCTTCCCCCTGGCGGCGCCAGCCGGCAAGGACAGCAACGCGAAGAATGTCGCGCCGATGGGCGCGATCAATCAAGGCGCGTTCGATCCGTCGTCATGGAAGTACGGGCCGGCGTTCGATGCACCGGCTGGCTCGAAGATCTGGAATCCGGTGAAGCTCAAGCTGATGGCCGGGGGCAAGGTCACCGGCGGCACGCTTTTCAGCGCGACCGACCCGGCGACCTACTGCGCGATGGCCAACGCCGGCTACGACTTTATCTGGACCGAGATGCAGCACGACCAGCGCGATTGGGAAACCGCTTCCAAGATGTGGCGCACCTGTCCCCAGGCCAAGGCCGTGCCGGGCGTGCGTGTCGCCTACGCGGACGAACGCGAGATCCAGCACGCCGTGGACGCCGGCGCGCTCGTGGTGGTGGTGCCGACGGTCGACACAGTGGAGGAAGCCATTGAAGCGCGCAACTGGACCTACTTCCCACCTCTCGGCCGGCGCAGCAACGGCGGCGGCCAGGCCTTCGACGCCAGCATGTGGGGCGGGGTGCCGGGTGGTTATCGCAACACGATCAACGACAACATCGTGCTCGTGCTGATGATCGAGACGCTCGAAGGCCTGAAGAACGCCGAGGCGATCGCCAAGGTGCCGGGCGTCTCGGCGCTCTTTGCCGCCAGCGGCGACCTGGGCAACTTCTCCGGCTTCAGACAGGGTACGCCCGACTACGAGCGCGCCATCAACATCGTCCATGACGCGACGCTGAAAGCCGGCATTCGCCTGTGCGGCCCGATCGCCTGGCGCGATCGTCCCGACTTCACCTGCTTCCAGGCCGGCAGCGAAACCGCTGCGATCGCACGCGGCGTCGCCGCCGAGCTCGGACCGCTCGCGAACACGCAGGGGAAGCCAGAGGTCGGGCCGTTCGCGCAACGTTAACGTTCGGATCGCGATAACCGTTCGGATAACGGAGGTTACGGAGATAACGGGGTTTTGGTCACACGGAGCAACGGGGATAGCGGAGATCAAAAACGCCACACCGGCGGCCGCCCCATCACCGACAGCACGGGGCGGCCACCGGCGTGGCGATCCGATCCCCCGTTAACTCCGTTCCTCCGTGTGACCTATACTCCGTTCCCTCCGTAAGCTCCGTTTCCCACGAGGGGAGCACCAATGAATCGACAACTCGTACTCGGCACCCTGATCGCGACTGGAGCCCTATCGATCTCCGTCGCCGCGCTACAGCAGGCGCCCGGCCGCGGCGCGCCGACGCAGCCGGCAGCACGCGTCGTCGAGGTCGACAAGCTGAAGGACAACCTCTACATGATGCGCGGTGGCGGCGGGAACAGCGCGGTGTTCATCACGACGACCGGAGTGGTCGTGGTCGACACAAAGAATCCGGGCTGGGGCCAACCGCTGCTCGAAAAGATCAAGTCGGTGACCGACAAACCGATCACGATGATCATCAACACGCACACGCACGGCGATCACGTGAGCGGGAACGTCGAGTTCCCGGCGACGGTCGAGGTCGTCACGCAGGAGAACACGGCGAAGAACATGGAAGCGATGCGACCGGCCTTCGGCGTGACGCCCGCCCCTGACGCGCCGAAGAACATCTTCGCGGAGAACGGCCGGCGCGGGATGCCGAAGAAGACGTTCAAGGACACGATGAAGATCGGCAAGGGAAGCGACGAGATCGAGCTGTACTACTTCGGTCGCGGTCACACCAACGGCGATGCCTTCGTGGTGTTTCCGGCGCTTCGCTTCATGCACGCCGGCGACATCTTCTCGGGCAAGAACATTCCGCTGCTCGACACCAACAACGGTGGCAGCGGCGTGCTGATCGGCAAGACGCTGGCGAAAGCGGCGAACTCGGTGAAGAACGTCGACTCGATCATCACCGGTCACAGCACGGTGATGACGCCGGCCGATCTGCGCGAGTATGCGCAGTTCAACGACGACTTCGTGGCGACAGTGACCGCAGGCAAGAAGGCCGGCAAGAGCGTTGACGAGATCGCTGCGGCGTGGATGCTGCCGGCGAAGTACAAGGGCTACACCGATCCAGTGGGAGGCCCATCGGCGACCGATGCCACGAGAGCCCGTCTGAAGAACAACGTCCAGATCGTGTACGACGAGCTCAAGTAGCGCGTCGCGCGTTTGACATCGAGGTGGGAGTCCTTTGATACTGCCGGGAGCGCGCTGACAGGGCGACACCAACCCGCGGCAAGGGAAGACTCCCACCTGTTTGGTCCGAAGTCGTGTGCCGTTTGCACCTTCTTTCATCCGCCTTCGCTCGCAAGCGTTGAATGCGAGCTCCGGCGCGATGTCTCGCCGTAGCAGCGAAAGCTGCGGAGGCGGACAGCCTGGTTTCAGCGGGGTACAGGCGATTCATGAAAGGAGGTCGCAATGACCACTTCCAAATCCCTCCCGGCTCGCCCGTCTCTCGAGTCGCTCCGCAAACAAGCAAAGAAGCTCGCGCGCGACGTCGCTGCCGGTGACGGCGATGCGATCGCCCGTGTCCGGGTGCAACTGCCACACGTCGACGTGCCGTTGTCGCAGCGCAATGCCCAACTCATACTCGCGCGTGAGTACGGCTTCCCAGGCTGGCAAGACCTCACCGCTGAAGTCGGCAAACGCCTCGGCCGCGGTTTGGAGTGGGCGGTAGCGCAGGCTCAGCGGATCATTCACGACAATGAACCCGAACGCCTGAAGCAACTGTTGGCTGAATACCCGGCGTTGCTCTCCTGGCATGACGACGACGATGACGCCGGCCTGCTGGGAATGGCCACAGGCGCCTATGGCGACGCCTTCGACGCACAGCGAGAACAGTGGTTCACCCGCGCCGTGTGCGCAGAGCTGCTGGTCGACGCGGGCGCGGTCGTGACGCCATCGGTGTGCGAAGGCATTCTCCAATCGCGCGCCAGAGGGCTGCTCGAGCTGTTTCAGCGGAAAGGGCTGCTTCCGCGCACGCTCGAGTTCCATTCGGCGCTTGGTGATCTCGACGCTGTTCGCACGTCTCTTGATGAGAATGGGCACGATCTGGCGGCCGTCAATGAAGCGTTCGTGTGTGCGTGCCGCTTCAAACACGTGGCGGTTGCGTCACTCCTGTTGGAACGATCCATCGCGCTCGATGCCGAACTCGGCACACACGTCGATGAAAGTCCGGGCCGCCCCGCGTTTATCAAGTACTTCATCGAAAAGGGAGCCCCGCACGCGACGGCGGTTGGACCGTGGAAGGGGTTCGTCATGGAGCAGGTCACGCGCGCGATCCATGACCGCGATCTGACGGCGTTCGTCGGGGGGTTGCAGCGTGAGCCATGGCTGCTTGGTGACGCCTGGGTGGACTTTCAGAAACGGCTCATCGAGGTTGCAACGCTGAACGGCCGCGGGCCGTTCATCTCCGCTCTTCTCGACCTCGATCCCGCGCTGCTGCGGCGCCAGCCGCCGCCCCAATCGCAAGCGATCGAGTTCGCCGTCACTTACGGGCACACTGATCTGATTCCTGATCTGACCCGCATCTGGCCGCTACCGGATGATCTGCCGCATGCGGCAGCCATGGGCGACCTGTCACGGGTGAAGCACTGGTTCGACGAGTCCGGCGCGCCGGCGCTGGGCGATGTCGAGAATCACTACCCATCCAGCCCATACATGCCGAAGGAACGGGTCGAGGAATATGCACGCCAGTGGAGCACTCCACGCGAGCAGCGTGTTTTGGATACGGCGTTCGCCTGGTCCGTTATCAACCGTCACTTCGACGTGGCGGACTTCCTCCTCGAGCACGGTGCTGACATCAACACCACCTGGAACTCTCATGAGCCAGCGAGCATCCTTCACCATCTCGTCCACTTTCTGGGCGACTACGAGTCGATGCAATTCCTCATCGACCGCGGCATCGACATGACCATCAAGGACTACCGCTGGAACAGCACTGCACAGGGTTGGGCGCTCTACGCGGTGAAGGACGAGAAGATGGCCAAGTGGCTGGAGGGGGCGGAACGGCAGAGGGAGCAGCGAGGCCGATGAGTGCGGCCATGGTCAGAAGCGGATCGTCATCAACAGCGGCACGTGATCGGATCCCAGCCCATCGCGAAGCGTCTCGCACGTGCGCATCAGACCGACCTCATCGAGCGTGCTGAACATGAAGTCCAGGCGCCCGAGAAAGAACGCATCAATCCGCAGTGGCAGTCGGAACGTGCGTCCGCTGCCACAGTCTTCGCGGCGGATCGACGCACTCAACGCCCGAACGGTCCCATCGTCGACGCCGTTGCGTGAGTTCAGATCGCCGGCTGCGACGATTGGCATCCGGGTCGTGTCAGGTGACGAGCGAATGTAATCGGCGAGTGCGTCCGCCTGGAGCGACCGGCGATGGTCCGCATCGAAGTGAAACACGATCACACGGAGCGGCCTGGCGAGTGAGCCGCGAGGGCTGACGGTTGCCGCCAGCGCGACGCGCCGCTGTTCACCGAAGGGCAGCTCGATCGCGACGACGTCGCTGAGCGGCTCGGTCGAGAGGATCGCGTTGCCGCGGTCCTCGCGCGTCGACAAGTCGACGCTGTCGCCGTTGCGCATCGACGGCACGTAGGCGACCCACAGATCCAGCGCGGTCGCGAGTGCCACGATGTCTGGCGCGGGCCGTCTCGGACGAATCGCGTGTGGCACGTGGAGATTTCGGGGGTAGGCGTCGGGCACATCCCAGCCGCCGCGGAATGTCTCCTGCAGCAGCACCAGCATGCCAGCTCCGCGTGTGGCGCCATCCTGCTTCAACTCCGACACGAGCTCCTCGGCGCGGCCGCCGCCGACCTTGGTGTTCCAGCTCAGGATCTGCAGCTCGGCGACATCCTGTCCCGTGACGGCGATTGGCGATCGGAGAACGGGTTTTCCGACGCTGCTGCACCAGGCATCCAGCGTCGCATCACCAGTTCCCATCCACCGCTCCCATCGCACGCCCTGGACGGGCTCGAGGCACGCGAGCGGCGCCACCGACGGCTGGGCCGCCCAGATTGCCGGCGCGACGACGGCCAGTGCGACGACGACGAGCACAACCTTCGACACGGCTCTCAATCTGATCTTGCTCGATTTGATAGTCTTAGCGCGAAGGGTCCGGAGGGAACCGCATGAAGCGAACACTTGTACTTGGGACGCTGATTGGAATCGGAGTGTTGTCGCTCGTCGTCTCGGGGCAAGCACCACCCGCAGCGCCAACCAAGGCCGCGCTCGAAGCGACCAAGATCGAAAAGGTCAAGGACAACCTCTATGTCATCACCGGTTCCGGTGCCGCCAATCAGGAGGCATTCAGCGGCGGCAACACCGCCGTCTTCATCGGCGCCGAGGGCGTGACCCTCGTCGATACGAAGCTGCCCAATTGGGGGCCGACCATTCTCGAACGGGTCAAGAGCGTGACCAACAAGCCGGTGGTGCGCATCATCAACACACACACCCACGGCGACCACACCGGCAGCAACTCAGCCTTCATGGGCTCAAAGGTCGAGAGCGTCGTGCAGGAGAACACCAAGACGAACATGGCTCGCATGACCGAGTTCATGGGGGAGAACGCCAAGTTCCTGCCGAACAAGACCTACAAGGACAAGCTGACGGTCGGTTCGGGCAACGACGCGATCGACCTCTACTTCTTTGGCCGCGGTCACACCGACGGCGACAGCTTCGTCGTGTTCCGCGGGCTGCGGACGATGCACGTGGGCGACATCTTCGCGTGGAAGGCGCTGCCCTATGTCGACACCATGAACGGCGGCAGCGTGGTCGAGCAGCCGAAGACGCTCGCCAAGGCGGTCGCGACGGTGAAGAACGTCGACACGATCATCAACGGGCACATCCCCGTCGGGACCTGGAACGACCTGAAGGAGTACGCTCAGTTCACCGCGGACTTCGTCACCTACGCCCAAGCGTCGCTGAAAGCCGGCAAGTCGGCGGCCCAGGCCGGCAAGGAATACAAGGTTGACCCGAAGTACAAGGGTTACGTCGCGAGCATCAGCCCGATGTTCGGAGCCGAGAGCAATCTCCAGATTGCATACGACGAGCTGAAAGCGGCGAAGAAGTAGTTTGTAGTGTCCGGCTTCTAGCCGGACGCCGGCGTAGTGTCCGGCTTCAGCCGGACCTAGGAAAGACCGAGGATTTGGCGAGCGACAGAAGGCGTGGCCACCTCCCGGTCGTACTCGGCGCACAGATCCCGCACGCGTGCGACGAGCTCGCCATTGGATCGGGCCAGCCTCGTCTTGTCCCAGCGGACGTTGTCCTCGAGACCGGTGCGGCAGTGTCCGCCCATTTCGAGGCACCATCGATTCACCTCGAGCTGATACCGTCCGATGCCGGCGGCGACCCACGTCGCCTCCGGCATCATCGTCTTGAGCTTGCCGACCTCGAACTCGAGGATGTCCCGTTCCGCCGGCAGGGCGTGCTTCACGCCGAGCACGAACTGCACGTGCAGCGGGGCCTTCAGTAGTCCCTGCCTCGCGTAATCGATGGCGTTGTAGAGCATCGCGAGATCGAACACCTCGATCTCCGGCTTGACGCCGTAGAGGTTCATCTTGTCAGCCAGCTCGACGATCAGGTCTGGCGGGTTCTCGTACACACGCGTTGGGAAATTGACCGAGCCGGTCGAGAGCGACGCCATTTCGGGCTCGAGGTGCAACATGCCGCCGCGCTCGGAGCCGACGCCCGACCGTCCGCCGGTCGAGAACTGCAGGATGATGTCGGGGCAGTGTCGCCGGATTCGTTCCTTGAACTCCGCGAACTTGCCCGGGTCCGACGTCGTCGATTGGTCGTCGTTGCGGACGTGCACGTGCACCATCGCGGCACCAGCTTCGTACGCCTGGTGCGTGGATTCGACTTGTTCGGTCACGGTAATCGGGACCGCCGGGTTATTCTCCTTGCGCGGTACTGATCCGGTGATGGCGACTGTGATGATGCACGGGCCGGCCGGCCCGTTCCGTTGCATCCGATATGTATACACGAATTAGCGCCACAGACCCGTGCTGGCGAGAGGCTGTGTCATGAGAAACGTTTATTCCATTCGCATCACTATCGTGATCGTCGCGCTCGCGTTCGCTGCGGGTGTGGGCGCCAGCGCGCAAGGCGATCCGCACGCGGTGAGTGCGGAACAGTACGAGCGGTGGAAGAAGGAGCTGTCGAACTGGGGTCGATGGGGCAAGGCCGACGAGATCGGTGCGCTGAACCTGATCACGCCGGCAAAGCGCAAGCAGGCAGCGGGGCTGGTGCGGGAAGGCGTGTCGGTGTCGCTCGCCTCGGATGCCGATCGTGTGAAGGCGGTCGACAACCCGAACCCGTACGACGTGACATGGCTGGGCATCCAATCCGATCGGATCACCGTGGAGTATCACGGCATCGCGCACACGCATCTCGACTCGCTGGCGCACATCAACGAGCGCGGCGTGTTCTACAACGGCTACACGCCGCAGGCCGACACCGTCGTCAAGCAGGGTCACGAGAAGAACTCGATTCACAACGTGAAGAACGGCGTGTTCACGCGGGGCATCCTGATCGATATTCCGAGGCTGAAGGGCGTGCCGTACCTGGAGCCGGGGACGCCGATCTACGTCGAGGACCTCGAGGCCTGGGAGAAGCGGGCGGGCGTCAAAGTGTCGTCGGGCGATGCGCTGTTCGTGCGCACGGGTGTCTGGGCGCGGCGAAAGGCGGTTGGTCCGTGGCTGCGCGGACGGGCCGAGGGCGGGCAGTCGGCCGGACTCCACCCGTCAGTGCTGCCCTGGCTGAAGGCTCGCGACATCGCGCTGCTCGGCAGCGATCACCCGCAATACGTGTCACCAGGCACACCCGGTGCGCCGCGCGGCGCCGTGCACGACTTCGCGCTCGTCTACCTCGGCGTGCATCTGTTCGACAACTGCGATCTCGAGGCGCTGGCCGATGCGGCCGCGGCGCGGAAGCGATGGGAGTTCCTGCTGACGGCGGCACCACTTCCAATACGCGGCGGGACGGGATCGCCGCTCAATCCCATCGCGAC
>Ga0111538_10001426_pt1 | contig 33467 bp, 24 predicted proteins | sample SoiMethybrSBSTD1_FD_79669 | JGI IMG/M metagenome (GOLD analysis project Ga0111538, IMG submission 79669) | Bulk soil microbial communities from a Populus tree surrounding site in Tennessee, USA - Soil MetaG P. TD hybrid SBSTD1 (version 2)... | ecosystem: Environmental > Terrestrial > Soil >...
AGCGGCGCAACGGCTGGAAACGGCGGAAGCGCAGGCGGCGGCGGAACCGGTGGAGACGCGGGCTCGGGCGGGAGCGCGGGCGGGGGCGCGGCGGGAACCGGCGGCGGCGCCGGTACGGGCAGTGGCGGAACCAGCTCCGGATCCTCGGGATGCGGCAAGACGGAATGGCCGGCGGCGGGCCAGCACGACATCGACGTCGGCGGAACGGCTCGGCAATACATCGTCGCGATTCCGTCGAACTACTCGAGCGCGACACCGTACAAGCTGGTCTTCGCCTGGCACGGCCTCGGCGGCACCGCGCAGCAGATCGCGAGCGGCTTTCGCGGCGGGTACTACGGCCTCCAGAACCAGTCGAACAACAGCACGATCTTCGTCGCTGGTCAGGGCCTCGAGACGTCGTCGGGCGGCGCGGGTTGGCCGAACACCGGCGGCCGCGACATCGCGTTCGTGCGCGCGCTGCTCGACTGGTTGCGGCAGAGCTACTGCATCGACGACAATCGGATCTTTTCCGTCGGCATGAGCTACGGCGGCATCATGTCGAACACGATCGGCTGCGAGCTCGGCGACGTGTTTCGCGCGATCGCTCCGATGTCCGGCTCCGGACCGCGGCTGTTCGGCGGCCGCACCTGCGTCGGGCAGGTGGCGGTCTGGATGAGTCACGGCAACACCGACACCACGGTGCCGTTCGCGCAGGGGCAAGCCAGCCGCGACTACTGGGCGGGCGCCAATCACTGTGAAGGCGATCCCATGCCGACGATGCCTTCGCCCTGCGTTGCTTATCAGGGCTGCGACGACGGGCACCCCGTGACGTGGTGCGAGTTCGACGGCGGCCACACGATTCCGAGCTTCGCGAGCCAGGCGATCTGGGGCTTTTTCTCGCAGTTTTAGCGGCTGCGGGTCAGATCTTCGCGCCCTCGAGCCAGTGTGGGTTTCTGGCGGTGCCGTCGTACTGCTGGCTGGTCTTGAAGCGCTCGAATTCGCCTTCTTTGGCGTGCGGCGCCGTCTTCGCCAGAAGCGCCTGAACCTGTTCGGCGCTGAGCGGGCGGAACGAGCTGGCAACGTCGAGCGCCTGCTTCAGGATGCGCATGCTGTCGCAGCCGGTGATCACGACCGAGGTCGGTAGCGAGAGCGAGTATTGGAGGCACTCACGAGCGTTGACCGCGCCGCTCTTCAAGATGTCCCCCGAGCCGAGCGGCTTCATGCCGAGCACGCCGATGTCGCGCTTGACCAGCACCGGCAGCACTTTCTTCTCGAAGCTCTTGTAATGGGGATCCATCACGTTGAGCGGCATCTGCACGGTGTCGAAGGTGAAGCCGTGGTCGAAGCCGGCTTTCAACATCGAAAGGTGGATCTCCGGATCCTTGTGGCCAGTAAAACCGATGAAGCGGATCTTGCCCGCCTTTTTCGCAGCGAGCAGCGCTTCCATCGCGCCGCCCGGCGCGAAACAGCGCGCCGGGTCGCTCGGGCGGATCACCTCGTGGATTTGCATCAGATCGACGACGTCCGTCTCGAGACGCTTCAGCGATTGCTCGATCTGCTCCGCGGCCGCCTGCCTGGTGCGGCCGTCGATCTTGCTCATCAAGAACACTTTTGCGCGATAGCCGTCGCGGAGCGCCTTGCCCATGCGACGCTCGCTGTCGCCGCCGTGGTAGTCCCAGCAATTGTCGAGAAACGTGACGCCGTGATCGATCGCGTAGCGAATCAGGCGCACGCCTTCTTCGTCGCTTTTCGGGATGCCGATATGGTAGCCGCCGAGGCCGATCATCGACACCATCGCTCCGGTGCGGCCCAGGCGTCGTTTCGGCATTCCCCCGCGCTCGGAAAGGCCCAAGCGGGCAGCTAGCAAACCTCCGCCGAGAGCTCCCAGAAACACGCGCCGCGTTGCTGTCCTGGCCATCCACGGAACGGAGGCAACCGACGTGCCGCAGCTAACGCGGATTGGCGAGGGCTGCGCGGTCCACGACGCGCCATTGTGTCACAGCGCGAGGCGGGTCATCCATGGAGCCGCTCCTGCCAGCGGTGAACCAGCGCGTAGAAGCTCGGCAGCGCGAGCAGAGTGAACAGGGTCGATGTGACGAGCCCGCCGATCATCACGATCGCCAGCGGCCGCTCGATCTCCGTGCCGTGCAGCGGCAAGACGAGCAGCGGCAATAGGCCGAAGATCGCGGTCGCGGCCGTCATCAGCTTCGGCCGCACGCGACCGAGACTCGCCTCGCGCAGCGCGCTGTCGAACGGTTTGCCCTCGGCGAGCAGCGTGCGCGTCTGTTCGACGAGCACCAGTCCGTTTTGCACGGCGATGCCGAAGAGCGCGATCAGGCCGACCAGCGATGCGACGTTCCACGTCTCGCCGGCGATGAAGAGCGCGAGCACGCCGCCTACCAGCGCGTCCGGCAACGTCATCAGGATCACGAGCGCTTCCGCCACCGAACCGAGCGCCAGGTAGAGCAGCAAGAGCACGGCGACGACGCTGATCGCAATCGCCAGACCGAGCGAGCGAAACGCGCGCGCCTGGGCCTCGACCCGCCCGCCGACGTCGAGGAAGTAGCCGGTCGGCAGCTCGAGTCCGTGCTGCAGCCGCTCGCGAACCTCGGCCGCGGCACCGGCGAGATCGCGTTCGCGCACGCTGGCCTCGAGCGCGATGCGCCGGCTCCCCGCTTCGCGGCGGATCGCGCCGGGCCCGAAGGTTTGTTCGACGCTCGCCAGCTGTCCGAGCGGGATCGGCGTGCCCTGATGATCGGTGACGAGCAGGTTCTTGATCACGGACACGTTCTCGCGGCGGTGATCCTGGAGCCGCACGTTCAGATCGAAGCGGCGCTGGCCGATCCAGACCTCGGAAACACGCTCGCCGGCTAGGCCGACGCGCGCGGTTTGCACGACGTCGCCCGGCGTGAGGCCGACCCGCGCCGCGGCCTGGCGGTCGACGGCGACACGGATCTGCGGGAGATCGGTGGAGCGCTCGAGCCGGAGGTCGTCGAGCCCGGGCACGGCCGCCAGCACCCCCTGCGCCCGTTCGCCGAGCTGGGCCAGGACTTCGAGATCGGCACCGAAGATGCGCACCGAGAGATCGGCGGGTGTGCCGCCGAGCCCTTCGTCGATGCGCATGCCGAGCGGCGTCGTGAACAGCACGTTGACTCCCGGCACGCGGTTCACGCGGGCGCGCATGTCGTGTTCGAGCGCGACCAGCGATCGGGTGCGGTTTCCGCGCAGGACCACCAGCACGTCGCTCACGGAGTGCGGCATCGGATCCTCGGTGCGTTCGGCGCGGCCGGTCCGCCGCACCACCTCTTCGACCTCGGGCACCTCGCGCAGCGCATCTTCGACCCGGTGATTCGCGCGATCGACCTCTTCCAGCGATGCTTCGGGTGGCAGCGTCGTTTGCAGGAGAAACGCGCCCTCGTCGAGCCGCGGCATCAGGTCCGCGCCGAGCGAGAGCGCGATCCATAGCGCCGGCACGCTTATCGCGAGTGCCAGTGCACGCACCCAGCCGGCGCGCCGCATGCACGCGTCGAGCAGCGGCTCGTACAAGCGCTTGACCCAGCGGATCGGCGCGACGTCCTCGGACTTGCCGGGCGGGCGCGGTCGCAGCCAGCGTGCGGCGGCGACCGGCACCACGGTCAGCGACAGCACCAGCGCCGCCGCGATCGCCGCCACCACCGCGGCCGCGAGCGGCTTGTACATGCGTCCCTCGATGCCGGTCAGCGAAAATAGCGGAAGGAACACGGCCAGCACCGTCAGAGTCGCGAACGCGACCGGACGCCCCACCTCGAGCGCCGCGCCGAGCACGATCGCCGCGCGGTCGGCCGCACCGCGATCGCGGTTCAATCGATGCACCGCGTTTTCCGTCAGGATGATCGCAGCGTCGACCAGGAGACCGACGGCGATTGCGAGCCCGCCCAGGGTCATGGTGTTGATCCCGACCCCGAGCGGCCGCAGCAAGAGCCCGGACGCAGCCAGCGAGAGCGGGAGCGTCAAGGTCACGATCAACGCGGCGCGCAGGTTTCCGAGCAGCAGGATCAGCACCAGAATCACGAGTCCGGCGCCGATCAACACGGCGCGCCCGACGCCGCCCAGTGCGGAGCCGATCAGCTGCGACTGATCGTAGACCGTGCGAAGCTCGACGCCCTTCGGCAAGCTGCTCCGGAGCTCGTCCAGCGCCCGGCGCAAGCCCGCCGCGACCTGCGTCGTGTCGGCGCCGAACTGCTTGGTGACGCGACAGCTCACGACCTCGCCGCGCAGCCGGTGGGCGATCCCGCGACGAACGGCCGGCCCTTCGCGCACGTCGGCGACGTCGCCGAGCATGACGGGTGTGCCCCCGCGCAGGGCGACGATCGTCGAGCGCACGTCGTCGAGATTCTGGACGCGGCCCACCGCGCGCACCGTCCATTCCATCGGCCCTTCGACCACGAAGCCGCCCGCGGCGTTCTGATTGGATCCTTCGGCCGCGTGCAGCACGTCGCCCAGCACGATGCCGCGCGCCGCCATCCGGTCCGGGTCGATTAGGATCTGGTACTCGCGCTTGTAACCGCCGAGCTGCTCGACCGCGGCCACGCCGGGCACCGCGAGCAGTCGATTTTTCACCTCGAAGTCGGCAAGGTCGCGCAGCGCCATCAAGTCGGCCGTCCCCGGCTCTGCCTCGAGCGTCAGCTCGAAAATCTCGTTGAGGCGGCCGGTCAGACTCGAAAGCAGCGGAGCCTCGGTGCCCGCCGGCAACGAAGATCCGAGCTGTCCCAGCCGCTCTGCGACCAGCTGCCGGCTGCGCGCGTAATCGGCGTCCGGCTCGAATTCGACCGTGACCTGGGTCACGCCGAGCTGCGAGCTCGAGCGTACGCGGCGCACTTGGGGCAGGCCCGCGAGCGCCGTCTCGATCGGCACCGCCACCGCCGTTTCGAGCTCTTCGGCGCCCATCGCCGCGTTCTGGACGATCACGTTGAACACGGGCGCCGAAAGGTCGGGAAACACGTCGCGCGGCAGCTGATACGAAAAGGTCGCGCCGATCGCGGCTGCGGCCAGCGCGAGCACGATCGCGAGCAGCGGCCGCGCGAACGACGCGCGGATCGCCCGGTGCACGAGCCCGGTGTGCTCAGTGCTCATGGTGATGCCCTTCGCCGCGCGCCTTGTCGGCTTCCGCCTTGAGCAGGAAGGCGCCCTGAACGACCACGGTCTCACCGGCGGAAAGGCCGCGCAGCACTTCGACTTCGCCGGCAAGATCGCGGCCGCGCCCGACGCTCTTCATCTCGAAAGCGCCCTGGCCTTTCGGCACGAACACGCACCAGCCGTCACCGCGGCGCTGGAGCGCGGCCACCGGCACCGCGATCAGCGTGCTCCGCGCGTCGCCGAGCGCGACCCATGCGGTCGCGGACATGCCCGGACGCAACAGGCCCTCGCGGTTTTCGACCTCCACCCGGACCGCGATCGTGCGTGAACCCGGCTCGACCTGTTTGCCGACCAGCGTGACCTTGCCGGCGAAGGTCTGCGCGGGCAGCGCTGGAAAAGTGACGCGGGCGGTCGACCCGGCGCGCACTCGCACCGCGTCGCGCTCGAACGCCTGCACCGTGAGCCAGAGCCGCGACAGCTCGGCGATGCGATAGAGCGGCCGTTCCGGATCGGCGGCGCGGCCCTGGGCGGCCTGTCGCTCGATCACGGTGCCCGCGATCGGCGATTTGAGCACGAAGCGCGAACCGTTGCCGCCGCCGCGCGCCCCGAGCGCAGCGAGGGTGTCGCGCGCCGCTCGGGCGTCGGCGCGCGACGTGTCGAGCTCGGCTTCGGCCTGCTCGAGCTCGCGGGCGGGCGTGATGCCGTCTTCCTTCAGGCCGCGCAGCCGCGCCACGCGCTTTTCCGCGAGATCGACGCGCGTATTCGCGCTCGCGAGCTCGGCGCGAGCGCGTCCCACGTCGACGTTCTCGAGCTCGACCAGCGGCGCTCCGGCCTTGACCTCGTCACCGACGGCGGCGACGAGCCGCGCGACACGAGCGGGTACGCTAGGGCCGACTTCGGCGTACGCGTCCTCGTTCACGCGCAGCTCGCCGAGCAGCATCACGCCGTCACCCGCGGGCCGCGATTCGGCGCGCGCGGTCGTGATCCGGAGATCGCGCAGCATGTCGGGCGCGATCCGCACCAGGTTCGGCTCGGCCTGAGTCGGCGCCTCCTCGTGGTGCTCGTGTTCCCCGCCGTGGCCCTCTTCGTGACGGCGTTCCGTTTCGCGACAACCGACGAGGGCAATCGCGACGGCGATCCAGGCCTTCATCGCAGCTCTCCCCGGGCGGCGCGCCGCTCGATATTTGCGACCGCGGCTTCGAGCAACGCATCGACGTAGGCGCGACCCGCTGTGAGGCTCTCGCGCTGGATCGCGAGCAGGTCGGTGAGCCCGATCTCGCCGGCCGCGTAGGCGCGTTCCGCCAGCCGCGAGTTTTCCTCGGCCAGCGGCAGCGCCGTCGTCCCGAGCTCGCGGGCCGCGGCCACCAGGCTCCGGCTGACGTCGCCGCTGGACGCGCTCTCGATCGCGATCGAGCGGCGCAGCGCGCCGAGCTCGAGTGCCGCGCGGTCGCGGCGCGCGCTGGCCTCCGCCGTCGGTCCCTGACCGCGCTCGAACAGCGGAAGCGTGAAGGCGAGCCCGCCCAGCACGCCGTTCTCGCCGTTCTCGCGCCGGTAGCGCACTCCGAGCGCCATGTCCGGCCAGCGCGTTCCGCGTCCGAGCTCGGCCTCGGCCTCCGCTTCGGCGAGCTCCGCCCGAGCCGCGCGCAGCTCGGCGCGTTCCCGCCCGCCTGGCGGCGTCGGCTCGAAGCGCAGCGCGTCGTCGAGCTTGCCCCGCAAGAGCAGGCGATCGCCGGGAGGAAAGTCGAGCAACAGCCGCAACCGCGCCTGCGCCCGTGCGACGTCGACTTCGGCGTGCCGGCGCTCCGCTCGCGCGCGGCTGAGCGCCGACGCGAGCACGTTCGTTTCGAGCTTGCCTACTTCCCCAGCCTTCTGGCGCCGCTCCGCGACCGCGAGCGTCCGGGCCGCCAGAGCTTCGGCTGTCGCCGCGAGCTCAACGGTCGCCCGAGCGTGGAGCGCGCTGACGAACGCGAGCGCGACGTCGCGCACCACGCGCTGGCGCGTGACCTCCGCGTTCGCAGCCTCGCGAGCAATTCCTGCGCGCGCCGCCCGCATCCGCGCCGAACGCCTCCCCCCGAGCTCGAACGGCTGCCAGAGGTTGATCTCGACCAGCGACGACGCGCTTTCGCCGATCGTCGAACCGGCCAGACCCTCGACGCGCGGATTGTCGCGCAGCGCCACCGACGCGCCCCGCAGGCGTCCTTCGGCTTCGGCGATCCGCGCCCGAGCGGCCGCGAGCTCCGGCGCGCGTTGTCGCGCCAGCGCGAGCGCCGACCCGAGAGTGAGCGATCGGGTTTCAGCCCATACGCGGCCGGCCGACGACACGAGCAGTGCCGCCGCGAGCGCCGCAATGAAAACGCGTTCCATGCTGCCCTCCAAGCGAAAGCGGCTCGCCGCCCGGAACGCACCAGCGCGTCCGGCGTCGCACGCCGCGTCAGGTCGCTAGGCTCGAAGCAGCTTCGGAATGTGCAGGATTTCGCGCGGCTCCGGACTCGGTGGGGCCGGCTGGCGCAGGCGCGCGACCGCGGCGTGGCTCACGATCGGGAGCACTTCCATGACCTGGCCGGTCGCAGGAGCCATCACCGAACGCGCACAACACGAACAGTCCTGACACAATGGCCCGCATTTTCCGTCCGCGCCGTCGTCGGGACAACCCTCGACGCAATCGAGGAAAGCGCTGACCACCGGTGCCGCCGAAACTCGCACCATGCCGAGCGCGAGCGCGATCAAGAGAACGAGGCGAAGCAGCCGGCGCAGCACGAGCCCGAGCTTACCAACGAGGGTCGGCACTGCAACCAGGGTGAGCTAAACTGCGCACTTAGTGAAGCGGCACTTGACGATACTCGTGGTGGGCGCGCTGGGCTGGGTCGCGGCGTGCGGCGGCAGCGCCGTCGATGATCGCGGCGGCAGCAGCGGCGGCGCATCCGGCTCCTCGGGTAGTTCGGGCAGCTCGGGCAGCTCGGGCAACTTGGGGCGTGGCGGCAGCGCGGGCGGCAGCGGCGGCAGCGCGGGGGGCGTCGGTGGCAGCGCGGGTGCCGGTGGCGTCGCGGGTGCCGGTGGCGTCGCGGGTGCCGGTGGCGTCGCGGGTGCCGGTGGCGTCGCGGGCGCCGGTGGCGTCGCGGGCGCCGGTGGCGTCGCGGGCGCCGGTGGCATCGCGGGCGTTGGTGGCTTCGCCGGCACGGGTTTCGACGGCGCGGGAGGCGTCGGCGGTAGCCCCGAAGGGTGCCCGCGCGCACGGCACAACTACGAGATCGCAGTCGCAGCCAACACCACGTGTAACCTGAGCCTCAATCGCGCACAGTGCGAGATCGTCGCGCCGGCGGCATGCTGTCCACTGACGGTCAGTGACCCGAGCCAGGCCGAGGCGCTGGCACTGCGCGTGGCGGAAATGGTCGCCGCCTGCGGGCCGACGCCTTGCCCCGAAATCGTCTGCCCGCCGGCGCCTTCGAAGATTTGCCAGCCCGATTCCGCAGGCTCTCCGTTCGGACATTGCCGCTGAACCCGATGTCCGTTCCGTACAAGACCGCCGATTTCACGCGTTTTTAGCCTCGCGCATGGCGTTCGATCTGGACGAAAGACCTTCGGACTCGCGGTTCGTGCAGAGCATCTGGCACACGCAAATCGAACGCGCAGAAGAGTTCACGTCCGTCGCCGTCAGCCACTGGGAGATGGTCGTCACGAAGCTGAACGGCAAAACCAGTCTCACGGTTCGCGGCCCGGAGACGAAGGCGACCGTCGCCGCGGCGCCGGCGGACGGCGAATTTTTCGGGATCGTCTTCAAGCACGACGTGTTCATGCCGCGCTGGCCAACGGGAAAGCTCGTCGACGCCGCGCGCGAGCTGCCCGCGAGCAACGAGCCGAAGCTTCGAGCTCGAGGGTGCGGTGTGGCAGTTTCCGACTTTCGAGAATGCCGACACCTTCGTCGATCGGCTCGTGAAAAAGGGGGTTCTGGTGTTCGACGCTCTGGTGGAAACGGCGCTCCGCGGCGCTGCCACGGAATTGTCACCGCGCACGCTGCGGCGCCATTGTCTACGCGCCACCGGGTTGACCTCGGGCGCGATCCGGCAAATCGATCGCGCGCGTCAGGCCGCCGCGCTCTTGCAGCAAGGAGTGCCGATTCTGGATACCGTCGACGAGCTCGGTTACTTCGATCAGGCGCACCTGACACGCAGGCTCAGCCGTTTGATCGGACACACGCCGGCCGAGCTTTTTCGCCTGCGCGAGCGGCTGACGCTGTCCCTTTCGTACAAGAACGCGGAATTTCGGCGCGCTATCGACCGCTCACGAGGAGCTTTTAAAAAATGAGCACCCTGATCGAATCGACCTTCGTGACCCTGGACGGCGTGATTTCTTCCCCGGCGGACTGGGGCGCTCCCTACTGGAACGACGAGCACTCGAGCTACGGTCGTCCTTTACTGTTCGGCGCGGACGCGCTCTTGCTCGGACGCAAGACCTACGAGGGCTTCGCCAAGGCCTGGCCGTCACGGAGCGGCGACGACTACAGCGACCGATTCAACTCGATGCCCAAGTACGTCGCCTCGACGACCTTGAAGGAAGCCACCTGGAAAAGCACGGTGCTCAAAGGCGACGTGGCGGAAGAAGTCGCGAAGCTCAAGCGTCAAGGCACGAGTCTGTTGAAATACGGTACCGGCTCGTTCGACCGGACGCTGCTCGAGCACGGCCTGGTCGACGAGTATCACTTCTGGATCTTTCCCGTGTTCGCGGGCAAGGGCGACCGGCTCTTCGACGGCTTCGATCTCACGCACTTGAAGCTCGTGAAAACTACGGCGTTCAGCACCGGCATCGTCGTCAACGTGTACAAGAAGAAGTAGCGGCCGGAATCGAGACAGACACGTTCGTTCGAGCCCGAGTCTCCGCGTGTTATGGTGGACAAGGGCCTTCATGAGATTCATCGCTTTCGCAGCCTTGCTGTGCTGTTTGCTACCCGCCTGTTCCGACAACGACGAGCCAGAGACTCCGGGGACGGGGCCAGCCACCGGCGGTTCCGGCGGAGGTCCGCCGAACAATCCGTTCGACATTCCCCCGCCCGAGCACGGTTTCCAGTTCGAGGCGCACGGCACGACGATCCAGGCCGGCCAGGACGTCGAATATTGCGAGGTGGTGCAGCTGCCCGGCGATCCCTCGGAGGTTTATTACACGAACCGCTTCGAGGCGACGCTCACCCCGTTCAGCCATCATCTCAACGTGTACTCGGTCGATCCCAATCACCCGGTCAACGCCGAGGTCAAAGTGGGTGATCTGCACGAGTGCCTGCAGCCGACGCTCGGCTATTCGGGCGCGGGCCGCTCCGGAGAGGGCTTCACCTACATCGCCGGATCCTCCCACCGCTACACGGACTACACGCTGCCGGAAGGCGTCGGACGAAAGCTCTACGGCGGGCAAAAGCTGATCTTCAACTATCACTACCTGAACACCTCGACCGAACCGGTACAGGCCGGCAGCAAGCTCAATATCCACACCATCGACAGTGCGAGCGTCGTTCACCGAGCGCAGCTGTTCGCGTTCACGAACTGGACCCTTGCGATTCCAGCCCGTAAACAGGCGTCGTACACGATGGAGTGCGCGGTGCGGCAGGACATCGTGGTGTACGGTCTCTCGCGCCACACCCATCGCTGGGGCAAGGACTTCGAGGTGTGGTACGCGGGCGGTGCACGCGACGGCGAGCACCTTTTCACCAGCCAGGACTGGGAGACCAACACCGGTTACGCCCCCGATCCGCCGATGCTGGTCAAGGCCGGCGAAGGCTTCCGCTTCCGCTGCGACTTCGACAACACGACGGACGCACCGATCAACTACGGCGACAAGGCCACCGACGAGATGTGCATCCTGTACGGCGGCTGGTACGTCGCGAACCCGAGCGACACGCCCGCGGCGCAGAGCTGCATCGCGTACCCCGGCGTCGCCACTGCCGGACCCGACGGCGCAATGATCGGCGCTCCGATGGGCTGGCCCGCGCCGGATCTCGGCTGAGCGAAGTAGCCGGTGAAGCGCGCTCGTTGATCGCCAGCTGGCGCGAGCGGGGCGGCTGCTGGTTGTCGGAGCGGCGCGGAAACACGCGTTGAGGGAACATCGGTTTGCGGATCGGAAAGTCCCGGCGCGGGCTTGACCGCTAGATGACCATATAATAGACTAATATGGTCATGAAGCAGACCATCTCGCGGGGCCGCGAGCGGCGCGTCGGTGTTGCCGATGCCAAGGCGCACCTTTCGAGCCTCTTGCGAGAAGTGCAAACAGGCCGAGTCGTCGTCCACAGCCGCGGGCGCGACCTGGCCGTGCTGGTCGGGATCGAGGAGTACGAACAGCTCGCGCGCAACGCCGAGCAATCCTCCCCGGTCACGCAATTGTTGCTGCGCGTGGCCGAGCTCAAGCAAAGGTACGGGGGCGGTGTCGACGATTTCGAGCCGCCGCGCGCCAAGCTGCGTGCTCGCTACCCCTTCCGGGCTCGCTGATGCCAGCCACCGAGCGCAGGTTCCTGCTCGACACCAACGTCGTGTCGGAGACGGCCAAGGTTTCCCCTGCGCCGGAAGTCATGACCTGGTTTTCGACGCAAGGATCCGTGTGCATCAGCGCAGTCACCTTGTTCGAGCTTTCCGCGGGGATTCAGCGGCTCCGGATGGGACGGCGGCGCAGCTTTCTGGAAGCATGGATGGCCGAACTGCTCACCAACGGCGTCGAGGTGGTGCCCTTCGACCAAGCGGCGGCGCTCAGTGCTTCGCGGATGGAAGCCCTTGGGCGTGCGAGCGGCCGTGGCGTCGAGCTACGCGATCTCTTCATCCTGGCAACCGCCGATGCCGCGGGCCTCACCGTCGCAACTCGGGACGTCGATCACTTCGCTGGATTCGGCGTTCCAGTGTTCGACCCCTTCGCAAGCTAGACCGCGGCCCAGCGTCGAACCGTACTTTGTGCAAGCGATCTGCAGGTAGGCAGCCCAAACTCCTGGCTTTTTCAGCGCGGCTAAACCTTTGCGCCGGGCGACCGTCATTGTCTCCCTGGTGAGCTCACCCGAGCGCAAAGCATCTCCGGCAACGAGCACCGGACTTCGCATGGTTGGCCGCGGTCCGCCGCCGCTACCGGCAGCGCCGGCGAACACCCCGCCGAGCGCGACGGTGCCGGTCGGTAGCGCAGCGCAGGACAGCCGCGGTTCGATCGAGCAAGCGATCAGCACTGCGCTCGCGCCCTTGCTCAAGAAACAGCACGAGCTCGAGGCGCGACTCGAGCGTGAGTCGGCGGAACGTCAGCGGCTGCGCCAGGACCTCGAGCTGTTGCGCGCCACGGCGCAAACGCTGGCGACGCCGGGTGGTGTGGTCGCGCTGCCGGAAATGCTCGACGGCGCGCGGCGCGGGCGCAGGGTCATGCTGGTTCTTGCGCTGATCGTGGTCGCCGTGCTCGGCATCGCGTTCGGTGCGATGCTGCTCAGCCAGACGCGACCACGCTGAACCGCGTCACTTCTCGGCGGGCGCGGCGTCGGACGGGAGCTTCTCGCGAGGAGCTGTTATTTCTTAGGAAATCCGCGCTCGTATCGAGCTCGTACGCTCATCTTCTGACGCTGTGACGACTCACTGCTTGGGCAGATTCGGGTATTCTGTGAAAGGCGGCAGTAGCTCCGGCGGGCGCGCGGGAGCCGAGGAGTAACGGGAATGCGCATCGAGACCTACGTGCTTTTGGCGTGCGCCGCCGTGGCCCCCGCGTTCGTCGCGAGCCCGGCCCGCGCGTGCGGCGGGACCTTCTGCGATTCCGGGCCGACCTCGATGCCGATCGACCAGACGGGCGAAAACATTCTGTTCGTCATGAACGGGACCGAGGTCGAAGCGCACATTCAGATCCAGTACGAGGGCGAGGCCGCGCGCTTCGCGTGGGTGATCCCGGTGCCGAAGGAGCCCGTGCTCGAGGTGGGGTCGCAGCCGCTGTTCCTCAATCTGCTGAATGGGACGGTGCCGAACTACGGGTTTCGCACGCGCTTCTGCGGACAAAATACGATCGCCCCACCCGAGGGCGGCGACGGCCCCGGCGGTGGATTGAGCATCGACTCGAAACCGCCGCTGATCGTGACTCGGCAAACGGTCGGCGCGTTCGAAGCGGCGGTGCTCAAGGGAGGCACCGCGCTCGAAGTGAGCAACTGGCTGTCGAGCAACGGGTATCAACAGATTCCGGAAGCGGCGGCGATTCTCGAGGGCTACGTGTCGCGCGGTTACGTGTTCGCGGCGATCAAGCTCAAGAGCGGAGCCGGCGTGGACGAGATCCATCCGCTGGTCGTGCGTTATCAGGGCAACGAGCCGTGTGTCCCGCTCAAGCTGACCGCCGTCGCCGCGGTCGAGGACATGGGCGTTCGCGCGTTTTTCCTCGGGGCCGGGCGCGTCGTCCCGACCAACTACCGGCACGTCGAGCTCAACCCGGTGCAGATCGCCTGGAGCACGTTCGCCGACAACTACGACGAGGTCATTTCGCACGCGATGGACAGCGCGACCGTCAACGGCCGCGGCTTCGTCACCGAGTACGCGGGGCCGAGCAACGTCGTCGTGCGTCAGGGAATCTACAGCGAGAACTGGCGCGCTGCCGCGTTCGTCGGGATCGCGCCGACCGGGGTCGTCGACGAGCTCGTGAAGCAGGGGCTCGCAACTTGCACCGGCGCCGACTGCAAATTCTCGCATCCGCTCGTGTTGCCGCTGCTCCACGACTTCTTGCCGGCGCCCGCCGGTGTCGACGAAGGCGGGTTCTATTCCTGCCTCGGGTGCTACTCGGATCGCATCGACACCACGGTCTGGGACGACCTCAAGTTCGCGGTCGCGTTTCAGGAGCGCATCGTGGTGCCGGGGCGCCGCGCCAATCAGCTGCTCGAGAGCCAGCCGTACCTGACGCGCCTCTACACGAGCATCAGTCCCGTGGAGATGACCGAGGATCCAACGTTTCACCAGCGCGCCGATCTCCCGCCCGTGGCGGCCCAGCGCATCGCCAACCGCGTCGTCACACCGCTGGTCGGTTTCGAGGTTTCGCCGGAGCGCTTCGTGGCGCTGACCGACAGCGGCGACTGGCCGGAGTTCGTGAGCCAGATGCCCTGGGTCGAACGGGTCGAGGAGATCCCCGTCAGCGGCGATCCGATCGAGCTCGTCGACAACAAGAGCTTGATCGACCTCCTGCTCGACGAACACAATCGGCAGCGCGGCTTCACCACCACGAGCTGCAATCCCGGTGCCGGGGGCAGTGCCGGAGCGGGTGGTTTCGGCGCCGTGAGCGGCAGCGGCTTCGGTGGCGTCGGTGGCAGCGGCGCGGCGTTGAACGGCGGCACGGCCGGGACGAACGACGCTGCGAGCGGCGCGGACGCGTCCGGCGGTTGTGCCTGCGAGGTCGCCCGTGACACGAGCTCGCGGTCGCTCGCGTTGGCCCTGGGCGTCGCGCTGCTCGCCTGGGCACGACTGATCGGCCGCCGGAATAGGCGTGATGACAAGAGCTTCGGGACTGGCAGCGGCGCTCGTCCTCTCGATCGGCTGCACTGACGATCAGGCGGGCACACCGCCTGTGGTGGATCCGTGCGCAGCGTTCGAAGAGCATCGGGTCGAGCTGCCGAGCGGGACCCTGCGCGGTCATCGCTCCGGCGACAGCTGCGCCTTCCTCGGCATCGCCTACGCCGGTGCGGCGAGCGGCGAACGGCGTTTTCGACCGCCCGAGCGCCCGAGCACCCGCTCCGCCGTGATCGACGCGCACGACTTCGGACCGCCGTGCGCTCAGTTCGACGCCGACGGGCGGATCATCGGCAGCGAAGCGTGTCTGTCGTTGAATGTCTGGACGCCCGGGATTGGCTCAGAGCCGCGGCCAGTGCTGGTGTTTTTCCACGGCGGCGGCAACGTGAGCGGCTCGAACGCCGACCCGGATCACGACGGCAGGGAGCTCGCGACGCGGGGCGGGCTCGTGGTCGTCACCCCGAACTTTCGGCTGGGAACACTGGGGTACCTCGCACACCACGAGCTCGGCCGGGAAAACACCGCGGCAAGCTCCGGCAACTACGGCCTGCTCGACCAGATCGCCGCGCTCGAGTGGGTTCGGGAAAACGTCGCGGCGTTCGGTGGCGATCCCGGGCGCGTGCTCCTGGTCGGACAGTCGGCTGGCTCGCGCAACGCGTGCGCGCTCGTCGCTTCGCCGCTTGCGCGCGGGCTGTTTTCGAGCATGGCGCTCCACAGCGGCGCCTGCAACCTGCGCTCGCTGGCCGAGCAGGAGCTGATCGGCGCGGAGATCGCGCGCTCGAGCGGCTGCGCCAACGCGCCGGACGTGCCCGGGTGCTTGCGCGCGCTCGATCTGCCGCGCCTGATGAACGCGCTGCCCGGTATTCCGGGACCGATGGTCGCGTCCGAGCACAATCCCAACGTCGACGGCTGGCTGCTCGAGCGCGCTCCACTCGAAACGATCGCCGCCGGCGAGCACTCGCGCGTGCCGATGATCGTGAGCACGACCCAGGACGAAGTAGCGAGCGCGATCGCTCCCGGGCTGACCGCGGAGGACTACCCGGGACTGGTCGAGGCGCTGTTCGGCGCCGATTTCCGGCCCAAAATGCTCGAGTACTACCCGCTCGAGAGCTTCGAGAGCCCGCGCGCCGCGCTGGTCCGCATGATCACCGATGCGCGCTACGCGTGTCCGGCACGGCGGACGGCCCGGGCCGGGCTCGCCGGCGGCAGCACGGTGTACCGCACGGTGTGGGAGCACGGGCTCGAGTGGGGTCCGGAAAGCGAGCTCGGCGCCTATCACGGAGTCGAGCTATTGTTCTTGTTTCGGAGCTTCGAGCGCCACGGTCACGCGCCGACGGCCGGTGAGCTGGCAGAATCCGACCGCATGATCCAGCGCTACGCGCGTTTTGCCGCGACGGGTGACCTCGATGGCTTAAAACCTTACGACGGCTCGGACGACGCGAGCGGCGCTCACTGCGATTTCTGGGACACGTTTTGAGCGTCAGGCCTCGAGCAGCAGCTGCTCCAGCGCGCGCGCGTGCACGTCGCTGTCGCGTTCGCCCATGGCGATCGTCGCGTCGACGAGCTCGGGGCGCGTGTAGTCCCAGCGCGACACCGGCGTCGCGGTTTTTGGCCCGACGTACAGGCGCTGCCCCCGGCGCCCGAGCACGCCTTCGGGATACGGCCGGGTCAAAACGACGAGGTGGCGCGTCACGCCTGGAAATTCGTCGGCGACGAACGCCGGCACGTTGTCGACCATGCCGCCGTCGAGCAAGCGCCGCCCGTCGATGCGCCCGACCGGCGTGAACGGCGGCGTCGCCGACGAGGCGAGCACGAGGTCCGCGACCGCTTCCGGCGTTTCACAGTCGCGTGCGTCGTAAACGACCGGCTCAAATCCTAGGAAGCGCCCGAAGGTCGGGTGCACGCGTTCCGGCGCCAGGCGCTTCTCCAGATTGTAGGCGGCGATGCCCAGCAGCACCGCGAGCGGCGCCGGCGTCCAGCCCGGCAACCCCGCCGTCAAGACCAGCAGCGGGAACGGCAGCGCGCGCAACCGCTCGAGCCCGCCCTCGCGCATGCCGAAAATCATCGTGTCCCGGTAGACGGCGCCGTGGGGAGCGATCGGCTGCCCCTTGAACACGCGCATCAAGTCGACGTTCTTGATCACGCCGTCGCGCCGCTTGCGCCAGAACGCACCGGTCTCCAGCGAGCGCCCCGCGAAGTGCAAGGTGGCCACGCAGGCTCCCGCGCTGCACGCCGCGACCACGCGCAGCCGCGGCAACAGCCGCTCACCCCAGCGATTCAAAAGCCCGGTCTGGTAAAAAGCGCGGTTGCCGCCGCCGGCGAGAGTCAGCGCCAGATCGCGTTGCATGGCGCGGCTAGCCTAGCGCCGCCGGCGCCTCCCGCGGTAGCGCGCGGCGAATGCCACGGCGGCCAGCGCGGACCACGCGAAGGCCCAGCTGCGAATGCCGGTCCCCGCGCTCCGGCAGGCGCAGGCGCCGTAGTCGTCCTTCGTGTACGTGGCATCGCCTTCCGCCGTGCCACCGCTGCCGCCGCTGCTGGCGCCGCCTGCACCGCCGTTGCCGGGACCGCCGCCGGGTGTTCCATCGGGGCGGGCGTCGGGCGGGGGCACGGTGGAGCCATCCTGGCTAGCGTCGTTCCCGGCGTCGCTGCCTCCGTCGCGCCCGCCGCCCGCGTCACCGGCACTGCCGCCGACGCCGCCATCGGGGACGCAGCCGGTAACGAGCAGGTACTCGCAGGAGCGCGTCAGATCGTTGCAAAGATCCGTGGTGCAGGCGTTCGAGTCTTCGCAGTCGGCGCCAGTCGAGCACGCCCGACAGTTCACCTTCTGTTGACCTTTGCACTCACCGGAGCTGCAACGGTCATTGCCGGTGCAGACGTCGTCGTCGTCGCACGGCTGGGCGTCGGGCAGATTCTGCGCGACGCACGCGTCGGTCGCCTCGTCGCAGATCGCGCGCCGGCACGGTCCCATCGAAATGCCGCTGCAGTCGCGCGGCGGACCGGGGATGCACGCGCCGGCGGAGCACGCGTCATCGGTCGTGCAGTATTGCCCGTCGGAGCACGGTGCGCCGTCCGGCAGAACGACGTGGGTACAGCCGCTGGTCGGGCTGCAGCCGTCGGTCGTGCAAGCCTTGCCGTCGTCGCAGTTGAGCGGCGTGCCCATACGGCATCCGCCCGCCACGCAGGTTTCCTGCCCGTTGCACGGATTCTGGTCGTCACACTGCGAGTTCGTGCTGCACGAGCAGCTCTGCACCGGAGCGCCGCGGCACTGGCTTGCGCTGCAAGTGTCGGGACTCGTGCACTGGTTGCCGTCATTGCAGGTCGCCCCGTCGTTCGAGGGATGGGTGCACATTCCGGACGCGCACTGATCGCGAGTGCACGGAACGCCGTCGTCGCTGCAGCCTGCGCCCTCGGGCTTCCCGGCGTTGGCGGGGCAAGTCGCGGAGCTGCCGCTGCAAAGCTCGGGCGCATCGCAGTCGGTGCTCGCCGGGCGGCACACGGTGCCGCCGTTGCCGGCGGGATGGGCGCACACTCCCGATTCGCAGACGTCGCGCGTGCACGGATTCGAGTCGCTTGTGCACGCGCTGCCGTTGGCGCGAAAATCGTCGGCCGGGCAAGCGGTCGTGAGCCCGGTGCAGGTCTCTCGCTGATCGCACTCACCGACCGCGGCGCGGCAGACGGTGCCGAGGTTGCCCGCCGGATGCACGCACAGGCCGATGAAGCACTCGTCGCGAGTGCACACGTTACCGTCGCCGCTGCAGGCGGTTCCGTTGGGCTTCAAGCCATTCGACGGACACATTGACGAGCTGCCGGTGCAGAGCTCGACCTCGTCGCACTCCCCGGCCGCCGCGCGGCAAATCGCTCCCGCGTTGGCCGCGGGGTGGGCGCACGTCCCGCTCTGACAAGAGTCGCTCGTACACGGATTCGAGTCGCTGGTACACGCGCTGCCGTTGGCCTTGAACAGGTCCGCGGGGCACGCGGTCGCGCCGCCGCACGTCTCGGCCACGTCGCACTCCCCGGCCGCTGCGCGACAGACCGTGCTCGCTGCTACGGCCGCGTGCGTGCACGCGGTCCCGGAGCAGACGTCGTTCGTGCACACGTTGCCGTCGCTCGTGCAAGCCTGGCCGTTCTTGTTCGCGTCCGCGGGGCAGTTCATGGCCCCGCCGCAGCGCTCTTCGATGTCGCACTCACCGACTGCGGGCCTGCAAACCGTGGTCGCCGCCACCGCGCTGCAGGTGCCCACCGAGTTGGTCAGCGCGCACGAATCGCACACCCCCGCGTTGCACGCCGAGTTGCAGCACACACCGTCGGCGCAGTTGCCGCTGACGCAGCTGTTACCCGTGCCGCAGGGCTGCCCGTTCGGGAGCTTCGGCCTGCAAACGCCGCCCGAGCAGAACTCGTTCGACGCGCACATGCCGTCGACCGTGCAGCCGTTCGCGCAGATGCTCCCGGCGCATTGCGAGCCGGGACAGGTCTGCGTGGTCGGATTGGGGCAAACCGGCGTGCTGCCGGTGCAGTTGCTGGCGAGCGTCGCCACGCCGGAAGCGCAGCTCCCGGCGCGGCACTGGAACGTCGTCGGCCGGAAGGTGTCGGTCGGGCAGGCGTCGCCCGTGCCCGTGCATTTCTCCTCGAGGTCGCAGTCGCCCGCCACGCCGCGACACGTGAAGCTCGAGGGACGCTTGGCGTCGGTCGGACACGCCGCCGAGCTGCCGCTGCAACTTTCGGGCAGGTCGCATGGCCCGGCCGCCGTCCGGCAGACCGCGCCGCCATTGCCCGGCGCGTAGACACACGAGCTCGAGCTGCCGTTGCAGGTGTCGGTCGTGCACGGATTGTTGTCGCTGGTGCAGGCGGTTCCCGCGGCTTTCTTGTCGTCGGGCGGGCACGCGTCACCCGCGCCGTCGCAGTTCTCCGCGAGATCGCAGTCGCCGGTCGCGGCACGACAGCCGAAGCTCGTCGGCCGCTTCGCGTCGGCCGGACACGCGGTGTCGCTACCGTTGCACGATTCGGAGACGTCGCAGGGGCCGACCGCGGATCGGCACTGCGTCCCCGCGTTGCCCGGCGGATGCGGGCAAACGACGCCGCCGTCGCAGCGATCCAGCGTGCACGGGTTGCCGTCATCCGTGCAGCCGGTCCCGCTGGCCTTGCGGGCGTCGCTCGGACAGGCGTCGGTCGTGCCGTCGCAGCTCTCCTCGAGATCGCATTCGCCAGCGGCGTCGCGGCAGACGAAGCCGGCCGGGCGCTTGTCGTCGGCGCAGTTCGCCGAGGCGCCGTCGCAGTGGTCGGCGGCGTCGCACGCAGTACCGTTGGCAGCGCGGCACAGCGTGCCCGCGTTGCCCGGCGCGTGCTGGCAAAATACCGAGCTTCCGTTGCAGGTGTCCGTGGTGCAGGGATTGTCGTCGTCGCCGCAGGCGCTGCCGTTCGCCCGTTTGCCGTCGGCAGGGCAAACCGTGGCGCCGCCGCAGGTCTCGGCCTGGTCACACTCGCCCGCTGCGGGCCGGCACACGGTGGCCGCCGGCACCGGCGAGCACGTGCCGACCGAACCGGTGTTCACGCACGAGTCGCAGGGACCCGCGTTGCACGCTGCCGAGCAGCACACGCCGTCGGCGCAGAAGTTGCTGGTGCACTCGTTCGTATCTCCGCACGGCTGGCCGTTGGGCTTCTTGTCGGCGCAGATGCCCCCCGAGCAATACTGGCCGCCCGGGCACTGAGCGTCGGTCGTGCAGCCGCCGCACTGATTGCCGCTACAGCCCGCGGGTCCACAGGTCTGAATCTGAACGGGCGGACATGCAGCCGAGTTGCCCGGGCAATTGGCCGCCAAGGTCGCGATCCCGCCCGAGCAGGTCGGCCCGCGGCACTCCACGCTGCTGCCGAGAAAGCCGTCGGCGGGACAGTTGTCGCCGCCCGCGCAGTGCTCGGCTGCGTCGCAGTCGTCCGCGACCTGCCGGCACACGAAGCTCGTTGGGCGCTTCGCGTCCGCGGGACACGTCGCCGAGCTGCCGCTGCAGGTCTCGGGGGCATCACACGCCCCCACCGAGTCGCGGCATACGGCGCCCGAGTTGCCGGGATCGTGCTGGCAGACCACGCTCGCGCCGTCGCAGCGATCGGTCGTGCACGGGTTGCCGTCGTCGGTGCACGCCGCGCCGGCTCCCTTCTGGTCGTCGACGGGGCAGAGCGCAGTCGTACCGTCGCAGGTCTCGGCCAGGTCGCATTCCCCAGCGGCCGCGCGGCAGACGTCACCCGCGTTGCCCGCCGGATGCAGGCATTGCGTGCTCGCACCATCGCACTGGTCGAGCGTGCAAGGATTGCCGTCGCTCGTGCAGCCAACGCCGGCCGCCTTTTTCTGGTTGGACGGACAAGGCGCGCCCCCTCCCGGGCATTGCTCGGCCAGGTCGCATTCGCCGGTCGCATCCCGGCACACCGTTCCCGCTTGGTAGCGCCTGCAGGCGCCGGAGCCGTCGCACGTGCCGTCGAAGCCGCAGCTCGTCACGCCTTGTGCCTGGCAATCATCGCGCGGGTCGGAACCGGCGGCGACCGGCCCGCAAACACCGTCCACGCCCGAACCCTTGAGCGCCGCCGTGCAGGCCACGCAGCTACCGTTGCACGGCGTGTCGCAGCACACGCCGTCGGCGCAGAACTGACCGCTTGGACAGGCGCACGGCTGCTGCTGCTGCTCGACGGTATCGTCGTTCAGCCCGGCCGTGGTCGAAGCGGTATCGTCGTCGTACGACGAGCACGCGGTGATCAGCGCGATCACCAGGCACCAGAGAGCCCTTCGCATCTCAGAACCGCCCCGCGAGGCCCGCTCCACCGACGCCGACGAAGGCCCTGACACCGGCGCTCTCCGGTTTCTGCTGGCCGTGAAGGACGAGCAGGGTGACCCCCGCGGCCGCACCGGCGCCGCCCAGGGCGAACCCGATCCAGGCCAGACGCCCGCGATCGTTGGCGTCCTCTTGAAGGCCGCGGATCTGGTCGCGCCGGCTGAGCGGACACTGGTCGCCGTTGCACAGGTCGTCGGCCTGCGAGCGGGCATCCTGGGACTTCAGCGCGAAAAGCACGCCCACGCCGACACCCACCGCCGCCACGCCGAAGCTCGCGTAAGCCGGAATGCGCAGATCGAAACCTCGCCCCGCCGTGTCGGCGGCGCCCTTGTCCTCGGTGCTGGCCGGTGCCCGAGGCTCGGCCGGTGCCGGGCTCGCTGCTGCCTCGGCCTGCTGGCCCCGGACGAACTCGTGGCTGATGGTCGAGGCCGGCTCGAGCCGGGTCTCCCAGCGCACGTCGCCGCTCGAGAGCTTCGCGGTGATGGTGTGGCGCCCGGGGTGCACCCCTAGCTTCAAAGTCGTGGACTTGGCCTCGTATTCGTTCACGACCATTTTGCCGCTCACGTCGAGGCGTTCGTCGATCAAGGCTACCCCGGGTTCTGGAAACGTGAGCTCGAGGCTGACCACCTGCGCCCGCAGCGCTTCGAGATCGCGCTCCGCTTGCGCGCGATCGCCGGGGTCGAGCTTCTTCCCGCCGAGCTCGAGGTACTTCTCGTAGGCCTCGATCGCGGCGCCGTCGCGCTCGAGCTTCAGCGAGCACAGCGCCACGTTGCCGAGCGCCTTCCAGCTCCCGCTGAGCTCGTACGCGCGCTGGAAATGGAGGAGCGCCTCGTCGTAACGCGGGCTCTCGGGGTCTTTGATCAGCGCGAGCCCCGTCGCGAAGGACTTTTTGGCGGTCTCCAGGTCCGCGGCGCTCGGAGCGGGGGTCTGAGCGTTGGCCGCGGAAGCGATCAAGAGCAGGCTGGCAATCAGACTTTCGCGCAGATATCGCATGAATTCTTCGCCCAGCCCTGGGCCACCCGCACCCTGCGGTGGTTTCAGAGCTCGGTGTAGATCTTTCGCCCGCTCGAGTTCGGCGGGTTCTTGGCAGCGGGCGCCGGCGGCGGCACCGGCTTGCCGTTGATCACGAGGCGCCGCTTCGGTTTTTTCTTTTGCGGCTCGGGACTCGCAAGCGCACTCGAGCCCGCGGGGATCGCGGGCTCGAGTGGCGTTGCCGTCAAGGCGGGGGGGTCCCAGGTCGTGAGCTTCAGCAGCCGCGCCGGAGCGTGCTCGGATTCCGCGGACGAGCCGCCCGCGACGATCATCGCCCCACCGAACAGCACCCCCACGATGCCGATCCCGACGCCGACCATGACCAGCCGCTTCGGCACACGCCGGCCCGATGAGGTCACGACCATCGGGTTGACGCTTCCGACCGAAACCCGACCGCTCTGCGGCGCCGGTACGGCGGTAATCACCTCGCCGCCGGGAGAGGGACGCGAATCTCGCAGCGGCGTGATCGTCGGCTGAGAGCCGCGGAGCGGGTTGATGCTGAGGAGCGAGACCCGGGTGTCGGTCATGCTCACCGCGCGCGGCAGGATGCTGATCCCGGAGGCCGTGGCGAACTCGATCAGCGCTGCCTGAAAATCGCGCGCGGTCTGGAAGCGGTGGTCGCGGTTGCGACCCATCCCCCGCTCGACGATCGCCACCAGGCGCGGATCGAGCTCCGGCACCAGCTCGGCGAGCTTCGGCGGATCCTCGAGCACCACCTTGAACAGCACCTCGTTCGGATTTTCGCCGTCGAACGGCCGCTGTCCCGACAGGCACTCGTAAAGCATCACGCCGACCGCGTACAGGTCGGTCCGGAGATCGACGTCGCGTGCGCCCCGGGCGTGCTCGGGCGACATGTAGCAGGGCGTGCCCATGACCGACCCCGTGCGCGTCACGTTCACCCGATTGTCGGCGGCCAGGTTGAACTTCGAGATCCCGAAGTCGAGAATCTTGACGAAGTCGCGCGTTCCGCCGCGGCTTCGCAGCAAGAACACGTTCTCCGGCTTGAGGTCGCGGTGGACGATGCCGGCGTCGTGCGCGGCGGCGAGGCCGTCCAGGAGCTGCAAGGCGGCGGGAATCAGGTCCGCCGTGCTCATTGGACCACGCGCGTCGACCCGCCCGGCCAGCGATTCGCCGTCGAGAAACTCCATCACCATGTAGCGCTGACCGTTGGGCAGGGCGCCCAGGTCGTGCACCTCGACGATGTGCTCGGAGCCGGCCTGCCCGGCGACCTCGGCTTCGCGCTCGAAGCGATCGACGACGTCACGGTTATCCGCGACCGCGGCGTGGAGCACTTTGATGGCGACGCGGTGCCGAATACGAACGTTTTCACCTTCGTAAACGGCGCCCATGCCGCCTTCGCCCAGAAGCCGGACGATCCGGTACTTCTCGGCTATCATTTCGCCCACACCTAAGTACATTGGCCTACCTTAGGCTATATCACGGCACGCCCGTCCGGTAACCGGCTAGTAACCTAGTAACTTGCCTATTCGCCTGGGGGGACGCAATGACGTCATTTGCCGGGCGTGCCCATGGGCACCGGTGCAGGACGCCGCGCCGTTGCTTCTGTCCTCGCCGAAGCTCGGCGAAGGGGCGGATAGCTCCCCTCATTAAGGCATGGAGTTTGCGAACTTACGCCCAATGAGCACCAACACGAGCAGCGAGGGGCCGAGCACGGCGGACAGGGAACCGGCGACTCCGGAAACCGTGTCCCGCGCCTGGGGCTTCGTGCGGATCTTCTGGGGCGTCGCCGCCATCGTGGTGGGCCTGATCGGGGTCTTCTTTTTCTTCATGATCCCGATGCTCTTGCTGGTCTTGATCGGGATCCCGCTCGTGATCTCGGGGGCGCGGGGCTTTGGCAAAGGCAAGGAGCGGCTGGCCAGCGGTCCGGGTCGGTACGAGTAGAGCGGCCAAAACTGAGACGGACGAGACAGCCCTGACAATGTGACAGGGCCTGCCACGTTGGCGAGCACATCGCGGGCGCGATGGCTGCGTCGGGCGGTCCGAGCTTTGCAACCATCGCCGGCATGCGCGATGAAAAAGTGCGGTTCGCCGTGGTCGGCCTCGGCCACATCGCCCAGGTTGCCGTTCTCCCCGCGTTCGCGCATGCGCGTGAGCGCTGCGAGCTCGTGGCCCTCGTCTCTTCGGATGACGACAAGGTCGCCGAGCTCAGCGAACGCTACGATATCGAGCACGGCGGCTCGTACGAGGATCTCGAATCGATCTTCGACGAAGCGGGCGTGAATGCCGCGTACATCGCGCTGCCCAACACCGACCATCGACGCTTTACCGAGCGCTGTGCGCGCGCAGGCGTGCACGTGCTGTGCGAAAAGCCGATGGCGATGAACCGGGAGGATTGCGAGGCGATGATCGCGGTATGTGGCGAAAATGGCGTAAAGCTGATGATCGCTTACCGGCTTCACTTCGAACCAGCGAACTTGCGCGCCATCGAAATCGCCGAGTCCGGCCGCATCGGCGAGTTGCGCTTCTTCAGCTCGTGCTTCGGGCACACCGTGAAAGCGGGTGGCATCCGTACCCGGCCCGAGCTCGGCGGCGGCGCGCTTTTCGATATGGGCGTCTATTGCGTCAACGCCGCCCGCAACCTTTTCCGCGACGAGCCGGAACACGTCTTGGCCATGCAGTCGACCGATGCCGGCGGCGTCGATGCCACGACTACCGGGCTGCTCGGCTTTCCGGGCGGCCGCATCGCGCAGTTCACCGTGAGCCAGAACGCCGCCGACGTCAGCGAGTACCGGATCGTGGGAACCAAGGGCGAGCTCCGCGTCGAGCCCGGTTACGAGTACGTCGGCAAGCTCGCACACCACCTGACGATCGACGGGAAAACGACGACCAAGGAGTTTCCCGCAGCCGACCAGTTCGCGCCGGAGCTGCTCCACTTCGCGGAGTGCATCGTCGAGGATCGGGAACCCGAGCCCTCCGGCGAGGAGGGGCTCGCGGACGTGCGGGTGCTCGAGGCGCTCGCTGACAGCGCCCGTTCGGCGAGGCAGGTATTGCTCGAGCCTTTCGAGCGCGGTGTCCGTCCGCATCGCGGGCTCGAGGCGCACAAGCCACCGGTGAAGCACCCCGGTGTCGTCAATACACAGTCGCCGAGCCGGTGACAGCCCGTTACTTCACCGGCAATCCCAGCGCGTCGCCGCACTTTATCAAATGCGACCCGAGCGCTGCGGCGGTCATCGTGATCGTCGCCGAAGCCGGCACGTGGTCGTTGTCCGCGAAAACCGCGACCCCGGCCTGACGAGTCAGACCTTCGAACACGCAGATCAGACGCAGCGAATCGTAGCTCTTGCCCGCAGCGTCGGTGAATACGCGGGCGCATGCGGTTCCCGGCAAGCCGGGGCCCAAATCGACGGTCATCGTGGGTTGGTCGACGACCTCACGCGTCAGCTCCGCGTTCAAAAACTCGAGCAGGCCCGGGGGTGGCGCGTCGAGCCCGCGCGACGCGACCAACCTGAGCCGAGCTTCGCCGCTCGACTGGTCGGCGTACAGATAGAGATATCCCGCGCTCGAGCCCCATTCCTCGCACAACAGAGCCAGCGCCCGCTCGGCGCGCTCCTCGACGCTTTCCACCCCTTGCAGCGCGCGCGTCACGATCTCCGACGCCGACGCCGAGCGCATGCTCAAAAGCGTGTTCCCGCCGTTCTGCTCGAGCTCGGACAGCTCGGGCGGCATCAGCGTGCTGGTGCGCTGCACTTCGTGGATCAGGCGCTCGTAGCGGGCGCCGAGCGGGGAGCTGCTGCCGTAGCGGTACTCGCGCGCGGTCAGTCGCGCGTACTCGTTCATTCGCGCTTCGTCGCCCGCCCAAGCGGCGACCCGCGCCCGCGCCTCGTACGAGGCGCCCAGAGTCAAGCCGGTGACGCCGAGCGCGCGCTGTTCCTGGATGATCATGTCGAGGCGCTGCGCCGCCTGCGCGTGGTAGCCGAGCTTGGCTTCGGCAAGCGCCAGCGCGCGCGCAACGTCGTGAGCGGTGACCTCGATGGAGTGCTCGAAACACAGCGCCAGCGCGCGATCGCCTGCCGCCCGCGCTTCCCCGAGCCGGCCGAGCCCGACCAGGGTCTCCACGTAAGCCGCGCTCGCCGCCGCGAAAGCGGGAAGCGCCGGATACGAGCGATCCGGCTCCGGCGTGCACAGCGCGAGGCACTTCTCGAGGGCGCGCCGCGCCGCGGCGAAGTCGCCGCGCACCTGCTCGAAGCGGCCTTGCGCGAAATGCAGATAGGGCACCCAGCCCGGAGCCCGCGCGGCCAGCGGCTCGATGCGGTCGATCAGCTGCTTTACCCCCGTCAGATCGTCGGCCAGGGCGTGCGCGTTCAGCTCGACCATCAGCGAGCTCGTGAACATCTGGCGGGTGCGCGCGGAGAGCTCGAGCAACTCGGCCTTTCGCCGCAAGGCGTCGGCGCCCTCCCAGTCCCCTTGCTGCAAACACACGGCCTTGCGCAGGTACAACGCGTGAACCTGCTGCAGCGGATCTTGCTCGAGCAGCTCGGCCCAGGTGGTGGCCGTCGCCAATCCCATCTGGGCCTCGACCGCACCGATGCCGGCGGCGATCGCGTGGCGAATGATCCCGAGCGCGGGCAGCTCGGCGAGCGAGAGCTTGCTGAGGCGAACGTAGACGTCGAGCCAGCGCTGGCGAGCGCGTTCCGGTTGCGCCAGACAGCGCGCTTCGCGCGTCGCGAGCGCGTTGTGCAGGATCGCATCGACGGCCGGGGAAGTCGCCGCGAACGGCTCGAGCAGCGGCGGCAACGAGCTGATCAGCTCGACGTTCTGACTGCGCGCGCCGATCGCGATCGAAATCACCACGTACTGGACCAGGTAGCGAATCGCTTCGTCGGGCCGGTAGACGCGCTGCGCGATCCCGGTCGCTTCGTGACGGGCAAATGCCTTCTCTAGCGCCAGCGAACGCCGCTCGGCGGGGTCCGCGACGTCGGCCATCGCCTCGTAGAAATCGAGGCCGGCATCGTGTTTGAGCTGCGCCAGCCACTCCGGCGCGGCGGCACAGTAGAAGCGATCGTCGGCTGCGATGGCGAGCGACGTCAGCCAGCGCCGCAGCATGTTGATCTCGCGCGGCTTCCGCTTGAGCTCGAGCGCAAGCCGCAGCGCGTGCTCGAACACGGCGGCGGTCTCGCTGGCATCGAGCTGAAAGCCTTCTCGGAGCTGGTTCGAGTCGGCTACGGTTTCGAGCAGCCCCGCCAGGCGATCCAGCCCGCGCTCGAAAAGCCCGCCCGCGAGCTGATGACGGATCACCGCCAGGCCGGGTTTCCACTCGTGCAACGCGGCGAGCGCTCGATGGTGCTGTTCGCGCTCGGCAGGGCCGAGCCTCGCCACCAGACTCGAGGTCCAGCCGCGGTGTGCGATCGTGTGAATGCGTCCGTCGCTGACCAGAATCTGATTGAAGACCAGCTCGCTCAGCGCCTGGTCGACGGCGCTGGTCTCGATTTCCGGACGCAACAGCGCGTAGTCCTCGCGCGTAAAGCCCGAGTGCGAGGAAAGTGCCTGGGCTTCGGCGAACCAGCGCGCGAGCTCGGACAATCCTTCGATACGGGCGCGGATCGCGGCCTCGGTATCGCGCGGCAGGTCCCTGGGGTCGAGCCGGCTCGGCAACGACCACACGCCGCCGCCGTAGAGCACGATGCTCTCGTCGACCAGGTGCTGTGCCAGATCCATGCAGTTACGCGGGATACCCGCCGCGACCTCGTGCATCCCGGCACTGAGAATCCCGACGTTCGGCACATCGCCGAACAGCGACTTGAGCAGCGCCTCGGTTTGATCCCGCGTCAGCGGATCGAGACCAAAACGCTCGCTCCGGTTCACCAGCACCTTGAACGCGTCGCGCTCGATCTCGGGCGCGTCGCTATCGGCGGTGACCAGCAGCAGCAGCCGCTGCCGCCGCGCTTCGCCCGCCAGCGCCGCCAGCATGCCCAGCGACGCCTCGTCGATCTTGTGCACGTCGTCGATTGCGAGCGCCAGCGGCGTTGCCGCCGCGACTTCCAGGAACCAGTCGGTCAGGGCTCGAACGTCGCTCCCGCGCGGCCGGATGCGCCCTTCACCGGGCTGCGCGGCCGCAAGCTGCTCCGAAAGCACTCCAGCCGCGAGAGCGCCTGCCACGACGTTGTCGGCACGCGCGCGGAGCACGGTGAACCCGAGCGTCTGCGCCTCGAGCACGCAGGCGTCGAGGATACGCGTGCGCCCGAGCCCCGCGCCCGCCAGGATCAAAAGGCTCCTCGCGCGCCCGCCGAGTGCCACCGTCATCTGCTGCTTCAGCTCGCCGAGAACGCGCTCGCGGCCGACCAGCACCGGCGCCGAAAGGTAAGCTCGCGAAACGCTGTCCGGTTCGATGCTTTCCAGCCCGGCGATCGCCGCCAGGCGCTGCATCACCTCGAACGCGGTTCGGGGGCGCAGAGCCGGCTCGAAGCTCAGCAACGACAGCACCAGATCGTCGAGCGCTTCGGGGATGCCGTCGACCAGGCTCCCCGGCGGAAGCGGCTTGTTTTTCCAGACCTCGAACAGCTGGGGAAAATCGCGGGCCGGAAACGCGAGGCGACCGGTGAGCGCGTAGTAGAGCGTCGCGCCGAACGAATAGAGATCGGTGCGCCCATCGAGCGCAGAAAGGTGCACGACCTCCGGAGCCACGAACGGCGCCGTGCCGACGATCGAATGACCGTGCCCCATCGGCACCATCGCGCCGAAGTCGATCAGCTTGGCCGACCCCGCGCTGCTACAACGGATGTTGCGCGGACTGATGTCGCGGTGGACCAGGCGCCGCGAATGGATCAGCGCCAGCGACGAGCACACGTCGTAGAGCAGCACGCAGGCTTCGCGCCAGGAAAGCGGCGTGCGCTCGCGCAGGTCCTGCCCTTCGAGCAGCTCCATCGTGTAAAAAGGGCCCGACGCGTCGACACCGTAGTCGTAGACTTCGATGATGTGCGGGTGCGACAAGTCGGAGAGCGTGTGGAACTCGCGCTCGAACAGCGCGGCCAACTCCCGTCCCATCGCGTCGGCCTGCCGCGCGATCAGCTGCTTTACCGCGAGTTTGCGCCCGGTCGCGAGATCGATCGCGCGATACACCGCACCCATCCCGCCGCGGCCAAGCACCGCGTCGACCCGGTAGCGCTCGCCGAGGCAACTCGGGGTATCCAAGCCCCACATCGTACCGCATCGAGCCGCCGTCGTGGAAGCCCTGGGACGGCAGGTGGCGCGCAAAGCTAGCACGCCCGGAAAGCTTTCTAAGGCTTCGGGTGCGTCATGAAAAACCGGATCACTTCTTCCCCCCAAGTGAAGGAGTTCGGCGGCTTGCAGCCGAAGGCCATCAGCTGGTTCGGCAGCGTGATCGTCTGGTCGTGGCTGCCGGGAAAGCAGTGCCCTTTGATCGAGACGCCGAGAAAGTTCGAATCCGTCGAGTAGTGATGCTCGATGAACTCGAACACGCGTCCGCTCGCAGTGGAGTAGCGCGTGCGCGTGTACGTGGTGTCGCCGGCCACGGCCTTGCCCGCACCCATGCGATAATAAGCAATCAGCGCGTCGCGCAACGTGAGCGCGTTCTGGAAGTTGACGAGCGCGTCGTCCTTGCCGTGCATGTAAAGGATGTCGAGCTCGCCCTTGGGCACGTCCTGGCCGGTGAAGGTGCAGCCGACCTCGATGCTGATGGCCGCGGCGCCCGCGGCCGCGGCGGGTGCGACCGAGCCGAACAGCTCCGTGTGCTGGCACAAGAAGCGCCACGACATGTAACCGCCCTGGGAGAGCCCCGTCATGTGGATCCGCCGCGGATTCACGTGGAAAGCGTCCCGCGTCGCTTGAAGAAAGGCGAGCACCTTCGGATCGTCCGTCGAGTAGTTCCAGAGACCCGCGAACGCCGTCGGCGTGATCACGACGTAGCCATGGCGCTTGCCCAGCGCGGCCAGGTTCGTGTTCTTGTCCTCCATCGGACCGCTCATCGTGCCGCCGTGAACGTCGATGATCAGCCCGCAGCTACGGCTCACGCACGCGTCCGGCACGCTCACGTCGTAGTCCAGGCCATCGCACGTGAAATGATGCGAGCCGGGGCTCACATCCGTCACGCAGCCAACCGGCGCCGGCGCCGGAATCGGCCCGCCGATCACCGAGTCGCCGGCGTCCGCCGCGCTGTCCGAGGCGTCGGCACTCGATGCATCGCCGCCACCGTCCACGCTGGCATCGGGGGCCGTCGAGCCACCGCTCGCGCCGGTGCCGGCCGATCCGCTGCTTGCGCCACTGCCACCGCTTCCACCAGCGCCGCTCACGCCTGCGCCGCCACTGCCGCCCGCGCCGCCACCGGCGCCCGCCCCGCCAAACGTTCCGGCGCTCGCGCCATTGCCGCCGGACCCGCTGCTCCCGGCGTTGCCGACGGCGCCCGGCTTCGCCGTTTCATCCTCGGAACAGGCCGCCACGCCGGCTAGCCACGCCGCCGCCAGCGCGAGAATCGGGAACCGCACGCCGTGAGAGTAGCGCTTGCCCCCGTCGCGAACCAATGCGTACTTCGGTGATCGATGTTGAAAATCTACGGCGATGCCCGGTCACGAGCGTTCCGATGCGCCTGGCTTCTCCGGGAGCTCGGCATCGACTTCGAGCACGTCCCCGTCGATCTCAAGGCTGCCCGGAGCAACGAATTTCTCGCGATCAATCCGAACGGAAAGGTCCCAGCGCTCGTCGACGGGGACTTCGTGCTGGTGGAGTCGATCGCCATCAACCTCTACCTGGCGAAGAAGTTCGGCGGCGAGCTTGCGCCTCGCACCGCGGAGGAGGAAGCCCTGATCCTCCAGTTTAGCTTCTGGGCCGTCAGCGAGTGCGAGTCGGATGCGATCGTCGTGTTCACGAACAAGTTTCCGCGCAGCGGACGCATCCCCGGCGACGCCGAAGCGGCACAAGCGGCGGCCGCGTTGAAAAAGCCGCTCCAGGTGCTCGACCAGGCGCTGGCCCAAAGGCCGTACCTGGTCGGCGAACGCTTCACGGTCGCCGACCTGAACGTCGCCAGCATTCTGTCGGGCGCCAAGGCGGCGGGACTCGATCTCAGCGGCGAGCCCAACGTGGCGCGCTGGCTCAGCGGCTGCCTGCGCCGGCCGGCCCAGCGCGAAACCGTGCGCTCGATGTCAGCGTGACGCGCGCTGCCCGTTCGAGCTCATTTGAGGCAGCTTGACGATGAAGCGCGTGCAGCCTGGTCGCGACTCGGCCTGAATGCTGCCGCCGTGCTCGATCACGATCCGGTGCACGATCGCGAGACCGAGCCCGGTGCCGCTCGCCTTCGTCGTGTAGAACGCGTCGAACACCGGCGCGTCCTCCGGGAATCCGGGGCCCGTGTCTTCGACCAGAATCGACACGTCGCCTCCGGCGTCCGCGCGCGCGGTGCCGAGAGTCAGCGTGCCGCCGTCGCTCATCGCCTCGATCGCGTTTCGAGTCAGGTTCAAGAGCACTTGCCGCAGCCGTTCGGGTTCCGCCTCGACCACGCCGGTCGCCGGATCCAGACGCATCTCGACGGCAACGCCTCGCGACTGGGCTTCCGGCCGGATCAGCTCGGTCGCGGTTTGGACCAGCTCGTTCAGATCGGCCGGCACCAGCTCGAGCGGCCGGGGCTGCGCGAACGCGAGAAAGTCGCTGACCATTCGATCCAGGCGCCGGATCTCGTCCCCGACGATGCCGAGAATCGGCAACAGCTCGGCCGCCGGAACCGGGCCGCGCTCCGAGCGCCGCTTCAAGAGCTGGAGCTGCAGGGTCGCCGAGTTGAGCGGATTGCGCACCTCGTGCGCCAGACCCGCGGCGAGCGTGCCGACCGCTGCCAGCCGCTCGGCTCGCAGCGTGCGGCGCTGCATGTCGCGCGCGTCCGTGACGTCGGTGCCGAGCGCGTACTTCACCGTGCCGCCCGGCGCGCCGACCTCCGCCAGCTGCCAGTGAACGAGCCGGTGGCCGCCGTCCTTGGTGGTGAGCTTGCGATCGCCCCCGTGGCCGACGAGCTCCGCGCCCGGCTGATCGAGCATCTCCGCCCGCAGAAACCCGGTGACCTGCTCCAGCCGTCGATTCCAGACCACTATTTTGCCGCTGGCGTCGAGCGCGAGCACGAATGCCGGTACCGCTTCCACGAGCTCTTGGTAGCGCTGTGCCGAGTGCTCGAGCTCCCGGCGCAGCTGGTCGTGTTCGCGCAGCAGCGCGGCCTGGGCGATGCCACGCTGCGCGGTCTTGATCAACTCGTCCCCGCGAAACGGCTTGAGCACGTAGGCAAAGGCACCCTCGCCGACCGCGGCCACCGCGCTCTCGACGGTAGCGTCCCCGGTGATGATCACGACCTGTGCGAACGGGCAATAGCCCCGGATCTGCGCGATCAGGTCGAGACCGTGAATGTCAGGCAGGCGTAGATCCACGATCGCGAGATCGAGCTCGGCTCCGCGCGACTTGCCGATCGCCCGCGCTTCCTTGCCGCTGCCCGCGCGCAGGCAATGGACCCGTGGCTCCTCGAGCGTGGCGAGGATGTCGCAGACGTTCTCCGAAAGCTCCGGATTGTCGTCGACGATCAGAGCGGCAGAATCGTTCATGGGCGCGCCACCGCGGATTCGACCAGCGCGATCAGGCGGGCCATGTCGAACGGTTTGACGATGCACGCCTGCTCCACGTCGATACCGGGTAGCGCTGCTTCGAGCGCGCCGCGGCGGATGCTCAGTTCTTCGGCGTAAGCGGTGATGAACAGGATCTTCACGTTGGGATCGCGAGCACGCAACCTCCGTGCCACCTCGACCCCGCTCTTATCGGGGAGCCTCAGGTCGACCAGAGCGACGCGGGGCAGGGCGCGGCTCGCGAGCGCCGACTCGGCGTCCGCTCCCAGCACCGGCTCGATCCCGCGCTCGCGCAGCGCTTCCGCCAGGTTTTCGGCCAAAAGCACGTTGTCGTCCACGATCAGGACTCGCTTGTGCGGAGCCACGAGCGCGTCCAGCAAGCCGAACAAGCGCTCCAGGTCGACGGGCTTGATCAGCACCTCGAGCGCCCCCGCTTCCTGCGCGCTTTCGGTCATCCCTTCATCCATGAACGCGCTGACCACGATCAC